>Ga0247609_10000389_pt1 | contig 62783 bp, 91 predicted proteins | sample 172DNAGHGlowgp2_FD_193487 | JGI IMG/M metagenome (GOLD analysis project Ga0247609, IMG submission 193487) | Sheep rumen microbial communities from Palmerston North, Manawatu-Wanganui, New Zealand - 1728 DNA GHGlow gp2 | ecosystem: Host-associated > Mammals > Digestive system > Stomach > Rumen ... | reverse complement strand
ACCGCTGTTAGTGCTATACCATGCAACAGAACCTGGGGTATTGCTACCTGCAAAGATGTACCCTTTACTCTGATTTCCTCCCTTTGCGGCAAATTCCCATTCAGCTTCTGTGGGCAAACGGAAGGTTTTACCTGTCAATTGATTTAAAGCATTGATGAAAGTCTGACAGTCATTCCAACTTACTCTTTCTACTGGACGTTGCAAGTCACTCGTGAAATTACTAGGATTGCTACCCATGACGGCAACCCACAAGGCTTGGGTGACTGGAGTCTGTCCAATCTTATAATTTGATACTGTGGCAAGATATTGAGGTCTCTCGTTGGTACCTGAGCCTGTCTGAGTTGTTGGTGATCCCATTAAAATTGTACCTCCTTCTACTGGAACCATGTTAAATGATACTCCATTTACAGTAAATTCTTGTATGTCTGGTTGTTCTGGAGTTTCTTGTTGCTAAACAGTTACATGACAAGTTGCCGATACTGTTTGACAAGTTGCAGTAATATCACATTCTCCTACTGTTACAGCCGTCACGACACCGTTATTATTTACTGTTGCTATTGCAGTATTACTAGAAGTCCATGTTACCGATTTATCTGTTGTATTACTTGGCAGTATAGTTGTAGTTAATGTGCTAGCTTCTGCTGGGGATAATGTAATATTACTTGGACTTACAGTAATTGATTCTGGTAAAACTGTATCTTCTGGAGGTGAATAGTTTGTACACGTTACTGTATATTCTAAGTTATAACAAGCATTGTACCAATTTCTCTAGAATCGTTCACTCTCTATTGATTGAGGTTCTTCCATATCTCGTGTTTTCCATGGGTAATATTCACCTACAGCTTCATTATTAAATATAACTTTACAACATTCTACTGGATTACTATATCCAGAATTAGGAACACATCGTACGTAGATAGCTTTAGCTGAATACATATTTGTTTGTATATCTGTAGGAGTATCAACAATACTTCCAGGTCCCATATCGTTTCCGTTCTCGAGTAAATATAAAGTACAATTAGTTCCTGGCTTTATTGTCATAGTAAAAGTTGTATTATTAGTTATGGGGTTCCAATCATTTAGTTGTTTACTTCCAGACATAACATCACTCATTTCACTAATAGAACTTACCGCTGCTGTAATAGCATCTGCTTTATTATTACTCCAGTCTTGCATGCCACAGACTGCGTCATAAGAATATCCTCCTGGACCTCCTGAACTTCCAATATATCTTCCTGGATTTGGCCAAGGAATTCCTGCGTTAGCTATCCAAGTTAAACTTGGCTACAATGTATTGCATATATCGCTAATTGAGAAATCTGAATTATAGTAATTAAATATAGACTATACTACTGTTATAGCTTCAATATACGAACCTAATCCGTCACATATATGTAAAGTATCTCCATATAAATTTCTGAAAATAGTTGTAGTATCTAGACTTCTATATTTTTCCTAAGCTCTCATTCTCCATACTGCTGGACCTACTGGGAAAAATAAGTCTACTTTATTAGTTGGAACTAATTGTTTAGCTAATCCTAAATTTTGTCCTACTGTTAAACTAGGATGTTCAATAAGAAAACATTTAATATAATTTCCAATATTTGGAACTGAGTCAATATTATTAAAAGCAGTTGTAACTGATCCTACTACATCACTAGTTGCATCAATTCCAACATACGCCTATATACTGATCATATTCCATTTTATTTGTGAATTCTCTCCACTAGAGTCAAATGTTCTATATGTTGCTTTAACTACATCATTTGGATACCACCATCTGCTATCTGAATTATTAATATATAATGCCTACCAACTGGTATGTCCTTTTGACGTGTCTATATAATATACATCATCTACACGTCCCTTTCCACTAGGACTATGATTATTATTATTGTTGTTCCAGTATGTTGCAAAATTTTTTAAGGACTCTCCTCTATGAAGTGCTAAAACTATAAAACAATTTAAATTATTGTACTACTTAAGTAAGAATGGAACATATGCCCAAGCATCTTCTGAATGAGAATTTCCTATAATGAGGATATTTAATTTACTAGGCATTGTTAAGTCACTCGGGTCTTCTGGAGTTTGTCCTGCCTCAATTACCTCTTTAATCTGTTTTAAGTGATTAACTACTACTCTTGCATTATGATCTTCAGCAATTGCTAACGATGTAAGATTAGGAGCACCTTGTAATGAATTGTTTATGGTGCTCCTAAACTATGTTGCATTGCTTGATTCTGATACTCTATTAGTAGTTCCTAATCCCTACAATATTAAATTGGATTTACGAATTACTTCTTGAGCATTGTCTTCTATAAGAACTTCTTCTAATTCTACCATAAAATTAAGGTCTTGTAAGAACTTTTATTACTGGACTATTTATACTTCCTGTGTCTATTGTTACACTTCCAACACCGTTAGGAATTAAAGCTGCAGTAATCCAATTCTTATCTTGATTTATTTCTAAAGCTTCAGTGTTTTTAATATAAAGGCTTTTTATGCCACTATTTTTACTATCGCTACTAGGATATACTATTCGGGTAATGTCTAAATCTGAAGATCCTGCATGTAAGTTGCCTACATATACATCAGTTAGAACCTTTGATTGGTTGCAACCAAACATATTGCTCATATTTGTTAATATGTAAGGCGAACCTAATTTGTTTGTAGAAATTTTTTGCATATAAATAGTTGTTATGGAACCTCCATAGAAAGTACTTTCAAAACTAGTTAAGTTATTAACTTCCCAAGTTCTAATATCTATGGTTTGTAAATTAATTCCTGCAAATAAATTTTTAAAACTTATACCTGCAGCATCCTTATTCTGATTTAACTTCCATCCCTGAACTTTAAGTTCACTTAAACGTGCTCCGTAGAAACATTTTTCGATTTTCGAGACCTTTCTAACGTCCATATAGTCTAAATCTAATTTTAAATCATTATTGGTACTTCCACAAAGATCAAATGTTGATGTCATATCAGTCGTTGACGATAAATCCCATCCAACTGTCTATAACTTGAACAATTTTGGAGATGCTGCGAACCATTTAGATAAACTAGGAGCCTTCTTAATTACAAACCCTTCCAAATTAGTTATTACATTATTTCCGTTAGATGCAAATAACTATGCATGGTCTTTAGTGGTATAGAATTTATGGCCTCCGAAATCTGCCTTAATTAGAGACCATTGTAATTGAAGAAGATGGTTTAGACTTCCGTTAACAATCTCTTCAATTATGCTAAAGTCTTTTCCAGAATCTGTTAATTCTACAATTACTTTATTTTCTCTATCGATTTGTTGAACATCAGTAGGTAGATTTATAATAAATGTATGCTTAGTGTTTCCATCCTCTGTTGCACATTTCAATTTGATTTGTCTATAGTTAGCATTTACATTTGTATACTAATCGTTAAAAGTGAGAACTACGGTACTCTTATGAGCTGTTGCACTAACAATGAATTCTTTATAATTCTATAAGGTATTAGAACGTATTTTTAATTGTGTTCCACTAAAAGTATAGTCACCGTCACTTTCATCATCTGGATAAGTTCCTTTAACAAGGACAGTAGCTTCATAGTCATCTCCAATTCCTAATACTTTTAAATCATTATTGCTTATAGCACTAATAGTTTCATTGTTTAATTCATAAGAAATCGGCTATATACTTTCAGTAAATGGTGTATCTGTTGATGCGGTTATTTCATAATATCCGAAATAATTATCTCTGGTATAACTTCCATCATTCTAAGGCTTCATATTTAATAATTTCATTGTAATTTTCTTTGATTCCGATGATGGTTGTTCTTGTATTAAACCAGCAGTTATTGTTACACTTACATCTTGCTTTTCTACAAGAGTAATAGTTAATGTCTAAGTACTTGGATCATACTAAGCACAGTTGCTGTCACTAATAGAAAGTAGCACATGCTATGCATCTACTGAATAATGTTCATTATTAGGAATTATCGTAGTTGATATGCTAACATCACCAGTTGACTCTCTTGGAATAGTATCTGCAGCGTGACAATTGTTTAATTGAACATTAATTTGATGTGCATAATGTGTTGTCACTCTAAAATCTACATCTCCAATTGCCATACTAATATTAACAGTAATCTTTTTATTACTTACAAGTGTTTTTGTTATATAGTCATCATGGTCACCCTTCATATCAACATTAACATCGTCTACACTGTCAAATCTATAGTTGCCTGTAGTAGTAAAGGTAAATGTTCCTCCAAGGGCAGTAATTCTAGTTAAATTACCAGTGTTTGATGTACAAGTATAAGTACCTTGACTGTTGCTATCTTGAATAATATTAACAATAAATTCTGTTGGATCTCCCTGGACTTCTGTCGCTGTAATATTCTTAATGTTTAAATTAACATTATCTGTAACTCCTTGTATTGTTATTACATATTTAGAATTACTATTAGTGTCTCTCGTAATTTTAATTGATGAGTATCCACTTCCTTCAAAATTAGCAGAAGTAATAGCATTTTCCTCAAAATAGTAATTAAGGGAGGCTTCAATAGTTATGTCAAATGAAGAATTAGCTGTAACTTCGTCTGGTAAAATGGAAGTAATTCTACAATTCTATAGACCATAACTTCTTACTTGTATACTATATTTTTGAATGTCGTAGTTAAAATCAGGTCTTGAATCGTTCAGAAAGGCTAATGGGGCTAAATAATTATCTACTAGATCTCTAACTATTCCCCTTAACCACATATCTTCGCCTGTATTTGTTCCAGGAGTTGAACTAAGTTCTAATATTCCATCTTCTCCAGGAAGAATAGGATTGGTTCCCTCTCCAATCTTGATGCCTGTTATAGCATGTTTATCTTTTATCTCATATATAGTGTTACCTACTTTTATTTCTTTTACAATATTATTTGCCATATTAATTTAATTAAGAAAATATTAAACATTCTTCCTATACCGTAACTCCACTTTGTGCAGCAAAGATAAGTCTATAATACTCTGGATCATAAGTAACGATAATTCCATCTCCAGGCTCACTTGCTGTAGTAATCTCTATCATTTTTTTATCTTCGCCTGGATTTTCTTTACCATACCTATAGAATTTTCCGTTATCTTTATTAAAATAAATTAATCCTTCTTCTAAGTCTTCTTGAATTGCTCTACCTTGGTTATTTACTTTAACATATCTGACTATCTTATTATTATTTGTATGATAGACTTTTCCGATCATACTGTCTGGCACAAACGTAGTACTAGAAGATGGCTAATTTATTCTATCTAAAATGATTGGAGGTAATATTTTATATACTAACTTAGAATCTCGCGCCGTAGGTTTATTTTTAATATACCCAGCCTCGTATTCGTCAGTAATATTCCAATCAGACTTAGAAAGTGTAATATTTCCAGGACCTAGCAAGGACTAATTTTCTATAGTTTTAAAGTTTGCATTTTGTCCTTCATCTACTAGTACGTCCTACTTTTTATCTAAGCTCTAATGTCTATTTATTACTCTAGCAGTAGTTCCTTGTTTTAGAGTAATATAAGTAGCATCATCTACTTCTAGAACAGACATTTCAGATTTTTTTGCTCTAGGCTCAACGAGTAACATTACATCATTAAGGGATACACCAGTATCTCCAGACAACATTGTCTAAAATTTAGTAACGTCTAAGGAGCCGAGAACATTTTCTAAATTTATATCGTTGGCAGAATAAAAATTAATTCTTTTAGTAGAAGAGTCATATGTAACCTACCCGAAGTCAGTAGAATCTTGAGTTAATGATTCTAGTCTTGTTATTAATTCCTATAAATTTCTTGAAAGATCAGACATAGGAATGCCACCCTCAGGTTTTTGGTAGGCAGTTAATCCACGCTTAGCTCCTTCTAATACATTTTTAAATTCAGAAACCTACTTTAATTTAATTAATTTTGCAATTAATTCTTCAGTTATTTTTGAATCCTAAGTTATATATTTCTGGTCAATTAAATCAACAGGCTGAATTAACTTTGTTAAACAAACAGATTGTTTTTCGTTCATAATTACTATTTGATTAATGCTTTTAATTCATCAATTTGGTTCTATAAATCTGCAATAATATGATATAGTGTATCAGACACGATTAGATTATTGCTTCCTTCAGTGGGAACATCGTCTGCGTCTAGGGTTAATACATTCTTTGAATGCATTCCAATCATTCCGTTAAGTGCAGAAGTTTTATTAATGCAAAATCTTGGGAAAGTAACAGGCTAATCTAGATTATAATTTACATGCTGCGCCATTAATTTTGTTGTCAAAGTAGCAGAATCAGTTTTGTCCTGACATACTAATGCATCATAATCATTCATATAGGTCATTTTTGCGGTATTATCTACCATAGAACTAATTTTTTTGTTGAAAAGATTACTTAGTTTCATAATTTAAAATTTTTTAAACTTTGTGGGGATTTCTCCCCACAAAGTATTGATTAATAGCTTCGTTCTGTTTGTATTTTAAGAGTAGTACCATCTAATATATACTTATAATCGGTATGTGTTGAAAGTGTTGGATTACTAGAATCTTCGACCACTGCTTGCCCATTACTTGTTCCTAGATAAGTAAGTGTTGGATTGTCATCAAGCGGTGCTAATATTCCAGAGAGAGTTAATGCTTCATGTCCTGGAATCTCAAAGAAAGGACGAAAATCAATAACATCTCCATTATGAACTTCTATATACTAAAAATTATTAGGCTTGGGTGTTGGATAATACTCCGAAGCATCTATAGTATTTTCAAAGTTCAAATACTCATTGTTCTTAATTGTTGGACATAATTTCTGTCTATCTACCTACTTAAATTTTAAAGTTATACCGTACTTAGGAAACACATATTCCTTATTATCAATTACATTGATTCGATTTACAAATACTAAGCTAACGTCATAGTCCATAAAATTTATTGGATCAATTGTTTCATCTGGCTGCATTTGCTATGCCGACTATCGAGCTGTCATGTAGTCCGCCATATTAAAAGTAAAATGAAACTATTTATGTACTTGATATATACAAGGATTAGTCAAGATGTGTGTATTTCCAACAAATTCTCCTGTATCATATCTAAAATCAAATACTCTCTAGTTAAATCTTATTACTTTTTCATAAATTAGAGCATTGTTTTCGGTCTCTGTAAAACCAGATGTTGATATTTTATCGTGAACGGTATTTCCTACTCCACTTAAGAATTGTTTAATAAACTTCTTACATTGCATAACTAAAGGAGAATACTACGGTGTAGTTAACATTGAGTAATGATCAGTATCACTTATATACGAATACTCGTCTTCTAATGTTGGTGCTGAACCTCCTTCTGCTTCCTACTTAGTTAGTATAAATACAGTTCCTTGTTTAATGAATCCATCTTCATCCTAATAATCATGTAAGTCAGCATCGGTTCCAGTCCAAGTACCAAATATAAATGGTTCTGCTTCTTCATCCGTTAAACCAGTAAATCCTAGCATATCAAAACCTCCATTTTGTGGCTCAGAACTTGGCTCGTCTTTTAAAGAAATCTGTCCCTATAAAGATGAATTAACGTATAGTTCAATATCACCAGTATCTTTATTCTTAGTTAATACAATTGTTGGATTTACTGGGGTTAAAAAGTTGCCTTTAAATTGCCACCATTCCTCCGTATTAGCACTATCAATTAGTCTTACTAATCTATTTTCAGTTTTAATTTTAAAGGCATTTGAACTGTCTGAATTTAATGACATTACACGTTGATTACCTTTCCACAATGTTGGTAATGCACCTGTGTCTTTATAAGTTATTCCATTACCTGACAATAGTACATCTATTAAATCTGTAACATCCTCAATATTTGGTCCATTTTGAAAATTAGTATTAAAGATGATAGGAAGAGCCTAATCTACGGTTGTTCCATAATCCCCTACAGATTTATGTTCAATTTGTCCGTTATTGTAGTAATAAACAAATACCTCTGAATCACTTAATAATTTTAATATATTTCCAGGAGCAGGGTTTGGATCTATTCCATTTAAGTGAGCAAAAACCTATTCTAGAACTGTCTATGCTTCTGTATTAGAACTCGGAGTTTCTTTAACTTTGTTATCAATTGATTCTTTTAAACTATTTAAAATAGCTTCTCTGTTTTTATTATTAGATGCAAGTAAGTAGTCTATTGTATCTGTTACTGCCGATATGTCTGGGTAATATGTTATCACTCCATCAGCAATTTCAAAATTCAAATTAGCTGAATCATATCTTCCTACTGCTAAAATGCTAGAAGTATCTGTTTTAATGTAATACTTATCACTAGTTACTTCTTCGCCGTTTTCAGGCCATGGATAAGCAGTAATATTAATTGGACAATATTGTTCAGAGATACTTACTGTATAGTATTTATCGTTACTAAGAGTTACACCAGTAGGATTAGTTACATTAAGTTCAGAATCTTCTGAAGAATTGGGATTTATAGGCAAATATAACATTTCTGGATCATTCTGAGAAACTCCAAGTGCTGCTAAATCCATCACTTTTTCCATTTTTCCTCTACCATTCGTATATTCATATCTATATAATTGGGTTGTTTGCGTATCAGCATACAGTTTTCCAACTATAAGTTCATGTGGAATAATATGTATTTCATAACCTTCTTCAGGTGCAAATATATCTCTAAAATCTCCAGTGTATTCCTACGGCGTACTAGAAGCATTTATAGTTCTTTTTGTACGCCATACTTCGAAGATATATTTACTCCAGTTATTATTACTATACACTTTATTATAGTTATTATTATTTTCTAAGTCAAGCAATATATCAATGTAAGCATTAACATCTACAATATCTACATGTCCAGTTACATCTACCTCAGAAACGTTTAGTTCTTTGTCGTTGTATTCTGTTATTTCTGAGCTAATACAAGAACATAAGAATGTAAGATCTGACACATCTAAACATCCATCATCATTATAATCATACTTATTATAATCCTAATCCTAATGTATATCTGTTCCTATACGAGATCCTGCTGGTATATATATAAATCGTCTTTTTGGAACTCCTGTATAAACACTAGACACAAAATTTCCTAAAGTAGACACTCCATCAACAAATACAGCAGAAGTCACTGGATATTCATCTACTGCTAATTTTTTAGTCGAATCATTTCCGTCTACATAAGTTTCTAAATGAGCAAAATCGTTGTCATGTGTCCAAGCCCATAACTAGCGAATTTGTTCAATGATGTATTCTAGTTGTCCTAGAACGCTATTTTTATAATCCTAGCTATTAGTATCTGTAGTATTTCCGTTAACAATTGTGAATAAGTTGGTAACGTTATCTCCTAACTCACCTAAATCATTTATTAAATCTAAGATTTTATAAATAATTTTTAATTTTCCACCTTCAGCTGGCTGTATTCCAAGAGCTATCCATTTATCTCTTGTAAATGTTGAGTCTTCATCAAAATTAGCAATAGCTAATAGAAGGTCTTTTAAATTATCTACTAAATCTGCATCAGGGTACTCTCCTCCCTATAATGTGTTGACATCATGCTATAACTATTTAATTGTAGCTACAATTTTTGGATATGAAGCATCATTATATGTTTCGTGTTCATAGTTTGTGCTAGTACCATACTGTGCTAAATTATATACAGCTAATAGATATTTTTTTAACGTCTCAAGGTTAGAAGAAACTGTGGATATGCTTTCTTCTAATTCACTTTTAGCTATTGTTAACTCCGAGTCAGTAGCATAAATAGTATTTAAAGTAGCTAAAGTATTCTGAATTTGCTCAATAATTTCCTATAGGTTGAGAGTTCCATCAGACGTTCCTGTTTGTATATCTTCGAGTAGTTGTCTTAAAGTTCTGCCTTCTTCGTCAATAATAGCGTCAATACTAGATACTAAGTAAATAGGCACTCCAAGACAATCATCTACCATCTATTTAATAATTGGATTGTAAGGAGAACAAGTTCTTTCTGTTAAATGTACTCCTCCTTGCTGTGTGTTGTTTTGATTTTTCTATCCGCAAGCCATAAATGTTTAAATATTAAAAAGTTGCTGAAATGTTAGAGTTAATAATTATTTTTTTATTGTCTTCTAATTCATTATATTTATCCGATAGAAGATCGTCAAATCTATAATACACATTATAGTTTTCACTAGGACCATTTAGTGCAGCAGCACTACTTACATCAGTTTCGACATTAAGTACATTATCCTCTGAAGAGGTGGAAACTTTTCCCTCATATGATACAGTAGAAAGCACAGTGCCTTCTGGATCTACATTTATATTAATCTATTCAATATAGATGGTATAGTAAGAACTTGTTTTTTGGCCTAATCTATATTCAATATATATTATTTGCTAAGGAATAGTTACATTAATAGTTTGATTAAAATTATTACTTACTTGTAAATGTACAGTTCCTTTGGGAGTTAAACTATATTCTCCTGAACCTACATTAGTGACTGTATCTTGTACCTAGATATAATATTGTATCGAATAGTCTTCTGGAGAAACTATTCCTGTAGACGTATGAACTTTTGCTATATTCATAGTAAAAATTCTCCATTCTTTATTTATGCCAAAAAACCAATATAATTGATTTTGATATAATGTAACTGAATCTTCATGAAGTAGATGTTCTGTTATATCATCGAAATACGTAATGTAGTCTTCAGAACCTTCCGGAACTCTTACTGTTTTACCTAGAGTCTGATTATCAGTTACTATATAAAACATTTGTATTTTTCCATTAAACAATTGAGGCAATATTAATTCCCCATCAATATTTGTAGGTTTTCCTACAGCTGAAGATGAATCAGTTTCACACATAGAGAAAGAATCTTTTCCTAGACGTAAAATATTTGCCTACACACTACCTTCAATGTTTGCTCTAGTTGAATATAGATCTCCCTACTAAGTGACTTTAAAAGGAGCGTTACTTAGGTTTAGAGTATAATTTGAAGTAGCATCAAGTTCTGTTCCAGCCCAAATACGTATTCCGTTGTTTGAGTTATTTTCATTAGTCTCATTATTTCCTACAGGTTTACCGCTAGTCATACCTGCAACGATATTATCTGTATTACCTTCTCTATAATGAATTCTTACTTCGTCAGTGTCAAGCGTTTTTGTAGCTATTTGTTTAGCAATTAGGGTTTCAATAAAGGCAAAACTCATTCCTACGGCTTCTTCCCATAATGTAGAATACTCTGGGGGATATTTACCTTTAATTCCAGTCTAGCCTTCTGAAGTATCTTTAACCATATACCATGTAGTTACATCATTATCATCAGTTATCCAAACAATATCTATATATCGAATGTTAAGATCATCTCCTGATGTAATACTTGCTTGATTGTAATAAGTCTCATTTTTAGCCCAAGCACCTCTAATTCTAATTACTGGTCCGACTAGGCCCTAAATTCCAGGCGTAGGTGGACTAGATGGTCCTTCACTTCCTTTAGTTCCAGACAAGCAAATAACTGACCATTGTTGATAAACTCCTTCTAGTACTAAACAATGTGCCATAAATACATATTCTGTATCTTGATTAGTTACTTGACTAGAAGTATTAGTCCAACCTTCATCTTCCACTAATTGCTTTTCTGTTTTTCCAGCAATTCTACTTGTATAATTTCTTATTTTATCTAAAATTTCTGCTTGTGTTGGAACCTTTCCAAAGTTATGGTTTTTAAATAGAAAAACATCATATCTATAAGGATTTCCTGCCCCATTAATCTTAAATGGGGCCCAGAAATTAAATGTACTACTACCATCATTTAATTTAATTTGCCAGTTCAGTACTTTACCTTCAAAATGTTCTCCTGAAACCGTAATATCTTGATCAGTTACTGTAGTATATTTTACTTCTTTAATTTTATATAAATCCGATGGTTCTTGACTGTTTCCGTGTAAAGACTCTAACCATTCTTCTTCTGTAAGGCTTCCTCCATGTTTTCGATATATTTCGTAAGCAGATAAACCATCGTTTCCCTTACTTCCAGTATCACCCTTACTTCCAGTATCTCCTTTATCTCCCTTTTCTCCTTTAGGGATTCCAAAGTTTAATTTTGCATCATACTCTGTTCCTACATTTTCGACACTTGCTGTGCTTCCTGGATTAAGAGTAGTAACGGTTCCTACTTGTATTGTAGTAGCCCTTCCGTCTTGTCCATCTCGGCCATCTTTGCCTGGTTTACCATCTTCTCCATTCTTAACAATAAGGTAACTTGTTCTTTTTTGCCCTCCTTTTAATGTGTCTAATTGCCAGACATTAGAATCACCTGATCCATTTCCAAATTTTATCTATTCTAAATTAATAATCTCAGATATACCTAAGTTAGACCTAGCTTCAGCTCTTTGCCATTCAGAGCTTAACTCACCAAATAAATTAGATACTTTAAAATACTAATCATTAGTACTTGATGCTTTATGGCAATTTGATGTTGTAGTCTATTGTACTGGTTTACTAGGCCTATTACAATTACAGGTACCTGATCTAATATCGTTTAAATTAATTGTCTCTGCCATTAAACGGATAATTTGTTAGTTAACTAAAGAATGCCTGTTTTATTAGTCTGATAAAATCCACTAGAAATAGTACTATTACTACTACTTGTGTTATAATATTTTACATAGTATATATTATATGGATATAATTTGAAATCTGCATGTTTATATCCTCCACTATCATTTTTATCATAACTATATTTAATGTTTCCATAGTTTTCATTATTAATAGTTGTGATATAATAGTACCCTAATCCTTCTGAATCACTTGCAGGTCCTTCAAAACGATCAGCACTATTAATAGGGTAACTTGGATGTGCATCATACACTGTAATTACATTAGGAGCTGTAGAATCCTTAAGCATTCTTGTATTGTATTCTACTCTACCAAAGTTTTTTTCTACCGCACCAACAGTAGGTACATTGTCAGATTCAGTATCACTAGACATGTCTGTATTTACCCCTAGATTTTCAAAGGCAGCAAAGTTTCTATATAATCGATATAATGCCTTATTTTGTACTGGATTTTCACTATCTGCATCTAGAGCTGTGTCAACCTAAAATTTATAGTCTTGCCCGTTTATTTTAAAATTATTTTTTAATTCTTGCATAGTATTAAATATTTTGAACTGTTTCTCGTTTACAATTCTTTAAGAACACATTATCTTCATCTCTAAGAATTCCTATAACACTGTCTCTTACATTTAAATCTTTTGAAGCATCGCCTCTGGTATGTTCCCAAGTATTGTCTAATTCCGGAATATAGCTATTCTGAATTATTGTATACTTTATTGGAGCAGCAAAACCATGATATTCTGTAATATTGCCGGTATGTCCATCGACAAAGGTTCCGTATGTTCCTTTATGATTTCCTATGTTAAAACCTGCGGTATCTTTAAATACTAGATTTTTACTAAAGTGAATTTTGAAACCAGCGGCTCCGTATAAGTTTTCCAACCTAACAAAGTATCCCTCACAGTTAAAGTTGGCTGCATCTTCAACATCGACATACATAGTTTGATTACTCCATCCTCCGTTATTTACGAATCGACCAGATCCACCATTCCAAGTAATACAGTCTTTAACTAAACTTTGAGCACAATGATTATTATCAAATAAACTAGTTCTATTGTCGTGTATTTTACAATCAATATAAGCACAACAAACACTATTGTTTGTTATTGCCGGATGTACGGCTCCTAAAAGATATTCACTTCCAGTCTATCCTAATTTTGAATTTAAATTATTGCAACTTCTACCTGTGCCGGCCTAGAATCCCCAAGCACTCATAGCTGCATGAGTAGCTTCTTTAGGTATTATGGCAGGAAATTCTTCCATAATTTTATGTGTACACAAAAATTTATAATTAGCACTAGCAGATCCTTGTGGTAAAACTGGTCCACTAAAGAAGTGTACAAATAGTTCTCTACAAATATGTCTATGGTTAAAGCCTCCACCAGCTCCTGCAGTTGTTGGAATAAACTGAGAACCTCTTATGCATTCATCAGCCATATGAATTTGCATTCTATTGCGCAAGTCATCATATCCAGACTTACCTAAAGTATGAGCTAAAACAAAGTATCTATTATTATTAGACTGTGCATACGTTATTTGGGTTCCTGGCTTCAATCCACTTGGAATTCCAGAATAATTTCTACTTATATCTACATCGTAGTATCTTTCTGGCTGTGTTCTACTTGTTAGATGCATTACTCCATCATAATCTATGTATGCTTCTGCATCAAATGGAGGACAGTATTTTCTCTGTCCTGTTTTTTGAACTCCATGAGTTTTAGATTCTCCAAAGTAACAGTCATAACCTACTGCTCCACTTAAATCCATATTTTCAAAAGTACAGAACTTACTACCCCAGAATGCAGTACAATATGTTCCTTCAATTCCTACGGATACCCATGTACCATCATTCTTTTTATATTTAACTTTCTGTTTTTCATCATAATTATAATAATGAAACAATCCTTGTATTTTTCCGTTTTTAACGCAAGAATTATAATTTAAGTTAAATGATATAATGCCTGCCCAATCACAGTCGTAACATTGTAATATACTTATTGAGCTTCCGTTTAAATCTAGTGTAAAGTTATTTGGAAATTTGATTTCGTCTCCACCTGCAACAGGACCAGGAATCTCTGTTCTATTTTCGTTTGGGTTCCAAGTTTGTCTAGCTATATTTGCTTTTCCTTCTGCATTTAATTTATGATAATCTATTATTATGTCTGTATTTTTTGGCATAATAAGAGTACACTACTGTCCATTATGGTATGCCTAAAATGCTTCGAACAATCTTGTTAAAGCTATTTTATTTTTAACGGCAGCTGTCTGTACCTCAATTGGAAGTTCAACAAATGTAGTTTTTAAATAGTCAGATAACTACTTTTCTTGACCATTAACAATACAAGTAGTGTTAAATTCATAAACTCCAGCGATATTTTCTTTTATTTTACTATAAGTTAAGAGTGAACCATCATCCTTATTATGTTCTATTTTTAAAAAGTTATTTGTAGGATTTTTATAAACAAATCCAGTATCGCTATATTTTTCTACATTATTAGGTTCGGCATCTTGATTATTTCTAATAGTTACAGTAAAACTTTTTAGTTTATTATCTGATGTCCATTTAGTAGATACTTCATATTTTGCAACTATTACACTTTTGGCAGCTCTTGGAGAATCGTCAGAAGTTCTTGTGTACCTAGCACTTCCGTTAGTAAAATTACCATACTCATCCTTCCAAGTTGGGTCATATTTATATTCAGAAGTAAATGTTTTAACTCCGTTCCCTTGGTCTGTTAAAATATCTTCTAGTCTTTTTATGCTACTTGCTTTTTGTGGATTTTCTACTAAAAAGTAAAATAAATGTCGAGCAGTACTTATTCCAGTATCCTCAATAGCTCTAATAGAGAAACAATGTTCACCAACAGAACAAGGTCCTATTTCTATTACCTATTGTCCTCCATATGTTGTTTGTTTATATGTTACAAAACCGTTTTCAGGTTCTTCTTTATCCTCGTCAAGTACTACAATGGTTGTATATTTGTTACCTAACTTATCAATAAATGTACCTTTATCTCCTCTTGGATCGTTGTTCTTTTTAATTCTATTATCTTCTTCGTCGTGGTATTCATGAATACGATAAGGAATAATTAGGGTATCTCCTTTTTTTATTTTAAAATCAAAATCACTTACAAATAATTGTGGACTTTTAGTACTTAAAAAGGTTCTGTCTGTTTCTTTAATCTCACTAAATGAGTTATTGTATTCATTCACTATCATACTCAAACGGTGCTTTATGTTTTATTATTCCTATTTCGCTAATAAGTAATACTTTTGCTCCATCTCTTACATAACATGACACATCATTAAGAGTTATTGTATCTGTATTTGCAGGATCAATATCTTGATAACCGTCATTAGATACTTTTGCAACTTTATGCCCTGAATAATTATAATCCTACATAGAACACAATAATGGGTATTCACCATATAATGGCAACTAGCCTATTGCTGCAGCCATATCATAACTTAATGAAGAATAGTATCCGTTTAGTGGCTATTTGTGCGTAGTTACCCAATTCTTTAATCTTCCGACTAAATATAATGTACCACCAGCTCCTCCAATTGGCATATTGTGTATTTTTGCATATATTAGATTATATTTTGTCTAGTCTATTTCTACATTCTCCTCTAATTTTATATATTGGGGAGATCCTCCTCCAAATTGTACAAAGGAAAGATTAATTGGATCACCTAAAGTAATATGATTATTTACATACTAGTTAACAAAATTAGTAACCTCTTGTGAAGTTGTAGAATTTAAATCTGCTCCCTTTGTTATTGTTAAGAAAGTTTTCTAATTATTACTACTTAAACTAGTATAGAAATTTCCAGATTTATATAATATCTACGTTTCTCCAAAGAGTACTGTTACGGTTTTCGTTTCGTCTTTTGTTTTAAAATTTACATTTACTGATATTGGAGTTTTAAGTTCTTCGGGATTGTTCCAGATTCTTTCATAGATTAACATAACATTATCATTATAACGTCTAATTTGCTATGTTTTATTTTCGTTATATCCAAATTTATAAGTGTCTCCACTTTTTATTCTCTTTTTATTTGGATAATAAACTGTTCTATTTTCAGGCTTATTTCTAAATGAAATGTCTTCTCGTCCATTTCCTCCTGCAATTTTGTCTAATACTTTTGTATTTACGGATACTACTTCGTAAACATTTATTTTACTTTGGTCATACTTAATAGTTACTTCAGTCACATCAGCATAAAATGGACCTCCAACTCTTAACTAACCGTAAGCTGTATCACCCGCTGTAGCGTACAACATCCTGACTCCTGGAATAACTCTTCCATAATATGGTAGGGATGTTACTTGAGACTTTATGTTACCGTTCTAGTCTAGATATTTATATCTAGCATATCCTTTATAATCATCTACCCAATGTCCCTACTCTCTATCATCTTCAATAGTAATAAAGCTTCCGTCATCATATAAATGATATAGTACACTAGGACTATATGTATAAACTTTTCCATCAGTCCCTGTTACACTACCATTTTGCAGCAGGTCGTTATATAAGGCCACGCCCTGCAGAGGCCTCTGCTAGAAAAAACATAAATTAGCATCTGCGGTGTCATTTTCTCCGCAGACTTTAATACTTGCTTCAAACCCATCGCCAATTAATATGTCGTTTGTAGGACTTTGAGGATCATATAACAGCTATTTTCCATTTATAGTTACAAGCTGTGATGGTTTTATACATTTTGCTAATGCTCTGGTAATTGCTGAGTTTGTTACAGGATGAGAACTATCTTCATTCAATGATGTGTCTACTGTTATATTTCCACCCTAATTTCTTTCAATTTGTTCTTGTAGATCATTTATTGCTTCTGTTATAACTTTATTCTGTACGGGGTTAGGACTGTTTTCAAGTAGACTAGAGTCTATTGGTCCAGTCGAAGTGATTTCAAAATCTCCTCCATCATAAATATTAACCCCATTTATTTTTCCAAATTTATCAATATCAGCTTTTTCCTCTAAAGCATTTTTAATCGCTTTACTTTGAACAGCCTAGGTTGTACTATCTGTAATTTCAGATAATAATTCAAAAGATCCTCCAGGATTTGCGGATTGATAAGTTCTTAATAAAAATGCAGAACTTTTTAATTCCTTGTTATTTGTTGTAGTAAAGGAAAGATAAGCCCATAGGTAAGGATTACTGCTAGTTGGTTCCTAAAAACTAGTACTCCAACCACTTGTAGGAGCTACAGTATTAGAAGATGTTAATTTATAATATAAGGTTACTTTAGAAACACTAGCTCCATCATTTCCTGACTGTGCTTTAGGTAAAACAAAATTTAATGTTATTTTGTCGTCATTCTAAGTTAGATTTACTGAAGGAGTTGTATCTGAAAATGTTACAGTTCCAATTTCAATTTTTGGAAGTTTTCCACTTTCTCCGTTTTTTACAACAAATCTATAAATTTTCTATTCTCCTCCAGTAGAAGTAATCATTTCCCACACATTCTCATCACCAGGATTCTAACCTATTTTAGTCTATGTGAATCTTACAATTTCGTTAACTTTTAGATTCTTTCTTGCCTCTGCTTTTTGCCAATCTGATTTTAGTTCTCCAAATAAGTTTTTTACTTTAAATGTCTAGTCACTAGAAACTTGTTGATTAGCCATATAGTTAATATCGTCAGTAATACATGGATTAGGTTTAGTAACTTTTTCTCCTAACTTTGGGCAAGCGCAATCTTCCTTTTTAATGTTTTTTATATTAATAACGCTCATGTAATTTAATTTAAAAATAGTTGATAAAACAAATCTGCGTTCTTTATAGAATCTTTTATTTCAATAAACTAAATTAAGTTTAAAAGATCTTGGTAACATTCTTCCATATTTCCATTAGAATACTGTTTACATAATTGTAAAAACTAGTCTATAGCCTACAATTTAAGATCATTTACCACATCCACAGCCACTTCTTGTTTTTGTTGTTGTTGTTTTTACGTCTGCACAAATTCCAGAACATGTAGATATGCAATCTAAAATTTTTAAAGCTTTAAGATATTGACAATTTTGAATACAGTAATTAATAACATTAATTGCCATCCACAAATAATCTCGAATTTGTATTTCAGACTTATATTTACTTAACTAGTCCCTACATAGAGAATTTCCTGAGCAAAAACCAGAATCTCCCGCATAGGCTTTTAACAAATTTTCAGCTTTACTAATATAGCATTTATATAAAGTATCAAAGACAAAAGCTGACTGAGTATACTTTTTAACAGTTGTATCGTTGTATCCTCCCTACTCCTCTATTTGTTCTAATAGAATAAGGACATCTGTTAAATCTATATCTTTCCATCCAGTCCATATATGTTCATAGTATCCTTCTTCTTCGTCTTGAGCGTGTGTTAAGATCTTCAAACATATAGAGTTATCATCTTTAACTTCTGCTGCTATAATATTAGTATTTAAATGTGATGTAACTTTACTTCCAACCGTAAATCCTAACCCATCTTCTATATATGTAGTTGTTGGAAGTACTAAAGTAACTATTTCATAGTATCCATCTCCAGGAACTTCTGCATCAAATGAATCAACATTCCTTGTAGTAATATCTTCTCCTGGATTATGAATTATAATTGTATTAGGAGAGTTTCCGACTAATTCTGCGGTTAAGTCAAAATTAATCTTAGTTATAAAATGTAAAGAAACTGCCCCATCGTATGGTATATTTTCTAATGAGAAATCTGTATATGCATATTCTTCTATTTCTGGGCCGTTAACTCTCAGAATCCCTAAATTCTCTGTTATCATTATAGTCTAAGTGTTTAAAGTATTTTAATAAAGGTTTGAATATAACATCCCAACTTACTAAGCTTAAAATAAAGCTGTATAATATTATATTAGAATATCCTTGTGTCGCTATAATAGCGCTGGCTAGTACTATACCACATAGTAGCGCAATAATTCTTTTCATCCATCTTCTTACAGGTTTATTCTGATTTATTGAATCTACAAATTTTATACTTAGATAAGTTAAAATGTTAACAGATAAAGTATATCCGAAATCAAAACTTGAGAGTACTATATCAAAAATTCTTTCCATCATCTAAATCTAACTTGGTCATTATATGGATTTCCATCGTATAGTTGATTTAATTCTATTTGTACTTTCTATTTATCAACTTCACTTTGGTTAGTCTTATAATCTCTTTCAGTTTGAGCTTGATACCATCTAATCTATGTATCAGCTTTCAGTCGTTCTCTTTCAATGTTCAAACGAGCCTCGTCATTCTTCTTAACTTCCTACTAGAGCTACTAGTTTTCTTGCTAGAGCTATTTAACGGCCTATTCTGCCTCTTCGAGTTTCTAAGATAACTGCTAGATTTGATTATTTTCTTCTTTTTTCTTAGCCCATGCAGTCTTAACTGTATACTTCAATTCAGTTAAACTCTTACAAGCTGCAGCTTCTACTGCAATGTCAGGTTCAATAATTCCAGTCTTAATTAATTCAATTACTAATCCTTGCATCTACTGCATATCTTTTAAAATCTCAGTAGACGGCACGATATGTACATCAAAGTCCGTATGAGTAAAATACTTTGGAAGAATATTAAATACTTTCTAGAGTTTATCTCCAAGTATTAAGGTTCCTTGTAGACCATCTCTCCAGACTATCTTTGCCATATCTAAACAGTTGCTTAACAATTCAATTGTTAAAGTATCCATTTTCTGATAGAATGGTTTAGTAATTGTAAAAGAATTCCTTGCTCCAGCTTCTACATTAGAAACAGCATCTTTCTATGTAATTCCGTTAAGTCTTTCTCTGAACACTCCAGTAATTGAAGATGTCTATTCTTCAATTCTAAGTAATACAAGATCAAAAGCTTGAATTACCTGAGCTTTAACAGAATCATCATATCCAGCCACAAAAGTATTATTATTAAAACCTCTACCTTCTTGCGAAGAGTCCATTAATGCTGTTCCAGCCTTTTTATAAGCAATCCATTTCTAAATACGTTCTGTAGTATCAGCTCCTAAAAAAGTTGGTAACATTGACACATCTAACCAATCTCCAGCAGTACCAGAGTTAGCTAGTACGTTGTCTCGAAGATACATAACTACATCATACTTATCCTATAGATTTGCACACTATAAAACTAACGATGATGGATCATTATCTCTATTTAAAAGATACATTCCGCCATATGATAACTTACATAAATTAGGTTCTGACATTGTACGGATTACATTTTCAGATTTACCAGTAGTTATATAAATAGAGTTACCTATTCTAACTCCTTCGTATCTATTTTGGATATACTCTTTGTCTTCTTTATCAGTATCAATCCATTCAACTTCGTAAACTGGAAGTAATTTATAATTATACATATCGCCAGGATCTCCTGGATAACCAGGGACTACAACTTGCCCATTTGCTATACCTTTTATAGCTCCTTCAGCCTAGTAATGATGGTTTAATCCTGCAGAAGTTCTAACATAAGTATAACTATATTCTGCGCAATGCTCATATAAATCTTCTAATTCACTACGGCTTTCTTGAGATAACTCTTTTCCGTATTTAGCAAGGATTTGCTATTTAGTCATCCATACTCTATGAACAATACGGTATGCGTCTGAAATATATGGAGATTCTGGATTTCTATCTACAAATGTATTTAAAGGATTAGTAACTTCAATAGTTAAACTTTTTCCAGTTGAAGATGGCTTTACTCTAAATGAAGCCATTCCACCAACAAGTAAGTCTAAGGTAAGTAACTACTGTTTATTCTTTAAATCAGTCTGCCTAGACTAAATAACATATTCTAGTACAGATTGAGCAGCAATTTCATAATTACTAATAAAATTATTTGTTATATTTTCAGTAATTTTTTCCATCTGCTGCTCCATATTTTTATCTTCCTAAGGCTATTCACCCCTTTGGAATTGCATATTTGCAGACTGAATTTTACTCTAGTAGTAGTTAAGAAGCTACCTATCTATTTCTTCTTGTAAATCTTTACTTATTTGAGAAATAGTTACAGAATCTTTACAAGAAACCTTAGGCATAATTGGAATATCTAAGTACTCTCCAATTAATGCATCTACGTGCTTCTTAATTAACGGAGTAAATTCAACAGATGTAGGATTTCCAATTCCAAAGTTTTCTTCGAGATACCTGAACTATTCTGGATCTCTTTTTCCGTTATAGTAGTTATAAGCTTTATGCAGTTTCCATTTATCATAAACTAATTCACTTATAGCTCTATCGATTTGTTCTATTATATAATCATTGTTCCTCGCAGCAGCCATGACTAAAATATATTCTTTGTGCAGTGTAGAATTTTACGTGATTATAACAATTATGTCGCAGTTCATTTTCTACAAATTTAAGAAACTAATCTTTGTTTCCCTCCATAGCTAATTCTATAGGTTTTTCGTCTTTATTTAAGGATAAGATTAATTTATATCCTAAGTGTTTTCCATTCCAAGTTTTAGTTTCTACTACTGATAGAAGTCTGTTATATTCAGCTTCATATATATCCTCTATCAACTTGCGAACTGCTGATTCTAAGTCTTTCATATCCATAAGAATCTACTATATATGATTGATTTGTAAATGTTTCCTAAATCTAGAAATCACTTGCTTGTGGGATTACTCCCTTATGCTTAATGCCTCTTTCATCAGTCCAATATCCGAATAGTCTAAACTTATCTCTATTGTCACTTTGCATTTTTGGCTATACAAACATTAATTCTTCATTTGCTAACATAGCCATTCCTAAAGCAGCAACCATATCGAACTTTCGTTTATTTTCATATGAATAAGTAGACAATTCATGTAACATTTCTTTAAACCATATCTCAGTAGAATATTCATCTATATAATCTGAAATTAAGTCTAATTGATGTCGAATAACAGTTTCTGTTGCTGGTGCTCCGAACTATCTACTTTTTCCATTCTAGATATCAGATTGACAAGATCTAGGTCTTCTCATTAAATATTTATTCTCACATTTCTTTTCTCTAAAGAATTGAAGTATAGATATTCTAGTAGACTCTAGACATGCCTAGGCATTATAATATTGTAATAACTTCAAGCACATCATGTGTGCTTCTTTAATTTTTTGAGGCCTGTCTTTATAATACGCTACAATTTGTGGAGGATGCGTCCCGTACATTCTTCGCAGAATGACAACGCAGAATTCTGATGGGTCTTTTGTATATTCGGAAGTGTCTTCTCCTCCTAAGTCAATTCCATCAATCCCTCCTACGTAAAGATTAACAGGTACTTTTTTACTATCATCCTCTTTTGGTCTTTCTAGTATGTGTACTTTGCCACCTATTTTTGGAGTAAACTTAACTCCTTCAATATTGTCATCAGTAACTTTTCCCTCTTTAAATTTATAGTCTAAGGTTCCAATTTCTTCTCTAGGCCCATTTCCCATAAGAATCTGAGCCATCTAGTCGGCAAGTAACACTTTATTAAATTGATTATCTCCTTCTAGAGCAAATGCCTCGTCTGGGGTAAAACAGAATTCAGCACATTCAGTTAGATATGCTTTTGGATCATATAGTAAAGCTTCTCTCTTTTTTTCTCTAAACTCCTTAGCTTTTTTAGTATTTGTAACACCTCTATGGTCAATAAATCCAGGAGCAGTTACAAAGGTAAATGAGGGAATAAAGAAACCACTTAATATATATTCTCCATTTCTAGTATAATTATGTCTATATGGAAGAACATTAAATCCCTAAGGATTATAGAACATATCACTTAAGTCTCCCATATATTGACCATCACCGCCAGTACCCCAAACGAAACGAGTTCCGATCTTATTACCCATGACTTCGACAAGTGCGTTTCCTTGAATGTATGTCTTCTTGAGTACAGGATTAGATCCAGCTTCCTCAAAGAATAACCTATCGATACGATCACCACGAAGTTTACGAGGTTTATCAACAACTCTTCCTTCAATATCAGAACCCCAACTGTTTGGTAATTCTTCACGTTGTTTATTTACTTTAGAAGCCTTTTTATATAAATCAGAGTTATACTTCTATCTAACATGACGCATTCCACCTTCAGTATCAGCATTTAAGTTATCTAGCTAAAACCATGCTTTACCAAGTACATCTTCAAGATGCGGCAGAGCAAATGCTGTGTATACACAGTGAGCGTTACGTCTAGTTGAGTATACTCCTACTCCTAGCGATGCAGCAATTTCAGAGAATCCGACAGCACGACTTTTTACAGCTAATACATCGTGTCGTGTGTATTCACACATCTCTATATAGTGGAAATATTCATATTGCTTACTTAAGAATGCAGGATAAATCTTTCCACGACCTTGACCAGTCTTCTCTACTTGAGATTCTGGTAACTGGTAATAATTTAAAAAGAAGTAGTTATCTCCAGTAATTCTATAACCATGAGATTCCATTCCATTATTACATCTTTCATATTCCCTCTGCCAAAAGTCAGTATATGCTTTAGTTCTCGGAGGGAAAGCACAATACTTTCCTGTAGCAAGTTTAGTATCTCTTGCTTCAGTAAACCAGGCAGGATCAAAATCTAAGCCTCGTTCTTCATCGATTGGTCGATACTTAGTTAGTTCGTAGGATAGTACTGGATCAAAGTATTCAATAAACTAATCCTTTGGTACATCCCACTTTATTTCTGGCTCTATAAACAAAGATTCCCTAAGTTCTTGTACTTCCTTAGAGAAATCTTCGCTTAATGTTTCTACTTTCTTTTTACGACCTCTTGCCATTATTCATATAGTGGGTTATTCTTTTTGGGCCTTTTCTTATAATATTCGACTTTTTTTCTATCGTATTCCTTTAAATCATTTAGATTTCTTACTCCAGCTTTTTTGTGAGCCTCGCTAATTTGCTACTATCTAGCTGCAGTTGCTTTTTTCTATTCCTCTTCAATTCTGTCTAAGTCACTTTGAGAAGATTCTCTTTTTAATGGAGGTCTTGTTTCTCCCTTGTGTGGGTCATATTCATAAGAGTTTTTCTTCTATAGCTTAGTACCTCCCTAGGCCTTTTTCTTCATTTTAGATTTTCCACCACATTTAAATATCTCAAGGTCTTCTTTAGTTACTCCCGCAAAGTCTTTAAAAAATTCGTATTCTTGTGTCATAGTTATTTAATTGTTTCATTAGTACTCTTATTATAAAGATCTTTAACTGTATTATAATAACTTTTATCAGATTTCGGAACGAATTCTTCAGTATAAGCTCCAAAACCAGAAGGTGTTATTCTTAAATATCCAGCTTCTCCAGTTTTATTTACAGCTGGAGAAATATACTATTTATTATATAAAGGATTTACTTTTGGTACTCCTATTTGATTTACATTATTTTCAACAAGAGTTCTAGTGTTCTGTTTTAAATTAATTGGGTTATACTACTAGAAAGGAATAGTATGCTGTACTTCTTCTAACTAATGTAAATCGTTTTGTTCCGATTTCTATACATATTCATTAAGAGTATTTCTGTAAGGCATATCTTTTGGAAATAACATAAATCCTCCGTATTGTTTTCTAGGTATTAATTTTTTCATAATTAATCAAATGCTCCAATTTCTACATTACCCATAAGACCGTTATCTTGTTCTTGTTCTCGTTTATATAAAACCTCAAGTGCTTTTAATTGTTCAACAACATCTGATACATTACTAAGTTCTGCCATTACGTCCTTAGTCTTAAAAATAGGTTTTCCAGAGATAGGATCACGTTCCTATAGGTCTAATGTTTCAAAATAATCAGTTATCTTGTCTACAACATCTTCGGCCGCTTTGATTAATTTAAGAGAGCGTGAACTGTTCTATAACTCTCGATACTTTCTGCAGGCAGCTCTAAATGTTGGGTCTGTCCATTCTTTTTCTGTTAACTTTGCATCTTTCATCGCTTCTTCATGGCGCTCTTGCTCAGTATAATCAGAATAAGGAGACGCCCAATCACACATCAACCATATGTAAGTAAACTCTCTAAAGGCTCTAGTACGTTTAAGGCCCTTGGGATCCTCTTTCGTCTTATTACGAGTGGGATCCCATAAGGCAGCGAATTCTTTAATAAGTAGAACTTCTGGAGTATTTATCTATACATCATTAGCACTATTATCAAATAAAAAGAATTTCATCTAATTGTATTTAGTTTGTTTATATAGTTAAGAACTCCTCCAAGTTTTGCAAGCTAAGGCTATGAAACCTAATCCATTACAGCATCGTATAAAGCAACTGCCTCTTCTTCTGATTTTACTTTTTGTAAACCTTCAATTAATGCTTTAAGACCTTCCTCTCCCATAGCTTGTAATACTTGAGGAACCATATTTATATCTTTAATCTTATATTTAGTAGACTTACTACCAATTGCAAAGATTGTCTAAATTAATTGTTTTTCCTAATCATTCATACCATTACTAAATCTTTGGTATTAAATATTGCTTCTTGTAAATAACCATCAGTTGTAAACCATCTGCATTTAATTCCAATTAAAAAGTCTTCTCGCATATTAGGACCATCCTTAAACTGACGAGTTTCTTTCTAAACTACCAACATAGTTGGCTTGTTAGGAATATCCTAACGAATGGTTACAACATCTCCTGGCTAAAAATAAATTTTCTCATTTTCCATATTACTTCTCTAAATTTGCGAAACGAGCTTTAATTCCCTCGTTAATTACTACGTGAATTTGAGGTTCAGCAACTACTTCAAAACCTTGTCTAAAGAAAGGAATTGGAACTGCACAAGCTTTGCGGTAATAAACAATATCTCCTTCCTTTACATATTTACAAGCTGGGCCAACTTCAATAACATCGGCTTGACAAGAGAAATTATATTCAGTATCTTGTTCACCAGTATCAGGGTTCTTAAACTGACCACCCGGCTTTGCGATTAGAATTCCTCCTTCTTCTACAAGTTTCTCAAAGGGATTCTCGTCATAAGGTCTAACTAATACATAGTTATTAAGTGGAACAATTTCTAGTGAATTCATTTTTTCATCTAGCTTCTTTCCTTCTTCTAACTGTTTCTCGATGTTTGCTCTTACTTGATCTGCAATTTCTTGATTCTTTGCATTATAAGATTCAATAGCTTGTTCTCTTGTTGCTTCTTCTAAAGTTTTAGCGCCAGCCATACTTACGGCTAAGTCGCCACCAAAATAATTCATTTTTCCGTTTTCCATAATTACCATTTACCTATTGGACATTTTGCGTAATCAAGTCTTGTTTTAGCACGCAATCTACATCCACATCCACATTTAAATCCATCTCCTCTTGTTTGTCTAATCTCCCCAGTCTTTTGATTATAACATATACGACTATTACATATTGGTCCTAAGACTGGAGTTTCTGTATAAATAGGACATGTCTTACATATAGCAAGTCTTCTTTCGCTAAGACTATTATTTTGCTTCAATGCTTCTTTTACATGTCCATCTATGATTGCACTTACACCCATTATTATTGTAGTTTTAATGTCTCTTAGTAATTTAAGAAAGGCACTCTAGTTTAAAATTCTATAGGTTTTCTTTTCTGTGCTTTTTCTTTTAACACTATTTGCCGCTTATAGTCTCTACACATTCTTTCTACGTCTTCTTTTAAATATTCCAACTCATATTCAGTTTCACCACCATTATGGTCAAAATGAATAAGCCATAAGTGTTTTATTTTAAATGCTGGATTTATTTGTTGAAGCATCCATGCATATGTAGATAATTGCAACGTATAGTGCATTTTGTTGCAGTCCATTAAGTTATTAAGTGGATACTGCATCATTTTATTTTTCTTAGTCTTGGCATCAAAGTGTGATTTATCATCTATTGACTTATTAGTTTTATAATCTATAATGTAAATATCATTACCATCTTTAATCAATAAGTCAATTTGTCCAGCCAGTCTAAACTTCTTATCCTTCGACACTCTATAAACAAGATATTCTGGAAAGACTCCTTTCTCGACATCTAGCAAATCTTTATTTAAGTCTTCTAAAGATTTATTAGTATTAACATCAAATTTTCCTCCAATGCCAAATCGTTTAAGGTCTGTCTTTTTCTTATCTAAGAATAGGTGTTCCATTTTACTATGTATTTTAGTTCCTCTTTCACAGGATTCTATTCTGGAACGCTGCCACTCATCTAGAATATTTTGTTTAATTTCATTAAAGTCATCTTCGGTAAAATCATAAGCATCTAACATATATGGTAAATCAATCTTTTGAGTCTGTAGCATATTATTCTTTTCAAACTTAAATTGCTCTTTAGTTAATAATTTCTCTAAAGCTTTATAGCTTGACCAGAAGTCTTCATCAAAGGGCTGTTCGTATAATCCGATTAATGTTGTTACAGAGATAAACTTACCATCTTCATCCCAATACAAATGTTCTTCATCATTGTATTTTACATTTCCATTTTGTTTGTCAACTTTCTTCATTCTATATTGTTGTTTTTATATGCGCATTATAATCTAATAAAGAAGCCAGAGGCTATACTGTTGGATATATCAACCTTCTAATATATTCTAAATCAACATCAGTTACTTTATCATGATATCCTATAATCAACATTCCTACTGGTTCATGTACTCCAATTATTGGGTAAAAGCATGCAACTTTAATTCCACTATTATGCATTACCCACACAAATTTTGGAAACTATCTCATACACTTGTCGTCATCTTCTAGCATAATATATTTGCTTGCATTAATCTTCTAAATTTCTTCTCCGTAGTTTAAGTAGTCGAGTTCTTTCCATTCTTTCATGCAAGGACGAGAATCTTCGCCCTAAAATTTTTCACAAACCGCGGTTAAATACTTATAGGATAACCCGTTGGTACTTAGTAAGGTATTGTGGTAGTTTAATAAAATTACGTTTGTTGCATTTGCATCGAAGTTTAGTACGTTTTGAATATATCCGTTTACTTCTGGTGTAATATCTACTGTGTACTATTCCCTCTCATATTTATCCTACCTCTCCGTGTTCTTTGAATTATTTAAAACACGTTTTACTCCTGTTGCTGTATAATTGCCAAAGATCCAAAGCAGTAAAGCAATGCATACGAGGCGCACAACCTCAGGAGACTATTTCTTAAGCCAACTGTAAATGGCATTTAAAAACTCTAAATTCATCTAATGTTATTGGTGTCAATTATTCGATTATTTAAAATATCTTTTTTGTATTAACATAAACTTATTTTTTCATTTTCACATACGCTATAATTTCTTTTGTTTCTGTGCAAAGATATTATTAATTTTGCAGATAGAAAAATAAATTTAAATACAAAAGAAAATATGATAGAAAGTAATGAATTTTTTAATAGTTTTATTTCTTAGCTAGGATAGGCTTGGAATAATTTAACTACAGAAGGAATAGATTCTTATAAAAAAGGTTCTAAGATACACATTAAAAAAGAAAATAGAGGTAAATTTACAGCTGCAGCTAAAAGAGCAGGAATGAGTGTATAGGCATATGCAAGTAAAGTATTAAATGATCCTAATGCTTCTCCACAGTTAAAGAAGCGAGCTAATTTTGCCAGAAATGCTAAAAAATGGAAACATTAATATGGTTGAATACACAATAGATAATAGTTTAGAGTGGAATAAGTTTAAAGATAATGGAAAGTTTGTAACAGCTGTATTTTACCCTAAGGATTTTAATATATCTGAATTTTCTCATTTTGGGATGAATACAGATGATGTAGACGATTCACATCTTACTATTTAGGACATTATAGATTTTGCAAAAGATACATTAGAAGATAACCAATAGGTAAATAATGAATATGATTAGACTTATGATTAGTCAACTGTAGAAAATGATTATGGAGACTTTGTGCAAGATTATGATATTGATGTTTGGACTCCTGGTGTTTCTACATTTAATTATATTTTATCTGATAATAGTATTTAGCCAAAATTTAACGTTGATAAGGCAATAGATATTTTAAAAGCTAATGCACATAAAAAGAGTACACATATGTGTGCAAAGTATGTTAGAACTGCTCTTCAGGCTGGAGGAGTTAATATGGATGATCGTCCTAAATATGCTGGGCAGTATTTACAGTATTTTCGTAAAAAGCCTTAGTGGACTGAAATAAATCCATCAGAAGTAAAGAAAGGAGATGTGTGTGTAACAACTAACTCTGGAGCTGGGCACATTTCTATGTGGACTGGGCAAAATTGGATATCAGATTTTGTTTAGAGAGGCCCACATGTTTATAGTTATGCAAAAGACGGAACAAATACTTTTTATTTTAGATATACAGGATGAATAATGTAATCTTATCAGATAATACTTTTAACACAGTAAAACCATATATTATTCCAGAAAAAATAATTAAAGCGAATAATCCAAATAAAATAAAATAGGAAACAAAGAAACATTAGCAATATAAGTAGCAAACTAGGGTTACTCCTATTAAATAGAGACAGACTGTTATTAGTTCCTATAAACCTAAAACTGTTGTAGATAAAGCTGCGGAACGTTAGTATGCTGCAAAATAGTATAGAGACAAAGAAGAAGAAGATAGAAAATCCTTAGGAACTGGATTATTAGGTTTAGTAAAATCAGTATAGCCTAGTTCTTTGTATGATATGTATAGAGAAGCTAAAAATGGAGGCAATATTGTAGATGTATTATCTGCTCCTTATTTAACAGATAGTTGGAGTAATAAAAATCAAGGCAAAGCTTTTGCTATAGATATGGGTACGTTTTTTGGTCTAGGAACTCTTAGTAAAGGAGCGTCGTACATAAAGAATATTAATTCTGTTATTCCAAAAACTACTTAGACAACAAAAAGAAGTCATCCATTAATGCCTGCTAGATCCCATCCACTTGTCGATCCACTTAGATTATAGTGGCCTACATGGGATAGTGGAAGCTTAGGATTTGGTCATAAGTATAGAGCTATTGGAAGAAATAAAGGATTAAAGGATGCTATGGAAAATGGAATTCGTTCTAAAGCGAAAGCTTATAATGACGTGAATGAAGTCTATTGGGCTCAAGATGAACCTCTCAGAGAATACACTAAGAGCAGCCCTCTGTTACTTCGATATGATAAGAGTGGTAAAGCTGTCTTTAGAACTGGAAATGATTTAAATCCAGTTAGTAGTGCTGAAAATCCAATAAGTTTCTGGGACGATAATGTTACCTTACATGGTAGATGGCCGTTTTATTCTAGATATCATCAAATTCCTAAAACAGAAGAAGGAATTAAACATGCAAAAGTATTGAATAATCTAAATAGATTTGTAGAAACTCCAGTTAGAAAAGGAACTTGGGGATATTTATACTACAAGTTATTTGACTCTCTTTTTAATACCAAAAATGATGAAGAAGAAACTAATTAAGAAATCAATTCAAAAATACTAGCAAGGAGGAAGAAAATATCACTATGGAGTATTTCCACAAGGCCATGAAAAAGAATATAAGTTTAATGATACTGGAGAGTATATAACTACTGGAGATAAGGTATTAGCTGATGAAAATAATAAAATAGTAACTAAAGATAATACTCAAGCATATTTAGATTACTTAGCAGCTAATAACATTCCAATTGAAGGACCTACATTATAGGATTTGACTGTACAATATAATCCAAAATTAGATAAAACTAATGTAACAGTAGGTGAAGATTTTAATACTAGACTAGCAAATATATCTACAGCTCCTACAGCAGAAGAATTAAGATAGTAGGGACGTTTAACTTATTAGCAAACATTGCCAGATAATAGTGAGATAATATGGAACCAAAGTAAAGATAAACATACTATAGATGTAAATTAGGCAGACAGAAAAGCTAAAGAATTAACTCCTGGATTTTGGACTTTTACTTCTCCTATGTGGTTAGGTGTTGCTGGAATTCTAGGTTTTGAATCAGTATCTGCTATGGCTGCTTTTGCTTCTGCTTATCCACAAGTCTTTTCGAGTATTATTGGTAGTACAATAGCAGGAGAATCGTTAAATGAAATAATAAAACTAGGATCAAAAGGCAAATATCAAAGTTGGGGAGACTTAATGAATTAGAATGTAGGTCATGGAAATAAATCATCAGAATTAGAGAAGTTCTTATGGGAACTTACTAATTTAGGATATATGGCTGACCCATTAAGTTAGACAATATAGCCAATTAAACAATTTGGTAAATAGGCTTTTGATAAAACTATACAATTATTAAATGGTCCATGGGCTCAGAAAGCTTTAAATACTGCCAATAAATATAATTTAGGAGAAGGGATTAAAGCTGGAATATATAATTTAAATCAAACATTACAATATGAACCTAAAGTTATTTCTAAAGCAGCATTAAAACACTTATAGTTAGGAATTTAGGATACTGGATGGCACCTTTCTAATATTATGTATCCTAGGTATAGAAAACTTACAAAAAGTCAATCTGCTGGATGGCCATATGTTCCAGATAAATTTAATTTAAAAGCATATAAACCTTCTGACAGGACAGAAGCCCAGAGTCTTTATAATAGTTTAGTTAGTTTACGGAATTATATATCAAAAAAGCAAGTACATCCAAAATTTAAGTTTTCTTCGTTAACTACTGAAGGACCTTTAAACGTACAAGTAGAAGCTCCAATTAGTTTGTCTAATAGTGGTACTAGTACTAATCCATATATATGGACATTTGATAATCCAAATATAGTAAAGAAATTAATATCTATTAATCCAGATCGCTCCATAGTTCATAATGGAGGACGCTATTATCCAACTTTAGAAGATATAGATATTATTACAAAAGCAATTAAGGAAGGAAAATTCGATAATGAATTTTTTAGAACAGAAAGTTACTCTCCTTCTTTTAGATTATTTCTCCCAGGAAAATTGAAGTTCTTTGAATCTTCAGAGAAACATTCTCTGGATCCTAAAATTATAGAAATTAATAATCTTCTTGGGGATCTTGGACATGTTACAGGATCTTCGATTAGCACACAAAATTCTTATGCTACTCATATACCTAATGATGTAGATTTAATTACTACTAGTGAAAATATGCATAAAGTTTTAAATCTTTTAGATGCAGAATTAAAAAATAATTATAATCCTGCAGATGGACACGTTAAAATATTTTCAAAAAAGTATAATGAGGTAATGGATCTTCAAGTAATAGATGCTATAGATAAAAATACTTCTGCTGGAAAAATAGCTCAATAGTTATATGCAAAATATGATCCTATAAATTATAGTCGTAGAATAGCTGAAGATAAATTTGAAGTTCCTATATCTGCACAAGAGCTACTAAACATTCATAAAAATAACACATTAAACTTTGTCAACATGGACTAGATTTCTGTACATTCTGAAAAATAGGAAGCTAGAGTTCCAAATATATATGGAAGTTCAAATAAAGAAGAAGTAATCTAGACGATTAGAAATTTAGAAAATCTGTATAGAGCAATTGTCGGAAAAGATTTTAAAACTATCGAAGAATAGGGAATTAAAATAGATTATTCTGATATAGAAAATAATACATAGTTCCTCATAAAAATAGGAGTAGATCCAGAAGATGCAGCAAAATTAGCTAAGGATCCTTCTAAAGTAGAATTAGCAGTTAAAAACTATATTTATGGAACTCATATCGGGGCTAGAAACGTTGAAAAATAGAAGGAGATGGACATGACTGATGTTCATAATGCTTTACATTCTAATAATTCTTATGATAATTTTGGAGGAAATCATGGGAGAAATAAATTTGGTGGGGGTGAAATGTTCGGAGGAAATGACGGATATTTAATAGCCGTATAGTTCCCAGTAAAAAATCCTAAGAATATAAATAAACCACTAGATGTGTATAATACTGTAGGACGATACTCAGTTTCCTCTCCAGTATCTTATCCTGAATAGGCACAACAGTTAGCATCTGATTTTAAATTGCCTATACAAATTTAGGAAAAGCTAAGAAAACTTTTATATATTCCAGAAGATAGAAAAATTGAAAGTTTACAAGACGTTATTAATTATACAGTTCCCAGTAGAGGATACTTAAATATTCATATTGGAACTAAGGATCAAAATACTTAGGATAGACAACTATTAGGCGATTCAAATAATGCTTTTGCTGATATTATGGGATTAGATTTTATTTTCTCAAATTAGATAGGATTTAATGGATTTTTAGGAAGATATAGAAGAGATATTCCTAACTTAAATTATAATATTGTTCATGTTGGGCCACAGTCATTTAATCAAAAATTTTATGGTTTTGAATTTCCAAAAGTGTCTCCTATTGTAAAAAGCAGAGGTGCTATTGGAGACTTACCACTAGAACCTCAAGCAAACGAAATAAGTAATAAACTTAGTTATGTCTATAGACCTACATTAAACCGAAAGAGAGCAAATGCTTATAATTTAATTGATAAGAAACATCGATAGTAGGTAGATTTACTTTATAATCCTGGTGAGTTATACGCACGACTTAAATTAGCTGCAGCTATTTCTCCTGCAATAGGAATTATAGGTGGAACAATATTTGGAAGTAGTAATTCTCCGTCAGCTAGAGCTCATAGATTTAGAAGCGCTTTACCTAATACAAATACTTTAATTAAATTATCTTCTGACGAACTCAATAAATTGTTAATATCTAAGTAGCTTTATTTTGATGATAATGATCTACTTGAATTAGAAAATGCTAAAAACGATCCAGTTTTATTTGAAGATGTTTTATATAGAACTCTTCAATCATATGCAAGACATCATTAATTTATTAATAAAAATAAAAACCCTGGCTCAGTTAAGAGTCAGGGTTTATTTTTTAAAGCATTTCCTTGATGTCTTTTAGGAAGTTTGGATCTTCCTCAGTAAGTATGTTTTGTTTTGCAGAAGTTTTATCGACTGCATGATTCTTAGTACAAGTTGTATAAACGAATCCAACATTTTCTGGAGTTGAAGATGTAAATTTAGCATCATCAGGTAAGGTGGCATTGTTATAAGTACAAGTAATTGTTGGTGGGTAAGTAGTAATGCTTTTGTCCCACCACGTGTTAGTATCTGGCTTTTCAACAATACAATCTACAATTTTTAGTAATGTTTCCAATTGATATCGAGGAAACTCTTTATTTAAATTTTTAAGTGTTTGAATAATATTAACCATTGTTAGTATATTTATAAATTAGTTTATAAAGGTTATCAATATATCCATTAAAGCTATCATCACTTAATAGATTATTATCTTTAATTAATTTTAATATAGCATCTAAAGCTTCAATCTAATTATCTAAAGCTACTCTAACTAGCCAATCATCATTTATTACCATTTTCCTATAACTATTTTTTAAGCTCGATAACTTCTTGTTCGAGCTATTTTTCATGTTCATGTATCTATTTAGATTGTGCTATAAAATCTTCAATTTGCTATTCTAAGTTGGCTAACTCTATCCTAATGTGTCGAAACTCTGCAAGCATTAGTGTCTTACTGATAATTGATTTAAAGAGTCTAACCAATTTAGCATAAATTGCTCATCTAATAAATCTGCCGATTCAGCCATTTTATAAAGTACCTCACAATTTTTAAGAGCAAGGTCTAAATTAAATTTAAATTCGGCTAATGCTTTTTCTCTTAATTTTTGTTCTGGCTTCATTAATCTACTTGTTCGTATCCTTCTTGATGTAATCCATCAAAAATACTTGTAATTGAATATCCTGTGTCTTTATTATAATAATGATGCAGGATTATTTTTTGCTCTTTATCTTCTTTAATTGACACTTTATTATATTTATTTAAAGCTTGATCTAACTCTGCACAATCAGCTGTTTCTAAAACTTCAACAATTTGGAAGTCTTTTAGTTTCTTAGCTTTCTTTTGCAAGTTTTTAGTTTGGAAATACTTTCCGTTAGATAAATAAATTCCTGGTTTTGCTGGTATCATAGTCGCCCCACTGAGACTCGAACTCAGACTAATGGTTTTAGAGACCACTGTGACTAACCATTACACCATAGGGCAATTTTTTAAAGAGAGTTGTAGTTATTATAAAGCCATGACTTGAATATTACAATAGCTTCATCTAGTACCTTAGGGCGCTAGTATAATTCTTCTTCACTTAAAGACTGAATAAATATAAAGAATTTACGATGCTTTTCATAAAGATGAAGTAAATCTTTATCAGGAATAAACTGCATTAAGTGCTAGATATACTCAAACTTCCTTTTATTAATGTCCCTCTCAAAGTCTTTTATTAATCTTGTTAACATAACTGGGAATGTGCGTAAAGTAAAAAGTCTGCTTGTTCCATATCATTATCATCTAAAGCTTCTTTCAGTAAATCTAAGACTGAATATAATACTTCAGCTCTCTTTTCTTCCAATTTTTTAATTAAGTCGTTATCCATAATATTGTTATTTTTTACAATGCAAAGATACTATTATTTTTCATTTCGGCAAAACTGAAAACCATTATTTAACATTGTTTAACTAAAATAAAAAACTATATATAATTTTAAATTTTTAAAAACAAATTTATGCCCCCCCCCGGTATACGTAAAGAAAAATGAGTTTATGTAGTATATAAGGGAGAATTCTCAACTTGAAAAATTTTCAGAAACTGGAATATATATTAATAATATATAATATATTATATAGAAATAACGATAAAAATAATATTTTAACTTTTTATAAAATTTAGTTTTTTTAAAGACTATACTAGTATTTTTAAAGTTATAGCCATATTACTGTAAAGTTAATATGGTAAAAGTTATATTATAGGGAATAGGGATTATAGCGTATATTCCTAAATAAATTTTTATTATATTTCGCGCGGGGGAGAGTAGGCTTCGCTGAAAGCCCCCCGGGGCTTTCGCGAGAATAAAGAGCTTTAGCTCTTTATCATCCAAATATTCTTACAGAATATTTATACAAAAGATGACGGGATGCCGATAGGCACGTTTGTGCTTATGCTCGTTGTTTTTGTGTAAATTTCTTTTTATTAACATTTATTCATCTCTAAATTAAACTACTATGTTAGAGAAATCAAAATCAACTGTTCGTACTTTTACAGTACGTGACGGCAAAGGTGGACAAAAGCAAAGACCGTTTCAGAACGGTCAAGTTCTTAACCTGTTAGCGTACATCACTGGAGTGCCTACTCGTGACGATGGCAAAGAAGATGAAACTTCTGGTTTTCTCTGTCTTGATGGGCGTCTGTTCGATGACTACTTTATTTTGAGTAGTCGCACGATAGACGACAGTGACCTCTATCGCACTCCGTTTGACGATGACGTGTTTAAGAACTTGCCGACGGGTTTACGTTTGTTCTTGCAGAATTGTGCGCAATTTGGCACTAATGAAGCATTATTCGAGCAGGCGTTTAAGAACCTTGGCGTTGAGTGGTTACCCGATTTTAGGCATCCTCGTGTTTTGCAGGTACGCCTAAACACTACTCGCACAGGCGGTTCTCGTGGACTGTCCCGCTGGTACTGGTTTAGCGATGCCGTACTGCAAGACGAGCCTGATATTACTAAAATCACGCTCACTGCTGCAGACCGCAATGCGTTCATTAACCGCTTCGGCACTCGTTTAACTAATCCAGCCGACTTCTGGGAGTCGCTGGATGAAGACGGGCGCAAACGCTGGACTGCATTGCTGCGCTAAGCCACCGCTGCGACGTGCCCACCCTCAGGGGTGGGCATTGATCCTGCGCTCTATGCGCCACCACGAAATAGGGGATCCCACCACGGGATCCCTTATTTTTTTCTTATTATTTTTAAATACGTATAAAGATTCATCTACGTATCAACTTCAGTTATTTACTATGTATTACTTTGTTTAATTTTTAATTTACGTAAACGTTATGTTAGAGAAACAGAAAGCGTTGTTGCAGTCTGGTAAGACTGTAGCACAGATCATTGGTGATGCTGTTGGCGAATTCGTCGCTATTGGTAAAACTGCATTCAAGAAGCTCGGTTTGAGGCGCACTGGCGGTGGACTCAACAATCCTAACGGCCGTAAAGGTCAGGTGTTGATGTTGCCATATGGTCCAAGGCTCGAGGCATTCGTTGCCGAGATGCCTAAGGTTGGTTCATCTGGTGTTGAGTGGTACAAACTCGTCGCTGAGGATGCCAACGGCTACTTGGTAGGAATCCCCATCAACAGATTGTGTGAACGCTATATCGCGGACAAACGTGATGAAGGCGATCCCAATCCCAGACCTGAAGAAGTAGGTACTGAAAGCACTTTGACTCAGTTCTTTGTTGGCCCATCTGATGATATCTGTTTGCAGAATCTCTGCGATCACCTGCATGGCCAGGCAATCAAGATCAATGATGTTATTACCGAGACTCGCATCCTGTCTGACGGCACCACAGCCCGTGGTCGCCGCTGGAATTATGAGCTGGCTCCCGATGATGAGCAGCCTAACTTCCAGGAAAGTCTGCTCTGGGTTCTTATGAACTGGGACCAGGCCAAGCAGGAGATGACCAAGGAAGAGCAGGACAACATTTTGGACCAGGCCAAGAATGCTGGCATCGATGTCAATGTCATTACCGGAGGTGACGAAGGTGGTAACAACGATGAAGGTGAAGGCACCGAGGACCAAGAGGGACAAGATGGCCAGAATGGCGCAGACACTCCCGCACCAGCAGGCAATGCTGGCAAGGGTGGCAAGAAGAACAAGCCGTAAGCCCTTTTCTAACGAACTCCCGAAAGAACGGCATCTTTGAGTAGGGAGTTTCGTTCTTTTTCTAACGTAGTAGACCCTTCCCACATGCGTATTAAAACTACGTATTGTGGGAAGGTTTATTACTTTACGTACAATTTTTAAGTTGACAATTCACATTTTTTAATTATATAAACAGAAATCGTTATGGAACAGAAAGAAATCAAAAGATTAAGTGTAAGTGAGGCTACTATTGCTGCAGTTAATGCTATTCTTTATAATGGTGAAGGTGGCAAGGACTTCAGTGCAATTATCGATGACCTCACAGCAGGCAGTGGTCGTAACAGAGAACTTATTAAGATGGGCATTGGCCTTATCGAACGTAAGATTGAAGTCAACGTACCTAGTGTATCCAAGATGCTCAAGGAAGAAGGCAAAGCTCCTATCAAGCTCACTTTCAAGAAGTATAGCGTGCTCTTCGACGTAGTAGTTTACACTTACGAAGAAGACGGCAAGACTATTGAAGGCCGTATGGATGCTGCCGAGTGGGAAAGTCTTGATGCTTGGACACCATGTGACGAGTCGATGCCTTGCAAGAAGGCTTCACCAATTGTTCCTCATACTTGGGAAGAAGATTGAGCATCTGTTTAATCGTTTAAGGGAGTGTATTCATTGCACTCCCTTTTCTATTTTGTTTCATAGAAGTGGTCAACCAGGAGACCACTATAATATAAAATGTACTCCGATGAGACTGGACGAAACAGTATACCAATAGGTATAAGTAAATACTTTGAACTGTAAGTACTAACCAAAACCAGAAAACACTATGGCAAAGATTATACCTTTCCAGAGTAAAGAAGGCGCGATTCTCTGTAATTGCGCACGGTGTGGACATACATTCGAGGCTTCAAAGCCTACGGATTACTGTCCAGATTGTGCTTCAGTGCTCTATGAAGAACAACTTGTAGAAGCACAAGAAGAATATATGGATCAAGCATTGCTTGATTCCATTCTCCCTCCATTTCCGGAGGATAAACTGGCTGAGTGTGTCGCTGAGTTGGTAGAAGAAGGTAATCAATGGGCTCTTCAAGCGTCTATTGATGATCCTTTACGTCATCGATTTGCTCAGTGCTAACATACATTAAGTGTCTCAAGGGAAACAGTTGTTGGAAGAAAAGCCAACCAGTTATCCCTTGGGATACTAGACAACTCTGGAAATCCCGCAGATTAAGTTGTCAAAAGTCTAATTGTGGTAGTAAGGAAGAGCCGTGAGATTAACCTTCCAAGACCACGAGCCTGCTAAGGGTGGTATAGGCGACTAAATACACGGATTAGCAATGGTGGTTCAGCGAGACATTATGTAACAGTCTACCACTGAGTTAAGTTCACTCATCGCAAAGTAATTTGGCGACTCGGAAAGACGAGTATTTTCTTTATGAACTTAAGAGGTTGTAGGAGAGCGATACTTCCATAGAGAACAACAAACAGAAATCAAAGCACATCTGAAGTAAACTCATATAAAGGAATGAGTGTCCCAATGTAAGATGTGTAGTTCTAAATAAGGGGATAAAACAGAAATCATGATTAAGAATTTAATGTCAACGGACTACTATCTTCTTGATCCATCTAATATGGTTTCCATTCAACAATATCCAACTTCTACTGTTGGAATTGAGGTATGGCGAACTGAATGGTCAGATGGTCATGATGATGAAGGGAACTTTAATCGTTGGATTGATTGGGGTCCATTTCAGGATCTTCATGAGATGCTTGAGAAGATTGGTCTTGCTGATAACAAGATTGCTATTGTTTATGATAATGGTCTTGTTCTTGGATACTATGACGGAGTAATCCGTATCGGTACTTACTTTAATAATCGTGGAGGACACTTCAAGACTCAAGAAGAAATTCTTCAACGATTTAATCGAGTATATCCAAATAAACGTTACCGTAAAACAAGAAGGCAATGAGCAGAACAATAAAGTCTTTGGGTGGCTGGACAACGGTCACCCAAGAGATTCTCTACAGCAAAGAGTTTCTCAAGTTGCAACAAATTGGCGGCTGTCATCAGTATCATCAAGAAGGTAATGCTCTTACGCATAGCTTATTGGTATATCTGGCAGCACAGAAGATGTTTCCTAATGACTTAAAGATGCAGTGTGTGGCACTGCTTCACGATATTGGGAAAATCTATACAGGTAGACGAAAACCTATGACTGTTATTGATGATTGGGAATATCCTTATCATAGCAGAAGTGGTGCTGAACATTTGTCTACGTTCATTCCTGAAGACCTTATTTGTTTTGATGAGATGCAGTGGTATATCTATAACCACATCAAGCCTCTCTTCTGGAAACAAAAAGGATTCACAAGGAGTCAAGCAGAATTCGACGTGTCCTATTATGGTAAGAGTAATCTTGCTAAAGTTAAGGTAACACCAGAACGTTTCAATAATCTGATTGATCTCGTTATCTGTGATTTGCAAGGAAGTGTTCCTGCTGATTACGTAGATACCGTAGAGACAATCAATTATCTGCGAGGATTGCGTTATGAATAATTTAAGCCCAGGAGTAAAATCCTGGGTGTCGTAAACCTACACCCTACATGTCCAAAGTAGTAGGCTATCAGTAATGATAGAATGGTGATGGCGGCAGGCTTCATGTCGATAGAATAAGCCAGTGATGGTATAAAGTGACTGCTTAGGTAGTTGCCTCTCAGTAATGAGGGTCGTTAGAAAGCTACATTATGCAAGTATATCTTGGTGTACATTCGGGCAGAATGGATAGAGGTATACGGAGGCTTTGACTAAGTCTCCTTGGATGGCAACATCGACAATGTATAATGTAAATTAACTCCCAAAGACCGCCAATCTTAGAGAGTTAATAATCTGAAAGTTATTGTCCTATTCCCTTTACCAAAGGGGAGATTTACAGGTGGTGCTGGAATTTGGAAACAGTAGGATAGCAAACTAAGGAAGTGAGTAGTCTTGGCAGACAAAAACAGAGAGGTGTTGATACCTAAGGTACTCAAAAGGTGCTAAGGTATACAAGCGTAACCACATCTCTTATTTCGGTCCATTTTTCTAAAACAACTATGTATTATTAAAATGTAAAAAAGCAAGAGTGTTACGCACTCTGAGAAGAAAATGGAGTTATCCTGCTGTAATATGCAGGCATTGTGAGTACCGCAAGGAAAGCAATGAGGTGAAACAAGTAATCAACTTGTAACAGGGGGCACCCTGTGTATCCGCAAGAGCAAGGGATGAAAGGAGTAATCTATATATTCTTAGAGTAGTGGTAGCAAGTACCTTAAACTTGTCTCCATGCTGTCTACCTGTAGAAATATTGGTGTGTTTGAAGTCCTCATAAGGGACCAAAATGGCAGTACTCAAGGTCAAGACTCAGCCTATGAGAAATCTTTATGAACTCTTAAGTGAGTTATAAAGGGAGCGATACCCACATAAAGAACCAAATATGTGTGTTTTCATGGTATTATTTCCTATATTTCATAAGTCGTGAGATTATAGAAATCGTAGGTTTGTTTATTTGTTAAGAAAAAAGTTCTTTTCAAGTTGTGAAACTAGAGAAGAACATTAATTTGTAAATTGTAGCATTTTAAAAAATAAGTTAAAAATCTTGTTGACGAATAAGTTATTGAATAGTGGTGACTCCATGGAGTACAGATATTCGATAAGTAGAATCATTAAGTGTTCTACGAAAATGGGTGTGCCATATAACGTGTGTGGATTCTAGACGCATCAAAGGCTTTGATAGGAGAAGCCATAGTGGGTGAGAGACCCTATTCCCACAAATCAAATAACAAGAGAGTGTTGATTAATCACAAGGACTATGAACACAACAGCAACTATTATCCGCCGTAAGCAGATAATGTCAACACTCTCTTTGTTTATTTGATGTCTATCGGAGACGTTAAAAGCACACTGATGAGTTCCGACGAAACATTTATATGTATGTGCGAAAAACTTTTTATTCATATTTATTATGGTGTATCTCTCGTAAGTTGTGATGGCTAGGCGGGAGATTTTATTAGAAATAAAAAGAGCCAAGTCTTAGTTTTTAAGATATCATTTTTACTTAGTATTTGAAGGTTTTCTCTAGGGCAGTTGTGAAACTCCTCTAGATTTTAAGTAGACTTTTTGATTTCTGTTTTATATAAAAAACTCAATATAAAACATCTCAGCCTCCTTTTGATCCTACCCGGGGGCGATAACAAATTAAAAGTTATCAGAGATTCCCAAGATGTTGAGGGCGCCAGTTTCTTACAGGATTACACAGCGAAAAGTTTGACTATACTTAACGGTAGAAGCCATTAATGTGTCATTATATGTAAGTTTTAGGCGTAAAACACAATTATTTAACTTTAAAAAAATTATTATGGATTTAAAACAGAAATTAATGTTAATTGTTGCAATGGCTCAAAGGCTGTTGCAGCAAGAGGATCTTCAAAAGTTTGAGGATCCTATTAATATGGCTTATGCCATATTGGAGGCTGCAGAAAAAGAATTGTGGCCAAATGGCGAGTCTAACAAGTCGAAGTTAGATAAAGTAATGCGAGAGCTGTTCATAGAATGTCTAAAGGAGGGAAAATCCCTCATTACTATGACGTGCTCACGTAAATCTTACGGAATTGGTTTGGGTGGGAATACTCAAGATATGTTCAGTTCTATTGCTAGTCTTATTAAAGATGTAAAAGAAGGTAGAATTGACAATCCACAAAAAGGCATTTTAGGAGATATGATTCTCGACTCTGTTACGGCAAATTACACTCCTATGGAGATAGCAGACGAAATGGAGGGAAGAATTGATAAATTCATTTGATTATGAAAAAAGTCATTTTCCTAGCAGTCCTTTTCGGTTGGATAGCCGTAATCATGTGGCCCACAGTTTTAACTGAATTTCAGTGGAAACCAATTCTTGTTATGAGTGCTCTTGTTCTCTTTATGGGAGTTTGGGGGCTCCATGATGTCTTTCCTGCAGTTGATTGGGAAGATAAGTTTGACTATTTAATGTCACTTACTACTATTTCTTTTATTAGTAGCATGTGTGCATTCCTCGTTCCTTGCCTGTATGATATTGATACAGGTTTAAAATGGAACACATGGTGCGAGGTCATGGTAGATATATTTCTAGCATCAGCTTTTATAGGGTTGATGCTGATATACATCTATCAACATAAAGAACTAAAATTTTGGAAATATTTAGTTCTAATTCTTGCGGCAATTATTTTTGTGGCATTGTTAGTTAGCCTATTATGAAAAATTACTATTATCTGATTCCCGCTACGGTATTCTTTGCGGTGGCGGGAATTTGTTTTAGTTATTTAGGCCCTTATACTTTTACTTTAGGAGTAGTATCCTTATTAGTAGGAGTAGCTTGTCTAATTGCCTTTAATGAAGGTAAAAGAATGTAAGCTCGTATTTCATAAAAATAATTTTACATCTAGTTCACACAATTAAAGAGTTCTTTTATTTATTAACCAATTATCGTATTTCGTCGCATCGTTTTAATATCACCGTGTGAACTAGATGTTTTTTAAATTAAAGATGAAAAGATTATACATTTTAATGATAATGTTTCTCTTGTGTATTCCTACTGAGGCAGAAGTTCGGCATAAAGTAGTAATCGAAAAAGAGAATGTTGAAGGTATCTTTCAAGATACCTCAGGTCCTAAAACTAAATATTACTTAGTTTATCACTATAGAGAGAAGAGGTCCTTTGCTTCTATCAATAAGAGTGAAGCTCAGAAGTACTTTCTTGCTGAAGAGCTTGGTGCGGATTATCAGGTTGTGATTGAGTATTATAAGACTACAAAACGTGCTAAGATTCTATTATTATGAGTAAAGTAAAGAGAAACATTAATAAAGAGCTTGAGGAACTAAACAAAGAACTTGATGAATTGTTAGCAGATCCTCAAGAATTAAAGAACGATGAAGGGGCATTTTATTGCCCCTAAATTGTCTTAAATCCACCCCAGATACTGAATAATAGTAAGTGTCCAGCGAATAAGATCCTTAAAGGGTGGTTGGAGTGCCCGACGAAAGACGGGAAGAAAAGCTAGGTATTAAATAAATCCTACCTAGGGGTAAATTTATGAACAAAAAGAGCCACCGTAGGTGTCTCATTAAATCTGCAGAGATTAACTTGCCAGGAAATCGTTATCGTATTTATCAAGTAACATACGATGTAAATCATTCATTGATTCGCATTTATCCTGAAGTTAGTTCAAGATTAATGAGTACTTACAGAGGAACATGCCCTGCATTGTTCCCTGAATTAGTTAAAGACATTCAAAACGAAGTTTACTAAAAATGAAAAGAATTTTAGAATTTATCAATCAGCTGATAAAAAATGATCGAGAAGCTGTGAAGACTGCTGTCTCTCTCTTGATGGGAGGCACACAAGAAGAAAAGAACATGGCTAAGGCTATTATGGCTTTAGTAGCCGCAAACCATCATCAGATGGTAAATGCATTCGTTTCTCATTTTCTTGAGATAAACAAAGAAAATGAAGATGGCGTAAGTGCGTTTATTACAATCTGCGAAACGCTCGGTGTTCCAGAAAAGAACTGCATTGCCTTACTCAAACTGAAGGGCATTAGTTCTGACGATCTTGAGAGTTCAGAAGACGATGATTCTTCGTCTATTGATGAAATCATGGAAAATGTGAAGAAGATGCTTTTTAACAAAAATTAACAAAAAAAATCTTGCGAAAAATTTTTTAAATTAATTTTTTGTTGTATCTTTGCAGTCCATGATCGAGGTCGGAAAAATTGAAGGATGGCCCGTACAATATATTCCAGAGAGACAGGTGTTATTTTGTAAAAATACGGCTATCTCTCTGGAGAGAATTGAACAAATGTTACGGAGTCCACTTTCAAGAGAACGGGACGATCAGAAAAACTTAACTGTAGTTAAGCTAGATAATGTCATTCATTTTGGATGTTTGACGACAACAATAGATAACATAGAAAACATTAGAAAAAATATAAAGAATTATGGCCGAAGATAAAGGCAATTATTTAACAAGAAATCGCGTTATTCGTAATAAGAATAACAAGTGGGAAGAGGCTCAGAAACTGAGGTTTCGCAACATGTGTGATTCTGATGCAAGCTATTCAGATATTATGGAGTTCGTTATCAATGAGAACGAACAGAACCATAAGATGGCTCGTATCAATCACAGGATTCGTTGTTTCAAGGCGGATGGAGCCTATCAATTGCATCAGGCAATTGAAGCTGTGTTTGGTACAGTAACTGCTCAGGGCGAGAAGGGTATGAGTAGTGACGGCAGTGTTACTACAATTCCCATTGAACTTGCCGATGGAACAAAGGTCAAAGTTCCTTTTGGTGACATTTCACTTGAAGGACTTGGCGAGGGTTCTTGCATTTCCATCAACTATGATGAGAGAAAGCATGAGCTTGTTGTTACTGGCAAGTGTCAGGTACGTTATCAGTCACTGATTGATGACATTATTCTTGAGACCATGGAAGGTCTCGAGCAGAACAGTATCTTTAAGGGACAAGCTCTTGAAATCACGGATATCAATGATCCGAAGATTATGAACTTGGAACCTTATGAGAATCAGTTGATGGTTCTCAGCGAGAAGACAGAGTATGACTTGAGGCCAATTTATGCCAGACTCAACAATCCGCAGCGTTGCATTGATAAGGGAATTCCCTTGAAATTCGGTGCATTACTTGAAGGCGGTTATGGTACTGGTAAGACTCTCTTAGCCTTTAAGTTGGCTAGAGAGGCTATCAAGAAAGGCTGGTCTTTCATTTATTTGAAGGATCCTACCATTTTGGCAGAAGCTATTCGTATGGCTAAAACGATTGATCGCTCTGGCTGGGGCTGCATCGTCTTTACTGAGGATATTGATCAGGTTGTTCGTGGCAAGCGTGACGCTGCTATGCAGGACATTCTCAATACCTTGGACGGTGGTGACACAAAGGATATGAATGTTATCACTTTGTTTACCACCAATCATATTGAATTGATAGAGCCGACTTTCCTTAGAGGAAAGAGAATTGGCACTATCATTAGTATGGGTAACCTTGATGCAAAGACTGCAGAAGTCTTCATTCGTAAGAGTTTCGAAATCGGTGGTTATGTCATTAAAGACTCTCTCGATAGTGTTTGTAAGTTGATTGCAGAGAGTAACATCGCTCCTGCGTTTATGGCAGAAATCATCGAGAAGGTTAAGGCCATGTTGGTTCTTATCGACAGCAATGAGGTAAAATCTGATGACATTAGGTTCTCAGTTGAATCTTATCTGCATCAGGTAGAACTCAGTAAGACCAAAGACATGAGTGAAACTCCGGAACAGCGCTTTGTTCAGGCTTTCAGTGAACTCTTCCATCTTGACGCTAATCGTGAGAACATTCAGACTTTGTTGAAGGCAGCAAACTATGAGTGGGACCGTAACGATCCAGTCAAGTAGGATATTGCCCGTACCTCATGCGTAAACTGAGGGGTTTGTATTCAGCCTTAAGGACCGTCTTTAAAGGTTTTATTCGAAAATAAAACCTAGGTTACTGGTAATCCTATCGTATACATAAAAACCACAAAGGCAGAAGACATTTGGATAAATACGCTTCTGTGACAATGTACTCTACTAAGGACTAACAGCTCTCGGCAAGGAGTTCACCTACTGTAGATGCATTAAACACTGAGCCACCTAGAGTGTATAAACTTCGATTGGCAGTTGGCCCCAGCCTGTGATTGGGGTGCTATAGCGGGATGACTGGAGATGGAGCCAGCGCGGTCTCATAAGCCGTACAAACGTCAGTTCGAGTCTGACTCCCGCTACACGAATCTAGATTCGCCTTACTGATGGGAGGGTGAAATTAGTCGCTAGCTGCACGATGCCTTGCGCTACAAGAGCATGTGAAAACTGAAAGAAATATGCATCAATGTCTTTCTGGTTATGGAGTTATGCACATAGCTTTTCCATAACAAAATTCCCTTATGGTGTAACGATAGCACACAGGTTTTTGGGGCCTATAGTCTTGGTTTGAATCCAGGTAAGGGAACGCCGTTTCTTTGTTTATAGTGAAGTTCCAGTGCCAGAGTGGTCTAATGGGGCGGTCTGCAAAACCGTTATATGAGAAATCATTTCCCTGGTTCGAATCCAGGTTGGAACTCTAATTTAGTGAGATGGTAGAGCGGTCTAATACGTCAGTCTTGAAAACTGAAGATCCTACGGGATCCGGGGGTTCGAATCCCTCTCTCACTGCACCTAATTCGTATTTATTAACATTTAAAGATCACCATTTACAGAAATGAGAAAGTTAAAAGATTTTAAAGAGATGGCTCGCGAGTTGAATACAATTCGTAAAGCCAATCTAGGTAGAGAGATGAACAGGATAGAAGTTTGTGAACTTGTTAATCAGGTTCTACCAAGAGACAATGGAACTATTCCGACTTGTGTTAAACTTGGAATTGTTCTGCGTCCTAAAAGAGGACAATATTCATTTCCAGAGAAAGCAATTCACTGGAGCAAACTCGAAACTTTCTACACTACGCTAAAAAAAAGCGTAAAGAAAGACGAGCAGATTGAGCAGGCTATTCGTCTCTTAGAGAAGAATGGCTTTATCATCACCTATGACCCTCTTATTCGTAACGGGGTCAGACTTAGCGAAGCTCTTAAAGTAGCTAAGGACTATGGGTATAAGTTAACTAAGGACTAATTATACTGGCTGGGGGGATGTTGGAATTGGTAGACAAGACGGACTTAAAATCCGTTGGCTATTGTAGCCGTGTGGGTTCGATCCCCATTCCCCCTACTTAGTATTTAACAGTTAAAAGATTATGTGTTTAAGTCGAGACATAAAAGAAAATCCTTTAAAACTAGCAGAAGAAGATATTGTCTGTTATAAGGGAGTACAAATACCTTATGAAAAATGGTATAAAATTAAAACGTGGGTATTACGTAAATTGAAGCGTTTTAAGAATTATAAAACCTATTTCTCTGATGACAATATAGTTATTGGGCAAGTTTTTATTGCAGAACCAGTTCATAGTAAAGAAGAATTGGATATATATAATAAGAGAATTTCCTATCTTGAAGGAGGATTTATTCATTCTTTTAAAAATTTAAAGGACGCAAGAGAATTTGCTAAATGGCGTGACTATGTTGATGTAGTAAAGTGTGTTATTCCTGCAGGAACTTACTATTTTGAAGGAGTGAACCATAATGGTACAGAAGGATATGCTTCTACTCAAATCAAATACATTAAAGTGATATGAAACATTTTATCATAGGTTGTTTAATCGTAGCTGCATTTTATTGCAGTGGTTTATTATTAGCAGCAGTTGCAAATACTCATAGTGTTTACACTTACGGTTTTGTTGCTGCAATAGTAGCTTGTTGGATTATTAACTATTATTGCAAATTTTCTGACAAAGATTCATCTGAATGTGAGATTACTATTGAAGATGATAAATAATCTTCTGCTGGTCCTGTAGCTCAGTTGGATAGAGCAACAGCCTTTAAAGTAAGGAGTGCTATGGCGAGAAATCCCATAGTAGAATCACCTAAATTCGGTAGACAACTTTATGGTTTTTATTCTCGAATTCGGAAAACGAAAGAATTCCGAGCCATTATTTGGTGTGAACTTGTAGAGAAGCCATTCGATAAAAGACAACTAACCAATAATGTTGGAAGTCAATACCGAGCGAAAATGAGGAATCAGATAATATATTGAATAATCTGTGGGAGAGAATTGTTCCATACCTGACATTATTCCTTATAATCGTGTAGAGACTGAACGGGTGATACCTAAGTTGAAATTTGTATATATGGGCTTGATAAATTTACCCACCCTGTTACATACATCTAGCTAGAATTTCAATATGGTATAGAGACAGTCCAGACCACAACAGAACAAACATGCTATTAAAACCTACAAATCTAAGACAGCATCTGCCTGAAATACAAAAAGCTGCAGTTACAAAAATAGTGGCAGACAACATGTAAGCATGAGTAGGGTAAAGAAAGTTCTGGCTATGGTAACATAGAGTGGTAAGCTAAGCTGTGGGTCATGGGTTCGAATCCCATCGGGATCACTATGATAATCTGATATAAAGGTTGTAACGACTTTGTATTTGACTTATTGTGTGTTTTTCATGTTTTAATTTTTAACTTAGAATCCCCTTAAAGGAAAGGGGTCCAGACTATAACGTCTGGGTTTAAGTTGATGAATTAAATGATGAATTAGAGTTAGTATCTTACTAACTCATTTGGGCATGTAGTTCAGTTGGTTAGAGCACCAAGCTTATACCTTGGGAGTCGCAGGTTCAAGTCCTGCCATGCCCACAATGCGGATATAGCTCAACGGTAGAGTACCAGTCTTCCAAACTGGGGATGCCAGTTCGATTCTGGTTATCCGCTCAAAGTTAAAAAATTCTTTTCTGTATGGTGGCTGTGGGCGGATAGTTACTATTTTTGAATTATTCGCCCTTTTACTTTTAAACTTTACAATTATGTATATAGACATTGATAGTTTAAGTAGTGCTTTAGCTATAGCTAAAGATCAAGATAACCAAGATGCAGTTAATGATGTATGCGATGCATTATTAGATGCAATGAACGAAGAACCTTTATTTGCTCTAGCAGTAATGTTAGCAGCAAGAAAGTATAATAACGAATAAATTTAGATAAGTTATGGATCAGATTTTAATTCAAATTCCTGAAGGTCATGTAATTGACACTGAACAATCGAACCTTGAAGAAGGTAAGATTGTCTTCAAGAAGAAAGAAGTGACTCCTTGGAGATATAAACGAGCAAAAATGAATGGCTACTTTATTAATTCCTCCTCTATCATTGGCAGTGTTAGTAACATCTTCAATGTTAAGAATGCTAGACACATTTTTGCTACTGAGAAACAGGCTAAGTCTATGCTTGCTATGGCCCAAATGAGTCAAATCATTCAAAACGATAAGAGGTTTGGAGGTCCCATTACTGATGAAGAATGGGAAGATGAGGACATGCCAAAATATGTTATTGTAAGGTCATCAAAGGAAATAAGACGTGACTATTTTATGAAACACTATCATTTCCTTGCTTTCCACACTAAGGAACAGCGTGATCTTTTCCTCAAAGAAAATGAGGATTTGATCAGACAATATTATATGCTTGAATAATCCCCGTCTTTGTGGACTAAGCGAAGAGTCCAGGTTCGATCCCTGGCGCGGGGACAAGTGTCCTTCTCCTATATAGAGTTAAAGGTGAGTTCATTTGATCTAACTTTATATTTGCGAAGGACGATGTATGCCCAAACCTGGTTTGAAGAGACTTGCCCATCGGTCTTTAAATGATGGGTGATATGGCCCTGTAGTTTAGAAGCAGAACGTAGGATTTTCATTCCTAAGAACACGGAGCATTACCGTGCTGGGCTACTAATTAATTTTTAGAAATAAGTGACTATGAGACAGATTATAATTGGTGATGATTTCAGTTTTGAATATCGTTTAACTCAACTTCAAAAAGTTAGGTTAATGCATTATAGTTTCCACCATCCTTGGATGATTGGTTTTGAGAGAACTTCTGATACAAAAATAATTTTTAGCCTTTTGCCTAATATTTTAAAGGAAGAGTGTAATGTAAAGAAGTTCCCATATTTATCTCCATCTCGTAATAAGGAACAGTACATTAATAATATTACTAAAGGAACCTTTGATGTTTCATTAAAGGACAAGATAATACTTTGTACTCGTGAAATTACATATCTTATTACTGGAGTTAAGTATTTTTGCATAGAATGCAATCCAAGTGGTCTTACTTCTCGTATTTATTTTATTACTACGAAGAAGACACGAATTTATTATAAGCCAGTTGCATCAGATAAGATTTATAGAATGACTAATTTAGAAATTACTAATTTTCTTAAATCTGGAGATACATTGGCTAAAGCTGTTATGGATAATGTAAATGAGGTATTTATAAACATACCTTGTTTCCCATTCAAATAATTGACTACAATTAACTTTACTAACTTTAACAATTAACATTATGAATGAATTTTATTGGATTACTAGGATCGAAGAACAGACTGACAGTGTAAATTAATTATTTCATAACTTTTTCCCAGTAAGTTAAATAAGTTTCGATTGATTTCTTGAGAGCGCTTACTGGGATTTTATGACTCTGTGGTCCAGCTGGTTTAGGATGCCGCCCTGTCACGGCGGAGGTCGCGGGTTCAAGTCCCGTCAGAGTCGCTAATTTTAATATTATGAATGAGTTTTTAATATTAATCTATGTTGTTCTATTTATTATAGGAGTTGGATTTGGAAGCTTTTTTGTTATATTTCTTTATGATAGTCCTATTGAAAGTAAGTCAGATGAACTAATAAGAGGTATTTTGAGTTTATTAATTCCTTGTATTATAGGATTATTCTTTCCTGTAATTATAGTTATTGGTTTAATTTGTTACATATTTAAAATAGAATAAATGGATAAAGAATTTAATAAAAAGTTTTTAACTAGACGAGACGAAACTGGAAGGTTTATTGTTAAGTCTTTAATAACTGGAAAGACATATTATATCGAACCAATAGACAATAATAATAGGTCTAATTGGGGAGATTTAGATCCAGTTACAAAGAAGATGACTGGTAATTATGGAAGTAAATATAAAGGCAGTATTAAGCCTGAAGAATCTATGATTACTAAAGAGAACGGATTCGATAAAATTTATACATTAGAACCAGGAGAATCTCCATTAAACTTTATAGAAAGGATTGAAAAGAATGAATAAGATCTATTTAGTTATTTGTGAGTCTAATCTTCCAGGAAGTTTTATGTACACTATTGAAGATGGATTCAAAGTAGAAGAAGATGCATTGAATTGTGTAGGTTCTTGTATCATTGATTTGATGAAGCAATGTGATGCAAAAGATTTCTATCCAAAATATTTTGCAGAGTATTGGGCAGAAGCTTCTGGAAAGAAAGCTACTATCTATTCAAGAAAAGACGAATCTTTTTATGTTAAATATTATGTAGAAGATGTAGATGTAAATTAATGAAAAAGAAAGTTTACATTGCTAGCTCTTTAAATCAAGATAAGAGAGAAGCTATAGTATTGGCAAAAGGAATTCTTGAAGCTAAGGGATTTGAAGTTTACTCACCAGTAGAACATATAATTCCAAATGCTTGGGACTATCCCAATGATGAGTGGGGACTTATGGTTTTCACTAATGATTATACTGCCCTTAAGAACAGTGACTTTGTTATTGTGTTTAATTATGGCAGAGAAGGTACTACTCTTGGTACGGGTATAGAACAAGGCATAGCATTTGAAGCTGGTATAAAAGTTATTTTGGTTGAAATGACTGATAGTATTCAATCTTTGATGGCAGCTAATGCAAGATATGCTACCGTACAAGGATTAGAGGGCCTTAAAGCATATGATTTTGAGGCTATGCCTCAAACAAGAAGTAAGATTGAACAAAAGTGATTTGGTAGGGCCATTAGCTCAGTTGGTAGAGCATTACCTTTGCAAGGTAGGGGTCGTGGTTTCGAGTACCACATGGTCCACAAAAGGTCGCGGTCTCCTTTAATTGACAGCCGTATGTAATGGTGAATTACAAACAATTATGTGTATTAGTTTGTATGCGTACGCAAGCCGAAGTACAAGGTCTAGAGCAGAAGTAAAGATACTTAAAAGTAAGGAACCTAGGTATAAGTGTCTTTCATCTGGCAGAAACTGCACAACAAACTGCCATTTTTAATTTGGCAACATGTTAAAATTTTTCCATAAATGATAAGATTATTTGCTATCGTATTTCATCCCGCAGCGATGCGCGATGAAATTTTTAAACGTGTGTATAGTTCAATTGGTAGAACGCTGGTCTCCAAAACCAGAGGTTGGAGGTTCGATTCCTTCTACGCATGCTAATGTAGAGAGTCGATAATTAAAGAGTGGGAAGTAAAGACGCTCCTCTCTACATACAAGAAATGAAGCTTAATACCGGAATTTATTTGGTCTTGAGGTCACTTTCCAAATAAATGAAGTAGGGATAAAACCGCCTGAAGCCATTTCTTGTTTTTGAATTATTTAATTAAATTTGTTAAATTCTGATCTCATGGTAAAGGTAACAATGTGGTGATCAGCACATATTGTGCCCAATTTGCACTAAAATGTTACCTTTCATGCGTCTGTGGCGAAATTGGTAGACGCGCTAGACTTAGGATCTAGTCTCACAAGAGGTGAGGGTTCGAGTCCCTCTAGACGCACATGTATTGTCAAATAAAACAGCGAGAATGTGAATATGCTGCAACTTTAGAAATTAAAGGACAAGATTTAAAAGAGTACACAATGTGTTGTGGTCCTAATAGCCCAAAATGGGGTGAATTTGATCCAAGACCTTTCAAGTGTGTATTTGATGAAGATTAAATGGATATCTCCGTAGCTCAGTAGGTAGAGCACCTCCCTTTTAAGGAGGGAGTCACGAGTTCGAGCCTCGTCGGGGATACTAAATTAGACATTCCTAACTAGAAGGAGATTACTAATCTAGTCACTTAGTATGGGCCTAATTTAATTGCTTCCTTAGCTCAGTTGGCCAGAGCACGTGTTTTGTAATCTCGGGGTCGCCGGTTCGAATCCGGCAGGAAGCTCAAATTGTTAATTTATTAATGTTATGGAATGGACGTTTGAAAATATTATCTACATTATTGCAGGAGTTACTTTCTGCCTATTTCTTATCAAGTTGATAGGAGCTTTAATTGGTGTTGATTGTGAAGCCGATTTAGACTTTGACTTTGGAGATATTATATCATTCAAAGGTATAGTACATTTTTTAATGGGATTCTCTGGATATTTATCTTATATCTTTCATCAAGATACTTACAGAGGATTTAAAGATGTAGCTATTGCAAGTCTTATAGGCTTAGTTGTAATGATTCTACTTTACTTTACTTACATACTTATTTACAAATTAGATTCTCCTCACAAAGTAATAACGGGAGAGCAACTTGTTGGACGTAAAGCTACTATTAGTTCTATTGAAGACAAGGAGAAACATTTATACTCAATTGACGTAGTCGTCGATGTGAATAGTGTAAATGTTCGTGCTCAATCCGGTAAATCTTATAGAGTGGGAGATGAAGTAATTATTTCAAAATTCACAGATAACATTTATTCGATTTAAAATGGATTTAACAATTTTAATTATCGTTGGATCGATCGTAGGTCTTGTACTTCTGACTGCCCTTATCCTTCTCTTCAGGTACAAAAAGTGTCCGCCTGATCAGTTACTGATTAAATCTGGTGCTGGAAAGACTATCTCTATGAACACCGCAAGTGTTGTAGACAAAGTCGATGAGAATGGCAACAGATTCACAGAAATTCTTCCCGTGCCCATTGATACTTCTATTAAGATTTATCAAGGTAAGGGAGCGTTAATTCTTCCTCTTGTACAGACATTCCATAGAATGTCTTTGAAGCCTTACACTATTACTTCTCAAGTAATGGGTCCCGATAACGGCTTTATTGATACCTATGTAGATACTGCACTGAATACTGCTATTTCAGGTAAACCAGACCTCAGACTTAATGCAGTCAGTAGGTTTTTGACTACTGAAAGAACAGAAGTTGCAGCACAGATCAAGCTTATCTTGGATGGTGCTATCAGACATGTGATAGCCACTATGTCCATTGAAGAGCTTAACAATAACCGTGACAAGTTCCTTGAGCAGATTAAGGAGACTTTGGCTCCTAAGCTGGCTCTTCTTGGTTTTGACATTCTTGACATCAATATTCAAAGAATCTACGATCAAGTAGACTTCTTGAATAACTTGGGTAAGAAGAAGGAAACTGAGGCTAGAGCAAATGCATTGGCTGATATTGCTGAGAAGGAAAAAGATGGTGAGATCAGAAAGGCTCAAATTGCTAGAGATCAAGCCACTCAGATAGCAACGGCTAAGAAAGAGCGAGAGACTCAGGTAAAAGAAACTGAGAAGGAACAAGCAGTTAAGATTGCTCAGATTGAAAAGGATCGAGAAATTGAGACTGCTACTGCCATGAATCTCAAGGAGGTAGGTAAAGCAGCTCAGCTTGCAGAACAGCAGAAGAACGTTGCTAGCCATCAGGCAGATGGTCGAATTGGTGCAGCACAAGCAAAAGCAAATGCCGATGCAGAAGTAGCTAAAGCTACAAGTGGTGCTGTTGCTGCAGAGAATGAAGCACGAGCTGAGCAGGAAATCAGAATTGCTCAAGCCGAGCAGAAACAAGCAGCAGAAACCGCTAAGGCTACGCAGAATGCTGAAGCTCAGAAAGCCGAGTACAAGTCCGATAAGGAACAGCGTCAGGCTGAGGCAGAGAAGAAAGCTGGTGTAGTACGAGAGCAGGCTAAGGTAGCAGTTGCTGAAGCAGCAGCAAAAGCTGGTGCTGCAGAGGCAGTAAGAGACAAGACTATCGAGTCTGCAAAGGTTGATGCAACCACGAGTGTTGCTAAACTACAGCAAGAACGTAACCTTGAAGTCAATGAGGCCAAAGCAAAAGCTGAGAGAGCCAAGTTGACTGCAGACAAGATTGTTCCTGCAGAGATGGAGAAACAGACTGTTCTCATTAATGCAGATGCATCTAAACAGAAAACCATCATTGAAGCTGAAGCTCAGGCCGAAGCTATTCTTAAGAAGGCAGAAGCCGAGGCTGCTGCAATCAAACTTAAGAAGGAGGCTGAGGCTGCAGGTGTTGAAGCTATGGGTAAGGCTGAAGGTGCTCGTGAAGAAGCAATTGCTGTAGGTAGAGCTAAAGGTGTTCAGCAAGAAGCTCTGGCTGAAGCTATGAAGATCGAGCGTATGATTCAAGCTGCTGGTGGCAATGTTGCAGCTTTAACTCAACTCAGATTGACTGAGCATGTTGAAGCAGGTTATAATGCCATCTCTAAGCAGTTTGAAGGCTTGAGAGATGCCAACATTACTGTCTATGGCAATCCCAGTACTGCTGGAGATTTGATTGGCAATCTTGTAACTAAGGGTGCTCCTGCTCTTCAGTTTATCCAAGATGGATTGAAGAAGCAGGTTCTGGATACTTTCGGACTTGGTAAGAAGGCCGAAATTCCTGAAAAGACTGTTGAAGCTTCAGAAGAAGCTACAAAGTAATAAGTTTTTAAGTAAAGTAGAAAACTTAGTGGACAGAAATGTCCACTTACGGGAAATTAGCTCAGCTGGTTAGAGCGACGGACTGTTAATCCGTGTGTCGTTGGTTCGAGTCCAACATTTCCCGCAGTAATTTTAAATTAGTTAATATGAAAATACTAGACTTAACACCAGAATTTATAAAGACTGTAATGATGACTCAACGAGTAATTCTATTTCCTAATGGATATGGTCTTAGTATTACTGGAGGTCCATATGTTTGTGGTGATGGTGAAAATACGTTTGACATTGCCATTATTAAGCACAAGTTAAATACTAACGTTGATATTGACTATTTTGCGCTCGACTTTGCTAAGTATAGTGAAGACGATTTAAAATTTGATTTCGTCTACTCAGAGGAATTAGGTATCGAAAGTTGGTTTTATGTTGATAAGGATAAGGTAGACGATATCGCTGATAAGGTAAGGCACCTTAAAAATTGATTGTTCAACTAGCTCTCTGTTGGGAAACAGAGAGTTTTACTCGGGGTGTAGTGAAGTCCGGTTATCACGCTGCATTTGGGATGCAGAAACCGCTGGTTCGAATCCAGTCACCCCGACAAATAACGAATTTTTTCATGTTTTAATACGAATTATTGTTAATCCCCCCTTAGATGAAAAAGGCTAAGGCTTGCTACCTCTTTTGAGGTAGCTACTTTTTAGTACGAATTATTGTTGATTAATAAGAATTAGTACATTTAAGAGACTACTAAATATGTTTTGGAAATTAGTTTTAAGAAGTTAATAAATTGGTTAGACATAATTTTTGGAGGTTTTGGTTATTAATCTTTAGTAGTCTCTTTTTCTTTGAATTCACTTTAGATTTAATATTATATGATATGTACAGAGTAATTAAAGTAGTCTTTACTAAAAGACCTTTAGACTTTTTGCAGGCAGCTTCCCTTAAGAAGTATAAGTTTTTATGCGATTATGAGGTAAAAGCTGGAGATATGATTGATTCTCCTGTTTATAGTACTCCTTGTGAGGTTATAGATGTAAAGATGGAGAAGTCAATACCTTGGTATGATGGCAAACAAATAAAGCCAATCATTGTAGATACAATTAACGGTAAAACAGTTTCTAACAACAAAACTAAAACTAAAACGAATTCAGAAATGAAGAACAATTCTTCTATGTTTGACGGCATTCTGGACAGTTATACGTCTCAGTTTATGCCGGTAAAGGAAGAGGGAGTTAGACTTTCTATGTCTGGCATTCTCTGTGTTCCAGTTGGTGACAAGTATGTTGGTTGCGATGCGAACAATAAACTTGTTAAGTTCCCTGCAGGAATGACTATTCCATTCCCAGTATTCTCTATTGAGAAACCTGTATCTGCCATTGTTAAAGGTGACATTATTAAGAGAGACCGTAGCTATGCTAAGGTTCTTGATGTGACAGCTGATGGTAGAATTCGTACTCTATCATTTAGTGGTGTAACTACCACTCAAGCTGCTATCGAAGACTTCTTGATGCAGCAAGCAACTTTCCGTGTTCTTATTAACATGTTTAACTTTGATCAGAATTCTGGATTTAATCCACTTATCTATGCTATGTGCACTGGTGAAGAGATTGATTTCCAGGGAATGATGATGTTAAGCATGACTCCTCAGGGCAAGAATCTGTTTGCTAACTCAAACATCAATCCAATGATGCTTATGATGCTCGATAAGAATCGTGGCAACGGCGGATCTGATACTATGAGTATGATGATGATGGCTTCTATGTTTAATGGAGGTGGTCAAAATCCATTTGCGAACATGTTTAATCAGCCTGTGGCTCAGCATGCAGCTCAAGAAGAACCAGATGCTTCTGAGGAAACTGTAAGTGAACCTACAGTAGATCAGGCTCTTAATGTTATTCTTAAGAATCCTGATGCTTTAGCACAACTTAAAGAAGCTTTAAAGGAGGAGAAGTGATATGGGTGGTGGAAGTTATGATGTAGTAACATCTAGAAGTAGAGCATCTTCTAGCTACCAGACAAAATCTCGTGAAGAAATTTTCTCACAGAGACATTTGGATCCAGATATGAATCCTAAGGGAGTAAAGATAAGAGAGTCAAGGGATTCTGAAGAGCATCCCGAGTCTTATCCTATCATTATTGCCCTCGATCAAACAGGTTCAATGGGTGAAATTCCTGAACTTCTCGTTAAGAATGTTCTTCCAGACATTATGGAAAAGATTCTTGCTGCTGGAGTTCCTAACCCACAAATCTGCTTTATGGGAATTGGCGATTGTTGTTACCGTGAGGAAGGTCCATTGCAGGTAGGTCAATTTGAAAGTTCTGATGAACTTATGGAGAAATGGCTTACCAAGATTTTCCTTGAAGGAAAAGGAGGCGGTAATGGTCATGAATCTTACCCATTAGCCTGGTACTTTGCTGATCGTCACATTGTCACTGATGCATGGGAGAAGCGTAATAAGAGAGGCGTTCTTATTACTATCGGAGATGAGCCTTGTCAAAGAACTTTAACAAAAGCTCAATTAGACAGGTACGTTAACGATGGTGCTGAGGACGATATTGTGGCTTCTGAACTCCTTGAACGTGTTCAAGAGAAGTGGCATGTCTTCCACATTCATTGTGAAGGTAGTTATTGGGGCTATTCATTCGATGAAACTAACTGGAAGCGATACCTTGGTATCAATGCTATTAAATCGATGGCATCTAACGGTAGCGATATCGCAGAAATCATTCCAAGATTAGTGGTTAATTGCTACAATGATTCGGAAGGTTAAAATTGTTCTGGGTTCTCTTTTCGGTGACGAAGGTAAGGGAAATACAGTACAATGGTTGTGTAATCAGGCTTTAAGTAGCAACGAGAAGCCTATCGTCGTAAGATTCTCAGGTGGTCCTCAATCTGGACATCGTGTTATTTTTGATAGTTTGGAACATGTATGTTCACTTGTTGGTGCAGGCACATTACTTGGAGTTCCTACATTTTTAAATCGAAATGTCTATATTAATCCCATCTCTTTAAAGAAAGAAATGGAATTACTTATAAATAAGGGAATTAACCCAAAAATTTATATTGACTATAAATGTAGGGTAATTACTCCTTATGACATTTTACAAGATTGTAGTAACTCTAGAGTAATAGAGCATGGTACTTGTGGTTGTGGTATCCATGCTACTTTTAAGAGAAATTTTAAAGATCCTTTAGATACATTTAATATTACCTTTGCATTGGGTTTTCCAGAATCATACTTAGCTAAAGTGAGAGTTAATTGTCTTAATGATGTAGACGAAAGTGATTTTATTGTATCATGTAAGTGGTTAGCTGCACATGTTGAGTTGAGATCTGAAGACTTCTTAAATGATTGGGAAACTTTGATATTTGAAGGATCTCAAGGATTACTCTTAGATATGGATAATGGATTCATGCCACATTGTACACCATCTCGAGTAGGTCTTAATGGTATACATCCTAATTATTTAGATAATGCTGACGTATATCTAGTAACTAGGAGTTATCTTACAAGACACGGTAATGGCTATGAGCCAGTTGGTGAAAGTATTGTTAGAGCTAATTATAAGAATCTGGAAGAACCAACCAACCTTGATACTGGCCCACAAGGTAAGTTTAAGATTGGTCTGTTAAATCTAGATTTATTACGGGATTCCTTTGTTAGGCACCATTTGGATAATTATGCTAGAATGTACGGAGTAAAGTATAATCTAGTAATTACCCACATGGACTGTACAAAAGATGACGTTCTTATAATCTTTAACAAAAACCATCCATATAGTGTACGTCCAGAACATATTGAATTCGATATCATCGATTTCGAAAACATTTATCTTGGGTATGGCCCAAATTCCCTATTCAAAAAATGTGAACGTTAGTTAATTTAAAAGTTGATTACTGTTTTGTTTGGGGGAGAAGTTTTCTTCTCCCCTTATTTTTTCAAATCCCTTGACTAGCATAATGGCAATGCGCAGAAACGGCAAGATAAGTGTTTACTTGGTGACAAGTAAAAATAATTCCGAAAATAGCTGAAGTTTTAAGTTCGGGCAATATTGCAAAATGGTGGTAATCCACTATTCAGCTAGAAGTAATATCTTGTATCGGTCTGAGATGCGAGAGGTTCGAGTCCTCTCCTTGGGGCACCATAAGTGTTTACTAAGCACTTGTATGTACTTAGAGATAAATTTTTTCTTAATTAAATTTTATATAATATGAAGAAGTTTATTTTTGCTGCAGCACTAATTATGCTTGCTACAGCTTGCGATCCCACACCTAAGAAGTGTACTGATTTAAGTGAATTACAGGAAGCAGTGTTAAAAGGTTCAACAGATACCTTAAGATATGATCTTAATGGTGATGGTGAAATTAATATTGCTGATATCAATTACCTTTTATCTCAATCTGAGGCTAAAGGTGATTCTGTAAGTGTTGATTCTGTAGCAAATACAGATAGTGTTAAGTAATCACTTTGTACCAGTAACCGAGTATTCGGTTGCTGGTTATTTTTTTTTGTTTATGGAACTTCCGGAAAAAGCAATTAAAATTACAAATTTAGTATTAGAGTTTGAAGAGTATACTTCTACCATTGAAGAAGTTAGAGGTTTAATTACTCTTACTGATCCAGATAGAGTTAAAATAGTAAATATTCTGAATGATACTGTTCAGACATTACAGAGCGCTCAAGATGAAATCGGTAAACAGATTCAAGATTTAGTAAATAGTCCACTAGACTGTATAAAAGATCTTGAAGATATTATCGAAAGAATTGAGATGAGTGAAGATACAAGAATTTTAGTTAATGCATTAATTAACCGAACAAAAAAAGAACATAAATTATGACGATCACTTTTGTTACTTTAGGATTCTTAGTACTTTTATTAGTGTTTTGCCTTATAGTAAGGAGAAAGGCACGTCCAGTATGTAGAGTTGATGTTTTGAAGAGAGTTAGAAATCATCATGACTTAGGGCTATGCTATTCTATCAGTGATGCTCTCTTGCATTTTAAATTACCTCCTTATAATGGAATTTGTGATACTGTTAAGTATTATTTTCCATTATTTACTAGAAAGAATGCTTCTGCATTTGATGCTAATGGTGAATTATACTGGTGGCCCTGTGGTGAATGGATTCCAGGAAAGGGAAGAATGGCTTTTCTCGAGTGGTTAATTGAACAATATAAAGATGATAAAACTGATTTAAGAACTTTGAAGTCATGACACCAGAACAATTTATAGAGAATGTTAAGAGAATTCTTAACATCGAAGAACTGAGTGGCTATCAAGAAGCTGCTTTAGCAAGTCAGTATGATATGATTCTCGCCAATCAAACAGATATTAAAGAATGAAGTCTACTGAAGTACTAGGGCACATAATAATGTTGTGTGTTATAACTGCCTCAATGTTAACTATTTTATTCTTATATAAATGAAAGAAACATGATTAATATAGCAAAACTTTTAAAGAATTGTCCTAAAGGGACTAAACTATATTCACCAATAATTGGTGAAGTAGAATTCGTTGAAGTAATAAATACTTCATCTATGCCAATCCGTGTAGAAGGACAAGGCTTTCGCTTAAGTTTTGACACATATGGTAGATATATGGGTAATGAATACCCTGATTCGGAATGCCTTCTCTTCCCCAGCAAAGATTGTAGAACTTGGGAAGGATGGAAAACGCCAGTTGAACCTAAGTTCAAGGTTGGGAGTTGGATTGTACATACTGATGGAAGCAGTGATACTCCTATACAGGTTTATGGTCTTAAAAACGATAGGTATCTTGTCACGAATGTGTTAGGTTCAAAAGGAGAATTGATGATAAACAGACAAGATGAATGGCATCTTTGGACTATCCAAGATGCCAAGGATGGTGATGTGCTTGTGACTACCAAAATAAGAAGTTGTCCATTTATTTACCGCAAGACTTGTTACGATGATGGTTATGCTTATTACTATGCAGGAATTGACGGTGGTGGTGATTTGAGCATTGCTTGTCCACGAAAAATACAAGAACTTTATATGGGTTTAATTGAAGATGCTATACCCGCCACTAAAGAACAGCGTGATTTTCTATTTGCCAAGATGAAAGAAGCGGGCTATGAGTGGGATGACGAAAAGAAGGAACTGAAGAAGATTATCAATCCTAACTTCAAGGTTGGGGATGACATCGAAACAGGCAACACAATAGAAACAATAGCCGAGGTTGACCATGCCACTTGTAGGTATTATTGCGAAAGTGGAAGGACCATTTCTTTTAAGAACCAAGACTTGTGGCATCTTGCACCCAAGCCCCACTATGACATCGCCAACTTCCACGTAGGTATGCCTGTATTAGTTAGAGATGGAGACTGTGGTGAATGGAGATATATATTATTTTCCCATTATCGAAGACGCGGTACTCCATTCGCTGCTGGTGGACAATTTTGGTTTCAATGTATTCCCTTCAATGAGGACACTAAACATCTGGTCGGCACTACTGATATGCCAAGTGAGGAGTATATCAATTGGTAAA
>Ga0247609_10000388_pt1 | contig 62922 bp, 25 predicted proteins | sample 172DNAGHGlowgp2_FD_193487 | JGI IMG/M metagenome (GOLD analysis project Ga0247609, IMG submission 193487) | Sheep rumen microbial communities from Palmerston North, Manawatu-Wanganui, New Zealand - 1728 DNA GHGlow gp2 | ecosystem: Host-associated > Mammals > Digestive system > Stomach > Rumen ... | reverse complement strand
TCATTCATTAAATATTTATATGCCTAGAACAGAAGCTGCATTAAAGTACTTCAGACGATACTCTAAGTTTTACCTTCAAGGTACCGATGAGGGCAGCCCGCAAGTTTGTTGGCGAGTAGAAGCAACTGATTGGATTAGCTCTCCTGGAATTCTAGAACTTACTGCGGTTGAATATTACATTAATGAGACCGAAGATGATTTAGAACAAGGATTAGTTGGAGTTTTAAAAACTGAACCAATTAATCCAAACGATCAGTCTACTGAACAAATGATTGAGGGTGAGACATTCATTAAACCTAGAATACAAGTAAATTATCGTTATAATGGTATTTTAAACGCTAGATGGAAAATTGATGATAAAAAATATCCAGTTATTTGGAAAGTTAATCCAGATGATCCTGCGGAAATCGCACTTATGTGGGATAGCTCTTATCACGGTCAGTTTGAAATTAAATATGGTAATGTTACTAAGCAGATAGTTGTTGAATCATTATTTTAAGAGATAAAGGAGATAGTATCGATGAAGATTGAAGGTTATTCGGTTCCCAGATCGAGTTTCCTAACAGTGGACAAAGATATGGGAATTATCGCAAAACAATTATTAAGTAATCCAAGATTAAAAAGATTATTATATTATACAACGCCAGATGCTCTCGATCGACCAAATTTAACAGATGAACAATCTATTGAATTATTTGGGAAGAATATTAAAAATGTTCCTAAGTTATATGTTGATGGGAGTGTATTAGCGTATATTATTATAAATTTTGATAACTTTACTCCGAATAGAACCAATCCGGAGTTTAGGGATCATATTATTGAATTTGATATTATTTGTCATTATGATCAATGGACGCTGAAAGATTTTCAACTAAGACCTTATCGTATTGCAGCCGAAATAGATTCGATGTTTAATGGTAAGCATTTAACTGGAATTGGGAAAACAGAGTTCTTAGGTGCAAATCAGATTATTCTTACTGATGAATTTGCGGGATTGTGTTTAATGTTCCGTTCAGTTCATAGCGAAGAGGATAAAAAGACTTTCCCTAATCCAGAAGAGGATAAAGTGTTCAAAGAAGAATTTAAAGAAATTCCTCAATTGAGATAAATGCATGGATATAAGTCTTGCATTAATGGCTGGTACTGATATCCCAATTCCGGAATTGCAATTAACTTTACATCAACCTAAATTAAAAGAAATCGCTTATGTGGGTGAAACTGAGTTTTTTACTGGAGTACAATGTTTATGTCTTCATAAAAGTATGTTTGTAAAGGACAAAGATGATTTAGAAGATGTAACAAATTTTCAAATATTTATGACAGTGATGATGGATAAAGCAACTATTGATAAAAAACTTGCAACTATGCAAGTTTTAGAGTTGGTTTTTCCTAAATATAAAGTATTATTTACACCAATGTCTTTAATTTTTACGCAAGGAGAAATTAGTATTACTGTTGATAATACAAATTTTAACGCTTTGCAAGAGACATTGCGATTAGTATTCTGCGCGAAAGATGGACCAATGGATCAACAAGCTTTTAACCCAGCCAATGATAAAGCTAGAGAGATTGCGGAAAAGCTAATGCGTGGGAGACAAAGAGTCGCCGCTCAGAAGGGCGGTAAAAATACGAGTGTATTTAGTAGATATCTTTCTATATTAACAATTGGTATAGCCTCTATGTCCCTTTTGGATTTGGTAGAGTTAACAATGTTTCAATTATATGATTTAGTTGAAAGATATATACTACATATGAATTGGGATATAGATGTGCGGACTCGCCTTGCTGGTGGAAAGCCAGATTCCCAACCTGAGAATTGGATGAAAGATATCCATTAAAATTAATAAGGAGGAATATGCACTATGAAATTTGGTGTTCGTGAAATTTGCGACGTTGTTTTAAAAGCAAAAGCAGCGCAAAAGATCGGTAATAAAATTTTCTATGCTAATGAACCTGTTATTTATTTCGACACTTTAAAGACTTCCAGTATGGAAGGTGCAGCAACCACAGTATATGCACAAGGTGGACGTGGTAATACTCGTTTAGTTGCATGGGAAGGTGAACGTACAGTTACTTTCACTATGGAAGATGCATTAATCTCTCCAGAAGGTTTCATGATTCTTTCTGGTGCTGGTTTAATTGATGCTTCCGAATCTACTCCAATTTATCAACACGTTACTGAAACAGTTGATGCTGGTCAGACTACAGTTGCTGAAGATACTATTAGTATTAAAGTTTCTAATAAACCTTATCTTCCTACAGACAAGGGCGATAATTATGCTTATGTAATGTTTATGAAGAATGGTGAAATTATTACAGAACCTTATATTCCTCAGCATGCTGAATTAGAACCTGATGATAATGGTAAATATACTGTTGTTGTAGCAGCTCACGATAATTATCATTCATTAAGTGACGATGAAGATAGTCATGCATATGAAATTAAAAATCAAATTAAGGCTGGCGATTTTGATGCTGTTCTTATTGATTACTATGTAGAAAGACAGTCTGATGCTCAACAGATTGAAATTACAGCTGATAAATTTGGTGGTAACTATTATCTTGAAGCTTCTACACTATTCAGAGATCAAAATGGTGTAGATATGCCTGCGGAATTCATTATTCCTAACTGCAAGATTCAAAGTAACTTCACATTCACTATGGCTTCATCTGGAGATCCTAGTACATTCACATTTACTATGGATGCATTCCCAGATTATACAAGATTTGATCATAGTAAGAAAGTTCTTGCTGCTATTCAAATTATTAAGGATGCTGCTAGTCAGGATCTCCATAGACATAGCACTGGACACGAAGATGCTCATGATCTCTTAAAGTTTTAATTAGAGAACAAAAGTAAATTTGAAAGGGGGAGACTGATTAGTCTCTCCCTTATTTTTATTATTGGAGGAGAAGAAAATGATATATGCTTCTAAACTAACAATAGCTGCAGCTAGTGGCGATTTTGATTTTTCTTCTTTATCTCGTGAAGCATATCGTATTGCGACAGATGATGAAAGTAAAATGATTGCTTATGATGGTTCAGCTTTAATTCAAAGTTTTCGAGGAGTTGTAGATAGATATTGTAATAAATTTGAGCAAGATTTTAATGAATATATTCAGGCAAACAATATTATGAGAAAAATGAAAAATGCTTTAAATCCAGATGAAGTAAGAAAAGAACGAATTTATGTGTCAGATAAACAATTAACTCGTAATAAGAGAGCCACAGAACAATTTGCATCAACAATGTTATTAGGTCATAATTTATTAAGTCAAATGCGAGAAACATTAACTGGACAGTCTATTAGAACTAAATTTATAATAGAATATGAAGGTCAGTTATATGAAGTGTATGAAGATGAAATTCAAGATTTTGCTAAAATAACTATTGATCGTTTTAGAGGTGAAAGTACAAATTCTAATCCTTTTTCATTAGCTTATCAATTAGATGCTGAAGTATTAAAAGAACATGGATTATTAAATCGAGAAGCTAAAATGGATGATATGCAAACAGTTGATTTAGTTCAAGAAGTTTGGGCATTAAAACCACCTTATTTAGATTATAAAAGCAGTATAACTGGAAGAGAATATAAAAATATTTTCTTCGATTCAAAAGATGCTGAAATTATTGAATTATTACGACAAGAGGCAGAAGAATATGGATATATGTCTATAAGTTTGGCTAGATATATACAATTAAGAAAAAATATGGGTGGTGGTGGAGGATATGCTTCTGCTTTTTATAAACTTGGAGATATAGGATCTATACAAGTAAAATTTTTTAAATTTAAAAAGCAAGGTGAATTAGTTAATGTTAATTTTGCTAGATTTTCTTTATTAAGAGATCGATTTCGACAATTAAGAGATATTTTAGCTATGGGAAATACTGAAACTGAAATTATGCAAGGCTTAAAAGAATTCTTTACTGAAAAAGAATCAAATATTTCAGATAGAATGAGCACAATTTTTAACCGAGAAGCGCAACGATCAATAGATCAATGGTTAGTTACTAGTTGATTTTATATAAAATTTATGATATAATATCTAAAAGAGAAAAAGGAGGCTTATAATGGCAAAAGTAAGTTTTTCAAAATTAGGCCTTAAGAAAAAGGCTGAAATTAAAAAAGTGAAATTAACTGATGATATTGAAGTTGATGTTCTTCAGTATCTTCCAGTTAATAATAAATTAAATTTGATTGCGGCCGTGCTTAACGGATCGGCAGATCAGAATCATTTTCCGAATCCAGTGAAGGTAGAAGTTTTTGGAAATTTAGAAATTATAAAAGCATATTCTAATCTTTCATTTACAGAAAAGCAGTTGGAGGATCCCGCTAAATTGTTCGATTTACTTGAGGAACATGGTATCCTTAATTCTATCATTGCCGCAATTCCGCAAGAAGAATATGAATTTTTAATTAATGGTATTGATGCTACTATTAAGGCTTATTATGATTATCAAAATTCTATTTATGGAATTCTGGATACTGTTGGACAAGATTATTCTAATTTAGAGTTAGATGCTAATAATATTCAAAAAGCAATAGCTGATCCTAATAATCTTGGCCTTGTAAAAGATATATTAACCAAATTGGGCTAATTAGATCTATTCTATTATTGTAATTTTTAAAAAATAATAGGAGTACTGGTGGTTAGAGTTTTTAATCAAAAGACTCTAGCCACCATTTTTTTTATTTGCGCAAATAAAAAAAGAAAATTTGGAGAGAAAGGAGCGAATAAAAGGTATGCCTAAACAATTGAATGTAAATCTTGCTTTTACAGCCGATACTAGTGCAGCAAAACAGCAAATAAAAGCCTTAGAGCAAGATTTAAAAAATTTAGTGTCTGCAAGTGGTTCTACTAAAGACTTGAAGCTTACTAAAGATTTAGTTCAGGCTAAAGAGGCTGCAGGACAATTGCGATTAGCTTTACAAAATGCTACTACTTCAACTGGATCATTAGATTTAACTAAATTTGATCAATCAATTAAAGCATCTGGTATGAAGTTATCAGAATATAGACAACGTTTATCTTCTTTGGGTCCAGAAGGACAACAAGCATTTGCTAAATTAGCACAATCGATTATTCAAGCAGAAGTGCCACTTAGAAAGACAAACGCTCTTTTAGATCAATTTAAAACTACATTAGTAAATACTGCTAGATGGCAAATTTCATCTAGTATTTTACATGGATTTATGGGAGCTTTACAAGGCGCCTATGGATATGCTCAAGATTTAAATCAATCTTTAAATAATATTCGAATTGTTACTGGTGCTAGTGTTGAAGAAATGTCAGCATTTGCAGATCGTGCAAATAAGGCCGCACAAGCTTTAAGCACAACTACTACTGCTTATACGGATGCTGCTTTAATTTATTATCAACAGGGTATTAGAGATCAAGAGGAAATTGCTGGTCGTACTGAAACTACAATCAAATTAGCTAATGTAAGTAGACAAAGTGCAGAAGAAGTTTCACAAGAAATGACTGCTATTTGGAATAACTTTTATGATGGTTCCAAAAGTTTAGAATATTATGCTGATGCTATTACTGCATTAGGTGCTACTACCGCGTCAAGCTCAGAAGAAATCGCTACTGGATTAGAAAAGTTCGCGGCTATTTCTAAAACTGTAGGTCTTTCTTATGAATATGCAACTGCGGCACTGGCTACGATAACCGCGCAGACTCGTCAAAGCGCAGAAACAGTTGGTACTGGTTTAAGAACATTATTTAGTAGATTAGAAGGTCTTAAATTAGGAGAAACTCTTGAAGATGGAGTTGATCTAAATAAATATTCTAAAGCATTAGATGCTGTTGGTGTTAAAGCATTAGATGCATCTGGTGAATTGAGGAATATGGATGATATCCTTAATGATTTAGGTAGCCGTTGGGATGAATTAAGTAAAGCTCAACAGGTTGCATTAGCTCAAACAGTTGGTGGCGTTCGTCAATATACTAATTTGATTGCTCTTATGGATAATTGGGATAAGATGCAAACTAATGTTATGACCGCTAAAGGATCTGAAGGAACATTACAAAAACAAGCAGATATTTATGCAGAATCTTGGGAAGCGGCTCAAAAACGAGTAAAAGCTGCCGCACAAGCTATTTATTCTGATTTATTAGATGATAAATTTTTTATTAAATTAACAAATGGATTAGCTGATATTTTACAAGGTATTGATAATTTAATTGATGGTATGGGAGGATTAAAAACTATTCTTCCTGCAATAGCATTATTAATGAGTCATATATTTGGGAAACAAATGGCCCAATCAATTGACAATATGGCTTTTAATATGCAACGTGGCACTGAAAAAATGAAGCAACAAATTGATACTCAAAAAGCAGAAGCATATAATGAAGCATCAAAAATGTTTCAGGGTTCAGATACTGCTACTGGACAAGCGCAAGAAGCTGCATTAAAAGGTCAATTAGATTTAAGTTATAAATTAAAAGAGGTTGCTCATAATTTAACAGAAGAAGAAATACAAAGATATCAAGCTAGTATAGATACAGTAAGTGCTATACAAGATCAAGTTGTAGAATTAGGTAAAGCTGCAGATAAAGCAAAAGAAACTCAAAAAGCTCAATCAGAAAATCTGGTGCAAAAAGCAATTAGAAGTGGACGCACCATAGAAGATAAACAAATGAATGCTGGTGGAGCAGAACGTTTATTAAGTCAAGTACAAAAACAAATTGAAGCTGCTAATAAACAAGAACAAATTTTAAATAAAATTAATAATTTATATGCTAAAGGTTCTATTAGTATAGATCAATATAAAAGTCATTTGGAAAATTTAAAATCGAGCTTAGCGGTAGCCGGTTTTACTGAATTTTCAACAACAATGCAAGAAGTTCAAAAAGCTATTGATTTAGCTTCAAGTGGTTCTATTTCAAAATTTGAAGAACAAATTCAAAAATTAGCTCAAGCTAAAGGTTTTGAGACTACTGCTTATATTGATAATATAGGTGCTTTAGAAAGTATGGCTGCAGAATATGATTGGACTGAAGAAGAAATGAATCAATTTATTCAATTAGTTCAAGATAGTATTAATAAAGGTCAAACTTTTAAAGAGGCTATGAATACTGCAGCTAATAGTGTAAATGATTTAAAGACTAAATTAGAAGCCACTGAAAATGCTATTAAATCTTTAGGAACTACTGGACAAACAATTGTTAGTGTTTTTCAAAATATTTCATCAATAATGATGGGTGTTAATGCATTAAAAGGTGCTTTTGATACTCTTCGTGATCCGGATGCTACAGGTTGGCAAAAATTTTCAGCAATATTAACTGGTTTATCTATGGGAATACCTGGACTTATTTCTGGTTTAGGTGGTCTTAAAAAAATTACATTAGATTTAGCTTTAGCAACTCAAGCAGAAAATTTAGCTCAAAACGAAAATTTAATTGTAAAAGGATTAGTTAAAGTTGCAACTTTATTACATATTCCTTTAAAGAAAGCTGAAGCCGTTGCTACAACTGAGGCTGCTGGTGCATCTATGGCAGATGCTGGTGCTAAAGAAGCCGAAGCAGTTGCAACTGGACAAGCTACTGCTGCTAATGTAGGTTTTTTAGCTACTGCTTGGCCTATATTAGCAACTATGCTAGCTATAGCGGCAGCAATTGCTTTAGTAGTGTTTGCTGTTAAAGGACTTATTAACTGGTATAATAAAGATGCTAATGCTGCCAAAAATGCAGAAACAGCATCGCAGAATTTAAAAGAAGCATTACAAGAAACTCAACAAGCTTATGAAAATTTAAAAGCTACTATTGAAAGTTATGATAAAGCATATAATGCTATTAATACACTACAAAAAGGTACTGAAGAATGGAAAAATGCAATTCGTGAAAGTAATATTGAAGCCTTAAAATTAATTGATTCTTTAAAATTAATAAAAGATGCAGATTATACTATTGATAAAGATGGTATAATTCGTATTGATCAGGATGCTTTAGAAGCAGCTTTAGAAGAAAAGGGTCAAGCAGTTGATGCGGCTCAAGCTCGTAGTTCAATGATGGATCAAACTGCTAAACAAGCCAGAGCGCAATCTAATTTAACTGATTTAAAACGAAGCGATAATACCGAAGCTGATGGTTTAATTGATTATGCCGTTAAAAGATTAACATCTGGAGATTTAGCAGAAGCTTTTCGTAACAACAATTTAACTGATGAAGAATTAAAACAACAATTATATATAGAAGATGACGATTTAATTGATAGTATTAAAGATTTAGCAACTACTATTAATCAAAATACTGATATGCAAAGCATGACCGCAGAAGAGATTGTTAGAGCTTCAGTAAATAATAAAGAGATTGGAAACTCAGAAAATCGTGAAGATATAGTTAAAATTGCTGGTAAAATTTATGATCAAACTTATGGTAAAAAATATACAGATTATTTAGCGCAAGCTCAAGATCGTAATTGGTTATTTGCGACTGGTACAAAGGATGCTAAAGAAGCCATGGCCGCGTATGAAAAAGAATTAGGCCTTAAGGAATTAAAAGGCTATCAAGTCGAAAATTATAAAAGAGATGGCTCCGTTGAATATTCTTATATAGATGAAGAAGGTAAACGTCAAACGAAAGAAGCTACTGCTGAAGAAATTGCTGCAACATTAGCAGTAGCAGATGCCAATAATGAATTAGAAAAAACTGCGTCAGCTGTTACTTCACAATTGCAACAAATCGAACGCACTGGCGGGGCCGCAAGTGACGCATTAAAAGATTTTGTTACTAATGAAAATTTCTATAGTAGTACAAAAGGTGATATTGAAGCAGTACAAAAAGTTGGTGATGCTAGTAAATATTTAGGATCAACTATTGGTGATGCAAATGGTACATTAACAGATGAAGAAGCTCAAGCTTTAGGTTTTGAATCTGCTAAAGCTATGGTTAATTCTTTTGAAGAAGGAGTTCAAAAAGCAAAAGAAGATTGGGAATCTTTAGATTTAGATAGTATGGGCATTTCTGGCCAAGAGTGGGCAGAAGGATTAAGTCTTGAAACCGCAAAAGCATTGCAAGAAACTTTAACCACTATTAATTTAGGCCCTGCTGGAAAAGCAGCTGGTAAAAGTTTTGTAGAAGGATTGAATACTCTTCTGGAAGATGTTTCTAAAGAAGATCAACAAGCAGTATTAGATCAATTAATGAATGTTGATTGGTCTTCATGGGATGCGCTAGAACAAGCTAAAGATGTTATGGCTGAGTTTGGTTATGAGATTGATACTAGTAGTGAATACTGGCAAAAATTTGCTGCTGAAATGAGAACTGCTACTAATGCTAAACAAGATTTTGATGATTTAAAAGGTACTTTGAATGATATATCTAAAATTTTACAAAGTCTTGATTTTGGTAAAGTAATTTCAGATGAAGATTATCAACGATTAATTGCGTATAATAAAGAATGGGAAAAATTCTTCCAATTACAAGCAGATGGAACTAGAAAGTTTATTGGAGATTCTCAACAAATGCAAGCTGCAATGCAAGATGATTTAAAGTCTCAAATTCAAACTGCGCGTGAAAATCAAAAGATTCAAGAAGGCGTAAAAGATTCTTGGGCTGGTTCAGCTAATTTTGATGCAATGAGCGGAAAAAATACTCATATGGCAGAAAAATTGGCTGGTGCTAATGGTCCTGTTGAAGATATGTTGAATCAATTAGGATATAGCGATGAGGTTATTGAAAAATTAATTCAAGATGTATCCGCTGGGGCAGAAGGTGCCGAAGACCGCATGAAAGAGATGTATTCTCGAATTGCAGAATATCAGACTGAGAATTTTGATACTATGGATCAAGAGTTCCAAGAAATGTTGGCTTCAACTGCTACTAATGTAGCGCAATTACAAGATATGTTGCAAGAAGGTTATATTGGAATTGATGATTATAGTAAGGGTTTATCTAGTATGGCAATGGATGCTAGTTTAAATGCTCCTGATTTAACTAGTTTGCAAAATGGTATTCAAGCACTTGGAGGAAGTACTACTTTTGGTGAAGGTGACAATGCTTATTATGATGAATATGCTCAAGGATTACAAAGAATTGCTAGCCAATATGAAAGTTGTTCTGAAGCTGCAGCTAATTATCAATATGCTTTAACGGCCTTAGAAGAAGCCACTAGTGATAATAAAGAAGCGTTAGAAGAAAATGTGCGAAATGCAGAAGAGCATTTAGAAGTTATGGTTAGTTGTGAAGAAGCAGCTAAGCAATATGGTTTAGAATCTAAAACTCTAGCAGCTCAAATGAGAGAAATTTCTAAAGAAGAGAAGGTAAGCGAAAAAGCTGCTTTAGCAATGGCTGTTGCTAATGAGCGTATGAACAAGGGTGTTAGTCAACTTAATAAAAATTGGAGCACTTGGAAAAAAACTTTAAAATCTACTGAAAAAACATCTGAAGATTATGCTGATACCTTAGTAAATGTTTCTGAAGCTGTAACTGAATTAGTGGGTTGGTATAAAGATTTAAACTTAGATTCAAAATTTGTTGAAAAAAATATGGGTCTTATTGATAAAGCAGCTGAAGGTGATGTAACTTCTATTCTTGAATTAGGAGCTGCTGTTGCTCAATTAGAAATTGCTGAATCTGAATTAAATACTACCATTGCAGAAGGAGCTATGGCTGATGGTGGTCAAAATGCTTTTCAAGAATGGTCAAATAGTGCTCTTAGCGCTCAAGAAAATTTTGATAATTTAAAAGATTCTTTAGGTGGAGCTTTTTCAGCTTTACAATCTAATATGGCTAGTATTGAAGCAGGAACGCCTTTGAGTGAAGCTGTTCTTGGAGGTATGAGTGTTGAAGAATTCGTATCTGAATTAAATGCATATGCTCAAGCCACTGGAATGACTGCTACTCAAATGCAATCTATGTTATCTTCTGTTGGTGTCACTGCAAATGTAGAATCTGATTATCAAGAACAAAAAGTTACAGTGCCAACATATAGAGAAGAAGTTACTGCGGTTAATTATCGAACATTGGAAGGCGAGAGTATTACTGGAACAGGAGAATCTATACCTACTCATGTTACAGTGCCAGAATATACAAAAGCTACCATTATGGGCCCTCCTTTAGAAACTACGGGATATGTAGAAGTAGCATCTATTTCTATGGATGAAGGTAAAGGTGCTCCAACGTTTACAGGACGTCAAGCGCCATCTAGTTCATCTACCGGCGGCGGTGGCGGTGGTTGCTTTATAGCAGGTACTTTAATTTCTACTATTGAAGGATTTAAACCTATTGAAATGATTGAACCAGGAGATGCAGTTCTTTCTTATAATGAAGCGACTAAGAAAAATGAATATAGTTCAGTTCTGCAAACAATGATTCATCAAGTAAATGAAGACATCTATAGTATTTATATAGATAATGAAATTCTTCAAGCAACTGGAATACATAGATTTTATATAAAACGTGCGGGCCTGGCTCAATGGATACCAGCAAGCGGCCTTCGCGCAGACGATTTAATGTATTTTGCTTCTGGAATTTGGCAACCAATTAAACAAATAATTAAAGAGCAAAAAGAAACAAAAGTTTATAATTTTGAAGTTTCTAACAATCATAATTATTATGTTGGTAATGCTCGAATACTTGCACATAATAAAGGTAGTTGTTTTGTATCTGGTACTTTAGTTACTACTGATAAAGGCTTTAAAAATATTGAAGATATTCAAGCAGGAGATATAGTTCTTTCTTATAATGAACAAATAAAACAAAATGTTTATAGTGAAGTAGTTCAAACTATGTTCCATTATACCGCAGAAAGACTTTATACTCTTTATATTGAAAATGAAATTTTAAAAGTTACGGGTATACACCGTTTTTATATAAATAGAAATAATCAGCTTTCTTGGATTCATACTCAAGATTTGCAAGTAGGAGATTTGGTTTTATTTGCAAATGGTTCTTGGCATGAAATTTTAAAAATTGAAAGTGAATTTAAATTTAAAAAGGTTTACAATTTTGAGGTTTCAAATACTCATAATTATTATGTTGGTGAAAATCAAATTTTAGCACATAATAAAGGTGGTGGTGGTAGAACACCTAAACGAGTGGAAGCTCGTAAAGAAGCTCATAAACCAAGACAAGAAGCTGAACGTTATCATGTTATTAATAATCAAATTGAAACATTAGGTAAACAATTAACTAGAATTGATACTTTATATGAACGAGCTTTTGGTAGTCAAAAATTAGAATTATTAGACAAACAAATTAATAAACAAAAACAATTAATTGGTAAACAAAAAGAGTATATAAAAGAAATTGAAAAAAATTTAAAATTAGATAAAAAGAATTTACAATCTAAAGGTAAAAAGCAATATTGGAGTGAGACTGATCAGAAACTTAAAACTGTTGATACAAGTGCTGAAAAATATTTAGGTATGTCTGTTAAATTTGATAAAAATGGAGATATTCTTAATTATGATAAGTTAATGGAAGAGAATGATAAAATGTATAATAAGGCTGTTGATGAATTCAATAGGAAAGATGCAGATTTAGTAGAGAAAATTAATGATGCATATGCGGCTGGTAAAGATAAGCAAGCTGAAAAATTAGAAAAAGAAAGAGAAAAACTTCAGGGTATTATAGAACAAGCAGAAGCTCAGCATGAAGGTTTTATTGAAAATCTTGAACAGTATGAAGAAACTTATGATTTATATTTGGATCAACAGCAACAATTATTAGAAAAACAAATTGAATATTTTAATAAAAAATTAGAAAAAGTAGATTTAAAAGTTCAATTAAAAATAGATGTTAGTGATGATTCGTTAAAATTAATTGATTTTATGTTAGAACGTATTCAAGATGATGCTTATGAAGCAGCTAATCGAATTAGTTTGATTGGAGAAAAAGCAGATGAATCCTTAAATAAAATTAATGCAGCTAGAGGCGGTTTAAAAGGAATCTTTAAAAATCATGGTATAGATTTTAATGATACTATGGCAGCTTTACAAAAGGGAACAACCACTCCAGAAGATGTAGTTGCTGATTTGCTTAAAGGTGATAATACTTTAACAGAAGATGAAATTACTAAAATGCGTGAATATATGGATATTTTATTAGAAGAGGCAACTAATTTAGCTGAATATCGTCTTCAAGTTATTGATGAAATTGGCGTAGTTATGGATGCTAATATGGAGAAGATTGATCGCACAGTAGAAAAAATGGATCATCTTAAAAATGTTGCTAATTCTTATAAAAATATTGTAGATTTAACTGGTCGTTCTTATTTAAAGATTAATGCTGCTATGTATGATCAAATTGAACAGACTAATGTTGGTTTAGCTAAACAATCTTTATCTATGGCAAAACAAAATAAAGATTTTGCTAATCAGCAATTAGCACAAGTTAAGGCGGCATATAAACAAGCTAAAGATGAAATGGCTGCTCAAGGTAAACATTTGAGCAAAGAAGAAAAGAATCGTTGGAAAGAGCAAATTCAGCAAGCTGAAGATTATGCACGAGAAATGACAGAAAATTATTATAGTTCTTGGGAAGAAGCACTTGAGGCTGTAAATACTCGATTTGATTCTATGATGCAAAATATGAGCGAAGATTTTAGTAAATCTATGGCTGGCCTTGCTGGTAATTTGGAAGGCTTAAAACAACGTATGGATCTTCGTAAAAAAGTTCAAGAAGTTTACTTGCCAGAATATGAAAAAGTATATCAATTAACGAAATTAACTAGAGATGCTCAAAAGCAAATTGATGAATCCACCAATGTAAAAGTAAAGCAAGAATTACAAAAAGTTCAAGAAGAAATTGTTAAAGCGCAAGAAAAAGGAAATAAAGTTAGTCAATATGAAGTTGATTATCTTCAAAAAGAATTAGAACTAAAAATGGCTCAATTAGCATTAGAAGAAGCTGCTCAAGTTAAAAGCCAAGTTCGTATGACTCGAGACAATGAGGGTAATTTTTCTTACGTTTATACTGCTGATGATAGCAAAGTTAAAGAAGCTGAAGATAATTATGCGAATAAATTATATGAAATGCAAAAATTAAATGAAGAGTATATTCAAGATGTACAAGATCAATTGGTTGATTTAGAAATGGAATATACTCAAGCACTTCAAGAAGCTGCTGATATTTATGGCAGAGGAACTAAAGAATATTATAAAGCAGTAGAAGCAATTAACAAAGAATATGATAGTTATTTTAATAGTTTAACTGGACAATTAGATTTAGCTTTAACAAATCAGAAACGAACTGCTGAGGAACATGCTGCTACATATGTACGTATTACAGGTGATGTTAATCAAGCTAATGTTAATTTAACTGATTCTTGGGATAAAACAAATTTAAAAGCATTGACTGGATATGAGAACTTAAAAAAATATCAAGATGATTGGGCTAAGAATAGTACAGCTGCTGCAAAGGCTGCGACAAATGCAGGCAAAGCATGGGAAAAAGATATGTCGGATGTCTATAAGGCTGCTGGAGAAGATATTAACAAGTTTAAAGGAGATGTAGAGGGTGATTCAAAAGCTATTACAAAAGCTTTAGGCAAAATAGAAACTAAAGCAGATAAATTAATGGATTCTTTAAGTGGAGAAAAAGGTTTATTTGCAACAATGTCTAAGGGATTTGAAGATACTTTAACTGCTGTTGTTAATTGGGAAAAAGAATATTCAGCTAAAATTCAAAAAGCAATTAATAAAAATAAAAAATTAGTTAAGAGTATTAATGATATAATTGCTGCAGCTAGTGATACTAAAAAGAAAAAGACTCCGAAAAAAGATGATGATGACACTCCTAAAGATGATACCCCTAAGGACGATACCCCTAAAGATGACACTCCTAAAGATGAAGACAAAGATAAAGACAAGGGTAAGAAAAAAATGACTGATACTTTAGCTGAAAAAATTGCTGCGGTTATTTGGATGGATGGAAGTCATGGTTGGGGTAATGGCCCTACTCGTTTAAAGAGAATTAAGAAAAAATTTAAAAATGGAGAAAAAGCTTATAATAAAGTTCAAGATTATTTAAATGCCCATGCTGAGAATGGAGATATTTATGATAAATATCATTCTAAAGAAAAAAGAAAAGAATTAAAAAAATATAGATATAGTAAATTTGATACTGGTGGTTATACTGGTGATTGGATTGGACCAGAAGGTAAAATGGCTATGTTACATTCAAAAGAATTAGTATTAAATAAAGATGATACAAAAAATATGTTATCTATTGTAGGTATGGTTCGTGATATTGCAAAAACAATTGAATTAAATGCTATGTCTGCGGGCAGTGGCCTTAGTGCATTATCTGCTCCAGGTGTTAAGAGCGCAAATTCTATTTTAGATCAAAATGTTCATATTACCGCAGAATTTCCTAATGCAACTGATCGTCAAGAAATACTTGCTGCTTTTGATAATGTAATTAATTTAGCATCTCAGTATGCAAATAGAAAATAAATAAGAATAAGGGATAGATACTGTTTAAGATCTATCCCTTATTTTGTTATTGGCCAGATACCATTAATTGACTTTAGAGAAAATTAAAGATATAATAGATATTAGAGAGAAAGGAGGCCCATTGTATTAATGGTTAAAGATTTAGAACAAACTTATAATCAATTATTGGATAATTTATTTCAGGCGACTGATACAATTATCTCTAAAAGATTAGAGCATTTAGATTTTGATAAAACTATTTTGTGTGAAATTATTAGTTGTAATAATGCACAAACTGGAGAATATTTAGTTTCTGATGGCTCTAGTGATTTTTTAGCATATTCTGAAAATACTGAATATAATGAAGGCACTTGGGTCTATGTTACTATTCCTAAAAACGATTTCTCTCAATTAAAAACAATTATTGGAAAATATATAACTGGAGAAGATGAAACGGTTGTATATTCCGATCCTTTTAATATGTATTTAAACGTAACTGATAATATTGTTCCCATAAATAAAAGTCAAGCAGAATGGGGATTAATAGCGAATGATGCTTCTCGCAGAGAAGTTCTTATTTGGGAAATTGGTGTTTCTAATGTTACGTCATATTTTAATAGTTTAAATGAATTAAAGATTGCTTATAATCATAGCATAAATACGGCGAAGAGATCTTTAGAGCTTAATCAACTTACATTAGCTGAATATGATGCTGCAATTGTAACGGCTAAACAGTCGTATATAAATGGTTTAGACGATTTAAATAGAAATTATGATATAGTAAGTACCTTTAAAGATTTGAGTGCTTATGATAGATTAGGGATTCGTGCTAATTTTAAAACTTTATTAGATAGCTATAATGTCATTTCTGGTACTTATGGATTAGGATTAAAAATTATAGGACTTAAACATGATACTGTAGCGATTGGAGAAACGGATTATGTTTATTTAAATTTAACTTTAGATTCATCTCAAATGATAGGAAATCCTTATAGTTTTATGTCTTGGTCTGAACAAAAATTAGTTTTTGATATATCTTCTTTAGAAAATATAGTTGCTATGCAATTATATTTATATCAAAATAATGATTTTAAAGATGTTGAAGGACAAAGATTAAATAATTTTGATTCTATGATATCAACAGAGACGTCAGAATCAGAAACAGCTTTGATAAGGGCTTTACAAAATCAATATTTATCTACTAATAATTTATTAGTAAAAGATATTTATATTAGTTTGGGTTATGATATGGATGAGTTTGATGATAATCAAGCTGTGTTATATACTTTAGATTCATTAACTTATACTAATGATACTAGTGATAAAATAAAGCCTAACGTTAATAAGAAAAATTTATTTTTGCGTTGGATTAAAAAAGATGATAATATAACTAATATCATTACAGATAAGAATAATATTCCTACATGGGATTGTTATGATAATCATACTGTTACCCAAAAACCTTTAGCCAAAGTGCATTGGTATAAATGGGTATTTGAAGATAGTGTTAGTGATAAAATTGCTGGTGATTTTTGGCAAGAACAACCGACACTATTAGATTCTTTTAATTGGAATGAATTTGTTCCTAATACGGTAAATGCTACAGAGCAAATTAAAGTTATTATTGAAACGCCTACAGATGAATGGATTGATTATCAAGTAGATAACGAAGCAGATAATTTTGAATTACAAGCTAGAAATGAGCTGGAAGAAGAAAATCCAGATACTGCAATTAATCAAAGTGATATTGATGCGCGTAAAGCTCAACTCGCTGAAGATTATAAAAAAGAATTAATAGGAAGTAAATCTTATTATGAATCTAATGTAGTTGAATTTATAAATGAAAAAGATGTTATTAATGCAGCTTCTTCTGCTCTTATTAGAGGATTTGAAATTGTTTGTGATGAAGAAGGATATAATGGAACATATCGTCTATATAATGAATATGGTAATTTAATTAATATTGGAGATGCTAATAAAGAACGTTTTTTAACCGCAAGATTTTCTGCTGCTGTATTTGAGCATGATGCTTTTGAAGAAGCTGATGAAATTACTTGGTTTTTCCCTCGTTATAATACAATGATTGCTAAACCAACAGTTCCTAAAGTGACTGATGATGAAGGCAATGAAGTTGATGATAAAAATATTAGTATTAAAGGACAAGGTAATTGGTGGAAAGTTACAAAAAAACATGTTAAATTTGTTTATACTACTTCTACTGAAAATAATAATTTAGTAAATTTTCAAAGTAGGGAATTTTATCAACCTTTTAAAATAAAGTCACAATATATTCAAAATAATATAAATAATACAATTCGTTGTCAAATTAAACGAAATGGTCAAATTTATGAAGCTCAAATTACTTTATATTTTTCAGTAGCTGGAAATAGCGGTACCAATTATACTTTAAATGTTCGATATGAAAAATATAGTAATGGACAATGGATTCCTTTGGAAATTCCATGGTTGCATTATAAAAATGGAGATAAAATTAAATTAATCCCTTATTTAACAACATATGCAGGAGAAGATATTTCTGATCAAGTTACTTTTTCTGGGGAATGGATGAAAGATTTATATAATGATGATGCATATCAAATTTTTAATCAAAATCCAGAAGGCAGCGGGAGTGAATTTATATTAGAGTTAAAAAATCCCCGCATAAATGGAAAAAGTAAATATTATCATTTAATTTTTAAAATTACTGCAAGTAGTGTTGAAATAGCTGAGACAAAATTAAGGATAAATTTAAAGACTTATTGTCCTATTGCAATTTGTTTTGATGATAAATATTTAAATTATGATGGCAATAATAAAATTATTTATGATTTAAGTGGTACACGTATTTCGTATTATAAAGATCCTTACGTTTTATATACTAAAAAAGGTGCAGATAAAAATATTACTTGGTCTATGAGAGTGAGTGAATTATATGATACTCGATCCATTAGTCAATCTAGCGCTATCTATGATGATTATCCTAGTATTGATGAATCTGGTGTCATTCATCCAGTTAATTTTTATTTGTCTCAAAATAAACGAATTGCTTCAATTGTTGCTATTGATCAGAATGGCTCTATAGTATTATGTCAACCTTTATATATAGCACAAGATATTTATGGCTCTAGTTTTCTAAATGATTGGGATAATAAACTTAAAATTGATACAGATAATAATACTATCATGTCCGCAATGGTAGGAGCAGGATATAAAGATAATAATAATGCATTTAATGGCGTTTTAATGGGAACATTAAATAAGGCTGGTATGTTGGATACTGGTCTTTACGGATTTTCAGCTGGTGCAGAAACATTTGGATTTAAAAATAATGGTACTGCTTTTATAGGACCTTCTGGCAAGGGCCGCATAGAATTTGATGGCAGTAAAAGTACGATTACTAGTAGTGGATATAAGAGCGGTAATGGAATATTATTAGATTTAGATGCTCCAATACTTGATGTTAGCATTAAATATAATGATCAACCTAAGAGTTTGATGAAGTTTACGTCTAGTGCGCAATATTTACAATCTATTGATTATGATGAAAGTAATAAGACCGGTATGAAAATCAATCTTGCTAGTGGAAGAATTACTGGCTATGATATACGTTTTAGAGCTAATAAAACTGATAATGCTGGTACTACTGTTGGCAGAATAACTTTAGATAGTACTGTGGGTATAGATAAATATCCTTTAAGAATTAGTACTGCTAGTGATGATGAAGAAGATTCAAGCAACGATCTTATTCCCTATTTCAAAGTAAAATGGGATGGTACTATGTATGCTAGAAAAGGTATTTTTTCTGGAAGAATAAATGCCACAAGTTTTAATGCATATGATAACAATGGTAAATTAAGAGCCAGAGTAGATGATGATGGTTTACGAGTTTATGCGAGCAATGGATCTACTTTAATTGGCCAATTAGGAGGAGATGAATCTGCTCCTATTATTACTTTAGGGAAAAATCAAGCTCTTTCTATTAGTAGCGAAGCAGCTACAAGTAGTAATGAGGGTGCTAGTAATTTTATATATTTTGGACCTCAAAACAAACAAACTACTCCATATATATATGGTACTCGTGGAACGACTAATGGAACAAGTTGGAATGGTTTTTTGAATTTATATGCTAAATGTTATGATGCTAATTCAACCGGTGGAATCAGTTTAACAACAGAAACAAATTTAAGACGAAATATGTTAGATATTGCGCCAGATCGAATTAGTATGTTCGTTGAAAAAGAAATAAATGATAATAATAGATCTATTACGTATGAATTATTTAGTAATAAATTATTAATAACTTATGATACTACTCAAGATAGTGCCACTATATTTGATTTAAATTCAAATGGAACATTAAAATTAACTGGTAAATTAATTACTGAAGGTAGCATTGAAGCAACTAATGGTGGTGTTTATAGCATAGGAGCTATTAAAAGTGAAATTAATTTTTATGCAGGAAATACATATGGATATCGAGGACTTAAGAAAAATATTGATTTTAGTCAATCTAACCTTTTAGGCAATAGTTTAAGTATCGGTCGAGTTGATGATGATAATTATATTCATTTTGCTGATACTGATGCTACTGGAGTTAAAATTCATGGCGTGTATCGTCAATCTATTTCAAATGGTCGTCAAGTATTAATAAATGATGAGGCTTTGGTTGGAGGCGTCGCAGGCTCATCTAGACGCTATAAAAACAATATTTCTCTTTTATTAGATAAACAATTAGATCCACATTTATTATATAATATTGAAGTTGTTCAATTTAAATATAATAAAGATTATTTAGTATCTAATGATTTGCGAAAAAATAAATTAATTCCTGGATTTATAGCAGAACAAGTTTATGAACATTATCCAATTGCAGTTGATATGGATGAAGAAAATAAACCAAATAATTGGAATGAACGATATATTATTCCACCTATGCTTGCATTAATTCAAGAACAACATAAAGAGATAGAACAGCTTAAACAACAGGTTCAAGCTTTAATTAATAGATAAGAGATAAAGGAGGATTCTTATTATGATAAGAACAAATATGACAAATAATGAAATTTATAATTATGCTATGCAATTAATTGAGAATGAAATTCCACAATTAAATATTTCATTACCAGTTAAAGTTAATTTTTATTTACAAAAAAATATTTCAGCTATTTTAGAAATAGCAAAAGATATTGAGAACACAAGAAATGAAATTCTTCAAAAGTATGGTACTTGTGATGAAGAAGGTAATTACTCTTTTGAAGAAGGAGAATTAGAAAAAGCAAATCAAGAACTTGTAGATTTATTTAATCTTGAACAAGAAGTTCCTATTTATGAAATTTTTTTAAGTGCTTTTGATGGAGTAGAATTAACTTCTAAACAAGTTCAAGCTATTGCTTATATGATTAAAGAAGAAGAGGAGTAAAAAAATATGGCTAAATTGTACCCACCAAATATTAGTGGTACAATTCCGGCTTTTTATTATGTAAAAGGGGCAGCAAATGATATTGTTGTCCCTTTTACCATGAATCGGGCGGTTAGTCCTGATGACATCGCTGGATTTGTATTACAAATAAAATCTATGAACAATAAGTTTAATGAAGTTGTTTCTGCAACTATGAGATCGGCGAATATAAGTGCAGCAGGAAAATCTTCTGTTAGATTTCACGTTAGTGAACAAATAAAATTTACAGTTGGACAATTTTATAAAGTACAATTAGCTTATAAAGATAAAGATGGAGTTATTGGATATTATTCAACTGTAGGCATTATTAAATGTACTACAAAACCAAAAATCTCAATAGATCATTTAGTTACTGGTCAAACTAACATTCATATGTCTTCTTATACTGGAGTATATAGTCAATCTGACGGAGATATAACAGAAAAAATGTATTCTTCTTATTTTGTTATATTTGATAGTAATTATAATATTATTTTTCAATCTCCAGAAAAAATTCATAATACAAGTTATGATAATACTTCTTATGAAGCTCATGAAGAGTTACTTTATAATAAGGATTTAAAAGAAAATAATTATTATTATATTGAATTTGTTGTTACTACTGTTAATCAATTGGTTGAAAAAAGTCCTGCTTATAAAATTATGCAGCGTAATTTAATTAATCCAGAAATTTCTGCAGATTTAGTTGCAATTATGAATTATGATAATGGTTATATTCAATTATCTTTAAACGATGAAATAGATTCAACAATTTCTGGTAATTTTGTTCTATCAAGGGCTAGTAGTAATAATGATTATGCTTGGGAAGAATTAAAACGGTTTGAATTTAATTCTATGCCACCGAAAGATTGGGGATATATGGATTATACTGTAGAGCAAGGCATAACTTATAAATATGCTTTACAACAATATAATTTAAATGATGTATATTCAGAGCGTATTGTTTCTAATACGATTATGGCTGATTTTGAAGATATGTTTTTATTTGATGGTAATCGTCAGTTAAAAATTCGTTTTAATCCACAAGTATCTAGTTTTAAATCAACGATTTTAGAATCTAAAACAGATACTATTGGATCACAATTTCCTTTTTTTAGTAGAAATGGAAATGTGAATTACAAAGAATTTCCTATTGCTGGATTAATTTCTTATTTAATGGATGATGCAGAAACGTTTATTAAAATGTCAGACATTGGTCTTGATGGTTTTGTTCCTAAGCAAAAATTTGATGTTTATGGGAAATATAAAACAACCAATTTAGTTGGATATAATATAGCTGCAGAAAGAACTTTTAAACATGAAGTTTTAAATTGGTTAAATAATGGACAAGTTAAATTGTTTAAAAGTCCTGCAGAAGGAAATTTTTTAGTCCGTTTAATGAATGTTTCATTATCTCCTATTGATTCATTAAATAGAATGTTACATAGCTTTTCAGCTACTGCATATGAAGTGGAAAAATTTAATTTAAATGCTTTAAGTTATTATAAAATAATTAATGTTGATTATACTCCAACAGTTTTAGCACGATGGATGACTGTAGATATTAAAACAGCTGTTAAAGATTATTTAGAATCTTTTGAACCAATTAAAACTCTTGAGCAAGCTATAGGTGAAACAATTACCTTAAACACTAAGGATACAGATGCGTTTGATTTCGCGGACATGACACCTGGCGCGCAAATAAGTATTGCTGGACAAAATATTTTAATTGGTGCTACTGGATCTTATCATGTTGAAGTTCCTAAAAATGATATTTATTCTGCTGGAACTATTAAATATGAAATTACTGCAAATAATGAAGGACAATTAACTTATCGTTATTATACTCAAAATCCTAGCGTTTTTGGAAATATAGAGCAAATAAAAATTTATGAGGTTCCTATACACCAATTTTTTGGAACTTATTATTTAAAAGAAGCTCGTACTTGGGATTCCACTTTAGGAGATTTTGTATACGATAATAATTTAATGCATGTTTTAAATGATGTTAGAACAACAGTAGTTAATTTTTCATTATTACGCGCAGAAAGAAGACCTGTTGAAATATTATTTGTTCCAAATACTTTTACAGAACAAAATATTTTAAATCATTTATCAATTATTAAACCTGCTAACTATTGGAATGATCCTAATTATATTAGATGTTATACAGACGCTGAATGTACTAAACCTTTTGTTTGGTCAACTGCAAATCCATTAACTTTATATCGACTTAGATTGCAACCAAATGCAGATTATAATCAAATTGATCCATATTATGCAGCTTTTAATTTTGATGAATTTTCTAAAATATTAAATGTCTATATTGATGGATTATCTAAAGAAGCAAAAGTTTTTAATGATGATACTTTTACTTTTGTGATTAATGATCAAAAAATTAGTTTAGAACAAACTCAAAAATATATATTAAAAAAACCAGATTTTACAATTTCTAATATAGTTTTAAATGATGGTATTATTTTTGAAGTATCTTATTCTAAACAGATTAAAATATATAATATAGAGAATGATGCTGTAAATTATCCAAATTTAAATTATGCTCGTAATAATAAAAAAGGTTCACCTTGGGGATACCTTCCAAGTTTTGACCGTATGAATGAAATACGTCGCCATGAAGTGGCAGTTCCAGATTCAAATCCTAAACGTTATTATTATTATTCTTTTAAAGACATTGCAGATTTAAAAGATAAATATACGTTATATTTACGAGAATTAAATTTGGGTTTAGATGATTATAGAAGGAGGAATGGTCTAATTGAATGATAATACTTTTTTACTTGATTCCGATTTTTTGAGATTACTTGATCAAGAAAGAGAAAAAGAAGTGTTTGTTAAGATCATTTCTCTTGATTTTGAAGAAAATACTTTAGAAGAAATTGAAGGTCGAGTAACTCAAGGTTCTATCTCTATAGATGGGACTTCATCTGTTCGTAGAACATGTTCATTATCTTTAGTAGCTAGTGAATTAAATATTCATGAGTTTTACTGGGGATTAAATACTAAATTTAGACTATTAACAGGTGTTAAAAATACAGTAAAACAACGTTATCCTTATAATACTTTATATTCAAATTATCCAGATATTTGTTGGTTTAACATGGGAACTTATATTATTTCTAGTTTTAATACTTCGCAATCAACAAATCAATATACTATTTCAATACAAGGAAAAGATAAAATGTGCTTATTAAATGGAGAAGTAGGAGGATTAATTACTCCATTGTCTTGGGATTTCGGTAAAATTGATACTATTAATTCTGATGGCTCTATTTCTCATGATAGTTATTTAATAAAAGATATTATTTTAGAAGCTGTTCACGAGCATGCTCAAGAACCATATTGGAATATTGTTATAAATGATTTAGATGATTGTGGATTAGAGTTATTGGAATATAGAGGAAAGGAACCAATGTATCTTTTATGTCAAGTTGATAATGGTATTATTAAACAAATATCTTTTAATTTTCAGGAATTGGCGGGAAAAGGAGCAAATGAAAAGAATTTTATTTTTGATCCACGAATTTCTCGATTAGATAAAGCTGTTGAAATTCGAAAGCCAGATATTATAGTTATTAATGGACATAAATTTACCATAATGAAAGCTGAATATGGAGATACGATTGGTTATAGAACAACAGATTTAACCTATGCTGGAGAATTGATTTCAAATCTTGGAGAATCAGTTACTTCAATGTTAGACAAAATAGTTCAAATGTTAGGAGATTTTGAATATTTTTATGATTTAGATGGACGTTTTGTTTTTCAGCGTAAAAAAATTTATTTAAAAAGTACATTTTCTCCTATTACAGAAAATGATTCAACTAGTAATGAATTTTATATAAAAAATATAGTTGATGCTTCAGCTTATAGCTATTCATTTGATAATTCATTATTAGTAACTTCCTTTTCTAATAATCCAGATTTTAACAATTTGAAAAATGATTTTTCAATATGGGGAGTTAAAAAAGGAGTAAGTGGTATTGAGATCCCTATTCATTTACGCTATGCAATTGATACTAAACCTTGGTATTATAAAAATTATAATCAACAAGTGTACATAACTGAAGACGGTATTACTCAATATAAAAAAATAACTAATAACAATTCTACAGCTAATTTTAAAGTAGTTGATTGGAGAGAGTTAATTTATCAAATGTCATTAGATTATAATAAATATCATCATGATGATGACTTTTTAATTAAAATAGATCAAAATAATTCATTTCCTAATGATATACATTTATATTTAAAAGGATATACAGGATATGAATTATATTATATTGATATTAATGGTTTTTGGCGAGACATATATAATCCTGATTATACTTTTACTTATGAGGTAGTTTTTGTAAATAAAAAGGAATTTAACGTAATAAAAAGTACTTTATATACATATGATAATTGTCTTGATTATAGCTATGACCAAGCATGTAGTTATATGGATGCTAAGGAACAGCAATTTTATAGTTATGACTATCGAGGCCAATATAAATTAGTTTCAATTACTAAAGAAGAGTATGAAAAGAATCCAGGTGCATATAGCATTATTCGTAATTGTGCAAATTTAACTTTTAATTCTAATGCAATTTATATGAAACGAATCTCTAATCAATATAACAAAAAGAATTATTGGTTAAATAATATTCAAACTAATCCAGAAGGATTAAATTTTTGGTTTGATTTTTTAGATACAGATGGCGACCTAGGGAAATATAAAGTGAGTCTTATTGGAGATCGGACAAAAACCATTAATGACAATAAAATAAAATCTATTTATTTCAGAGATGTCCCTTCCATTATTTTTGTAGATAGAAAAACTTCTATTGAAACAGAACAAGAAAAAAAGGGAAGTGGATATGCTTATTTACAAGTTAATAGTTCTATTGAAAATTTATTTTCAATGAGTTCTCAAGGAAAATCTGCACTTGATGTATTAGATGAATGGTTATATTCATATACTTATTGTACAGAATCTATTAATTTAAATGTTCTTCCTATTTATTATTTAGAACCTAATACGAGAATTATGGTGCATGATAATAATAGTGGAATTAATGGTGAATATATTATTACCAGATTAAATATTCCTTTAGGATATGGTGGAACTATGTCAATTACTGCAACTAAAGCAGTAGAAAATTTATATTAAGGAGGATAAGGAGAATGGCTAAACAAGTAACACAACTTCGTTACTATGATGATACGACTGGAAAAAATGAACCTAGTAGTGCTACTGGGGTTAATTTTATTAATGGAGCTGTTTTTAGCAATTGGTATCCAATCGTTCAATTAGGAGTTCAAACTCTTCCTGGCACAAAGTTTTATTTAAATGAAGCTACAATAGATCCAGTTATTGTTGGTCAAACTGGCATTTATGAATTAGATTTAAGCGATGGTATAGTAATTTCATCATTACGTTTTGATCAAGTTTCAATAGATACTATTAAAGATAATCCAGATGCTTATTTAATTGTTGATATTCTTTGCGATAAATAAAGGAGGAGTGTGAAAAATGGGATTTTATGGTAACATAACGGATGTTTCACGAATTCAATTCCAATTTGATAAAATCTATAACAATAGAAAAGCGATGGATGAAAATGCATCAACAGATGATATTCATATTGGAAGATTTGTCCTCGTAAACTATGATAGTAGTGGAGATAATGATGAATACACTACTAATTATAATATTGATAATGCACAATATCACAATATAAGAGGATATGATTCAACCGTTTGGCAAAAACGATATTTCAATGGAGAAGAAAAATATATATTAGTAGCTGAATTAAATACAATTACGCCTATTTTTGACATTGGAGAAGCAGATGCTCCTCGCATGATTCCTTTAATGCCGCGTTTTAGTAATGATAGCACTAATATTTATTATAAATTACATTGGTCTCCTTCATGGGGACTTAGAGTCAAGGCCGCAAATGCGGATTTAGTTGGTCCAATTCTTACTACAAATGGAGAAGCGACTGGAATATCTACCAAAATGTCATCTAATAAAAATTCATTTTTATCAGATGAAGAAACAAAATGGCATAAAACAACCTATAATCAAAATACTGATACTGTTTCAAATCAAGTTTTTGTAAAAGCTACTGAAAACAGTGGCAATTGGGTTACAGAAAGGGTAGCTCAAACAGCTCAAGGAATTCCAGCTGCTATTTATTATAATAAAGCTGGATTTAACCCTGCTAAAAGTTTTTATGCTTATAAACCAATAATATTTAATTCTAATACTCCATATGAAAGTGCAAAATATTATTATAAAAAAGATGGTAAATATATATTAGCTATGGAGCGTACTGCATCTAATGCTAAACAATATTATGAAAAAATAGAAGATAAAATTCAGATTGAGCCTACTGGATATAGTGGCCATAAATATAATAACTATAATAGTGATAATTTAAGTGTGCAAGTCGATACACAAGAATTATCTATTATGCTTCCTACAATTGGTGATACTATTGCTGCTGTTTGGGATTTGATCTATGGTGGTGAATCAGTTAATGGGGGAGTAAAACGTAATTTAGATATTTCATGGGAAAAAGCAAGAAGCAATTTAGATCGTCAGGGTTTACGTTTAGTTACTGATTTTAATATCAATAATAATGAATATTTATATCAAACTAAAAATGTTGAAACTATAGCTGGAGCAATTAATTCTGTTCATGATTTAATGGGTATGATTATTACTGATGGTACTTCTACAGAATTAAATAACAATATTGCTTTATTGGATGAAAATCGTATCTATTATACAACAGATACTCATCGTTTTAATAGAAAACGTAAAAAATATGAATTAACTCCTATTAGTGAAAATAAATATACTTATGACCCTATTGATCTTACTGAAAATCAATACGCTCCTGGATTTTATTATATCCAGAATAATCCATCATCATATATTGTAGCTAATAGTCCTATTAAACAAAATGTACAATATTATGTTCGTAGATTTAAGACTGCTGAGGAAGCTCAAACTCCAGAAGAAAATGCTGAATATACTGAAATTAATTTAACTCCTTTTGATGGTTCAGTATATGCATATAAAGATTATATTGGTGCTGATGAAGCAGCTTCAGCTAATATAAAATCAGATTATATTAGAGATGAAATATACCATGCAGATAAAGAATATTATAGATGGGATTCTATTGTTTTAACAACTGATGGTACTAATACTTCTACCTTTGCTCAACCAATTTCTCTATCTGGTAGTTATGAACCAGGAGAGTTATATTATAAAGATGCTCAAGGTAATTATATTTTATCTGAAGAAGAAACTCCTAAAACAGATAGAGTATATTTTGAATTTAAAGAAAATAATTGTATCCCATTTAATAGCTTGCATAAAGATGGTATTTATGTTCAAGGTAAATATTTATATTATGATAGTGCTACTGATGCATATCGTGTAGATACTTATCCTCAAATGGATGCAACACGAGTTTACTATGAATTACAATATAATCAAAGTGCATATGATGGAGTAATATATACTCGCGAAGTATCTTTTATAAAAACTACAGCAGTTGATGCACAAACATATATTCCTAATGCTTATTGGATTAGAATATCTGCTACAGATTATGCTGGGCATGAAAATAGTCCTGATTATGAACAATTAGGTGATTATTATTATCAATTAAGCACGGGTAATTATGTAAGTGGCGTTGATTATTATATGAAAAATATAGTATTAAAACGCGCACAACAAGAAGATTTATATAGTATTGATCCAAATCAATTACCAGTTAATTTAATTCAATTTCATAATGATGAATTCTACCATAAAGAAGGAAATAATTTTTATGTTATTACTTCACAGGCAGATATAATTTCAGATACAGATAATATTTATATGTTAAGAAAAAATACTACCCGTGAAGGAACTGAAAGTAATGGTGGTACTTATATATTAAATCCAATAGATTTTGATAGACCAGATGTTTCAGCAATGATTCGTCAACAAACTTTTTATGAACCTGGTATTTATCATTATCTTGCTCCAGATGGTGCTGCTGAAGAAAATCAATTTACAGATTTAATTTTAGACACTTATCCGCAATGGACTGAAGGTAGAAAATATTATAAGATTAAATCTGTTGGACAACCAGTAAATATAGATTTTTATGATTCTTATCAATATTATCAGTATAATGAAACTACTAATGAATATAGTCTAATTACTGATTCTGAAAAACCTAATACAACTATTTATGAAAAAAATAGTTATTATGTTTTAAATGATGAAGCTGGTATTTATAAAAAAGGCGCTCCTTGGGATTTTGAAATTGGCTATATTCCTGCTACTTTAACTTTAGCAACTAGAGAAGAAACTTATACTTTAGAGCCTTTAGTTGATTTTGCTCGCAATATTAATACAATGCATGGCATGTTATTAAAAACAAAAGCCATGTTAGATTATGAAAATGAAGAAACTAGAGATCCTAGAACTGTACAAGGTGCTTTAAACCTTTTAGCAGATAAAACTGCACAATTTAGCACTTGGAAAGCGGGCCAAGTAGTTATCGCAGATGATTATGGAAGATTGCATGGTGTTGATATTGAAACAGATGATAATATTATTGTTGATATTAATTCTAATCCAATAATGCCAAAAATTAATATTAGTATAAATACTGATATTGATGATGCTGCAGATATACAATTAACAAATTATGAAAGTAGTATAATTCCACAAAGTAATTTTAGAGCAATTAATAATACTGATACTACTGGTGATGCATTTAATATGTTAGAAAATAAATTAAATGAAATCACTGCTGAAACTATATCTGAACAATCAGATCCTATTCCTAATGTAGATGAATATGCAACGATAAGAAGTCAATTCTGGACTGCTTATAATACTTGGGAAGCTAATACATTAGAATATACTGGTCCAGAATCTTCAGATCCAGCACAAGGAGTATTTATTCCAGAATCGATTTCTGAAGATGAAGCTGATGAAGCTTGGACTTTACATAATGATGAAGTATATGTATGGGATGGACATTCATCAATTTATGAACAAAGTGAATTTGTGCTTGGAAATGAAAATTATTTTATTCCTTTTGAACAATTACAAAGTGAATTTTTTGATGATTTTGATAATGATCATCCATTAGCCGGTAGAAGTGCAGCTGATTTATATGAAGATGGAGAAAATTTTGATCCAGGATCAACAATATTACCACCTACAACTCATACAACAAATTCTTATAATTTAGCTGAAAGAATTGGTACTCTTGAAAGAACGGTAAATACATATGCAGGACAATCTGTAAATACAGTAACTCTTGATTTAACTAATGAAGGAGTTTTATCTAATCACTTAGCAACATCTGCGGTTGTGGCTTCGAAGATCGCAAATGGCGCGGTTACGAATGATAAAATTTTAGATAATACGATCACTAACAGTAAGTTAGCGGATAATACTATTACTAATACTAAAATAGCAAATAATGCAGTTATTAGTACAAAACTTGCTAATCAAGCAGTAACTAGTAATAAAATTGCTAATGAAGCAATTACTAATGCTCATATTGCTGATAATTCTTTGTTCGGTGCTAAATTAGCAGATCAAACTATTACTGCTGCGAAGATAGCTGATGCAACTATTACCGGAAATAAACTAACAGATGGAACAATTTTTGAAGCTAAATTAGATACAAATCTACAAACTAAATTAAATACTACTAGATATAAAGATAATTTAATTAATACAGTAGAGCCATTTTATAGAGCTCAAAATGTATTATTAGAAAATAATGGTGTTCATTTAATTTATAAGCGTAATGATATTGATACCTATTTTTATATTCAATTATCAAAACCGTTAAAAGCTAATAGACAATACACATTATCATTTGATTGTGAAGGCCTAGCTGCAGAAACCAGAATATCATTTAATATTTATAGAATGACTGGGGATTATATCGTTGTAAGCAATGGTAGAAATATAGGACATTTTACTCCTAATTGTATACCTGCTTATCCTAGATCAGAAGCATTAGAATATTCAAATGAATGGTTATCTACAAACCCGAATGGTTCTGCGCTTATTCCAACAGATGGTCAATGGTTTAGTTTACAACAAAAAGGTTTGCATGATGATGTTGATACTATTTTTAGCTGGTCTGCGTCACGAGCTTGTTATCAACCAGTTACTAGCGTAGCTATCGACGATGGAGAAAATGCAACCAGACCATTAAATACAAATATTCGACTATTTAATTTCTCATTTGTAGAAGGTGAAAATGCAGCAGAGTATAATCCTTCATTAAATAAAATAAATAAAGACCTTGAAAGATTAAATAAATTAAGTTCTACAGATAGAAAAGTTATTGAGGGAATTAAAGAACGAGATAATAATACAATAGCATCTACATGGTCATTTAATACTGTAGATGATAGATTTTATACTGGAGTTGTTGAAAAGTATGTTGATACTCAAGATCAAATAATTTATCAATCTGGTGTTAAATTAAGTACTACGCAGTATCTCAGACCATTATTCCCAACTCAACATTTAACAGTTGCTGGATCATGCACTGATTATGGTCGTTATATAACTAATGTAAATAATGTATATAATAATACAAAAGAAAATCCTAATGATGATAAGGAATTAATCCCTTATAAAACAGTAGCAGTACGATTTAGGATAGGAAGTCCAGTAGACGATTATGTAATAATAAGCGTTACTGAAAAAGATTTTAATAAAGATAAAAGTAAATATTATCGTAAAATTAATGGTGAATATGTAATGCAAACAGATCAATCAATATATAATAGTGATGTTTACTATTATAAGAAGACAAGTCCATATTCTGTATATACTCGTTTATCATTATCTGGTAGAATAGCAGTTCCAGTTAAGAATCCACAAATTGCTTATAATGCAACAATTGGTCAACAAATTGTAGATATTGCAAAAACGTATACTGCTGTTTCTAATAATGGAGCTGGAAGAAAGTTTTACTATGGTCGTAATTTCTTTTATAGAGACGCTCCTCATACCATTAATGATGACTCTGGTCGAGGTAGGATGGAATGCGATACTTTTGCTGGCTTAGTATTAAGAGGAATTCCTTATGAACAAAGTCCTTATGCTGATACAACACCAGGTAAAGAAATGTCATATACAACTATGATGGCTAATCTCCAACCATCTCCTTACGCTTGGGCAAATTATTTAAGAAATGAATTCGATGATGAAAAATATAGCAAGTATATTAATAATGAAATAAGATATGCATCTGATTATGAATGGTTTTTCTGGTTACAGCAAGGAGCCTTATTTACTGATATATCTCAAGCTCGCCCTGGAGATGTATGTTTTTGGAGAGATCCTTCAAGATCTATATATTGGGATGCCGTTACTCATGTTGCAATTATGGGAGATGATGATGATATTTATGAAGTAACTGGAGCACAACGTTCTAATAATCTTTGTTTACACAATATTAAACTTATTAATTTAAAAGACCATTTACCTTGCTATTTTGCAAGACCTTATAACTTAACTCCAGTTAGTGGCATATAAATAAACATAAATAAGACTAGCTTGGCCTCTTTGGTCAAGCTAGTTTATTTTATTTACTTCTTTTTTGAAAAAATGTAGGAGAGTTAAAAAAAGGAGGATAATTAAAAATGGCGTACAGAGAACAATTAGCTGGTTACGTAAAATTTTTAAGAGGAACTCCAATGGCGTGGGAAAGTATTCAGGTCAAAGATCCGAATACTTTATATTTTATTGCCGAACCTAGTGCCACTAGTGGTAAATTATACCTAGGCAATAAATTAATTTCCGGTGGCGGCGGTGGATCTGCTGTTACTTTAAAAGATTTAGAGGACATCCTTATCGAAGGTAATATACCTAGTGATGCTGTCCTGGTTTACGATGAAACCGCTCAAAAATGGAAACCTGTTTCTTTAGCAACAGCTATTGCAACTGTTGTTGATCCTATGGTCGGTGCTACCGCTGAAGAAGATGGTTTAGGAGGCTTAGTTCCTCAGCCATTAGCCGGAGAACAAGGTTTATTCTTACGCGGAGATGGAGTGTGGGCAAACCCCACTACAGAGGTAGAAAGTAGCTTGGCCGCACTCAGAGGTTCGGACACTACTGGAACCGTTAGAGAAATAGCTATTGATACTGTTAATAGCTTATTAGAGAATGCACCTGAAAATTTAGATACTTTAGAAGAGTTGGCACAATGGTTATCCGATCATGAAGATGACTTTGATTTTGCTAATGATTTAAAAAGTTTAAATGATGCTATGTTTGGCACTGTTGAAAATCCAGAAGAATCAGTAGCTGATTTAGTAGCAAGTGTACAAGAAGATGGTGTTATTCGAACATTAACAAATTTACAAACTATAATTTTAGGAAACGGACAAGAAGAGACTGGATTACAAGATCGTCTTACTCAAGTAGAAGATGATATTGATAATATAGCAGTTGATATTGCGGGATTAAATGACTTATTGTCTGCGGCCGATGACCGTTTAGACACTATTGAGTCAGACCTTGAGGATATTGATGCTAGATTAAGATGGTCTGATCTTGTTGAAGAATAATGAAAATGAGACTAGAAAGGAGATAAAAATATGGCAGCTGAAGCAAATGTAAAAGCTGGTGCATTTTTAGGATTTAAAGTTGGTCTTCAATCAGAAGTTGATAGATTGCTTGGTTTAGGTTCTAGTGCTAATGCTACACACGGTTGTTTTTATTTAACTAAAGATTCTCATCGTTTATATGTAGGTAATGAAGATACTAGTCTTTCTCCTGTTAATGAAGGTATTGAAACTATTAGTTGGGCAAATCTTCAAACTAAAGCTAGTAACATGCAAGGTTCTACAGAAGCTGCTATTGCACAAAGAAAAGCTGAAACTGGACGTTTTTATTATGTAAGCGATGCTGATAAAAATATTCTTTGTGTTTACAATGGTCAAGCTTTTGTTCAATTAAATGAAAATACAAATACTTATGTAGATGGTTTTAGCGCAACAACTAGTGTATCTAATAATACTGCTACTGTTACACACACTGTTGAAAATTCAAGCGGACAAGATTATCCTGCTAGTTTTACAGTAACTGGAGCTAATGGTATCACTATTACAGGAACTGGTACTGCATTAACATTCACTGGAGATACATATACATTAAGCTCTGAAGCAGCTAGTGTAGCTGATTCTGGTGCAAAAATTAAATTAACTTCTGCTAATACTACAAATGATAGTGAAGTAGAATTAGCAGCTGGTACTAATGTAACTATTTCTGGCGGTGGTGCGAGCGCAATTACCATTGCCGCAAAAGATACAAAGAATGCATCTTTATCAATTGATGCTTTAGGTACTGGTGATACTCCTGCTACTGGATTCAAAATTGGTGTAACAGATAATTTTGGAGCTACAGTAGATGATACTATAGATCCTACTGTTTCTTGGTATACTGATGCAGATCCTACGGCAACAGCTACTAATTCTGCACAATTTGTAAGCGGTAATGTAGTTATTGATACTTACTCAAGATCTGCAATTGATTCTAAATTAGCAGCTGTTAATGCTATGACTTATAAAGGTACTGTTGGTACTGGTGGTACTGCAGCAAAATCTATTACAAAGTCTAATGGCACTGTTTCTATTGTAGACGCTAGCAATGAGCCAGTTCCCGTATCTATTGGTGATACTTTCTTAATGTTAGCAGATGGTAATTATGGTGGACAAAGCTATAGAGCTGGTTCATTATTAATTGCTCGTTCTACAGATGGAACTGAAGTAGATGGAGTTATTCCTACTAGTAAGCTTGATTTTGACGTTGTAGCTGAGCAATGGAATAGTGATACTACTTATGTGCTTACTCCTATTACTAAAGGAGTTAAATTAACAGGTAGCACTGGCGGAGACGTTGGTAGTCTTGTTGTTGATAGCGGTGATAATTGGATTACTGCAACTGAAGCTACAACTGGTACTGCACCAGAGCAAACAAAGACTATTACATTCACTCATGCTAATGTAACTAGAACTGATACCGCTCCAAATCAAAATACTCAAGAATCACAACAGCCTAAGAGAACATTAACAATTCCAGTTATTGATTCTATTTCAAGTGATGCAAAAGGACATATTACTGGAGTTGTTACTAAGAATTATGTTGTAACTGATACTAATGGTACTTTAACTAGTATGAATTCTTCTACTGCAGTAGATGCTAATAACACAGTTGGTACTATTACTGTTGGCGCAACATTTACACAATCAGACGGTGTAAGTGATGGAAATACTCCTAGCACTTCATTTACTGTAAGTAGTAGTAGTTTACAAATTACTGATTCAGATACTCCTGAAGGACCACAAGGAATTGCAGTAAATATGGTATGGGGCAGTTTCTAATAATTTAATTATATAAAAACTAATCTAAAGTAGAGAGATGAACTACGGAGAGAAATTTCATTTCTCTCCGTTTTTTTCTTATATACCAAAAGATAGAAAGGAGATACCGCATGGCAGTTAAATTTAGACCCGTTCGTGGGACTGAATCGCAAATAGAGATGCAGCAAATCTCTGATGGATATATATATTTTGCCACAGATAGTGGTCATATATATGTAGACAAAGATGGTGAACGTATCACTATGGGTGGCGCTGGAATTGCCTGGTATTATGCTTATCAAGCTGAAGTAGCGCAAGATGATAATGATAATTATATTATTCCAGCTAGCGCGGTTGACACAGATCAAATCGTTAAAATTGACGATTTATTAATTAACACTGATGGAGCATTTTACAAGGTATTAAGCTACTCTAATGATAATTATTTATGCTCTCAAATTGCAGTCAGTGGTTCTGGTGGTGGCGGGGGTGGTCCCGTTATCGAAGATGATTTAACTCTATCTATTGATTCAAGCACAATTGATAGAGGTATGACTTTTATTCAAGGTCAAAATTATTATATTAGTGTTACAGGTACTTCTACTATTGATAGCCAAGTATCTTTATTCTTCCAGTTTACTGGAGAAAATGGATATAGCGCTCAAAGAAATATTACATCACCAAGCGGAGAGCCTTGTTTATTAAACATTAACTTTTTACCCGCTAATGAAAATATTAAAATGGTAGTTGAAGTTAGCTCTGATAATACTAAAATGGTAAGAATGCCAAGCAGATCTGTTAGCAATTTACGTGTTGTTTCTATGGGTATTAAGAAATCTAATATTATGAATACAGTTTGTGCTGGAATTTTAACAGATTCAGCTTCTGTTTCATATGGACTTACTGGTGGTTTATATAAAAATGATCAAGGTGTAATTACTTCATTAGAAGAAACACTTCATGTTTATATTGATGGAATTGAAGATACCACTCTTCAAGAATCTGTTCGTGTAACATCAAGTGAAAAAACTGTAGTTATTCCACCACAACAACATGGTTCACATACTATTGGATTACAAGTATCCACAGAAATTAATGATATTACTATGTATAGTAATATGATTACATATGAGTTAGCTTGGGCAGAATCATATTCTACTGTTCCAGTTATTTGGACTGCAGAGTATGAATCGCAAGTTATTCAATATGAACCTTTTGAAATTAAATATCAGGTTTATGATCCTATAATGTCAGGTAATGGACGTGATGATTATTTTACTGTTTATATTTATAAACAAGGAGCCTTATTATCAGAAATTTCTAGAAAATATACTCCTGGCCAATGGTTAACATTAGATTTAACAGAAAATTATGAAGTTGGTAATAATACTTATACTATTGCTTGTGGAAGCACAAGTAAAAATATTAGTTTTTATGTTACCACTGAAGGATCTAGGGATTTAGGATTAGTTCATACTAATTCTTTAATTATGAACTTATCCGCTACTGGACGTTCTAATGATGAAATTGCTGTAAATAGACCTGTTTGGGCATATAATAATTATGTTGCTACTTTTAATGATTTTAACTGGTATAGTAATGGTTGGAAAAATGATAATGATGCAATGGGTTCTTATTTATCCGTTACTAATGGAGCAAATGTAGAAATTCCGTTCATGAATTATTCTGGTAATATGCCAACTCCATTTACTTTTAATGATGGATTAACTAATTACACTATTGAGTTAAGATTTAGAGTTAGAAATATTCAAGAATATTCAACTCTTGTAACAACAATTCCTTATTACTATGTATTAGTAGATGGCGTACAACAACAAAATGGTATGTCTATCTATGAAATTAAAGAAAGACAAGCTAATAATGAAGACGTTGTAATTGTAACAGATGAAGATGGTTATTGGAAAATGGATACCAAAAATACTGAAACTCTTACAAAAACAACAGAAGGTGTGTGCTTTAAGATTCTTGGCGAAGATCCTGCTTATGGTCTTTGTATTGGTACTCAAGAAGCATATTTCCGTTCACCAGAAGGAACTACTAGTGTTAGATACAAAGAAGATGAAATTATTAATTTCTCTGTTGTAGTATCTTCTAGTGAAAAATTAGCTTCTATTTATTTAAATGGTATACTATCTGGATCATTACAATTAGGTGCAGATAGTAGTTTCAATATTGGTAATAAAATTATTATTAATTCTGATTATTGTGATATTGATATCTATAAAATTCGTTTTTATAGATATGGATTAACAATGCCAGAAGTTATTCATAATTATATTTCTGATATTCATAATATTACTCTTTATGATCAAAATCAATTAACAAAACAAGATGATGCTACTTTATTATCTTATTCTAAATTAGTTGCTTATAATGAGCAAATGTTAGAAGAAGGTAATATTGATGCTTTAACAATGCCATATGCCGTTATTGAAATTATTGACAATGACACTAGTATGGTAACACCTACTGGAGCACAGCCTCCAACTAGTGATGATAGATTACCTTGGAAAAAAGGTAATAATAGATATAGTAAAATTACATTTGTAAATCCTAGTCTTGATGCAGCTTATAATGCTGGTTTAATTGATGAAGCATATTATGAAACTCATAGTCCTTCATATGTATGTATTGGTGCTGATATTAATGTTCAAGGTACTTCTTCTCAAGGATATCCAAGACGTAATTTTAAAACCAAAATGAAATCAGCAGTTAGTAAAGTTGATTATCGTGGTGCAGATAAAGGTGGTTCTCATGATGATTGGGGTTGGTTCTATACCAATGAAAAATTCATTGAAGCCAAAGGCGGAAAAGCATCATTTAAAAAATGGAAACAAGATAATCCAGTTTATGGAACAAATAAATTCACTTGGAAGATTGATTATATGGAATCTTCTGGTAGTTATAACACTGGTTTTGCTAATTTAATGGGTAATAATATTTATACTGCTCATCCATTAGCATATTATCATATTCCTGGTTTTTCTGATAATGGATTACGTACTTCTGTTTATGGATTCCCTGTATTAACATTCCATAAGCATAGCACTCCCGCAGATAAAGCAAAAATTGGTACAGACCTTGAAGATGAAATTTATGAATATATTGGTAGATATAATCTTAATCAAGACAAAGGTTCAGATGAACTTTATGGATTTTCTTTAGATATTGAGCAACCTTATATCAATATTGAGGATCCCGACACTGGAGAAATTACTCATCCTTCAGTAGCAGACGTTGCTGAATGTTGGGAAATGACAGATAACCAAGGTACATGGACATCCTTTGCATATCCATCTGATGTTGATGTTGAAAAACCATTTAGGACATATACAGCAGATAGTTATGATAGTAATGGGCATCTTATTGAAAATCCTCGTTTAGAGGTAATTAGACATTATGAGTGTCGTTATCACAAAGATGGAGATTTTATTGAAGCTATTGCTAGTGATGAAAAACCTTATGATTTAGCAACTGTACAAAAAAATATTGAAGATGTTACTGTAGATGAAGATGAAAAAGCTATTTGGCAAAGTATTGATACGATCCCAAAAATGAATCGTTATATTGTTGATAAATGGGATAATTGGCAAAAATTTGTTACTTGGTGTGATTCAACCGATAGAAGAAAAGCTGATCCAACAAGAGATTTGCCAGAACCTGTTACTTATACATTATCAACTGCAACAGAATTATATGGCAAAGATCAAACCGGTGTTACTATTAATACTGTAGGAGAAGATACATTAGCGACATTTACTAAAGATACTGCAACTTATAGACTTATGAAATTTAAACATGAATTTTCTAAGCATTTAAATCTTGAATATTGCACTGTTTATTTCGTAATGACAGAACTTCTTCTTTGCTATGACTCTCGTGGCAAAAATATGATGATGGCTTCTTATGGACCTACTGAAGTTGGTGGAGAATATATTTGGTTCCCTATCTTTTATGATATTGATACTCAATTAGGTCTTAATAATATTGGTGCTACTCTTTGGGATTATGATACTGATGCTACTTTAGAGCAATCATTCTCTACTCCTTCTAGTGTACTTTGGGTTAATTTCTTTGATTGTTTTGAAGAAAATATTAAAAATAAATATGCAGCATTAAGAGGCAATAATGTATTAAGTTATGAATCTATTGATGGTGCTTATTTATGTGATCCAACCGTATTTGATTCTTATGCAATGAAAGGTTTAAGACCTATGATTGCGATCGGATTAGATGAATATTATAAATATGTAGCTCCATCTAAAACTGGATATTACAATACAGATGGAAACTTAGTTTATGATAATAATTCTTATGCATATGCAGTTAATGGTGATCGTATGTTGTCTAGAGAATTATTATTGAGAAATAGATTAAATTATCTTGACTCTTATTGGGTAGCAGGAAGTTATACTCCAGCGGCGATTGCTCAAGGAGGCGTTCGTATGAGAGCGAATGCTAATAACATGGATACTTCTGATAAATATTTGGATAGTAATAGTTTAAGCACACTTCCAGATAATATATGGCAAGGAGAAGAATTGGCAGCATATCCAGTTCCTTACTATGATGCTACTCCTGAGTTTGAAATTACTCCATTCTTAAATCAATATGTATTTACTTATAATGATAAACAACCATCTGGAGAACCAATTAAATATCGTGGTATTCCAGTTAAGACAACTTGCAGTGCTTCTGTAGTTGATGGTTATAAAAAGACTCCAGGATTCCCAGAACAAATTATTATTGTTCCAGCAGAAGATTATATTTCAAGTTTAGGTGATTTAAGTCTTAAATACTTATCACAATTTACTCTTTTAAATGGTAAACGAATTCTTGATTTAAATATAGGATCTGATGCTCCAGATTATTTCAATAATTTACTTGGCGTTGGTACTGGACAATTCAATATTAATGATGCTAAATACATTACAACTGGAGGTCAATCCTTCTTAAATCCAAGCAGAAAAACTTTATTAAAGAGTATTAATTTAACTAATGTTACAGAACTTCATGAGTATATTGATATGTCTGGTTCTGAAAAACTGAAAGAATGTCGTGCTCTTGGTACTAAAATTACTTATATCGTATTTGCGGAAGGAGCTCCATTAGACACCATTCACCTTCCTAAAACCGTCTCTAGACTTGACCTTGTAGAAGCCAGAGACCTTACCCGCATACTTACAACTAAACCAGTTGTATTTGGACAAGACAGAGATACTTATACAGGTCTTTATATTGAAGGTGTTACCGATTTAACTAATTCGACAGATGTTAGTAAAGTTGCATTTAATAGATTGAATTTAGTTGGTGGCGCTCTTGGATATGATTCTTATAAGTTATTAACTAATGCTCTTGAATTGGTTGATAGAAAAGCTGCTACTGGAACACGATTAAGAATTAATCTTGAAAATGTAGAATGGTCACCTTATAAAGTTGTAGAACCAAATACTCCTTATAATGCTAATGAAACATATTATTATTTAACTGATCATAGTACATTTACTAGATATACTTTTGTAAATGCTGATGAATGGACTAACTTGACATTAAATGAAAGAATTTTTACATATGTTCCAAATGAAGATTCTACTTTAATTACTTCATTAAGTGTACTAGATAAATTTATTGCAGATTATGAAGAAGCTAAAGCTAGTATTACACAAACAAGTCATTATACTAATTTAACGAATCTTCTTGGCTATCCTAATTTAACTGGTTCTATTTATGTTTCTAACGAAAATGGTACAGCCATTGAAGAAGCAGATATAACTGATAAGTATGGTAAAATTTGGGATAAATTAAAAATTTATGCTGCCAATGTTAATGAAGCATATATAGCAAAATTTGTTCAAAGATTAGATAATGGTAAAGATAATGAAATCGAAACTATTAGATATACTAAATCTGGAACAGTACATCCAACTATGACTTCTAAAATTCCTATTAAACAGAATTATGATTTTAGAGGTTGGACTTTAAATGCTGATTATGCTTCTAGATCTTTAAGTAATCAAGAGGTTACTACTTTAATTCAAAATGGTGAAGTATTTGATAAGAATGATCTAACTACATTAACAAATACATTAACATTTGATGCTGAACATGATGTTTATACTTTCTATGCAGTATTCTCAATTACATCTTTCAATATTCGTTATTGGAATTATAATCAAAATTCTGCAATAGATACTCCATTATATACAGATGTTGTTAATTATGGAACTGCATTATCAAATCCTCCAATTTTACCGAGTGTTGATGAATCAGAATTACCTCGCAATAGAAGATATACTTTTGTAGGTTGGGTACTTGATCCAACTGATTGGCTAGCGCCAAATAGAACAAAAGCAAAGACTGTTGCACTTACTAATATTATTTCTCAAAATACTGATAGAGATTTTTATGCTTGCTATGTTGAAGAAGACGTTCATGACTATCCTACAGATAGTTCATTCTTCTACTTCCAGCCTCAATATACAAATGGAATTGTAACAGAATATTTTGTTTGTGCTGGACAAGGTATGACATTAAGTGGAAAAATTACAATTCCTAAAGAATATAAGGGACCTAATGATTCAGTAGCAAAACCAGTAACACAAATTTATGATTTCTTAAATAATAGTGGTACACACATTACAAAAGATATTACTCATATATTCTTTGAACCTGGTTCTGTTATTACGTCAATTCAATCATCTACATTCCAAGCATTGAATAAATTAGAATATTTTGAAGTGCCTGCTAGTTTGCGTATAGTTGGAGAAAATGCATTTAGAGAAGCTGGATTAAAAGTATTTGATATTCCAGCAGACTCAAATTTAAAAGAGATTTATGGAAGTGCATTTTGGAAAACCACATCATTAGAGTATTTTGATTTACCAGAAGGATTAACTGAATTAAGAGCAAATGCTATGAATCAAGCTTTTAAGGTTCAAGATGTAACTCGAATTTATATTCCAGGATCATTATCTTGGTTATATGATTCAGCTTATAGTTATACTCCATTGCGTGGCGGAAAAATACAAATTGGATCTAAAGGTCATCCAACTCAATTTGATTTTGAAGCACTTAGAATGACATATTCTAATCCTGAGAAATATGTATTTGCATTTAATAGTGATTATCGTATTACAAATGTAGTAGTTTATACTGTTGATGGAGAATTAACTGATGATCAACGAGATATAATTTATAATTTATTCCCAACTACTCAACAAGCAAACTTATCAGTTGCAGGTGCTTTAGCATAAAGAAAGGGGTAAATAAATGACAAAAACTGTTTTATACACTTATTTTGGCACAAATGGTACTATTACTTCTGAAGTTCATTTAGAAGATATTTATTATCTTAGAAAAGTCCGTTTAGTCGCTGCCCCTGGTAAAGTTTTAACCGATGGTGAACGTTTAGTTACATCTGTTATCGTTTTAGATGAAGATGTAGATAAATGGACTGAAATAGATAAATAAGACCAAATGGTCAAAAATAATTAGAATATATAATAAATCTTTCAAAGTTATTGAAAGAGTAAAAATAAGGGGCTTCCCTTGAAGCCCCTTTTCTTTTAGATTAAAGAAAGGATTGGATAGTTAAGCATGATTACTGTTATTAATAAAACCAATAAAGGTTTATATAACCAACTTTTTGCTGAAGTAGAAGATTGGTTACGTACACATAATGGTGACGGCAACAAGATCTATGATGATGAAGGAAATCTTATCCCCGATGTACTCGGTGGACCTGAACCATTATTAGGAAATATCGAAGTCGAAGATCCTGAAACTGGTGAAATGGTAGAAGTTCCTGATTCAATCACTTCTTTAGGCGAATTGTTCACCTTTATGGAATTCATCACAAAACACGCACCTATCTATACCAGACTTCCACTTGATGAAGAGCCTTTCTTCATTGATGCAAATAAAAGATCAATTACTGTACCAAAAGATTTTGTAGCTAATGGTGTTTCCGTTCAAGGAGATGAAATTGCAGAAATTTTATTCTTCAAGATTAATCGTTTCTTTGATGCTACTGATTTAAGTCAATGTAATATCTATATTCAATGGAGAAGTTCTGAAGTAGATGATAACGGTAACCCTGTAGAAGGACTTTCTAGAACTTGGATTCAAGATATTGATAGCGAGCCAGGTTATTTAATTTTTGGCTGGCCTATTTCTTCCAAGATCACCAAGGCCGCAGGCAACGTTACATTCTCAGTTCGTTTTTATCGTTTTAATAGCACAGATGATCTTATTTACAGTTTTTCAACTTTAGATCAAACTGTAAAAATTCTTCCAGCTTTAGACTATGATATTGATGATATTCAAGCAACTGCTAATAAATATGTCATAGATGATTGCGCTCAAGATATTAGGGATCGCGCTATTAATAGTCCATCTTCTGGATCTGAAGCTCCTATGTTACCAGAATGGGATACTAATCAACTTGGACTCTTTAATGCTGGTATTCCAGTTAGAGATGCTGATAATAATATTAAATTCTATGTAGTTAATTTAGCAGAAGATGAAAGTCATTTTTATAATGACCCATTATTCTATCATATGTCTGCAACATCTGATGATTCTGGTATTGTTTCATATTCTTGGGTTAAGAAAGATAAAAATGGTAATGCTGTTCGTAATAATGAACCAGAAACTCATTTCTATGAAGCTGTTGATTATATAGAAACACATGATGAAACTCGTCTTCCTAATAAAACTTATTATTATTTAGACGGACAAGTTTATAAAGTGCTTCCTTTAGGAGTAGCTTTAAATGATGAAAATTATGATACAATTTATGAATTAGTATCTACTGTTACTGTTGCTACTGCTGGAACATATACTCCTTATGCTCAAAATAGAGTTGGTAAATATATGTCAGAACGTATTGATGCAATTCCTTTAAAAGTTCCAGTTCCTGCAGAGCCAGAAATTAGTGATTTAGGTCCTATTAATGGTAGCACTCAACCAATCTTAGGTACAGATCCTTTATATCTTGGACTTGATGTAGCTATTACTGATGAATATGGTAATGAACTTCCTATTAACTTAGCAACATATGAATGGAAACGTCAAGCACTTAGTGGTGGCGATTTTGAAACAATTAATAATTATACTTCTCCACAATTAATTCTTCAAGAAGAACAAGAAAATGCAGAAGGCTATTATCAAGTAGTTGTTACTAATAATTTAAATAGAGAAGTTGCAAAGACTGAAAGTAACATTGTACGTGTTACTAAACCAGCTGTTAAATTACAACTTGATATTGATACTTATCAAAATATTAGTATTGAGGCAGCTCGAAATAGAGATGGTTATTTAGCAGTAAGTGTAGAAGGTCAAGAACCTAATAGAACTGAAGAAGATGTTATTACATATCAATGGTATGCATATAGTTCAGATGGTCATGATGCTCAAATAGATACTGACAAAGCTAAAATTGGAGAGTACATTCCTACAGTTAATGATCAAGCAATTGATGATACATTTACAACTGATCTTGATGCAATCAGAACAGCAACTTTACCTAATTTTAGACCACCAGTCGAAACCGGTGAAAGAACATATTTCTGCTTAGTAACAAATCATTATAACGGAACTGATACTTCTGTTGCTTCACCTTTCTATCACGTTATACCTTAAAATTATAAAAAGGATACTGAGAAAGGAGGATCTAAAATATGATTACTACAGCTGCAGAATATTATGCTAATTTGTATCGTATTCAAGATGAAAATCCACCTACTTTAGCTTTATTGTTACCTAGTACAGAAAAAATTTATGAAATAAATTTAAATACTAGAACTATTGAAGCACCTGAGTTTTTAAGTGTGGAAACTGACCATCGTGCAGAAGCAATTTATTTTAAAATGCCTCGCTTTTTTGACGGAATTGATTTAACCACTAAAACCGCTGTAATTCAATATGAAAATGCTGCGGGCGAAGGTCATGTATATGTAGTTCCTTTTTATGATATAGAAACTGCAGATCGATTAGGAATTAATATGGGTACTAATGTACGTCAAACTGTATTATTTCCTTGGTTAATTGATAACAATGTTGCTAAAGTAGCTGGTACAGTAAAATACAATATTCGTTTTTACGAACTTGCTTCTGAAACAGAAGTAGTGTATAGTTTAAACACTCTACCTGCAGAAAGCAAAATTTTACATGGTATTGATCTGAGTGATGATACACTTTATTTGGTTATTGCTTTAAAAGAAGATGACTACGAGCCAGGTAGTTATTATATAAAAAATGAAGATGGGGAATTTATTTTAGATACAAGTAATGAGTTTCATGCTGGGGAAACTTATTATATTCTTAATGATATTGACAAAGATTCTCATGCTGCTTCATTTTTAGAACAAATGATAAGTCTAGCCGATAAAGCGGCTAAAAGAGATATATGTTGGATTGATTTATAAAACAATCTATTTTTAAGGGAGACATTTTGTCTCCCTTTTTTTGTTTATCTAGATGGTCAAAAGTGAATAATAACTTTAACATAAATTGTATATATTATGAGATAATCGAATTAAATATTTTTAAATATTTAATTAAAAAATATAAAGGAAAGGAAGGTAACCTATGGCTATAGTAAAATTTAAATCGGGTAGTAAAAATAATATTGCTAGTAATATAACACCGATTAATGCTGGTACAGTATATTTTGCTATTGATGGGAATAACAAAGGATCTATTTATTTTGATAAAGATTCTACTACTCGTGTATTAATGAGTGAAGCCTATGCAGAATATGCAGAAACAGCTAATAAAGATACGTCAAATAATGTAATTGCTAATTATATAAATGATATTACATTTGCAAGTGCAGCTGACACTAATGACGCTAATAAAATTAAAGTCATTGCTACCTTAACACAAGGCACAGGAAGTACTTTTACACGTATTCTTCCAATTGCCGGACCTGGCCTTGCAGGAGTTATTACCCCAGAAGCGCAAACTATTGCAGGCGCAAAAACATTTACTCAAGCCGCTGCTTTTAGTGGAGGAGTTACTTTTTCAAATAAAGCGTTTAATTATTCTGGAATAGAAACCGGAACTACTAATGTAAATAGAGTAGTTTGGTTTGCAGATAGTTCTAGTAAAGGTAAACCCGTTTATGATAATGATTTTACCTATAATCCTTCAACTAATACATTAACCGCAACTAATTTTGCTGGTACAGCCACTGCAGCAACCTATGATGGAAGTAATAATTTAATTACTGATTATTTATATGATGTAAGTTTAGATACAACAACATTTACTTTCACTAAAGGAAGTGGACATACCACTGAATTAACTGTAAATAGTGGAATTATTAGAAGATGGACTACATCTACATAAGAGGAGGGATAACATATGAGTTTAAAAATTGGAAATCAAGCTATCCCTACTTTAAATATTCATTTAAGTAATTCTGGAGCTGCTCGCTACCAAGAAAAGAATATTACTCCATCTACCAATACACAAAATATTATTGCAGATGCTGGATATGATGCATTATCTAAAGTCATAGTTAATGCTATTTCTACACAAACTAAAAATATTACTAGTAATGGAACATATTCTCCAACAGCTGGATCTTATTTTTCTACTATAACAGTTAATGTTCCTACGGGCAGTACAATAAACAATCAAGACAAAACTATTATACCAAGTACATCACAACAAACAATTACTGCAGACAGTAGTTACACAGGTCTAGGTACAGTAACCGTCGAAGCTATGCCCGCAATGACTTTACCAACTAGTGCAACAAATACTGCAGCTTCTGGATATACTTCAAGGGCAACTATTAGTAGATCAACCTCTGATCAATATATTAATATTCCTACGGGTTATAATAATATGGGTGGCTATTATAAAATTAATGCTACTCCTAATGGTGGAGTAAATAATCCAATAGCTACAAAAGGAACTGTTAATAATAATTCTATTTCTATAACTCCTAGTGTTACAAGTTCTACAGGCTATATTACCGGTGGAACTAAAACTGGTACAGTTATTACTGTAAGTGCTTCTGAGTTAGTAAGCGGTACATTAAGTGTTACTACAAATGGAACTAAAGACGTTACTAACTATGCAAGTATTGATGTTGCAGTTCCAGTAGGAAGCACAATTAATAATCAAGATAAAACAGTAACACCTACTATAAGTAAACAAACTATTACTGCGGATTCGGGATATACAGGATTGGGAACTGTTACTGTCAATGCAATGCCAACAATGACATTACCAACTGCGGCCACAGCTTCTGCGACCTCAGGATTCAGCTCTAAAGCTACTATAGGACGCAGTACCGCAGATCAATATATCAATATTCCTACTGGATATAATTCAGCTGGAGGATATTATAAAATTTCTGCTGTTGCTAATGGAAGTATAAACAATCCTACTGCAAGCAAAGGTACTGTAAGTAATCACTCTATTTCTGTTACGCCTTCTGTAACATCAACTACAGGTTATATTACTGGAGGAACTAAATCTGGAACTGCGGTATCAGTTAGTGCTAGTGAATTAGTAAGTGGTACATTAAATATTACCTCAAATGGCACAAAAGATGTTATTAACTATGCGAGTGTAAGTGTTAATATTCCTAGTGATATCAATAATCAAGATAAAACTGTAGAACCTACTGAATCAACTCAAGATATTACCGCAGATAGTGGATATAGTGGATTAGGATTAGTTACTGTTAGCGCAATTCCTGATACTTATATAGGTAGTGTAGTTAAACGCAATAGTTCTACAAATTTAACCGTATCTGGAGCTACTGTAACAGTTCCAGCTGGTTATTATGAAAATGATGCTTCAAAATCTGTAGCAACTATGACATTGCCAACAAGTGCCGCATCTAGTGCAACATCGGGTTATACTAATAAAGCAACTATTGGACGTTCAACATCAGCACAATATATCAATATCCCTTCTGGATATAATAGTGCAGGTGGATATTATACTATTAGCGCAGTAGCTAATGGCACAGCTGGAACTCCAACTGCAAGTAAAGGAACTGTATCTGATCATACTATTAGTATTACACCAAGTGTAACTAATACAACGGGTTATATAACTGGTTCAACTAAGACAGGTACTGCAGTTACAGTTTCTGCGAGTGAACTTGTAAGTGGAACACTATCAGTTACAAGTAATGGAACTAAAGATGTAACTAATTATGCTTCTATTAATGTAAATATCCCAACGGGAGCTACAATTAATAATCAAAGTAAAAGTGTTACTCCTACTAAATCACAACAAATAATAGAACCAGACAGTGGATACACTGGTTTAGACAGTGTGACCGTTGCAGCCATTCCCGCACAGTATATCACAACAACTGATGCTACTGCAACTGCAACTCAAATTTTATCTACTAAAACTGCATATGTAAATGGTTCTAAAATAACTGGCACAATGGCTAATAATGGTGCAATTGGTGGTACTATTAGTACTCAAGGTGGTACTTATACAATTCCAGCAGGCTACACAAGTGGTGGTACTGTTACAGCTTCTTTGCCTACTGGATCAACAACTGCATCTAATATTAGTGGTACTTCATTTGAAGAAGATACTGGTGACTATGGGTTTAGAGCTTCTGTTCAAATTCAGCCAGGATATTATGCTTCGGCAACTACAATTTCTAAAGATTTTAGTTCAATATTACCAGCGCCAGAAACTGAAGGTACTGCAGCTCAAGTGCTTGCGGGCTATGACCTATATAATCATGATGGCCAGCTTATTTCTGGAGCAATGCCAAACAATTCGATCGGAACTATTACTTTAGACCAAACAACAACTAGTTATACAATTCCTTCTGGTTACCATAATGGAACTGGTAAAGTTCAACACGCTACAGTAAATATTCCAGATCCTACAATTACAATTGATGCAAATGGTTTAATTACTGCAAATGGAAGTTGGACAAGAGGATTTACTACAGATAATAGTTATTCAAATACAAAACAATTAACTGCTAGAACTTCAAGTAGTTTAACAGTAAGTGGTGGTACAGTTACTGCACCAGCTGGATATTATGCCGCCGATGCTTCTAAAGCTGTTGCAACACTTACATTGCCCACAACAACTGCAAGTTCAGCAACTAGTGGATATACTTCAAAAGCAACTATTAATCCAAGTACTTCTGATCAATATATTAATATTGGAACTGGATATAATGGTACAACATCTTATTATAAGATTAATAAGATGACAACAATGACTTTACCTACTAGTGCAGCTACATCTGCTACTAGCGGTTATACAAGTAAAGCTACAATTAATAGAAGTACATCTGCTCAATATATTAATATACCACCAGGATATAATTCATCTGGTGCTTATTATACAATTAGTGCCACTCCAAATGGTAGTGCGACTGGTCCTACTTCTTTAACTGGATCAAGTGCTACTATATCAACTGGTACTAATACTTTAACATTAACTAAGACTGGAGTTACTACTACTCCAACAGTAAGTGCTGGTTATGTTGCAAGTGCAACTGCAAGTACAGCTACTGTAACTTTAACAGCCTCTGTAACTACAAAAGCTGCTGCAACAATTACTCCAGGAACTTCAAATCAAACAATAGCAAGTGGTACTTATTTAACAGGTACACAAACTATTGCGGGCGATGCGGACCTCGTTGCTGCGAATATCAAGACCGGGGTTCAAATCTTCGGAGTAAACGGTTCCTTTACTAGTGACGCAACAGCCACGGCCGCAGATATAGCAAGTGGTAAGAGTGCTTATGTTAATGGTTCAAAAATTAATGGTGAATTAGAATTTATAAATATATATGTAAATAGTTTTGCTCCTTCATCTTCTCTTGGAAATGATGGAGATATTTACATTCAAGAATAATGGGGGTGAGTAGATGTCAAGACCTATAAATCAAACAAGTACTTTAACTACTCATCCCACTAGTATAGACAATACTCATTCTGTCTATCCTGGAACTTTTTACAATAATAATGATTTAGATAACTGTTTTACCGATGCAAGTTCATCAACGCGTGCAGCTTTTTATACTACTACTGGATCTAGAGCTGTTACTCAAATATATTTGAATTTTGATGAATGTGCTGATATTCCAAGCGGTGCAACAATTAATTCAGTATCTTGTAGTGTAAAGTGTGGAACTCAAGGTACAAACTATTTTAGCACAAGAACCGTACAAATGTGTACTGGTACTACTACAAAAGGTAGTGCAACTACAATGTCTGGTTCTAACTCATCTCCATCGACGCATAACTTGAGTGTTGGAACATGGACGGCTTCTGAATTACAAAATGCAAAATTATATTTTCATATAATAAGAGGTACTAGTAATACAACTACTGACGCTACATTTTCTGTTTTTGGTGCTACATTAACAGTTAATTATACAGTCAATGGTATTGCATATACTATTGCTGCTACTAGTAATGTTAGTGGAATTACAGTTGATCCAGCTAGTCAAGAACAGCTTGGAGGAGAAGATGCTGTTATTGCTATATATGGAGATAGTCTTGACGATGTTAATGTAACTGATAATGATATTGATGTTAAAGATCAATTAGTACGTCATACTGTTCCATCTGGTGGTACTTTATCTACTGATCTTGGTTCATATAGTTTAGTAAGTGGCGGTTTTAACAGTTCCGGTACATCATATTTCTCTGGATTAGTTGGAGCTAGTGTTGATCATACAAGAACAACTTCAAATTATTATTCTAGTGGAAGTGGCACAATTGCTGTATTCACTTATAATTTAGATTTTGAGAATATTCCATCAAATGCAACTATTACTGCATTAACATGTGAAGTTAATGGTCACGCTGAATCTACATCTCAGAATAATGAATATATGTGTGTTCAGTTAATTAGTGGTAGTACTGCATTATCAGATGAATTAAACTTTAAGTCTGTTGGTACTTCCAATTCTACACAAACACTTACTGCAACAACATTACCAACTGTTGCGCAACTTGCCAATTTAAAATTACAATGTAGATTAGGTTATTATGGTGGTGCAATTAATGGAGCCACTTGTACAATTACTTATACAGTACCTGGTGGTGGAAGTTATTATTGGGAATACACCCTTAATAATATTAATAATGACCACGTTATTTTAATAGAAGAGGCTGGAGCTTTTATCCCTCCAGAGGAAGATCCTCAAAAGGTATATTATCCAATTACAATTTCTTCTATCAATGCTAATACTAATCCAAGTAATGGTACAACTCGTGTAGAAGCTGGAACTACCCAGGTCATTACGATCACACCGACTGACCCGCAATTAACTTTAGCATTAGATAATGGAGTTGATATTACAAGTCAGTTGCAAGGTGGAATTCCAAATAATACTTATACTATAAATACTCAAGTAGATGGAGCTTCATATGGATTTAATTTGAATTCATCTACTGGATATTATGTATCAAGTAATGATGGCGTTTCTAGGTCAGCATCAGTAGCTCGTTTAAATATGGATTTTGAAAGTAATTGTTTAGTTACTATTCAGTATATTAATTATGCTGAAAGTGGATATGACTATGGTATGTTTGGTAAATTAGATACTGAAGTTGCTACTGATGGTTTAACCGCTAGTCAAAATGGCTCTACCCCATCAGATTCAACATCTAATTATGAAATTGCTATGTGTACTAATAGTACAAGTACACAAACTGTTACTTATGAAGTTCCTATGGGAGAGCATTTTATTGATATAAAATATGGTAAAGATGATGCATCTGAATCTGGTAATGATAATTTACAATGGAAAGTATTAAGTATAGAAGCAACTTCTACTGGTGGAGATTATACTTATACATTAACAAATATAAATCAAAAACATTCACTTATATTTGTTTTTGGTGATGTAGACTTTTATTATATCACTGCTTCTGGTAATGCTTGTAAATTATATCCAGATGGACAAATTGTTAAATTAGATGGAGATTCTTATAATTTAACAATTATCCCAAATGATCCGCATGCAACAGTTTCAATTACTGACAATAATATAGATAAAACTTCTTTATTACAATATGAAGAAGGTCAAGATAAAAATGGTAATACAATTGTAAATTATATATACAATCTTTCAAATATAAGCGTAGCTCATACTTTAGTAATTAATTGCATAAGTAGTAGTGGCGCTCAAATTTATTTAAAACACAATGGAGTATGGACTCCATATTCAAAAGTTTATTTAAAAATAAATGGAACATGGGTTGAACAAAATTCAAGTACATGGTCTACTGTGCTTGATGCACGAAAAAATTATAAAATTAATACTTAAGGAGGAAACTAATGCCTAGTAATTATACAGATACAAACGTTAATCAAATGATTTTTAACGTATTAGATTCCGCCCAATATAAATCATTATTACAAAATAGTCAAGTAAATAATAATGAATTATATTTAATCACTGATGACGAAAAACAAATTACATTTACAAAAGATGGAACTACAATAGCAACTTATTATCCTAGCGTAGATCAAAATGTGACGGTAGATTTAACCAGCGCAAAAAAAGATGACGCGAATAATGTAATTGCAGATCACTATTTAAGTGATATTAGTTTTTCTGCAAATGCTTCTAATGTTGTATTAACTGAAACGACTGGCCGAGGAGCTAATAGTACAAGCAATTTACCAAAAGCAACAACTGGATTATATGGTGTTACTAAGTTATCGTCAACTGCTAGCAGCACAGAGCAAGGCTTAGCCGCAACTCCTAAATTAGTATATGATTCAATTGCTCAAGTTAGTGCAAATTTAGCTTCTGTATTTACTTTTAAAGGAAATAAAGCATCTACGAGTCAGCTTCCTTCTTCTGGAAATTCAGTAGGAGATGTTTGGCATGTAACAGCAACAAATGGTGAATATGTATGGACATCAGATTCTCGTTGGGAATTATTAGGTCTTTCATATGATTTAAGTGGATATGTGACAACTGGATCATCTACAAGCTCTAATACTACTGGAATTACAATTGCTGATCACGCTACTTCTTCTATTTATGGAGTTAAATCTAATACTACTGCAGTACGTGGTGTTTCTGGTTCAACTTCAGTAATTGGTGTAAAAGATACTACTACAACAGCTTCAAAAGTTACTTTAGGCGATGCATTTACATTTAAACCAATTACAAGTGTTGGTGCAGCATCTACTTGGGAATTTGCTAATGTTACAGTTCCTATTCGAGCTGATAGTGCTACAACAGTTCCTAAAGCTGCAACTAGTGCAACCACAGTTCCTATTAAAAATACCAGTGCAACTACTATTCCTGTTGTAAAAGAAGAAGGAATTGCTCCAAGCTGGGAGTTTGAAGATGTTTCAGTTGCAACAGTAGGTACTACTTATACTGTTCCAATTAAAAATGTTAATGCTACTTCAGTACCTAATATTACAAGTTTAGGTACTGCTTCAACTTGGACATTCGAAGATAAAACCGTTGCCACTTTACCAAGTGGATCATCTTCAGTAGTAGTACCTCAAAAGAATGAAAATCCAACTTCTGTTCCCAATATTACAAGTTTAGGAACAGCTTCTACTTGGACATTTGAAGATAAAACAGTAGCAACTCTGCCAAGCGGATCTTCCTCAGTGGTAGTTCCTCAAAAAAACGCAGACCCTACTTCAATTCCTAATGTTACTAGCGTAGGAACAGCTTCTACTTGGACATTTGAAGATATTGCACGAGTTGCAGTAATGCCTAGTGGTACTACTTCAATTGCAGTACCTCAAAAAAATGCAACTGCTACTTCAATTCCTAATATAACTAATGTTGCAGATGTTACAGTTCCAGTAGCTGCTACAAGTGCAACAGCATGTGACGATATTACAGCATGGAGTGCTGGTAGCGGAAGTGCAAGTTTAACTTTTTCAATGGATTCAACAGATACTAAAAAATTAAATATTTCATTTGCACATACACATACTGCACCAAATTTATCATATACGGCTAGATCAATCACTGGAGTTAGTGGTTCAACAACTGCATCTAAAGTTACTAAAGGTAGTGATATTTCTATTTATGGTGTTGGAAGTGCAACAACCACTCTTAGTAGTACAACTGTATCTTCTAAGAAAAGTGGTGCAAATAGTACTACTCCTACTTTGGGAACAGCTATTTCTATTTATGGTGTTAGTAGCACTACAAAGACATTGGGTAGTACAACGGTATCCTCTAAAAAGAGCGGCGCTAACAGTACAATTCCAACATTAGGAACTGCTGAAAGCATCTATGGAGTTAGTAGTACAACTAAAACTTTGGGTAGTACAACTGTATCTTCAAAGAAAAGTGGAGCTAATAGTACTATTCCTACACTTGGAACTGCTGAATCTATATATGGTGTTCAAGGTACTACCAATTCAATTACTAGTGTTGGTAGCGCAACAACTGTTTCTCATGTCACAGGTGGTGATAATGGTACTGCAACCGAATTTGATGATCCAATTTCAATTTATGGAGTTCAAGGTACTACAACATCAGTAACTGGTGTTAATGGTAGCGTTAGTATTTATGGTGTTAAATCTGGAACCAATAGTACAACTACCGCAAGTAAAGCAAGTGGTGCTAATAGTGTTGCTCCAGTATTTGGTACTCAAATATCTATTCCAAATGTAACTGCAGCAACCAATGTTACTGTACCTATTAAAGCTGATGGAGCTACCACTATTCCAGTAGCCAGTGAAGATGTAACTGCAGTTCCTATTATAGCAGATGGGGCAACAACTGTAGTAACTGGCAAAACTCATTCAATTACTGATGGTGGTCATTCACATACAGTTTAATTTAAAATAAATAATTGCGGCCTGGCCTTAAGGTTTCTACTAGGGGCCAGCCCGCAGTTTTATAATATGGAAAAAAATTTGACTTATACTCTTGCTTTTGGTATAATATACCTGGTTAATTGTGTAAGTTAATTAAAATAAAGGAGATTTTACAATGGCAATATATACAATTGATAAAATCGGTTATGATGGTAATACTTATATTTTACAAGATTCTGGAGCTCTACAATTAACAGGTGGAAATGTAACTGGTCCAGTTAATTTTGGAGATTCAGTTACCATGGATGAAGCTACCATTGGCGATTTAATTGTTAATGGTGCGGCTTCTTTTACTAATAATATACAAGCTAATACAATTAATGGAGTAACTGTTGGAAGTAATCCTAAATTTACTGATACAGTTACTACTGTGACAACAACTGGTAGTGGTAATGCAATTACTGCAATTAGTGCTTCTAATGGCGCGATTACTGCTACAAAGGGGACTACGTTTTTAACATCTCACCAAGATATAAGTGGAAAAGCTAATAAGGCCACTACTTTATCAGGATATGGAATTACAGATGCTTATACTAAGGCGCAAGTAGATGGTTTAGTGGCAAGTGTTTTCCATTATAAGGGCACAAAAGCAGCAGTATCTAATTTACCTACTAGTGGAAATGCGATTGGTGACGTATGGCATGTAACTGCAAATGGTGGCGAATATGCTTGGGACGGAAGTGCTTGGCAAGAACTTGGTAGTGTTATTGATTTAAGTAATTATAAAACTAAACAAACTGCAGTAACTGATCCAACTGCTTCATCAACCACTTCAACAACATTTATTGATAGTATTTCACAAGATGCTAATGGTAAGATTTCAGTTACTAAAAAAACTTTACCAACCTATAATAATTATTCTCATCCTACTTATACTTCAGCAACTGCAGCTGCAATTAAAGTGGGTAGAGATTCAACAGGTCATGTAGTTCTAGGAAATGCTTTAACTGCAAGTGATGTAGGAGCATTACCCAGTAATACAACATATGTTTCTACTATTACTACGACCGCAGGAGCTCATACTGCTATCACTAGTAAGAAAGGGGATGTTAGTTTTAATGTTCCTACAAAGACTAGTCATTTGACGAATGATAGTGGATTTATTACTAATGCAGGAGTTACTGGGGTTAAAGGTAATTCTGAATCTAGTTATAGAACTGGACAAGTTAATTTAAGTTATGAAAATGTTGGTGCTATTGGAGCAAATGTTAGTGGAAATACTCATCAACTTATACGCCCAATTCAAATGAATGGTTTAAATGATAATACATTGGACCAAAAAATTAGTTTCTTAAGAGCTAATAGATTAATGTTTTTGCCCGCCGATCAAATCATTATAGAAAAAACAACCGATGGCGGCACAACTTGGGTTGATGCTGGATATACGGATATTCAAAAGAGACATCTATTTGCTGAAACTCAAGGAGCGGGCATTAGCGTACCTCTATTAAACGGAGCAAGAAGTACCCAATGTGGTTTACGTATTACTATTACTGGTATGAAATATAATGTGCCAGCTGGTACTGCAGAAACTGCAAAATATAATTATTGGAATTCAAATTATGTTCAAAGTCAAGAACGTTATTGCCAGTTAAAAGAAATATATTTTTGGGTATCAACAGCTAATGCTGGTTTGAGTTGTAAAATAGAGCGTGCTACTGGAGCTAATTCCACTTCATGGGTATCTATTTACGATAGTGGTTCAACTTTTGCTTTAACTGGTTGGTCTGGCAATGATTATGTTAGATTTAGTCAGAGTGTTTTTGGTGGTGGTACAACACAAACAGGTAATTATTGGAATTATAGATTTACTTTTTTCCAAAGAAGCTCTACAGGTACTACTACTTTACCGGATACATATACTACATCTGCAGGAACGTTATATGAAATTCGTGGATATGGAGATACTAGTTGGAGTACTACTGCAGTATCTCATCAGTTTATGAATAATGACCATATTTATAAATGGGATTTAGATAAAAATACAACCTTCCCCGCTCAAGTTACTGCAACTGATGGTTTTAGCGGCAATTTAACTGGTAATGTAACTGGTAATGTAAGTGGAACTGCAGCCAATGTAACCGGTACTGTGGCGATTGCCAATGGTGGTACGGGTGCAACTTCTGCAGTGAATGCAATAAATAATCTATTAACTGGTTTACCTGTTTGGTCAGCAGTCCCAACTGACACAACTTATTTTATACGTCAAGATACGGGTGGCGCGGACTCTTATGGTAAAGTTCCAGCATCGACGCTTTGGTCATATATAAGTGGAAAGTTGCCTTCTTGGTCGCAAGCTTCATCTAAGCCATCATATAATTTTTCTGAAATTGGTTCTAAACCAACTACAATTGCTGGTTATGGAATTACTGATGCAATTTTATTTGGTGGCGTAGATACTGGATTAGGCAGTGGAACCCCGGCCGCAAATGTAAAAACATATTATTCAGATACTACAAAAGTACCTACTAATAGTATAAAAGGTTTCCTTAATTCTAGTGGAGTAGAATATACTACATTATTTTCTAATAGAGGTACTTATGGTTCTGTTTTAAAATGGGGTTATAATGATCGTTATATTTATATTTTAAGAAATAAAGCTGGTACTTGGCAATCAACTGATTGGGAAAAAATTAGTGCTGGTTATGCAGATACTGCAGGTTCAGCTAGTTCTGTTACTTGGGATAATGTAAGTGGAAAGCCAACATTTTTTAGCGGTAACTATAATGATTTAACTAATAAGCCTACTATTCCTACTGTACCTTCAAATATTGTAAATACAATTACTACGACAGCTGGAGCTCATACTGCTATCACTAATAAATCTGGAGCAGTAAGTTTTAATGTACCGACTAAAACTTCACATTTAACTAATGATTCAGGATTTTTAACCGCTCATAACACTTACACAATTTCCACTACTGGATCTGGTAATGCAGTTACAGCAGTTTCTCTTAGTGGAACAACTTTCACTGTAACAAAGGGAGCTACTTATAATAATTATACTCATCCTTCATATACAGCAACTACTGCCGCAGCTAAGAAAATAGGATGTGATTCAACTGGACATGTAGTTTTTGGAAGTAATTTGGAGGCGAGTGATGTAGGTGCTATTTCTTCATCAGGAACTAACTTAACTGGTGGATTTATTTGGGGATCTGATGTTACAAAGATCGGTTTAGAAGCTACAAATACTACTGATAATATACAATATTTATTCGGAGCAACTACTTCTGCCCCATTCTTATATAATGATAATTCTGGTGCGTCAGAACCAACCATTTGGACCGGATATACTACTGCTAATCCACAACCGACAGCTCCTACTTCTAATTCGCTTACTGGAGCAAACCTTAAAAATATCATATTAAGTACATCAGCACCAACATCTTCTAATACAGCAGATAATGGTACTATATGGATTCAATATACGGCGTAATAAGGTGGTGAGATAATGGCGTATTCAACAAGTAGAGCATATATAAAAAGTGATGGTTCTCAAACCGATTATTTTGCCAATGGCCCCCACTTTGGAGGAGTTATTAGATTTACTGCGAGTCGTTCTTCTTTTAATAGTACCGATGTTACTGTTAATGTAGATACTTATATAGGTTTTGGTACTTTTGCTAACACTTCTTCTTATACTGGCTATGATGTTACTGCTAGAGGATGGTATGGAAATAATAGTTGGGCCGATCGTACCGCTGGAACTTATAAATTAATTCATGATAATAGTGAAAGCGGTCGTTGGAATTGTACTAGCAGTACCGCTGAATTTTTTTCTGCGCATGATGATGATAGTAATATCGATAAAAAAATGAAGAAAGTGAGAAAAGCTAATGATATCGGTTCATTTACTATCTCTAATTGGAAAAGCGGTTCTAAAACTGTGTATTTCCAACTTGTTAATAATGGAAACCAACCAGTTTTTTCAGTTAGTCTTCCATGTCCTACCTATAAAGTTAAAGTTACTTTAAACCCTAATGGTGGTACTATTGATAGTAATAGTTCTTGGGAAGGCTCTGGAACCAGCGGTGTTTATAAAATGGCTGGTTATAATGACGAAATTGGAAATTTACCTTGGGGTTCAATAAATCGAGATGGATATATTAAACGTAAACATGATCCTGATAAAGACGGTAATGCAACGGATAATACATGTTGGTATACTTCTACTTCAAATGATACTATGGTATCTTCTAGTGATAAGTATACTTCTGATACTACTATTTATGCTCAATGGCGAACTGGTGTTAGCGGTAGTGTATCAGCTAGTACAATTACTTATGGATCAAGTGCTACTGTTAAGTATACTGCAGTAAGTGGTACAAATAATGCTGTTAAAGCATGGACTTTATATATAGATGGGGATAGCGTAAAGACTGGAACTTCAGCAACTAGTAGTGGAAGTTATACCGCTAGTGGGTTATCTGCAGGATCGCATAGCCTTAAAATCTCAGTAACTGGTAAATATGGAGATCCACAAAATTTTACTGGGACATTAACGGTTAATAAAGCGTCAAATCCTATGACCTATGGTAGTGAAGGTAGTTGGTCAACAACTTATTCACCATCTTCAGCAAGAACCGTTACAGTAGCAGCAGCTTCTAATGCTGTCGGTACTGTTACGTATTCTTTAGTTTCGCAAAAACAGGGGTCTACAAATGTAAGTTATTTTAGTTTTAATACATCCACTAGAGTTCTTACTGCTGCGGCAGGCACACCAGCTGGTAGTTATACAGTTACAGTGCGTGCAGTTGCAGCTGGTAATAGTAATTATAATTCTGAAACTCTTAATCGTGCTATTGCTGTTACTATTGACAAGGCTAGTAGTAGTATTTCTGTTAGCCCAACTAGTCTGTCTATTCAATATCCAGGTTCTAAAGATTTTACAGCAACATTTACTAATTGCGATCTTAATACATATGCTACTGCTGATACATCAATTGCTACAACTACACATCCAGAAGCTGGTAAGTTTACAGTTACTGCAAAAAAGCCAGGTACAACAAGTGTTACAGTAACAGGAACAGCAGCAAGCAGTAATTATTCTGCACCAGCAAGTAAGAGTGTTTCTGTTACAGTTACTAAAGGAACTAGTAGTTTTTCACCAGATCCTACACCATTAACATTAACATATCCAACTTCAAAGACAATAACTTGTACTTGTTCTCATTGCAATATTAGCGGATCATCAGTATCAGTTGATGGCATTGTATCATATACAAGAAGCGGTAATACATTTACTATTACTCCTTTAAAACAAGGCAGTACAGTTTTAACAATTACTGGTACATCAAGTGATTCTGTTTATTATAATAATCCAGCGAGTAAAACAGTAACTATTAATGTAAATCGAGGCCCTCAAACAATTTCTTTTAATCCTAGTTCCACTTCGGGAACATTTACTTTCCCTACAGAAGAAACTAATTTTACTGCAACTGCGACTGGTAGTGGAAGCGCTGCTGGTGGTGCATTAAGTGTTGCTAGTAGTAATACAAATATTGCAAATGCTTCTATTACAAATGGAACTGTTAATATTTGGTTTAATGGATATGGAAGTACAACCATCACAGTAACAGCTGCACAAACAGATCAATATAATCAAGCTACTAAAACCTATGCTGTTACTATTCAAAAAAGAACTGTTAGTATAACAGCTCCTACACTTACAACTGGTACTCTTACTTATGATGGTACTGCAAAGACTTTGGCCAATGCAGGTTCTTGTACTGCAGGTGGTACAATGTATTATTATGTAGGAACATCTTCAACTGCACCCACATTTAGTATATCTACTTGGTCTACTTCAATGCCAACGAAAACTGATGCTAATAATGGTAATCCTTATTATATATATTGGTATTGTTACGTAAGTGATACTGCCAATAATCAAGGTACTAATATTAATACAGTTAAAAGTTTGGGAAGTAGAACAATTAATAAAGCAACTAATCCTATTACTTGGGGAACCACTGGAAGTTGGCAACCTACGTATTCAACATCTGATCAAAGTACTTCAATAGTTACTCCTACGAGTGCACAAGGTACAGTTACATACTCACTAACTTCTCAAAAACAAGGATCAACCGCAGTTAGTTACTTTAGTGTTAACTCTTCTTCCGGAGCTATTACTATGGCAGCTAGTACGCCAGCTAATGTGTATACCGTAGTAGTTAAAGCTACAGCAGCTGGTAATGGAAATTATAATTCTGGATATAAAGAAAGAACAATTACAGTTACAGAAAAAGTAACTATTACTTTGAATGATAATGGAGGTTCTGGTGGTAGTGGAACTGTAACAATTCTATATGGAACCACAGCCGGAAATTATCCTTCAGTTGCTAAACCATCTAGAACTGGTTATGAGTTTACTGGATACTATTCAGCTACCTCAGGTGGTACAAAATGGTATAATGAGGGGCCATCTTCAGTACAGACATTTAACCTTACTGCACCGACTACATGGTATGCACAATGGTCTCCAAAAATTCGTGCTTGGATAAAAACAGAAAATGGATGGAAACAAGTTACGTCAGTCTGGATACGAAATAATACAGCTTGGAAACAAGCAACTCAATTATTTACTCGAGATAATAACACATGGAAAGTATAAAAGGAGGAACTTAGAAATGGCAATAGTAAAATGGAAAAACAATCTTACTAAACATTTCAGTATAACAGAATATTCTATAAATAATCCCTCCAATGCTACTTGCTATCTAACTAGACAAGCTTACTTACAAGCTCGTATGTTAGAAGAATTTAGAGTTTGGTTGGATAGACCCATGATAGTAACATCATGGTATAGAACTCCTGCATATAATAAATCAGTAAATGGTATTTCCAATTCTAATCACCTTACAGGGTGTGCTACGGATTGGCACACTAATGTAAAAATTACAAAATCATTATTTATTAAATATGCTACCCAATGGAATAAGATTTGTAAAAAGCATGGAGTAGTAGGAGAAGCTGGTTTATACAACTGGGGTATTCACTTTGGATCTTCTATTAAGTATTCTAAGAATTTTTCACATTGGGACAGCAGATCTGGTAAACAAATAAATAATCCCTTCTCTGAATTAAGAGGGATTTAAGATGCGGGCTGACTGCTTATAGGCAACTAGAGTGCCAGCTCCATCTTTATAATAATGAAATTAAAACAACGGGTAGGCTAGACTTAATGATGCAGGTAGGTGGCCTGCCCGCGATTTTTTTATATAGATTAAAAAAAGAAAAGGAGGTTAATCGCAAATGAGTTTACAAGTGTGGTTACCTTTTGTTGATGGAACATTAAAACAACAAGGATTAAAAACACTAAATCTTTCTTCTAATAATACCACAGTTCAAAATAATGGAAAGTTAGGAAAATGTCTCAGTTTTAATGGATCATCTTCTCTTATTGCTTCAAGTAATAATGTCGGAATTTCTGGTGATACCGCTTATTCAATTGCCTTTTGGATGTATTGGGCAGGTGATACGTGGACTAATGATTATGTAGGTATTGTTGGTTGGGGCAATATGAATACTAATCAAGGTGCTTATGCCATTATTCATAATGGATTACCAGATTTAGATTTTTGGAATAAAAGATATCAAGCTTCTAATCAATTACAAGTAAAAAAATGGTATCATATAGTTATGACTAAAGAACCTGGTCCAATGAATACCACTTCAAAAATATATGTTGATGGTAAAGAAGTGGCTGGATCTGCGACCGATTCAACAACTCCATCAATAGTTGATGGAACTTTATTAATAGGAAGACTTAATGTTTCTACTACTCGATGGTTTAATGGTTATCTTAATGATGTTCGT
>Ga0247609_10000385_pt1 | contig 63583 bp, 98 predicted proteins | sample 172DNAGHGlowgp2_FD_193487 | JGI IMG/M metagenome (GOLD analysis project Ga0247609, IMG submission 193487) | Sheep rumen microbial communities from Palmerston North, Manawatu-Wanganui, New Zealand - 1728 DNA GHGlow gp2 | ecosystem: Host-associated > Mammals > Digestive system > Stomach > Rumen ... | reverse complement strand
ATCTTCACCGTCAAGCAGGATGAGACCAAGGCCCGCAAGGTCGCCGCAGAGAACGCCGAGAAGCGCAAGCGCATCCTGGAGATCATCGCGCAGAAGCAGGACGAGGCCCTGCTGAATATGTCCGAGGCCGATCTCCAGAAGATGCTCGACAATCTGTGATATACCCATGAAAGTCGGTCTGATTGATGTTGACGGACATCATTTTCCGAACCTCTGCCTGATGAAACTGTCGGCCTATCACAAGCAAAGAGGCGATGAGGTGGAGTGGTATTCCCCGCAAACACCTTGCTATGACCTTGTGTATATGTCAAAGGTATTCAGCGATGAATACAGCCCATGCCCGCCCGAACCCATTAACGCAAAGCGTGTGGTCAAGGGCGGTACAGGCTACGCGATTCATCTGGAAAACGGAAAAGAGGTCTATCACAAAGAGCAAGACCCCCCCCTTGCGTCGGAGATCGAAAGCTGCTACCCCGATTACAGCCTGTACCCGGAATATACAGGCTTCGGGAAGCCGTTGAACAGGCAAACCGCCTTTGGTTTTCTGACGCGAGGGTGTCCAAGAGGTTGTGGATTCTGTCATGTCGCCCCAAAAGAAGGCCGATGCGCTCACAAGGTTGCCGACCTGCCCCAGTTTTGGAGAGGACAAGGCAATATCTGTCTGTCAGACCCGAACATCCTTGCCTGTAAAGATGCTCCCGAATTGCTCAATCAGTTGGTGGAAACAGGAGCTACGGTTGAGTTCAACCAGGGTTTGGATGCTCGCTTGATCACGCCCGAAAAGGCAGAATTGCTCGCTCGGATGAACCTGAAAACCCCTCACTTTGCGATGGATTCAATGGAGGCAATAAAGCCCGTAGAACGTGGGCTTCGCCTCTATGTGGATGCCTGTAAGCGCATACGGGGAAAGTGGAATTGGAGAAACGGTAAAGTATTTTGTCTGACCAACTTCGATACCACCCATGAGCAGGATATGGAGCGAATCCATGTGATTCAGGATTGCGAGTGCTGGCCCTATGTCATGATCTACAACAAGCCATCCGCTCCTTCCATCACTCGCAGGTTGCAGCGATGGACAAACAGCGGTATGGCCTACGCCAAAGCCAAGAATTTTGAGGATTATCAGAAATCCACCTACAAGAGCGTGATCGAGGCTTGGCAGCAGGACAAGAGAGAAACAACCTCCGAATGGCTCGACAGGCTTCTCATTTAGGAGGTGAGAGATTGCCGATAGAAAAAGGGATTCAAGTCGCCGTTGCCCGTGTTGACCTGTTTCTGTCTCAATACGGGGAAGGTATCGTAGTAATCATCACGGTTTGCGTGATCATTCTGCTCATCCTGGCGATTGGTGAGAAGGTGAGAAGTCCGTGAGATTCTACTGCTATGACTTCGAGGTTTTCATGTGGGATTGGCTCGTGGTGTTCAAAGATCGGGAAACCGGCGAGTTCATGATCTTCCATAACGATGGTGAAACCCTGCGAGAGTTCATGAGCGATGACGCGATCTATTGCGGCTTCAATTCCAAGCACTACGATCAATTCATACTGAAAGCGGCTGTGTGCGGTGCGACCAACGAGGAAATCAAGGAACTGAATGATTTTCTCATCCACGGCGGTCAGGGATGGGAGCATCCGCTCGTGAAAAACAGCTATTACTTCTTCAACAACGTGGACATCAAGGACGATATGCAGATGGGCCTGTCCCTGAAAGCAATCGAAGGACATCTCGGAATGAGCGTGGAGGAATCCACCGTCGATTTCAACCTTGATCGTCCCCTGACCCAAGCGGAGCTTGACGAGACCATCAAGTATTGCTGCCATGACGTTGACACCACGATGAAGCTGGTGGACGTTCGCAAGAGCTACCTCACTACCAAGATCAACATTGGGCGAATGGTCGGCATTTCCGATGTGAAAGCCCTTTCCATGACAAACGCCAAGCTGACGGCTGCTTTCCTGAAAGCACAGCCTCCACAGTACCCTTGGACGGATGAGCGGCAGTACAAATACCCCGACAACCTTCGCAAAGAGTACGTCCCCGCCGAGGTGTTCCAATTCTTCGACAGGATGTATGACCCCTCCCTGACCGATGACGATATATTCAAGAGCAAGATCAACCTTGCCATAGGCGATTGCCCGGTGACGATTGGCTACGGCGGCATCCACGGCGCGGTTCCGAATTTCATGTGGCGCGAGGAAGCAGCGGAGGGCAGGATAATCCGAAACTATGATGTCGGCAGTTATTATCCTCACCTCATGACCATCAACGGTTACACCTCCCGCAACATCCCCGACCCCGCCATCTACGAAGATATGTTGGAGCGCCGTATGCAAGCCAAAAAGAGCGGCGACAAGGTGACAGCCAACGCCTTGAAGCTGATCGCCAACACCACCTACGGGGCCACCCTGAACCGCTACAACGATCTCTACGACCCGCTCATGGCTCGTTCCGTGTGCATCAGCGGACAGCTTTACCTGTTGGAGCTATCGGAACACCTGTTTGCGGACATTCCCGACCTGCGCATCGTCCAGTTGAACACGGATGGCATCATGGTGGAGTTTCACCGAGATCACTATGATCAGGTGCTTGCCATCACCGAGGAATGGCAGAAGCGCACGGGCTTTGAGTTGGAGGAAGATGTGGTCGGCGGCATCGCCCAAAAGGATGTCAACAACTACGTTGAAATCCCGGAAGGTGATCTCTACGACAAGGATGGCAAGCCCCGTTGGAAGATCAAGGGCGGTTATGTGGTGCGCGGCATCGCCCCTGCGGGCGCGTTCAACATCAACAACAACGCCTGTATCGTCGCACAGGCCATCGTCAACCACTTTGTGTTCGGAACCCCTGCGGAGGAAACCATCAACGGGTGCAGCGACCTGTCCCAGTTCCAGCTGATCGCCAAGGCCGGGGCGAAGTATCGGGAAGCCTATCACCTTGTGGATGGCGAGCAGCAGCCCGTTCAAAAGGTGAATCGCGTCTACGCCACCAAGGACGAGCGCTACGGCAAGCTGTTCAAGGTCAAGGCCGAGACAGATGCCACCGCCAAGATCGAGATGCTGCCCGAACACTGTGTCATCGACAACAACAATACGCTGTCCATCGACGATATAGACCGTCAGTTCTACATCGACATGGCGAACAAGCGCATCAACGATTTTCTCGGCATCAAGCCAGAGAAGCCCAAGAGAGAAAGGAGAACCAAGAAAATGGCAGCAGCCAAGTCTACCGATAAGCCCCAGAACGTGTTTCAGCGCCTCCTGCTCGCCCGTCAGAAGTTTCTCGCCGCTGGCGTAGGCAAGTCAGGTACGCACAGTAAGCTCGAATACCACTACTTCACCCTGGATGACATCGTACCCGTCGCAGAGGCCATCTTTGCCGAGGTGGGTCTGCTCGCGGTGGTGAATATCGACATGGACAAGGGCATCATGCACGTCATCAACGTGGACGCGCCCGATGAAGTGATTGATTTCACCTGCCCCTACAAGCCGGGTGCTGTGAACAACGCCGTGACCGAGGTTCAGGCCGTTGGTTCGGGCATCACCTACACCCGCCGCTACCTGTATCAGATCGCCCTCGACACCTGCGAGCTTGATCTGGAGGACAGCGGAACCGTGAGCGGCTATCTCGAAAACGCCTCTGCGATTCCCACCCCGCCCCCGGCTGCGCCCGCCAAGCCCGCCTCTCCCGAAACCCGTCAGCAGGTCAAGGAGGAACTGACCAACGTGGAGGGCAACGCCACCGAGCGGCAGATTCGGGCCTTGAAGGACGTTCTGAAAGAACTGAAAGCCAAGGATTCCTCCAAGGAAGAAATGATCGCCAAGATCGCCGTGGAGACCAAGGGCTTCACCGTCATCTCCAAGTCGGATTGCGAGAAGCTGATTCTGCGGATTTCCGCGATGCTCGAAGGAGGTAGTGAGGCATGAAGTGGGTCGGCAACCACATCGAGATAGACCGCCCCAAGCGCCCGAAGAAGATCACGGGTACGCGCCTCGCCGCCATCTTCGGTCTGAACAAGTGGAACACGCCCTTCAAGACGTGGTGTGAGATCACCAAGACCTATCAGGAGCCGTTCGAGGACACCAAGTTCACCATCGCGGGCAAGACCATCGAGCCGAAACAGGCGCGGTACATGAAGAAAGCCTACGCGATGAAGAACCTGAAAACACCGGAGGACATCTTCGGCCCGGATTTCTTCAATCGCACCTACGGCGATTTCTTCCACGAGCATGAAATCTTCGGAGGTATGTGGGATTATCTCGAATACGACGAGAACGGCAAGCCCGTCACCGTGTTGGAGATGAAAACCACACAGCGCTCCGAGGATTGGAAGGACGATGTTCCCGAATACTACGCGATTCAGGCGGCGCTCTACGCCTACCTGTTGGGCGTGGATGACGTGATCATGGTGGCATCCTTCCTGTCGCCCTCGGACTACGATCATCCCGAAGATTACATCCCCTCGGTTGCCAACACCATCACCGTGGAGTTCAAGGTGTCCGAGCGCTATCCCAAGTTCCAGCAGATGATCGCACAGGCCGAGGAATGGTGGCGCGTTCATGTGGAGGGCGGTATCAGCCCCGATTTCGATGAGAAGAAGGACGCTGACATCCTGAAAGTGCTGCGCACCAACAATCTGAACCCCGACACCGACGTGGATGCCCTGGTCGCGGAGGCCGAGAGCCTGAAAACCGAGATCGACCTGATCGAATCCACCGTCGCGGATAAGGCGAAGCGCCTCGACAAGATCACCAAGCAGTTGAAGGAGTACGCCACAACCCAGTTCCGCGACGGGGACAAGAAGGTGGAGATCAGGGGCAACAGCTTTGTGTTCTGCGTGGCGAAGTCCGATGCCAAGCCCAAGACGGTATACGACGATGCCGCCATGAAAGCGGACGGCGTATATGACAAGTACGTTACCACAACCCCCGGCGAGCCGACCTATCGGCTGACCGTGAACACCATTAAGGAGGACAAATAATATGGCTCGTATTCCCATGACTTCCGGTTTCACCCTTATTCCCGAAGGGGAACACATCTTTCGCATCTTCGGCGTTGAGTACAAGGAGGATTTCGGCAACCTGACCGTTCACCTGATCAACGCCCAGGGCATGGTTCACAAGGAGACCTTCCATCTGAAAAACGGCAACAAGCCGAACGAGGGTGCGATGAACGCTTTCTCCTACTTTGCCAAGACCGCCATGAACGATTACTCGATGGAGGACATCGACCCTGACGATCTGGTGGGCTGCTACATCTGCTGCGAGGTGGTTCACAACACCCAGCCCTCCAACAAAGACCCCAAAAAGACCGTGACGTTCTGCAACCTCGGCAACAAGTCCGTGGCAGATGGCTTCGACACCACCCCCGTCCCCCTGGCGCTCACAAAGACCCTTGAACCGAGCGAGAAGCCCAAGGGTAAAAGTGGTAAGGCCAAGCCCGCCGCGCCCGCACAGGCGGCTCCTGCGGCCTCTGGCGACGCTCCTGCGGCTTCCGCGCCCGAAACTCCGTCTGGCGGTCTCGATCTGGACGATCTGCTCAGATAAATAAAATTCTAAATTCCGAAATTTAGGTCTTGACAAATCTAAATATCGGAATTATAATAAGACCAAGAACTCCGAATTACGGAGTTTATCAAGATCAGATAGTGGTTTTCCGCAATCGGAAAACGGAACGGAGGTACATCATGAATACCGAAAAAGCGATTGATAAGATCAGGAAGCTCCTTGCCCTCGCCCAGAGCGACAACCCCGGCGAAGCCGAGAACGCGCTGCTTTTAGCGCGAAAGCTGATGGCAGAGCATAAGCTCACCGAGCGCGACGTTTCCGATGCCAAGAAACCCGGCAAGCTCGCGCAGCGGTTCTACACGAGCCACACTTTCAGTCCTTTGAGAAACGGTTGGATGATCAACCTCGCCCATGTGATTGCGGAAAACCATTGCTGCTGCGTCAGCGCCTACAACAATCGCGGCAGCACCGTTCACAACATCGTTTTCACAGGTTTGGGCGATGACCCCGACATTGCGATGACCCTTTTCGATTACGCCATTCAGCACATTTTCCACGCCTCGACCAACTACCGCAACGAATCCCTGTTCTGGATAACTGATCGCAAGTACAAGAATCAGCAGGTTCGCTCCTTCGAGATGAGCTACGCCCTTGGGTTTGCGCAGGGGCTTGAAGCCAAGTACCGGGAACAGTTCAAGGATGAGCAGGGCCAGAGCAGCGAGACCGCGCTGGTCATGGTCAAGCCCAAGGAAGTGGAGGATTTTCAGAAGTGTCTGCGCAGTAAGAGCCTGAATTTCAGGCAGGAGCAGCGGAACTCGGAGGCGCGAAGCCAGGGCTATCGGGCGGGGTACAATTTCGACCCGACCAAACAGATCAGGGAGGCTACCGTATGAAATTCTACAGAGCAGATTTGAACGGGCTGGAATACGACGCGATCATCCGCGAAACCGCCGCAGGGTATTTCGGTGTCAGCGTCACAGCCCGTCCTCCCTACGGGAATCGCTATCCCGACTGGGAGGGCAAGAAGGGCGGCTATAAGTCTGCGGATTATGCTTTCAAGGCCCTGAAACGCCACTACCCCGATGCGGAATGGAGGGAGCTGGCATGATTCGCAACCCCGATCAGGACGGGCGCTATCCCCTCTCCATGCGGGAATACGAAGCCCTGCGCACCATCTTCGGCTGCGTGAACGCCCTCGACGATGACCACGAGACCCTGAAAGCACGTTGTCGGCTGTTCAAGGGCGGCTGGCGGGATTTGCGGATGCTCGCGGCGGTGTCCAAGCGGTTAATGGAAAAGCTGCTTTGCACCATCCCCGCAAAGAAACTCCTGGTGATTCGCAGGGAGCTTTCTAACACCATCTGCGAGGTCAAGCTCAAACCCATCGCCTCACCGCGCCACGACGATTGCGTGTACGTCTCCCAGGAGGCTCTCCTGCGGGTTTGCAACAGGGCCATGCAGGATAATTGCTACCTGTGCGACAGGAGCCACAAGGAGGCAAAGCGGGGCTGTGAACTGTACAAGGACATTCAAGCCTGTTTCCCCTACCAGTTTGACGATAGCTCGGATTGCCCCTTTTCGGGCATGAGCGGAATGGAGGTCAAGGATGACTGACCAGATCACGGACGAGCGCATTGAGGAATGGAAGAAAAAGCACCCCCCCATACCGGCTGAAAAGTGGAACACGGACGGTTGCGTGGATTTGGCGGCAGCGATCATTCAGGAAGCCAAGATGAGCTACATCAGCGCCAAGATTGGCATGATCGAGCTTGTACGCGACAGACCGAAGCTCTCCCCGCTTGAATACAAGAACAAATTCAAGGAGGCTTCCCGTACCTACGAGCTTGCCAAGGAGTTCTTCTACACGCGCTATTTCACAATTCTGTCCCTGGGACAGGTTGAGAGCAACGACATGATCAAGTATCTGGACAAGGAAATAGAAAGGAAGTACAAGTATGCCTACCAAAGTGGCAAAAATCCAGCGGCACAAGCAATTATGCGAGAGTTTGAACGCGATCTACGAGCGAAAGAACCATGACTACGGCGATTCCTTCCACGAAACCTTTATCGAGGAAGGGATGGCGATGGCCCGGATTCGCCTGTCCGACAAGCTCAATCGCTTTAAGGCGCTTTCCCGCAACGGCAATCAGCAGGTCGCGGATGAATCCCTGCGGGACACCCTGCTCGATCTCGCCAATTACGCCATCATGACCGTGATGGAGATGGAGGAAGCTGCGAAATGACCGGCAATGAGTTTCAGAAAGCGGCGCTACGCACCGCCAACACCGACGATACCTTGCAGCCCTACGGCAACCTGACCAACGGCGTGATGGGGCTTTGCGGCGAAAGCGGCGAGTGTATCGACATCGTGAAGAAGTTTCTCCATCAGGGCCACGAGCTTGACCGTGAGAAGCTCGCGGAAGAACTGGGCGATGTGGCGTGGTATCTCGCTCTCACCGCTTTCGCCATCGGCTACGACCTTGACACCATTTTCGAGATGAACAAGGCGAAGCTCGAAAAGCGCTATCCCAACGGATTCAGCGCCGCAAAATCCATTCACAGGGAGGAATACGAGCATGATCAAACTGCAAAATACCAAGGTTGAGGGATGGGAGGCCGCGCTGCGTGGCATGAGGAACCCCCTCAACAGCTGGGATAAATCCGATACCCGGTGGCTTCTGAACGGCTGCGAGGATGTCTGCCCCATCGAGGATGTTCCCTTCATCCTCGGTGACAAGGATGAGGCGCTCATGCGAAAGCTCGTCAAGGCGGGCAGCGATCACCGCAAGTTCATTCGCATGATCACCGTCTCCCTCGACATCACCGCCCCGCTCTACTGGTGGAAGGAATACGACACCTACAAGGTCGGAACCGTGGCTGATTCCTGCTCCACCATGCACACCGTCGCGGACAAACCCTTCGAGCGCTCCGATTTCAGCCACGAGCATCTGGTGAGCATGAACCTGTTGGATTTCACCATTGAGACCCTGAACTACTGGCGTGATAAGTTCAACGTCAGCCAGCGCAAGGACAAGGAAGCGTGGTGGAACATCATTCAGCAGCTTCCCAGCAGCTACAATCAGAAGCGCACCGTGCTTCTCAACTACGAGGTGCTGCGCAACATCTACCATTCCCGCAAAAACCACAAGCTCGACGAGTGGCGGGCGCTGTGCGAGTGGATTGAGAAACTGCCCTGCTGCTGGCTGATCACTGACAGGGAGGTGGCCTGATGAGACCGCCCTATGCGGAATATGTGAAAAGCGCCATGCGCTTCTACGCCCGCAACCGGCTCGCCCCCGTGCCGCAGGAACCCCGTTTTCGCACCGATGCGGACAAGAAGAACTGGGCGGCTTGCGAGGCGGCTGTGAAGCCCCTGGAGCCTGTTGATCGGGAGTGGGTGCTGCGCATCTATGCCGATGCCGACACCCTCGCGGACAACATCTACGACATCGCCGCGAAGAACGGCATCAGCCAGAACCACCTGTGGGATATGATCAACGCCGTTGAAAAGCGGTTTGCCAAGCGTCGGGGGTTGATCTGATGAATTGCTTTGCGAATATCCCGCAGGAACTGAAAGCTCTCGACCAGTGGGTGGTGGCGGTGAAGGATTCCAAGATTCCGTTCAATGCCAACAGCGGCGAGGCCGCATCCTCCACCAACCCCGATACATGGGCGAGCTACGAAGAAGCGGCGCATCGCGTGGATTGCCTCGATGCTGACAACATCGGCTTTGTGTTCAATGACAACGGCTATGTCGGCATTGACATCGACGTGGGCTATGACGAGGAAGGATTTGTCTCCACCCTTGGAGCGGACATCATCGACCATTGCAAATCCTACACCGAGCGCTCGCGCAGCGGCAGGGGCTTTCACATCCTGCTCAAAGGAGAGCTTCCCTTCAAGGGCAAGAACAACCTCAAAGGCGTGGAGATTTACAAAGCCGCTCGCTACTTCATCATGACGGGAGACGTGCTGCTCTATCGGGACATCGTTGAGAACCAGTTCGCCATTGATTACGTCGTGGAGACCTATTTCACCGATGAACTGCGGGATATTCGCACAGGCGGCAGCGCCACGCGCATCTACAACCCAGTGTGGGAGCTTCCGCAGGATGGCAGGGTGAAGCTCCGTCCTGTATATCCCCGCATCCCCAACGGATGCCGCAACATCTGTCTGACCTCCCTGGCGGGCATGATGCACAATCAGGGTTACAACCGGCAGCAGATATACGATGAACTGACCTACGCCAACATCGTGGCCTGTGACCCCTCCCTCGACGAAGGTGAGATACAGAGCATCGTCGGCAGCGTCACCAGGTACAAGCGATGATGCCACATGACACGATGATCTGCCCCTTCTGCGGCGGCAACATCCTGATTGATGCCGTATGGGACGAGGGCGATTGCGACACCTGCGGCGCGATCTACACGCAGGGAGAACTGATACCACCGGAGGATGAAGATGAGGAAGTATCGCAAGGGAAAACGCATTGAATCGTTGGATGAGCTTGCGCAGCAGACGCTGATCATCGCAGACTACGGCACATTCCAAAAGGTGTATCACATCGGATGGTTCAGCAGCTGGCCCCTTCGCAACATCATCAACGGCATCAACAAACGCCAATTCTACACCGCAGTACCAAAGGAGACGTAAACATGGGTAGATTGTACACCGCGCACAACCTCGATACCCACGAGCGGTTGGGGTTTCTGTCTGAATCGTCGCATCAGGCCGCAAGGAGCCTGGTCTACTTTCTCAACCTTTCCCATCGGGACAAGAGCGCGACCATCACGCAGACCAAGAGCGGCAACTTTTTGACCATCGTCCACAATGGCGAAACGTGGACAATCAAGAACGATTAGGAGGTAAGCACAATGTCCATCATTCAGGCGCTGTTGTTCATGGCGCTCGGAGGCGTGATTGTGGAGGTTTTCGAGATTCACGCATGGCGCAGGTACAATCAGGGCAAGCGCGAGGGCCAGGAATATTCCAACGCCGAGACCACGCGCAGGACAAGGGTGTGACCGCCATTGCAACCACCCTGCCTAAAGGATGGTGTTCGCTGTCCAAAGCGATGGCCCGGTTGTCACGATCATTGCGAGGAATTTCAGGCGTATCGTCGCTTTCGGGACAAGATCAGCGACAACCGGGCAGCGGAAGAAGCGCTCATCACCATCAAGATCGAACAAGTGAGAAGAACCAACCGACGAGTAAACAAACGGAGGAAATAACCATGAGGATGATATGTCCCAACGCAGACGGCAAAACCGCCATCGTGTTCGAGGGAACGCCCGAAGAACTGTTCAAATTTCAGCAGTTGATCGCTATGGCGCAGAAGAACGGCGGGCAGCTGGATGACCTGTCTATGGTGTTCCTGAACACCATGATGGACAACGCGAAGGAGGCGAAGCTCGGTGAGTAAGGGCAAGTTGGAACGGGAGGTTGAGCATTTCGAGCGAGCGGTTCTGCCGAACCTGCCCCAGACCGATGTGGATGTCACCGGGTGGCTGAAAAGCAACGGCTTTTTCACGGCTCCCGCCTCCACCAAGTATCACGGCAACTGGGAGGGCGGCTTGTACGAGCATTGCCTACAGGTCATGAACCAGCTCGTCGCCCTGACCGGAACGAACAACCTCGCGTGGGAGCGGCGCGAAAGCCCCTACCTGGTCGGCATCTTTCACGATCTGTGCAAGATTGATCAGTACGAGGATAATCCCAAGGGGATGATGATTGGCGAGCCGCCCTATGTCTACAACTCCGCGAGCCTGTTGAAAGGCCACGGCGACAAGAGCGTGATGCTGCTGTCATCCCTCTATCGGCTGACCGAGGAAGAAGTCGCTTGCATCCGCTACCACATGGGCGCTTTCACGGACAAGGAGGAATGGAACCACTACACCAACGCCATCCATGTCTATCCCAACGTTCTGTGGACGCACCACGCCGACATGATCGCCAGCCACGTTCTCGGCGTGTAAGGGGGTGAGAATATGCTGTTGGATTGCAATGTCCGCATACTCGGAACCCCTTGGCGCATCTGCATCGGCCCGCATGACACCGACAAGCGCCTCTGCGATTGCGATGGCTTTACCGATAAAACGAGCAAGCTGATCATGGTGGAGGATTGCCGCCAAACCAGTAACCTCGATGACCCGATGTTCTATATGCGCAAGGTGGTTCGCCACGAAATCATCCACGCTTTCCTGATGGAGAGCGGCCTGGATGAGTGCATGACGCACCGCAAGTATGGTCACGAGGAACAGACCGTCGATTGGTTCGCCTATCAGTACCCCAAGATCAAAGAGGTCATTGAAACGGTGGACGAGTTGATTACGGAGGCTTTGCAGCATGGCAACGACGATCTATCTGCCTGATGGTACGCGAGAAGTGCTGCACAGCGATCACGTCAACGCCATGTATGACCTGATCGAGCGCCACATGGGATGCGATATGTCCTCTATGGTGAAAGAGTGCATCGACGCGCAGCAGGACACCATCAACCAGATCACGGAATACCTCGACGATTGGGCGAAAGCCATCGACAATCTCACCACCAAGATCGACGTTGGCAAGCTCGATGTTCCCTACGAGGCCGAGAAAGTCCTGCACAAAATCAGAAAACAGATTGACGAGGTGACATTCGATGACGATTAGCGAACGCGCAAAAATGATTCTCTCCCTGACCAGGGAACTGGAATCAAGCGTCGCGGCCTTTGAAAAGGCGAAAGAGAAGAAGGAAGGGCGCAATGTCTATGCGGGGATAGACGTGGAGAGCAAGGACAGCGCCACCTCCATTCATCGCAAGATCACGCTCATCCGCGAACAGTTGATGGCGCTTGCCAAGGAGGTGAAACCGTGAACGACAGAGGTTACTGCCCGATCAGAAAGGAATGGTGTACCACCGATTGTGAGTGGTATAACGAGGAAACCAACCGCTGCTGTGTGAAGGACATCGCCGCCGAGCTTCGCAAGGCGAACAAGAAAAAGTAGGTGATCTGGATGCCGCCTGAAAATGGAATGAACCTCATGGATGGAGCGCTGTTCTTCGAGGACGGCACGAGAATCTGTAATGTCGCGGATTTCACCGAAATTGCCGAACCGATCACCACCGACCCCGACGATTTCTGCCCTTCCCTGCACTTCGAGCCGATGGAATTTTCTATTACGCTCGACAGGCGGCAGGTCAGGAAACTCATCAAGACGCTGACCCATCTGGAGAACGTCGCCAATCGTCGGATTCGCCGCTACAAGCGGTTCAAGGAACGTATGCGCCGCAGATACCTGAAAGGAGGCTTTGGAGGATGTTTGTAAGGGAGCGCAAATGCACCGTCTGTGGAAAGCCCATGAAGCGCAAGCGCGGCATCTGCTTCAAGCACAAGGTGGATGAGCATTGCGGCGATGGCTACTGTTCCTACAACAAGCGCGATCACGTCTGCAACGCCTGTCTCGACGTTCTCAAAGGCATGATGCGCGAACGCATCAACCGACCCACGCTGACCGTTACACTGGACGAGAAGGAGATGATCGGCGTGCTCATGAAGGAGATGAAAAACCCGTGAGCAGACCCTCCAAGCTCAAATATTACCTCGACATTGCAGCCTCTGTCGCCGCCCGCTCCACCTGTCTGCGCAGACAATACGGAGCCGTGATCGTCAAGCATGACGAGATCATCGCCACCGGCTACAACGGCTCCGCGAGAGGATGGGTGAACTGCTGCGACATGGGCGAATGTTGGCGTGAAGCTCATAACATTCCCCACGGCACCCAGTATGAAAAGTGCAAGGCCGTACACGCCGAGGCGAACGCCATCATCTCCGCTTCAAGGCGGGATATGATGGGCGCAGACCTCTATCTCGCGGGGTTTGAAAACGGCGAACGCATGACAGACCCAAAGCCCTGCGCCATGTGCCAGCGGCTTATTGACAACGCAGGTATCATCAACATCTACACCAACGAAAGCCAGGATAAGGCAGAAAGGGGTATGTGACCCATGAACAACTACGAGAAGAAAGCGCTGATCGACGAGTTCCTGACCTTCATGGAGCAGAAGGAACAGGCCATTCGCAATGAACCCCTTCGGGTTGAACGCTTCATGAACATTTCCGAGAACGCCGAAAGCATCCGCTTCTGTAAGAAGGGATTTCGTGTAGGCGACGTGATCTCCTTCACCCTCGCCACCGGCGAAGAAGTCTCCGCGATGGCGATGCGGCAGGATGAGGACGGGATGCTGTTCGTGTTCGTGGATTGCCTGAAAGACGATCAGCCCATGAACCCCACCAACACCAATGATGGCGGCTATGACGGCTGTGCCCTGCGCAAGAAGCTGAACACCGAGATTCTCGACACCTTCCCCGCGCACATCAAGCTCCGTATGCAGCCCGTGTACAAGGACGGCGACCTGCTGCGGCTGCTGACCGAGGGCGAAGTGTTCGGTAAGAACGAATACGGCGAGCCTGACGGCGACGCGCAGCTTGAACCCATGAAGCGGCGCAAGAACCGCATCGCGTTCCAGGGCAAGGGAACCGATGAATGGGAGTGGTATTGGCTCCAGAACAAGCGCAAAGGTTCCGCTGCCCATTTCGCCCGTGTCTACTACAACGGCTATGCGAACTACTACGACGCCTCGAACTCTCTCGGCGTTCGCCCCGCTTTCAAAATCAAATGATCTGAAATCACACCCCTTTATGGGGTGTGTCACGAAGGAGGGAGAACCCATGCTGCACGACTATTATATCAAACCCTGCCCCTTCTGCGGCGGCAAGCCAAGGCTGGAACGCTCTCACAGGGCGTTCATCGGCGGCGAAACCACAAGGGTAGCCTTTGTCCGCTGCACCGTCTGTGAGGCCCGTTCGGGCCGTCAGAAGCTGTCTGACTTCGGTCACACATCGTCCTCCACCGAGGCAGATCAGGCGGTCATCGCGGCTTGGAACCGCAGGGCGGGCGAAGGTGGTGAATCGGCGTGATCAACGTCCTGATATGGGGCGCTCTGATACTCATTGCCATCGAAATTGATTGGCTCGGAAACTGTGTCAAGGAATTGACCAAAGAGCTTCGCAGAATCACAAGGCGGGTGGAATAATGGGGATTCCTGAAAAAATATTCCTGTTGCTGCTGTGCCATTTCATCGGTGATTATGTTCTTCAAAGCAGTTATATCGCCGCCACCAAGGGCGAAAACCTATGGCACATGACCGCACACAGTTTTCTATATACGCTTCCCTTTTACCTCTGCTTCGGCTTTGATTGGCGATTGATTGGAGTGCTTGTCACTCATTTCATCACAGATATTCTCAAAGCCAGGTGGAAAATTATCGACTACCCAACCGACCAACTCGATCATCTGATCGAAATATTCTTCGCTTACTTTGTACTTTAGGAGGTTTACATTCCCATGAGAGACATCATCAAGATCGGTTCTATTGTCCTCGCCCTGCTGTTCGTTTTCCTGTTCATCGTTGACCTGTTCATGCCGACCTACGGCTTCTTCGCCAAGGTGGATTCTGGCTATGTCGGCATCGTCACCCACTTCGGCAAGATCAAGGACGAGGTGCTGCCCGCAGGTTTCCACCTGACCGGCTACTTCGACCAGGTGCATCCCATCAACGTGCGCACCCAGATCAAGAACGGCGAAGTGGTAGCCTTTTCCTCGGACATTCAGCAGGTCACACTGTTCGTCTCCATCAATTACAACGTCACCCCGGAGGCGGCGAACACCCTATACAAGACCATTTCTGGCGATTACTTCGCAACTCTGATCTCCCCTCGCGTGAACGAGAACGTGAAGGTTGTGGTCTCCAACTACACCGCCGAATCCCTGATTTCCAGCCGCGAGATACTGTCTGCCGAGGTGTTGAAGCTGATGCAGACCGACCTCGCCCCATACGGCATCACCGCCACCGCCATCTCCATTGAGAATATCGACTTCACAGACGCTTTTGAGAACGCCGTGGAAGCCAAGCAGGTGGCGACCCAGGAAGCGCAAAAGGCCAAGACGCAGCAGGAGCAGCAGACGATGGAAGCGCAGCAGGAGGCCAACAGAAAGAAGATCGCCGCCGAAGCTGCCGCCGATGTCACGCGCACCGAAGCGGATGCCAAAGCCTATGAAATCAAGGTACAGGCAGAGGCCGAAGCGGAGGCCAACGAGAAGATCGCCGCTTCCATCACCGATGATCTCATCGACTACGTTCAGGCCCAGAGCTGGGATGGCAAGCTCCCAGGAACCTTTGTCGGCTCCGACAGCGCCATGCCCGTCATCCAGACCGAAACCAAGGAGGAAACGCCCAATGAATAGTGCCGCTTTCATCAAACTCGCAATTCAGGCGGTCATTGATTACTTCAATGGCAACGCCGACGCTACCGACAAGAACGGCAAGATCAGCGCCGATGACGTGTTCGTGGTGTGGTCGTGCAAGACCCTCCAGAACAACAAGGCCCTGCTCTCCACCACCGTCCCCGATGGAATGTACTACGAGATCACCTACAACGGTGACAGGAACGAGATGTACTTTGATGCCTACAAGAAGTGGGCCAATCGGGTCATCACCAACCCGTTTAAATAACCGACACGAGCGGTCATGCCCTCTCTCCATGAGAGGGAGGGCGTGATCTGGGAGGAAATTATGCCTAACTACATCCTTGCCGTCGATTTCGACGGAACCCTGTGTGAAAGCGCGTGGCCTGACATCGGTTATCCGAAGCAGGATGTCATCGACTATGTGCTTGAACAGCAGCGCAACGGCGCGAAGCTCATCCTGTGGACAAATCGCTGCGATGAAAAGCTCAACGAGGCCGTGAAGTGGTGCAAGGCCCACGGCATTGAGTTCGATGCCGTCAACGACAATCTGCCGTCAATGGTCGCGGCGTTCGGAAACAACTGCCGCAAGGTGTACGCCGATCTGTACCTTGACGATAAGAACCTCACTGTGGACAAAGTGGAAAGCTATATGTCCAACCGTTGGCGCAACGGCATCTCCCGCCAAAAGTTGACCCGCATGGGCCGCAGAAAGGATTGACAGACATGGCAGAGCTTAGAACCGTCATTCAAGCCCTCGAATATGGCTTTGAAAATCAGGTGTGCGCTGATCATACCTTCCGCTATGGCGATATGCCACAGCCTTACAACGTGACCCACCTGATGGGTGACGCTGCGGCCCATCTCAAAGCCCTCGTGCCTCGCGTCCTCAAATTGGAGGAACTTCACCCCCGGATGACCTTTTGGTTGGAGGACATCGACAAGGATGAAGTCATTCCTGCCATCGGCGGCTCCCTCGCGGGCGGGGCCAGGTGTTTCATCGACGTGTATGACCGCTCCATCGCCGCCCTCGAATCCGAGTACAACATCCGGTGGCGGGCTTGGACGCAGAAACCTACCCAAGAGGAAAGAGAGGTGGAACCGTGGAACTCACGGCCCTGATTCAGACGCTGCGAAACTGCGCCGAGGCGACGAGTTGCCCGTCTGATTGCCCCATGAAGTCCAAGAATTGGAACCGCATGGGCTACGCTGCCTGTAAACCCTTCAAGGACAACGCCACCTATGTCCCCGTCTCCCTGCTCCAAGAAGCCGTCGCCCAGCTGGAACAGCACATTCCCCACATCCTGTCGGTGGAAGAACTGCGCGGCTACGACGGCCCGCTGTGGGTGGAATGGAACGCGCCCTACGACTACGATTCCCAATGGGCGCTGCGCGACTTCCCTTCCGACTGGACACCCAACAAGAATAGCGGGCTGTACACCAAATACAGGTATTGGTCTACCCGTCCCACCAAGGAACAGGCCGCTCTGATACCGTGGAGGAAACTGACCGATGAATAATACAACCTATTCGCTGCATCTGTCCTTCAAGGACGGCTCCAACCCCTATGTGCGCTACGGCATGAACCGTCAACAGTACAGCAGGGAGCTTCTGAAATGGAAGCGCAATTACATCGTCACCATCGACAAGATCGAGAACGGCTTGGTGTTCGCCACCGCAGAAAGGAAAGAGAGCCATGAACCCCAACGATAAAGTCATCATCGCAAGCGTCGATTTTCGCTGCCGACGCTGCGGCGCGACCTATCACATCGGCTGTGCCTCTCACGCCACGGCGATGGAGTTCATCACGCTCATGGCACGAATGAAAGCCCAGGCCTGTCGCTACTGCGGCGCACAGGGCGACCATAACTATGTTCTCTACAATACCACCGTGGAAGGGAGTGCGCAGCCGTGACCTACCCCAATCTCGAACTGCTTCAATACCGCTTCGAGCAGTATCTTTTCAACATCCGCAATCACAACAAGGTCGAAAAGCCCTATTACCGGGGCAACACCCACATCTATGTATTCCCGCAGACATGGCCCAACACAGGCGGCGGCTTCGCCCGCAAGGGCGCGGTGTATGGTCAGAGCATGACCCAGCAGTACACCACCGTGGTGGTCAATGAGGGCGAGCAGAGCGCCTTGGTGTGCTTCGACAACGACCCCGCTTATTGGGTCTCATCCCTCACCAAGTCCTTCTGGAACGACCTGCGCCATCATAGCATGGCGGGCGTTGAGGATGCCTTTTCCCGATACGACGATGAGCGGGAGGACGAAAATGACCAACTTTGAGTGGCTCAAAACCCTCGACAAGCAGCAGACGGCGATTGTCCTCGGCTACTTCGCTGATCACCTGAATCATTGCAGCGATGTCCCCGACAACGACCCCTACGGCGGCGTTTCCGAGTGTACCGGATGCCCTGTGGCGGTGGACGGCTGCTGCGGATGGCCCAAAGATGATTGCAACACGTCGATGTACCGTTGGCTCAACGCCGAACACGGTGACAAGATCGACTGGTTCACCCATCAGTACATCATGGACATGGAGAAGATTGACCGTGGCGAATACCACTAAACGCATCTGTCAGAACTGCCTCCATTGGACACCCCACGGCGACGGCAGGTGGGGTAACTGCGACAGAGCCGCCACCGGCACATTCAGGCATCGCAAGGGCTACACCTGCCGACATTCGACTTCCCGATACTACAATACCCCGGCCTGTAAAACAAGATTTATATTGAGAGGTATAGCGAATATGAAAAACTTTGTCAAATTGACTTTGAATCCCAGCGGAGACCCCATTTACGTCGCGGTGGACAAGATCATCTCCGTCAATGTCTCCCACGACATGGATGCGCACAAGGGCACGATTGTCGGTGTTTCCCGCGACATCTATCCCTTCTTTGTGGTGAAGGAATCCCCCGACAGCGTGATGAACCTGATCAACAACGTCATGCGGCCCGACAACTCCAACCTCGTCGATGTGGATGCCAACACCTACACCTTCATCTACGGGAACGAGCGTATCAATGTGAATCTCGGCAGGATGGACGTGATGGTTCCCGTCAACGGCGGCAAGGGCAAGCGCAAGTTCGAGATCATCGAGGTGTGAGATCATGAGCAAGGCTTTGAATATGCTTCTCGGCTTTGTCGCTATTGTAGGCGGGATGGCTCCCGATGACGGCTACATGAGGATGCCCTTCGAGGATGAGATGGAAGAAGCAACAGAACAGGAGGGCGAGGGCGAGTGAAGGTATACCGAGTAGAAGATCAGGCGGGAAAGCACGGCCTGTGGCGCGATTTTGACGGAACCGTAAATCCGCTTTTCAATAAGCTGACCGTTGGGAAGTGTAAGGATATGCCGATGCCTGACAGCGACTTCTACAGAGCGAACGGCAAACAGTGGTTCTCCGCAACGGACACCCCCGAAAAGCTGCTGGCTTGGTTCGATGTCCTGGACATCATTGAATCTGAAAAGCTCGGCTATCACGTCTATGAATTTGATGTCGCAGGTGTTCGCAAGGTGAGCGACTATGAGGTGGTATTCACCCGCGATTCCGTCCGCGAGTGCAGAGCCATCGACCCGCAAACCATCTGGCCAGACTACAACGACAGGAGGAACTCATGAACGACTTCAAGGATTACACCAAGCCGCCCCTCGGTGCGCCACCGACTTATGTCCACTCCGAAATCCGTATCAGGGAGCTTGCCGACGCGATCTCCCGCGCATCTCACGAAGGTGTCAATTATACGGGCACGATCACCATGTGGGCCAACGAGATCATCGACCAGTGCGCCCTGATGAGCAAGTATCAGGACGGTTATATTCCCAAACGGGAAATGCCAGATTTATACCCTGATCACTCTTGACTTGATCACGATTCATCTGCTATGATTGTACACAGACGGCGCTTGTGTGCGATGGCTGATGCCAGATCATGCGAGCGCCTTTTCATTTTGAAGAAGGGAGATGACCACCATGCCGACAAGCGACTGGCCCGAACCGATGACCGACGAGCGAGCCTCCGAGATCATCCGCAAGGCTTTTCCGAAGGGCCTGAAAAAGCCCCATACTTTCATTCAGGTGCATGACCTGATCGACGCGCTGCTGTACGCCCGAACCAAGTGCGCCAACGAGTGCCTTGGCTACTGCATCAAATGGGCCTATGAGATGAACAAGGAGAGATACAAGCCATGACAGAATCGTCCCGCCCGCTGTATCATTTCCACTATCGTGATCTCACGATCAACGATGAGGAACAGTCCAATGTGATGTACAAGCTCATGGAGATACAGCCTCATAAATCTATGGACTATACGTGGGATGACATCGGAACCTCCAATCTCATGATGGATGCCTGGGGCGATTCCATGCGCTTTTCCCCGCAGAACAGGTCGTGGTACATCTGGACAGGCACTCAATGGGCGCGTCAGGAGCTTGGCAACACCGCCCATGACCGCCTTGCGACTTTGCTCACCCTGCTGCTGCACTACTGCAAGGAGCAGACGTGGTTCGTGGAGAACGACGAGCGACTTTCCAAGAGCGAGAAGGAGGACGAGACCGCCGTCATCGCCTCCTACGCCAAGTATGTGCGCTCCATCCGCAAGTATCACGCGATGGAAGCCATCAACAAGGAACTCATGACCTCCTGCGTCATGAACCTCCGCGAGATGGACACCAACCCCTACATTCTGAACACGCGCAACCAGGCCTACGACCTGCGCACGGGAGAGGTTGTCGATGACATTTCCGGTCTCAACATCACCAAGCGAGCCAACACCTACATCCCCGCCGATGGGCTTGACCCGCTGTGTGACCGTTGGTATCAGTTCATCGACGAGATCATGTCCCACGACAAGGAAAAAGCCGCTTTCCTGCAACGCGCCCTCGGCTATTCCCTGCTGGGCGTGAACAAGGAAGAATGTATGTTTATCGCCTACGGCTCCAAGTCCCGCAACGGCAAGGGAACCCTGTTCAACGCTGTGGAGAAAGCCCTCGGAGAAGATTACATCCGCGCCTCCGCTCCCGACTTGATCTTGGAGAAGCGCGGCGGCGGTTCCACCGACTTTAATTCTCCCCAGCCCGCCCTTGCCTCCCTCGTTGGTTCCCGCATTGTCTCCATGAGCGAATCAGATCGCGGGCAGCGCCTCCATGCAGGAGCCATGAAAGCCATGACAGGCCGCGACACCCTCACCGTCCGAGGGCTGTACGAAGCGCCGTTCAGGTTCTCCCCGGAGTTCACCCTGTGGCTCAACACCAACTACCTGCCCGCCATCACCGACGATACCGTGTTCCTGTCCAATCGTATATGGGTCATTGAGTTCAATGAGCATTTCGACGAGGGCACAAGGGACATGAACCTCAAAGAGCTTTTCACCGCCGACGAGAACCGTCCTACGATCTTGAAGTGGCTGCTCGACGGAGCCATCGACTATTGTCAACATGGCCTCAACCCGCCCGACTGTGTGCGCAAGGCCACGGCGAACTATCGTAGGCTCCACGACAGGATTGGCTCGTTCATGGAAGATTGCTGCGTGGAGAAGCATGGCGAGAAGGTCAAGCGCTCCGACCTGTACAGGGTCTATCGACAGTGGTGCAACCGCGAGGACAACCGCTTCACCCCCATTGGCTCATCTACTTTCTATGAGGAAATGATGGTCAGAGGGCATGGAGCCATCAAATCCAACGGCGACTATATGGTTCAGGATTTGATGATCAAGGAGGAAGCGCTCAACATGAGAGTGAACAGGATTCCACTGTGAGCAGAGCATCCAGGGCATTTAGGGCAATTCTGGAAAGACCTTTTGCGTAGCGAGGGTTTTAAGATTCTCTGGGGCAATTAGGGCAATATTTGAAATACCTTTTGCGTAGAGAAGAAAAAATCAAATACTATATAAAGGGTATCCGGAAAAGTGCCCTAAATGCCCTGACTGCCATCTGGCGACTTTAAGAGCATATAAGAGGGTTTAAGAGCATCATGGAGGCGAGCGACTTTGGGAAAATGTCTATACGACTTTCAATGCCTGTTCGGTCAGGACAACGCAGGTTCGGATTGTAAGCATTGTCCGTACTATGAACCCGATGGACAGGATGATCAGGAGAACAAGAACGACTTTGAGAAATGAGGTGATTGAACATGGCTGAAAAGGAGATGGAGCAGGTGGGTCGGGAGATCGCCAAGAAAAAGAGACGGGTGGGTAATCCTGCCATGACGGGCGATGCTATCGACATCGACCCGAATGAGAACACCAAGTATATCATGCAGGGCCTACGACTTTTGAACCTGCCGAATATCGACATGACTGACCCTGTTGCTGTTCAGCATAGGATTGATGAGTATTTCACCATTGTGGCTCAAAACGGGAACAAGCCCACTGTTGCGGGATTGGGGCTTGCGCTGAACGGAATGGACAGGCGGCGACTATGGGAAATCAGGACGGGAACACAGAGCCGGGGACATGATGCAGGTGAGAGCTTACCGCTCGAAGTGCGGGACATTATCAAAAAGACGTACAAATTTATGGAGGAATTGTGGGAAAATTATATGCAAAATGGCAAAATTAACCCAGTTTCTGGCATATTCCTCGGCAAAAATAACTACGGCTATGTGGACAAGCAGGATTATGTGATCACGCCGAACACCCAGACCGAGAGCGACTTTTCCGAGGACGATATTCGCAAGCGCTACGTCCTGCCCGACCCGGATGCCTGATCGACTTTGCGACTTTGGCGCTCACCTGAACGACTATGCCGAGCGACTTTGCGACTTTCCCCGCCGACTTTCCGACTATGCCGAGCGACTATCAAACGACTTTCCGACTTTGACGAGCGACTTTGCCCGAACGACTATCGACTTTCGCCAAAACGACTATCGACTTTCAGAAAAAATCCCGTCCGGAGGCGCGAAAAAACCGGGCGGGAAAATTTATGAGAAAATTTCAGAAAACAGATTTGTGCCGGTTTGAAAAAGCATGGGGTTTTGAGATTTTCCGGACATGGTTCTGTAAACCGGATTTGATGGTATCGGTTTTCGGTTTGGAATATTCTGAAATATGGTTTTCAATACTATTTTGTGAATAGCTCTAAAACGCTCTGTAATGGCTCTAAAATCGCTTGTATTTTTGCCCTATACCTAATTAGGGTAAACGGTTAAAACCTCCCAGAATGGCAATTTGAACGTCTGGAGACGTTTGAAAGATATAAAGCTATTCCGCACAATGTCAAGCCCCATTCAGAAAACGCATTTTCAAGCCCTGGGAGGGCTGTTAATCGCTTTTCTGAATGGGGCTTGTATGGTAAATCATGCCCCAGGTGTAAAGCGGTTTTAGGGCTGTTTCTGGGGCTTGTATGGTAATGGCCTGGGGGGGGGGCTGTTGGCTGTTTCCTGTTGGCTGTTTCCTGTTGGCTGTTGATCAATATGGGGAGGGCTTGACAGGTTTGGAGGGCTTGCAAGCGGTTAAACCTCCATTCAAGGCAATAATATTAGGGCTTGCAAGCTGTCAAGCGTTGACAGCATACAAGCCCATTACAGCCCATTTCAAGCGGTTAGGGAATGGGGAGGATATACAAGCCCATTCAAGGCAGGAAACAGCCCCAGGCGCTTTTCCTGGGGCTGTTGATCAATGGTTAGGTTATTTCTGAAAATCGCTGAATTTCGCTTGTAATGTCCTGGGGTGTATTCGCCCATTTATCAAGCCATGTTTGAAAATGGATTGATAGATAACATTCAAAATTATCAAGCGCATTTTCATTGCTTGCAAGGGTTTTTATACCTTTAATAAAATCATGGGCGATTGATTCATATTCCCTGTTTATCATGGCTCTAACCTCCTAATAATTCGGAATTGCAATAAACAATGGTTCTTTTGTTTTCCTGTCAATGATGGTATAACAATCGCCGTCAAAATCAATCAATGTGCGGTTTTTCTTGAAAGTTATACCCAGGTTTTTCAAAAACCGAGTAAAAGCGCGTTTTTCATTCTGGGCTGTTGTGGACATTGTACCCATTTCATAACTTGTATTATGTACCCATTCATTATCATACATGATGGCGTCAATTTGCCTAATCTCAAAAGTCATAATTAAAACCTCCTAATCAATCTTTTTCTAACCTGAATCGGTTCATTGTACATTTGTTCTAAATGGCGCTTGAATTTCTCCAATGTGCTAATATCCTTTAGCGGTTTGGTATTGCAATGGTAATATTCCATTGACATTATATTGTGTGATTCTTGTATGATCATTTCCCCATTTTCATACATCGGAATACACTGTAAACGGTTATACGGGTTATATTCAGCGTAAACCGCTAAAACCTCCATTCTGTTATTGATTTTGTCCATAGCGGTTCTAAAGATAACAGGCCATTTATCCATGCTTAAAACCTCCTATTTATTCAGCTTTAGCAATTCAGCCAATACCATAAATGGAAACAGTATCAAACAAATCAGAATCATTGTTAAATTGCCTCCATTTCCGGAAAAACAGTATCAATAATGGTTTTGATTGTAACCCATAATTCGATATACTGTTTAACCCATTTCCCAGAATCGGTTTGAAATTCCGTCAAGGCTGTAAAAACATATCCGGTTTGTTTTGTTTCGCCTGATTTTGTATCAATGTACATAGGAGATTTATTTTTAATCCCATTATCAGAAATGGTTATATAATTTTTGTCTCCTACAATTTCCCGATACTGGAGAATAGCGCTTGACAGGTTTTCAGCATTGATCAAAATGGGGCGAATATAACCCGAATCAATCCAATACCTTTTATGGTTATATTCTTTCATTGTGCAGGTAGTAATAAATTCAAATGTCATTGCTTTAACCTCCCATTCTAATACAATCATTAAGTTTAATTCTAATTCCCTTGTATTTGAAATAAGGTTGACGGGAGTTATAATATACTTTTGATTTGTGGATTGACGGTTTTCCAGCCCATGCCCCAGCTATAAAAATGATATAATCGTCAATACCATATTCAACAGCTTTTATTTCAATTCCGCTAAATCCACTAAAATATGCTTTACTGGGTTTATCCATGTATTCCCGTTTATCCATTCTCAAAACCTCCTAACATTCAAAATACAGAATCAAGTCTAAAGCGCTTGAAAAATGTTGGTTTTCCAATTCGGTTACAATGTCGCTGTATTGTTCCGGGTTTTGTTCCCTTGTAACCATTAATTGTTTGTACAGTCTCCCATAACAGCCCTGGGACATTGCCAAACCTCTAATTACCTGCAAAATATCATTGATTTTCATTGCTTTATGCCTCCATTCTTTCATCATAGTAACAACGAACATATTCCCCAGAATCGTCAATTTCTATCATTAACGGGTTATAATAGTTTTCGCTATCATATCCGGATAGAAATTGCAATTTGTCGTTTTCTTCCCAGGTTATGGGAAAATCCATTCTCAAAAATTGATCAATCGCCCATTTTCGCCCATTGAAAACGAAATAATCAAGATATGTACCATTATCCGGGTTAAAATTGGTTTGTCCATCCCTATAACCGTTTTCATCCATTCTGTAATAAAACAGGGAATGACGGGAGGTTATGTTATAGGCTTGCCTAATCTTAATCCACCTGGAAACGCGCTTGATATACCTGTTATCATTCGTTTTGATAATTTTCATCTTAATAAAACCTCCTATCATATTTTCCCAGTTCGGTTTTACATTCTTTCAGCGTTTTGATATAGGGTATTTCCTGCAAATACCTGTCAAATTCAATTCGCCGTTTTCCTGTCATACGGTTATAACCGTTTTCATTCTTGAATTTATCCAACATTCTGTTGGTATACCATTCTATTTCTTGATTAATAGCGGTTATGCAAGCGGTTTGGTATTGCCAACATTCCCAGGTCCTATTCAAGTAATAGCAATGTGCGGTTTGTTCCCTGTTGTCATTGATAAACAAGTTACAATCATGTGCAAAACCATTCCGGGTTGACCTGGAATTGCAAACAAATTCAAACCGAGTATTGTTAATCTCCATCTTGATAATTTTCATAATTCAAACCTCCATTATCTGTTATGGTATGTTGTGGAATGTTGGGGAGAAAACCGCTTGACAATAGCAGGTAAATTAACGTATTGGCTTTACATATCCTCTATAGCTGTCGAATGATTCATTGATCATACATTATGCTATATACTAATAGTTGACGCTTGCATTAACAGCATACACTATATAAAGCGGTTAATCTCCCCCAGGTCATTTATACTAATTCAGAATTGATCATTTCTGTTTGCTTGATGATTGTTTCTTGATTCAAAACAGTTTTCAATGTCTGAATCAATCGCCCCAGGGCTGTTTCATCACATTCAATCAATTCAACGCGCAACGTGTTTTCTATCACAATTTCGCCGTTTTCATGCTTGTAAATCCCTGTTGCGTTATAAATTGTGCCTCCATCCAACATTGTGTAAATCAGATTTGATACAATTTTTGTCGCCTCCAATGTATCAATTTTCTGGGTTTTAGTATCTTTATCATTCAAACCGATATACAGTGTTACCTTTTTCATTCTAACAAACCTCCATTTCCATCCATTCGCGCTTGCAAATTCCCGGCAGGTTAAACAGTCTCCTAAAGCTGTCAATATGTTTGGCTGTTGTCGCGCTATAACCTCCCCATAACCGCTTGAAATTCCCGGATTGATCAATCATACAAACGATTGTTTCATATGATTGCAAGTAGGTGTTACCATTGTTACAAGCTATTACAATCGCTTTTCCATAATAGCTTTTCTGATTATGGGGTTTTAGTTCAAATTCCCTAAAGCCCTCCATAATCGTTTTAACATCCAATACTTGATACTTATACATTCTCAAAACCTCCTATCATTGTTTTCTATGTACCATTTCACCTTGTAACCGTCTCCCAGGTGAAAAGCAGTCCAGCGCGCTAAACCTAAATCGTCGAATGTTCCTAACCGTCTGCCGTCTGGTGATTCAACATAGTACCTAATCATTGCTATAACCTCCTATTCTCCAATGATGGTAAAACATCCCAATACATCAAACATGGAATTGATTGATAATTGCTTGATGGTATAACCCATATACTTTTCAAGCAATTTCCGGGTTATTTTGTCTCCCAGGTGTTTTGCTATTTCCCGATACAAGCGGTTATAATAGCGGTTTTCCAGTTCTCCAACAGTCAAATGATTGTATTCATTCATAGTTAAAAGCAACATTGTTTTTGCCCTCCATTCACTTGATTAACAGGTTTTCCTGTTGACAGCTATATAATAACAGGTTTTCCTGTTATTGTCAATACTGTTTTGAGACGAAATAACAGTTTTTCCTGTTAATAGTTTGTTATGTGTTTTCTTTTGAGTTTTCGCACATTGCAAGCGCCTGGGGGCAATGGCCTGGGGCTGTTGATCAATAGGGCAATGGGTTATAATCGGTTAGGGCTTGCAAGCCTTATACAGCCCCATTACAGCCCATTGCAAGCGCCTGGGGCAATGGCCTGGGGTTTTCCTGCGTTTGATCAATGGGGAGGATATACAGCCCATTGCAAGCGCCTGGGGCTGTTGGGTTTGGGTATATCCTCCATTGCAAGCGGTTAGGGCTGTTTCTGTTGGCTGTTGATCAATATGGGGAGGATTGCAAGCGCCTGGGGCAATGGCCTGGGGTTGAATCGGTTATGGCAATGGCCTGGGGCTGTTGGCTGTTTCCTGTTGATCAATGCTTGATGGTATATGGGGTTATGGGTATAGGGTATATGGGGTTATATGCTTGAATCAGCTTGTAAACCTGCGTTTTTCTGTTTTCGCTTTTCCTGCGTTTTCGGTTTGGTTTGTCGCTTTTCCTCCCCATTACCCAACAGCCCCAACAGCCCTAACCCCTGGGGGAATGGCGCAAAAACAGAGCGTCGCGGGGGAGTAGCTCAAATATCCGAAAAATTCAAAAAGCCTATTGACATAAACAGAATAACATGATATACTGTTAATCGACAGGAGGTAATCAACATGACTGAAAAAGAGATCATCCGTACTGCAATGAACATTCGAGGCTTCAATCAGACCATGCTCGCAAAGAGCGCAGGATTCAAGGGACAGAGCAACGTCAGTGAGATGCTGCGCAGTAAGAACCTGCGGGTGGACAACTTGGTTCGGCTGCTCGATGCGATGGGGTTTGACCTCATCGTGAAAGATCGGAATGGTTCAAACAGGGACAATGTTTGGAAGGTCACATTGGAGGAAGAAGGTGTGGAGCAATGACAAATTATCAGATGATACACTCCTTGGTTTGTCAAGGCATCGCCACCGCCAACATGAAGGAGCAGCATGTTACGACAGCCGTGATGAACAGTGCGATGGCGAACACCGTCAAATCTGAATCAGGACTTGATACAATCGAGGGATTGCAGGTCAAAATCATGGACGCTCTCCCTGATGGCAAGATCATTCTCGAATGACAGGGCATTTAGGGCAGTTTTGAATAAACCTTTTGCGTAAGAGATTAGAGAACTAATACTATATAAAGTATGTTGAAAATATTGCCCTAATTGCCCCAAGGAGGAATTTCGATGGTTTACGGATATGCTCGTGTAAGCACCAAGGGGCAGGACAAGTACGGGAACAGTCTGCAAGATCAGACCGAGAAGCTGAAAGCCGCAGGGTGTGAGCAGGTGTTCCACGACAGCTTCACCGGAACCAAGATGGAGCGGCCCGAATTTTCCAAGCTCATGGAGAAGCTGCAAGACGGTGACACCTTGATTGTGACCAAGCTCGACAGGTTTGCCCGTACCGCTGCCGATGGTGCGAAAACCGTTCAGGAGCTTGTGAACCGTGGTGTGGAGGTGAACGTCCTCAACATGGGTCGGGCTGACAACACACCTATGGGAAAGCTCATGGTGACAATCATGTTCGCCTTTGCCGAGTTCGAGCGCGACATGATCGTGGAACGCACCACCACGGGCAAGGCCGTAGCCAAAGCCAATAACCCCGATTGGCGAGAAGGTCGGAAACAGAAGGAGATGCCCGATTTCCAAAAATTCCTCGAAAAACAAAAAAGGGGCGAATTGACGGTAGATCAGTGCTGCGAGCAGATGCAGATTTCCAGATCGACGTGGTACGACAGGGTGCGCAAACTGACGGCGTAGGCCAGGAGGTGAGATTGTGGCGATCATGAAGTGCTTTGCGTGTGGGAAGTATGCGCAGAGTAGGTTGGACAGCGGTGAGTGGATTTGCAAGGATTGTGTGAACAGTGTCGGCGGCTACAAGAATTGGTTTACCATCAAGAAGCTGTCTCCCGATCAGATATTGCAGATGATGGGTGCTGACGGAGGTGCTGCCGAGGAAAGTTCCTTCAAGGGCGCTGTGAGAAGCGTTCACGACGGAATGGCTACACCCAAGGTCATTCACAGTAGGCCGCAGACGATTATTGTCAAGCAGCGTGGCGGTTGCTTGTGGGCGATAGGATTTCTTGTGGTATTATTTATCGTGATCATGATTCTCGTTGCCGTATTGGGTGCGGGATTCTCTCACATCCCCGTGAATGGGAGATAATTGCTATTGACAAGGGATTTGTAAGATAAGATTCAGATTGGCGCTTATGTGCGAAATGTACATAAGCGCTATTTCTTTTGGTTTTGGAGGTGTTTGAATGTCGGAGATATATGATCTGCTGCCGCGAATTGCGGAAATAATCGAGAATGAGCCGCACAAAGTGATGGCCTACAAGGATTACTTCGCCATCTCTCAACAGATGATGAAGTCTGACCTGCTCGATGGCGTTGATCAGTTGAGATGGCTGTCGGAAAAGATCATGGGTGTCATTCCCGATCTTGCCGAGGATGATCTGGATGCGGCACGAGAGTTTGTCGGGCTGCATCGGCGCGTTCTGTTGGCGGCTGCGCCTTGGGATTTTGACAGCTATCTCCTGTTTGTTGAGTGGAACAGGGAGCCGAGCAAGAAGTTCTACTATCCTCGCAGGAAGATTCTCAAACAGGTCGTAGATGCGCTGCAAGACCTTGTGGATGACAAATTGGACATCCTCGGTATCAGTATGCCCCCAGGCGTTGGCAAGACCACCCTTGCGATCTTCTTCCTGACGTGGCTGGCGGGTAAGATTCCAGATGCGCCCATCCTGACAGGTAGCCATAGCAACAGCTTTGTGCGAGGGACGTATGACGAGTGTCTGCGTATCTTTGACCCGAACGGCGAGTATCTGTGGCATGAGGTGTTCCCCAATGTTCGGGTGACGGGAACCAACGCCAAGGATTGCCGAATTGATCTGGGGACGAGGAAGCGCTTCGAGACATTGGAGTTCACATCAATCGGTACAGGCAATGCGGGCCTGTATCGTGCGGCTACCCTGCTCTACTGCGATGACCTGGTGAGCGGCATCGAGGTGGCGCTGTCCAAGGAGCGGCTGGACAAGCTGTGGGAGACCTACACCACCGACCTGCGGCAACGTAAGATAGGCGACAAATGTAAGGAGCTTCATATCGCAACGAGATGGTCTGTCCATGACATTATCGGACGCTTGGAGCGTGAGTACGAGAACAATCCGAGGGCGCGGTTTATTGCCCTGTCTGCCCTTGATGAGAACGATGAGAGTAACTTCAATTACCCATTCGGCGTTGGTTTCACGACGCAGTTCTATCATGAGCAGCGCAACATCATGGACGATGTGAACTGGCGGGCCTTGTACATGAATCAGCCTATTGAGCGCCTCGGTCTGCTCTACGATGCGCAGGAGCTTCGACGGTATTTTGAGCTTCCTGACGGCAAGCCCGATGCGATCATCTCCGTGTGCGACACCAAGGACAAAGGTTCGGATGATTGCGTAATGCCGATTGCCTATAAGTACGGGGAATTGTATTACATCGACGAGATTCTCTGCGACAATAGCAATCCTGAAATCGTGGATGCCCGCCTGATTGATATTCTGCTGCGGCACAATGTCCACATGAGTTGCTTTGAGAGCAATTCAGCAGGTGGACGTGTGGCACAGACTGTACAGGAAGGTGTCAAGGCGAAGGGCGGCAGGACAAAGATTGTCACCAAGTTCACGACGGCGAACAAGGAGACGAAGATCATTGTCAATTCACCGTGGGTGAAGGAGCATTGCCTGTTTCGTGATGACAGCGTGAGCAATAAGGAGTACAAAAAGGCCCTCGGAAAGCTCTGTTCCTACACCACGGCGGGCAGGAACAAGCACGATGACGTTCCCGATGCCTTTGCGCAGCTTGCGGAGTATTCGCAATCCTTCAACGGCGCTTCCGTGGAGATTATACAAAGGCCGTTCTAAATTAAATTTCGATAAATGGAATTGTGCTATTGACAATGATTCCGTTTTATGGTATTATCGTTACGGATAATAGAATTATCCGATGGCGCTTATGTGCGAATTTCAGTACATAAGCGCCATTTTTATTTGTCAGAAAGGAGGTAGTCAGCCTTGATGGATTATCCGAAGAATGGTCTGTTCGGCAGGACGGAAATTTGCACTCCTGTGGACACGATCACCAAGAGCAACGTGGTCAATGTCTTGCAAAAGGCGCTGGCGATTCACGCTGTTAATTCCTGTCAGATTGACTATCTCTACCGATATATGCGCGGCGAGCAGCCGATTTTGAAGCGCAAGAAGAAGGTTCGGCCTGAAATCTGTAACAAGATCGTGGAGAATCACGCCGCCGAGATCACGCAGTTCACGTCGGGTTATTTCCTTGGAGAGCCTGTCACCTACGTTCGCCGTGGTGACAGGATGCAGACCTCCAAGGAGATTTCCAGACTGAACGATTTCATGTTCTTCGAGGACAAGGCAAGCCATGACAAGGACATGGCGACGTGGATGGCGATTGGCGGTGTCGGGTACAGGATGGTGCTGCCCGACAGGAATGTGGAGATCGACGAGGATGAATCGCCCTTCGAGATCGACACGCCTGACCCGCGCTATACGTTCGTGGTGTATCACTCCGGGTTTGGTCATCGCCGCATGATGGGCGTTCGGCAGATTTTCAGGGAGAAAACCCTCGATTACATCGAGACCGTCTATTGCGGCTACACCGTTGATCACTACTTCGAGGTCGTGGACGGCGTTCTGACGGTGTGGAAGGAACATACCATGGGCGACATCCCGATCTTCGAGTATCGCCTGAATATGTCGCGCATGGGCGCTTTTGAACCTGCCGTTCCCCTGCTGGACGCGATCAACACCATTATGAGCAATCGCGTGGACGGCATCGAGCAGTTCATTCAGAGCTTCTTGAAGTTCGTGAATTGCGAGGTGGATAAGGAGAAGGTCAAGAGCCTCCAGGAGCTTGGCGCAATCATGATCAAGTCCGTGCAGGGCTTGAACGCAGATGTAAGCGTGGTGTCCCAGGAACTCAACCAAGAGCAGACGCAGACCCTCGTGGATTACCTCTACGATCAGGTGCTTGTGATCTGCGGGATGCCGACCACCACCAAGGGCGGCACTTCCACCTCGGACACCGGTCAGGCCGTGTTTTTGCGGGATGGCTGGAGCCAGTGTGAGGCGCGGGCCAGAGACACCGAGCTTCTTTTCAAAAAGAGCGAGAAACAGTTCCTGCGCTTGGTGCTGAACATCATTCGGGTGAACGACAGCGAGTTCAATCTGTCGCTCGCGGAGGTGGAATGTAAGTTCACGCGCCGTCAGCATGACAATCTCCAGAGCAAGACCCAGGCCCTGCTTGGGATGCTCGAAGCGGGTCTCAATCCCGAAGTGGCAATCGCTACGAGCGGCCTGTTCAACGACCCGATGGACGTGACCTTGCAGAGCAAGCCCTACTTGAAGAAGTGGGAGTACATCCCCTTGCAGTCCTCCAAGAAGGGCAATGAGGGCGACAACGATGATTCAGATGATTCAGATGATTCAGATGATTCAGATGATCAGGACAAGGATGATGCCGAATGAGTGACATCTATCGCCATGCGGATAAAGCCATCAAACGGCTTTACGACGAGATGGAACGAGAGTTTCAGAATCTGTCTGTCATCCTTCGCTTCGATGAGTTGAATCTGTTGAACGCCAGATCACAGGTCGATGCCATGTTCAAGCGCCTCGATGCCTTGTGCGTGGATGAGTACGAAGAAGTCGCAGATGAATCGTATTCGGATGCCAAGGATGAGGTTGGAGCCGCCGCTGGAAAGCGCAAAAAGCCGAAATCAGGCTTTGTGAACACGGTGATGATGGCCTATCATCCGCTGACCAAGTACAGCTACAGGAACGAGTGGAAGCGCAAGCGTGATCGCTTGGTAGAGAGCTTGGTGAGCAGCCGTAATCGCTTGGAGGTACGACAATCTCTGCGCAGGTCTTTGACCCTCTTGGAGAATCAGGTGCGGCAGTACGCCGACATCATGACCGATGAGGCGAGGCTCAACGCCTTTGTCGATGCGGGAGAAGATCGGTTCAAGTGGAACACGCAGCACGACGGCAAGGTTTGTGAGGTTTGCAACGAGCGAGACGGACAGGTCTACAAGCTCGTTGACATCCCCACAAAGCATCATCGTTGTAGGTGCTATCTCACACCCGTGAGTACGGGAGAATGAAGGTTTTAGGCGGCTTTCGCCGCTTGAAATAGCTCGCAGAGAAGCGAGGGTAAATAAGTCGCATAACACCGTTAGAGAAAACGGGATATAAATTTCGCAATCATTTCACAGGTCGGAGATGACCTATCAAAAAGCGCAAGGAGGAATTGATTATGAGTTTTGACTGGACGAAGGTAGAGGGTTATCGAGATGACATGACCGCCGATGAGAAGTTGGCGCTTCTCGAAAACTACGACCCCAATCCCAACCCTGACCCCGAACCGAATCCCAACCCTGACCCGAAGCCCACTCCCGCCCCCAAGCCCAATCCGAATCCTGCTCCCGCTCCCAAGGATTTGAAGGGCTATGTTCCCAAGTCGCAGTTCGACAAGGTTTCGAGCGACCTGGCTGCTATGAAGAAGCAGCTTCGGAGCAAGATGAGCGAGGATGAGCAGAAGGAGCTTGATCGTCAGACCGAGCGCCAGGAGATGGAGACGGAGCTGGCTACCCTGCGGCGCGAGAAGCTGCTGAACAGCCATAAGGCTTCTTTCCTGTCCCAGGGCTACGATGAGCAGCTTGCCGAGGAAGCCGCCACCGCTCTGGTGGATGGCGACCACGACGGCGTGTTTGCTGCCATGAAGAAGCACAGCGTGAACATGGAGAAATCCATGCGGGCGAAGTTTCTGAAAGAAACTCCTGTTCCTCCTGCCGGGGACAACCCCAACGAGGACGAGAAAACCAAGAAAGAACAGGCCGCGCTCCGAGCGAGCTTCGGTCTGCCGCCGATTTAATCGAAGGGAGGAAATAGATAATGGGTAATTCCATTCAGTTGGCAGAGAAGTGTCTGCCGATGCTGGACGAGGTTTACAAGGCGAGTGCCAAGTCCGCTATTCTCGATGCTACTCGCATTGATTTCGTGAACGCCAACACCGTCAAGGTGTTCAAGACCGCGATGGACGGTCTGGGCGATTACAGCCGCAACCAGGGCTTCACCAAGGGTGACGTGACCGGCGTGTGGGAGAGCATGACGCTTTCCAAGGACAGGGGTCGTTCCTTCTCCGTGGACAGCATGGACGATGAGGAAACCATCGGCCTGGCGTTCGGTACGCTGGCGGGTGAGTTCATTCGCACCCGTGTGGTTCCCGAAATCGACGCTTACACCTTCGCCAAGATCGCTGGTGCTACCGGCATTGATGCCGCTACCGCCGCTGACATCACCATCGGCACTACCGATGTTGCCGCTCTGGTTGATGAGGCCGAGCGTTCCATGAACGAGAATGAGGTTCCCCAGGAGGGCCGCATCCTGTTCATTTCCGAGAACGCCTACGCTGGTCTGCGGGCCAAGATCGTTCGCACTGTGCTGAACGACGAGCGTGGCATCAACCGCGAAGTGCAGACCTACGACGGTATGCAGATCATCCGTGTGCCGCAGAACCGTTTCTATACCGCCATCACCATGTATGACGGCAAGACCTCCGGTCAGGAAGCGGGCGGCTACATCGGCACGAAGCAGACGGGTTATCCCATCAACTTCATGGTGATTCATCCGTCCGCGATCTGCAAGGTCGTGAAGCACGCTCTGCCCCGCATCTTCCCCCCGGCTGTCAACCAGAGCGCTGATGCCTGGCAGTTTGACTATCGTATCTACCATGATACGTTCGTCTACCAGAACAAGGCGAAGGGCGTGTATCTGCACAAGGCCGCTACCGCCCTGGCCTAATGGGAGGGCGAGAGCATGGCTGAACTGAAAACCCCGAAGGGTCTGATCGTCGGCCTGATTCCTCCGGAGATGCTCGCGGAGGCGATGGTTGGCGAGACCCCCAAGGCTGATGAGAAGCCCGCCGAGAAGCCCGCTCGCGGGCGCAAACCCAAGGAGTAAGGAAGGAGGTAGACCGTGATGGAGGTAGCCGAGAAGTTGTCCATGATCAAGTCGATTCTCGAAATCGACGCGAGTGACATCACGCAGGATGACCGCATCACGGTCTACCTGAACGCCGCCGAGAAGGAGATTCTGGCGTGGCGTTACTCCTACGCAGAGTTGGAAGAACCTATCACCACTGTCCCGGAGGAATACGAGATGACGCAGGTTTACGCCGTGATCGCGGGCTATTCGCAGAGCGGTGCGGAGAACCAGATTTCTCACACCGAGAACGGCATCAGTCGTATGTTCTCCTTCCCCGACATGATCGCATACATCCGCGCTCATGTCATCCCCATAGCGAAGGTGATTTAGATGCGGTGCTTGCAGCGAAATAAGTCTCCGTTCTATTACGCGCTGTTCGTGAAGAAAGTACCTCTCACGGACGAGTACGGGAACGAGACCTCTGAATACGAGGTTGTGTATGGCAACCCTGAACGGTGTCAAGCGAATATCTCGGCTGCTCGCGGCGAGACCATCCTTCGGCAGTTTGGCGAGGATGTGGCCTATGACAAGGTGATCGTGATGGATGACACCACGACCCCGATTGATGAACATTCGGTGCTTTGGGTTGACACCATGCCCGAACTGGATGAAAACGGGGCGCTTGCCAAGGACGAAGATGGAGCTGTAATCACACCTTGGGATTATCAAGTCACGAAGAAAGCCCGCAGCCTGAACAGCGTGTTGATCGCCATTGAGAAGGTGACGATCAGTGGCTAAAACGATTCATGTTTCCTTGAACTCACGCAGTATTGGAGATGCCATTCGAGAGCTTCGAGAGTACAAGAAGGAGATCAAGCGAAAAACGGAGCTTCTGCGACAGCAGATTGCTTTGGAGATCAGTGTGGCTGCTGAAAGCCGATTCAAGATGGCGGTTGTGGATGACCTGCTGAACGCCCCCGCTCGTATGGCAAACGTGGAAGTCACCGTCGAGGACAGTGGCAAGACGAGCGTTGTGATCGCCTCTGGCGAGGATGCAGTTTGGGTGGAATTCGGCGCAGGTGTTTACTACAACGGCGGCGAGGGCGCTATCGGCAAATCGCCGCACGAGAAGGGCGTTGAACTGGGCTTCACGATTGGCTCTATGGGAGAGAACGGAAAGAAGAACGTGTGGGGCTTCTACGAAGGTGAGGGTAACGACAAGACCTTGCTTCTCACGCATGGTACACCGGCTTCGATGCCTATGTACAACAGCATGATGGAAGTGTGCCGACGTATCGACGAGATCGCAAGGGAGGTGTTCGGATGATTGACCCTGAAAACGAGATTTTCACGCTTGTGGCGGCTGATCTGCGGGCGAGATACCCGAAGATTTACGTTACGGGTGAATATGTCAAATCCCCGTCCTCCTTCCCCTGCGTTTCGTTGGTGATGGCAAGCAACACTACTCATCGTGGTACACAGACATCCGTTGAGATGGAGAACCATGTGGACGTGATGTTCGAGGTGAATGTCTACTCCAACAAGCAGACGGGCAAAAAGACCGAGTGCAAGGCCATCGCTTCGACAGTTGATGACAAGATGAAGTCCCTCGGCTTTGATCGGGCGATGTTACAACCTGTTTCCAACGCGAACGACACAGCGATATATCGCATGATAGGTCGATACCGTGCGGTTGTGTCGAAGGACAACGTGATTTATAGGAGATGATCAATCATGGCGATTTCCACCTACAAGGTGTTTCTGATGATGAAGGAAGCAAGCACCTATGAGAAGCTCATCGACATCAAAGATTTTCCGGACCTGGGCGGCGCACCGGAAATGCTGGAGACCACCACACTCTCCGATGCGATGCAGACCTTCATCGAGGGTATTCAGAGCAATGACGCTCTGGAGTTTACCGCGAACTACACCAAGTCTGACTTCGAGACGCTCGCTGCCTTGAAGGGCCAGGAGAAGGAGTTTTCCGTGTGGTTCGGTGGCACGGAGGCCAACGGTGTGGCAACGCCCACCGGCTCCGATGGCAAGTTCAATTTCAAGGGCTATCTGTCCGCGCACCCCGTTGGCGGCGGCGTGAACGAGGTTGTTGATATGGCTGTGACCATCGCGCCCTCCACCGTGATCACCACGGAATAAAGAAGCGAATGATTGGGGCGGTAGATTGAAAGCTGCCGCCCCTTTCAAATACACATTCAGGAGGATTTTCCAATGAGCAAGCAGTTGATGTTCACCTATCAGGGTAAGGACTACTGTCTCGAATTTACCCGCCGCACGGTGGAGCAGATGGAGCGCAACGGCTTCATCGCGTCCGAGATTCAGACCAAGCCCATGACCACTCTCCCGGCGCTGTTCGCTGGCGCGTTCCTCGCCAATCATCGTTTCACCAAGAACGAGATCATTGAGGACATCTACGCCAAGATGCCGAACAAGACCGAACTGATCGGCAAGCTCGCGGAGATGTACAACGAGCCGATTCAGACGCTCGTCGATGACCCTGCGGAGGATGCCGAGGGAAACGTGAACTGGACAGCCAGTTGGTAAGTGGCTCGCTGTCTCATGCAGAGGGGAGCAACGAGCAAAAGAAAGCTGCTCCCCTTATCACTTACTCCGAGCGGTTTCATGAGCAGTTTCCATTCTACCTCGCTATGGGGATGACCGAAGCGCAGTATTGGGATGGAGACCCGGCGCTCGCGGTTGCCTTTCGGAAAGCGGAAGAAATCAAGAACGAAAAGAGCAATCAAACCCTGTGGTTGCAGGGTATGTACATCTACGAGGCTTTGTGCGACGCTGCTCCGCTGTTCAGAAGCTATGCAAAGCGCGGTACACGCGCCAAGCCCTACGCTTCGCAGCCCTATTCGATCACGAAGCGGGCGCAGCGTGAGGAAAAGATCGCCAAGGAGAAGAAGATGTACAACAAGGGCAAGGCTCGCATGGAAGCCTTGGTGGATGCCATGAACAAGAAGTTCCTGGCGAAAGAATCTACGAAGAAGGAGGTGAAAGAAGATGCCGACTGATATTGATTCTCTCCAGATACAGATAGACGCGAGTTCGGAATCCGCATCCAAAGGTATAGACGCTTTGATTCAGTCCCTCGAAAAGCTGAAAACAGCCACCGATGGAGTGAAGGGGCTGAAAACCATTGGCAACGGAATCGGCAGCATCGCGGAGGCGAGTAAGAATCTGACCTCTGAATCTGTCGCCAATATCAGTAATCTCGGAGACGCTCTTGCCAAGTATGCGGGGCTGGGTGAGGTGAAGATTTCCTCCACCATCGCCAAGCAGATTCCTGAAATCGGACACGCTGCGAGCGAGCTTCCTGCCGATGTAGGCACGAGAATGTCGGGGCTTGCTTCGGGCTTGCAGAGCCTTTCGGGAATACAGGGCATCACCCTATCCTCTACCCTTGGCAATGGAATCAGGAATATTGCGGAGGCAACGGCGCTGCTCGATACGGCAAACCTTGTTCGTATCGAAACGATGGCAACTTCCCTTAGTGCGCTTCGCAGTATTGAGGATTTGCGCGTATCTTCTTCCATCGCCAATCAGATCGTCAATCTCGGAACCGCTGCCGAGCTTTTGGCGGGCGTTGATTTCACTGTGTTTGGGACACTGGCTACTTCTTTGGAACCTCTGACCCGAATCGGTGACATCAATCTTAGTGGCATTATCAGGCAACTCAACAGGATTCCGGAGCTTGCGAACACGTTGAACGGTGTGAATTGGACGGATTTCACCGAACAGATTCAGCATCTTTGTGATGCCCTGGCTCCCCTGACCACGCGCCTGAATGAGATCACAGCGGGTTTCAGCGGGCTTCCCGCAGAGATTCGCAGGTTGATCACCGCCACTAACAACTTGTCGGATGCCAACAATCGCACAACCAACAGTTATGTGAATCTGTGGGCGAGGGCGCGGATGGCCTTTAACGTGATGCGGCGAGGGGTCAGCACGATTGCTTCCTGGATTAATGAATCTAATAAGTATATCGAGGATGTCAACCTCTTTACCGTCTCCCTTGGCAAGTACGCGCAGGAGGCGCAGAAGTACGCAGAGCAGGTTTCCGAGATCATGGGTATTGACCCTGCGGAATGGCTGCGGAATCAGGGTGTTTTCAACACCATCGTTAAGGGCTTCGGTGTCGCCAATGACAAGGCGTATCTGATGTCCAAGAACCTGACCCAGCTGGGTTATGACCTTTCTTCCTTCTACAACATTTCCGTTGAGGATGCGATGACGAAGCTGCAAAGCGGCATCGCCGGTGAGCTTGAACCGCTGCGTCGCCTCGGCTATGACTTGTCCGTGGCGCGTTTGCAGGAGGAAGCGCTTGCGCTCGGCATCACGAAGAAGGTCAGCAAGATGAATCAGGCCGAGAAGTCCCAGCTGCGCTACTACGCGATTTTGACACAGGTCAAGGACGCGCAGGGTGATATGGCGCGAACCCTTGAAGCTCCCGCCAACCAGCTGCGAATCTTACAGGCACAGCTTACCCAGTGCGCGAGGGCGTTCGGCAATATCTTCATCCCCGTTCTGAACATGGTGCTACCCTACCTGATCGCAATGGCGAAGGTGGTTCGGTACATCGCGGAGACCATCGCGGACATCTTGGGTATCAAGCTGCCCGAAGTGGATTACTCCGGTTTGGCGGGTGCGGAGGATGCCGCCGAAGGTCTGGCTGGCGCTACGGGCGATGCGGATGACAAGGCGAAGAAGCTCAAACGCACTCTTATGGGGTTTGATGAGTTGAACGCCTTGCAGAAGAAAAACACCGGCAAGACGGACACGGGAACAGGCGGGACTGGCGGCGATCTCGGTATCAAGCTGCCCGAATATGACTTCCTTGGTGAAGCCGTGAGGGGCAAGATTGATGCCATCGTCAAGACAATCAAGGACGCGCTGCACGAGATCACGACGATCATCAGCGGCTTCCTGCTCGCCATCGGTACGATTCTCGTTGTCACGGGCGCGAATATTCCTCTCGGTCTCGGCTTGATGGTGCTGGGCGCTGCGGGTTTGGCTGCTGAAATTGCTATTCATTGGAATGGCATGAGTGACCGATTGGCGCGAGTGCTTGCGCTCGTCACAGGTGTCATCGGCGGCTTCCTGTTGGCAATCGGCGCTTTCCTGACATTCACGGGCGCGAATATCGGCCTTGGTATCGCATTGATGGCTCTCGGCGCTGCATCTCTCGCCGCCGCTGTTGCTATTAACTGGAAGTTCCTGAACGGCGACCTGAAAGCATCTCTGGCTACGATCACCGCGATTGTGTCGGGTGCTTTGCTCGGTCTCGGCGCTCTGTTTGCTCTGACGGGCATCAACGTACCGCTTGGTATCGCCCTGATGGTGGCTGGCGCTGCGGGCATCGTCACCGCCGTGGGCCTGAACTGGGATATTCTACCGCAGAAGATCAAGGATGTTCTGACCACGATCATGGGGGTTGTCGGAGGTGCGCTGCTCGCTGTAGGCGCTGCGTTCGCCTTTACGGGCGTGGACATTCCTCTCGGTATCGCGCTGATGGCTGCGGGCGCTGTGGCGCTCGGTGCGGCTGTTGCGCTGAACTGGGAGGCGCTTTCGGGCAACATCGAACGGGTGATTCGCCTGATCACGGCTGTCGTGAGCGGTGGCCTGTTGGCTATCGGCGCGGTTCTCGCCTTTAGCGGTGGCAACATGGGCCTTGGTATCGGCCTCATGATTGCGGGCGCGGTTGGTCTGGCTGGCACAGTGCTTACCGATTGGGACATTCTTCCCAATGGCATCCACGAAGCCTTGCAGAAGATCACAACCTACCTTGGAGTGGCGCTGCTCGCTGTGGGCGCTGTGTTGGCGTTCACGGGCAATCTCCCCTTGGGTATCGGCCTGATGGTTGCGGGTGCTGCGAGCCTTGCGAGCGGCGCTGTGATCGACTGGGATGGCCTTGTGGGAGACCTCAACCGGGTACTGCAAACCATCACGACGGTTGTCAGCGGCGCGATGCTTGCCATCGGTGCGGTGTTCACCTTCACGGGTGTGAGCGCTCCGCTCGGTATCGCAATGATGATCGCGGGAGCGGTTGGACTTGCTTCGAGCGTCGCCCTGGATTGGGATTTGCTTCCCGAAAAGATCAGCGGTGTGCTGAAAGCTCTCGAAATCGTCGTGAGCGGCGCGGCCCTGGCCCTCGGTGCAATCCTGACCTTTAGTGGTTTCCTCGCCATCGGTATTCCGCTGATGGTGGCAGGAGCCGCAGGGCTGGTCACGGGCGTAGCAGCGAACTGGGGCGCTATCGTCTCCACCATTCGAGACATCATTCAGCGTCTTGGCGCGATTATCGGCACGGCACTTCTTGTGCTGGGCGTAATCCTGACCTGCGCGGGCATCCTGCCTGTGGGTATACCGCTGATCGTAGCTGGTATCGGCTCGATTGCGGGCAGCGTCGCCTTGAACTGGGGCAGCATCATCGAAAAGGTCACGGGCATTTTGAGCGGCATCGGGGGCGCGATTAGCGCTTTCGCAAGCTGGATTGGAACGGCTGTCTCCAATATATTCAGCGGCATCGGAAATGCCTTTAGCTCGTTCGGAACGTGGGTAAGCAACAGTGTTTCCTCGATCTGGAGCGGCATCCAGAACGGGTTTAGTTCCTTCACGGGGTGGCTCGGCGGGGCTGTGCAGAGCGTAGGCGACCTGTTCCACAATATGTTCTCCGCATCGGCAGAGGAAGCCCAGAACGGTGCGCTGCTGATCAACGAAAGCACGGGGAGCATCAAGGCGAGCATGACCGAGATGCAGACTACCACTTCGGCTGAAATGGGCCTGATGAGGCAGAACACCTCTACCACCTTACAGATGCTGCAAAGCTCTGTGGTGAGCGTGTGGAACTCCATCAAGAACACGACGAGTTCCGTGTGGGCGAGTATTCGGGCGGCTGTGACATCGAACATGACGGCATCTACCGCCTCTGTGCAAAGCAACAGCGTCACGATGAAGTCCACCACACAGGCGAATTTCAGCAATATGCAAGCCACGGTTCAGTCGCGGATGCAGGGCATGAAAAGCGCCGTAACCGCTGCGAGCAACGGCATGAAAAGCCAGACCAGCGCCTCTTGGAGTTCGATGGCTTCTACGGCGAACGCGAAGTTCTCGCAGATTCAGAACACGGCGATCTCGAAGATGAACAGCACCACGAGCTTTTTGAGCGGCATCAACTGGACATACATCGGGTCGAATCTGGTTCAGGGTCTGTGGAACGGCATCATGAGCGTGTGGTCTGCGATGACCGCATGGGTGCAACAGGCAGCACAGGCAATCACCGATCTGCTGAACAGCGTATGGCGCATCGGCTCCCCCTCGAAGGAATGGGAGGACATCGGTGAGTTCCTGATCGAAGGTCTCGAACTGGGTATGGAAAACGAGGAATCCAACCTGCTGAAAACCACCGAGCGGCTTGCCAACGGGGTGAACGACGCGATGAGCAACGGCCTGTCCAACGGGCAGTTTGCGGCGAACGGTGGCCTTGGAGACGGCTTGGATGGCACTGGGTTGGAACTCGATATGGGCGATGACGATGAGGATTACAGCGGCGGTGATTCTTCGGATGTTGTCAATGCTCTGGATAGAATCCTGACCTTCCTGCGGGAGAATGTGAGCGGCGGTGATACCCAGATCGTCATTGATGGTCGTGAGGTGTTCAGAGTAGTCGTGAACGAAAACAACCGCGCCATTCAGAGAACCGGCGCAAGTCCGATAAGGGTGTGATGTTATGGGCGTTGGAAAGATTGATACCAACGGGCACTGGGCTGTAGATGGACATTCCATCTACATCCCTTCCGATGTGGAGATTAACCATGAAAACGTCGTTAGCTCTGATTCGGGTCGAACCGAATCGGGTGATATGCACATCACATGGCTAAAGCGCGACGTGCGGAAGGTGAATCTGACCTACAAGTTCCTGACAGCGCGGGAAGTTGAGTTCATGGTTGATCTGATGCAGGGCAAGGAATTGTCCTTCACCTACTACGACAACGGCGTAAAAACGATCTCTCATGCCTATGTGGGTAAATGTACCTACAAGGAGAAAACCCTCGCGTTGTATCAGGAGGACGGCGGCTTATGCTCTGACTTCAAGATCAACGTAATCGAGATGTAGGCAGGTGGTTTTATGTACCCGGTTTCGGACGCTTATCTGACGAAGATACACAGCCATTCCGTAACGACAAACTGGTACGGCACATTGCGAACCACCATCGGCGTGACCTATTCCATAGACACCTCCAACATATCGGAGGGGTCGGGGAAGATCACAAGGCAGATTTGCAAGAACGACGATATTGAAATCGGAACGACCTGCTCTGCCGAGTTGGACATCAAGCTGTGCCTACCGAATGTAGATCGTTACTCTCTGTACAACGCGACGATCACCCTGTTCTTCCAACTCAAACTGGATGATGAGACATGGGAGGATGTGCCGCTCGGCATATTCACCGTCGCTGAACCCCCGGAGAGAAGCCAGAATGTCATCTCGATTCATGCCTATGACAATATGCTCAAATTCAACAAGGAGTTTGGGCTGACGATGCAGGGCAACCCCTACTTGATGTTGAGCTACGCCTGTAACGCCTGTGGCGTGGAGCTTGGCACGACGCAGGAGGAAATCGGCAATTACCCCAACGGGCTGGTGGACACCTACACCTATCCTGAAATCGAGGTATACACCTATCGGGATTTCATCGGCTTCCTGGCCTCTTATATGTGCTGCTATGCCTACATCGACGTAGACGGCAAGCTGTACCTGAAACCGTACAGCATGGAGGCCACGAGGGACATCCCCGCCGATTGGCGGTTTGAATATATACCGCAGGATTACGAAACCTACTACTCGGAGTTGACGGCGTATTTTGCGGTGGCGCAGGAGACCGAGCGCATCACGCTCTCTCGGAACGGTTTGACCTATGAGTTGGGGACAAACCCCCTGATTCAGTTCAATGCCGATGATCTGCGCAAATCGGTATTGACGAGCATCCTGACCAAGCTCGCCTCGGTGAGCTACACGCCCTTCACGGCAAAGGTTCCCTGTGACCCTTCCCTGATGATTGGCGACATCCTGAACTTCACGGGCAATCACGCCGTGGATGGAAAGCTGTCCGCGATCACGAGGCAGGTCATCAAGATCAACAACAGCATGGAGTTGGAGTGTGTCGGCTCCGACCCGAATCTGAATGTGCTGACCGAGAAGGAAAAGCAGATTCAACAGGCCGCGAAGGGCAGCAACAAGGACGGGATGTACTACTACGACTTCGCCAACACGCAGGAGATTGAGATTCCAGACGGCGGCAGCGAGGTAGTAATCAGGTTCGAGTACATCACCAAGAAGAAAACCCACATTGACTTCCACGGCGAAATCAAGCTACTTGTGGACACCACGGAGAAATACGACGAGGACACCGACACCTACACGGAAGAAGATGGGGTGATCTATGTTACCTACATTTCTGGCGGCGCGGAGGTCACGGAGTATTACCCGATTGACAGCTTCTTCGACGGACTTCACCTGCTTCATCTGGTGTATACATGGTGGGCTTCGGCAAACATTATATCCACCTTTGAAGTGCGGATTCGCTGCATGGGCTGTTCGGTGGCGATTGAGCAGGGCGCGTCCCGTGGCTACATCGCCGGTACCGGTCTGGTAGGTGACGGTGCTTGGGACGGCAGCGTTCGTATCTATGAAGATTTCGAGCCGATTGATTTCAGTATCATTCGGAAGGACTTCACCGAGACGGTTGAGACGCAGTTCCCGACCCCGAAGCAGAACCAGTTCCTTGAAACCGTGGCAAAGAGGAATTTCTTCTCTACCATGCTCAAAGGCATTACTGATAGCGTGACGGGGAGTCTGCTGCATCGCTTCACGGTGCTGTGGAACGACAATGACGTTGTTACTGACGGCACACATTCCGAGAACGGCGTGTGGGTGAACGACAACCCGTATGTGGACGGAACGCTTACTACCCCGACAAAGGACGTGAGTACCATTGTCCGGGTGACTTCCCACCATGCGGAGTCGATGGGCGACGTGACGTACCTTGCGTCGTTCGACGGCGGCGAGACGTGGTACAGCTATTCGGGCGGCTGGGTGCTTTACACCGAGGGTCACGGCATGGCTGAACCCGTAATGAGTGCGATTCCTCAGAGTGCATGGGACGCGATGCTGAACGGCACTATCACAATGAGGGCGATTCTCGAAGGTGACACGCAGTTGCGTGACATTCAGATTTATACGGAGGTACATCAATGATGAAAGGACATACTAAAATCATTTTGACCAACGTAGAGACGGGAGAGCAGGTTGTCCATGAGGACGATAACCTGATTACCAAGGCGATTGACAAGATCATCAACATTGAAATGTCGATGAATCATAGGCCGAATGACCGTGTACTCCCGATTGCCACGAACGCCCTTGGCGGTATCATGCTGTTCGACGGTGAGTTGGAGGAAAGTGAGGACAACATTCACTTTCCTACCGACGTTCATCTGGTCGGCTATGGCAACGGCGAAGTCAACACCACTGATAACAAGCGCGGTTCCTTCAATGCCGTGGAAAGCGGCAAGACCGAAAGCGGCTACGTGTCCGTGTGGGATTTCGGCACGTCTCAGGCCAACGGTACAATCCGGGCTGTGGCGAGGACGCATAACCACGGCGGCGCGTGTCCCGTGTACAACTACAACTCTCCCGAAGCGGTGGACACCAACAACGGTACGCCTGAAACGGATAGAGACTGGTATCCTATCCGTTATGACGGCACGTACCTGTACATGCTGAAAGGCAATAGCAGTACCCACCTTATGCGGCTGGCCCGTGTGAAGATTCCCAAGATGGGCTTCGGCGTTGCGGACTACTCCGACGTGGCGCGTACCTATGAGGTCATTGCCTCTTGGGACACGACGCTGACCGACTACGAGTATTACACTTCGCAATACTGGTATGACCGCAGGGAGAACATTCAGACTCAGACCGTATATGCGGATAACCCCTACATGTATGAGGATGGCGGGGACGGCTACATTTACTGCATCGGTCTGGGCGCGACCAACGGTTGGAGTCAGTACCAGTATGACTTGACCTACTTCACTATCAATTACGGCGACGAGTCCTACGATAAATCGGAAACGGTGCGAAAGAACACCGGCCTGTCCTTCTACAACGGCTGGAACGCAAGCGGCTTTAGCTGGGCTGGCAGGGCATGGGGACACGTTTACAAGGGAAATGTGTACTACATGAACAGTGCCCGTAAGGTTGTGCAGATTGTTCCTCTGGACAATGTGGCGGCTTACCAGTCGGTGCGCGTGATTCAGGACAATGATTCGGATTACATCGCCCGGTTTGAGTACATCCGTCCCCACAACGGCGGCGTGTACCTGCTGATTTATCACTACACAACCACGGGCTGGAACTACCGCAATGGTATTCTCTACCCGGACGGCATGTACGTCATTGTGGATTACTCCTACAACGGCACAAGCGGAGTACATGGAAACAGCTACTTGTACGATGATCGGTGTAGAACCTGCGATGACGATTTGGTGGTATGGCTATACGGGGGAAGTTACTACTTCCGCTTTTCGTGGGCTGCGAACTACCTTGGCACGATCAACAACCTTGCGTCCCCGATTGAAAAAACGGCGGCGCAGACCATGAAGATCATCTACACCCTTACTGATGTGGAGGGATAAGCTATGCCGAACATCATTGATTCCGGGCAGGGCTGGGCGGTAGACGAGAGTTTTTTCAAGAACCAGCGGGGTAATCTGTGTACCGTAAGCGGTAGGACGTTCTACTCCTACCGCGACGGCCCGATTATCTTTGCCACAGTCTACCTGCCCTCCACGGGATATACCGGCCCGGTAATCCTGTCCACGAACCGCGACCTTGTGGCGTATGAACCGGGCGGCGTGGTGGCGCATGGCAGGTTCGACTACCTCAGCTTCACATGGTATATCACGTCGTTCTCCTATTGGATGCCGGGGAACCAGCCTGATACCAGCGGCATTTCGCAAAAGCTGGTGGTTGACAAGACCACGGCTGCGGAGATCGGCATTGCGATTCTGAAAGCGGCAAGCGTGGTTCCCACGGAGTACGCAAGAACCAGCACGACGAAGATTTACTACAACGGCAGTTCCAAGGTAATCAAGCGTCTGTGTCAGATTATCAACAGCGTGGCCCGTCTGGGAACCTCCCACACCACGGCGTTCTACGGCGACTTGGGACAGGAGGCTTACGAACATTCCCAGATCATCGGCAACGCCCACGGGCTTACGGCAGATGACCTTGGGTTGGGGAACATCAATAAGCAGATGCGCATGGTGATGGACGCAATCGGCGCGGTGGACTCTTGGGTATCGTATGATTCCGAACTGACCTACTTTATCGACCATGACACCGGCGATTACCTGACGTTCAAGGTAGCGTCTAACCTGCTGGCATGGCATTAGGAGGGATGGCACTATGGCAACCAAGTACATATCTGACCTTACAAGCGTCACTACGCTGTCGGACACCGACGTACTGGTGATCGACGATGGCGAACACAACTACAAAATCGCGTGGTCGGCAATCAAAGCCCTGCTGGGGACGGTGACGAACCTGACCGCTGACCCGAACACGGGCAACATCACAATCACGCTGGCTAACGGCAGTACCCTCACGGCGAAGCCCTCTGACCCGCAGAAGCAGGACAAGTTGACCTTCGACGATTCGCCCACGGCGGGCAGTAACAACCCCGTGAAATCCGGGGGCGTGAAAATCGCGCTGGACGAAAAGTTGAACAAGTCTGAATACGTGCTGTTCACCGGCGCAACCCAGAGTGGCGCAGGTACGCAGGGTATCGTCCCGGCTCCCGCAAGCGAGGGCATGTACCTCGGCTCTGACGGCGCGTGGGAAACCCCGGACAGTGCGCCCACGGCGGGAAGTGACAAGCTGGTGACTTCCGGGGGCGTGAAGGAGGCCATTGACAACATTGAGATTGATGTGGACTCCGCGATGTCCGATTCTTCCGAGAACCCGGTTCAGAACAAGGTTATCAATGCGGCTTTGAACAACAAGGCCGACGCGAGCATTGCCGCCATGATTGCCGATGAGTTCTCCACTTCGGAGGATTACCCTGTCGGCAAGCACGTCATTTACAACGGTGTGCTGTACATCTTCACCGCCGCACATCCCGCAGGTCAGTGGATTGGCACCGACGCTGAGACCGTCGATCTCTCCACCGAGATCGAGCGAGCGAACAACGTCATCAACCTCCTGCTCGAATCCGGTTTCGTGCTGACCAATGAGAACTACGCTCCGTTCATGCGGCTGTGGTTCCGTCTCAATGGCGCTGCGGCGATGACCGATTTCAACGATCTCTGTGATGAATGGTACAATCTTACCCGCACCGGCTGGACGGGCGGCACCCGGTTCTACCATTCCACCACATCCAGCGTGTCGGCGGGCACCAAGATGGGCGACAACGCCAACATGATCGCCGTCCCCTCCACCGAGGCCATCGCTGGTCAGGACGATTATCAGGATGTCCCGCTGTTCCATTGCCTCGATTGTAACTGGATTCTCGACGCCAACGGCAAGCCTCATATCACCGCCATCGACGGCGTGTGCGGCAAGTTCGAGCGCGACAATCCCGACGTGCTGGTGGGCGTGATTCAGATGACAGGTTGGCACAAGTACGTCGATGACATCGCCAACGGCACCTACACCCACATGTACACCGATGTGGTGGGCGCTGACGGCTACAAGCCCCTGCCCGAAGCCATCGACGCTGACGGCACCTGCCGCTCTTGGGTGGTTCACGCCAAGTACGCCGCTGGCGATGATTACGGGTGCTACTCGGGTGTGCATCCGTGGACGTACTCGGCGTCTCACAACACCGCCCGCACGAACTTTCACACCAAGTGGGGCAATCAGTATGGCGGTAAGACGAGCGCTGACGATGCTTTCCTCAAACTGATGTTCTATTTGAAGTACGCCAACCTTTCCGCTGACGGCGTGTTGCAGGGCTGCGTGGCCTACAATTTCCAGTATGCCGTCGCGGAAACCGAGACCGGCGTGGAGCGCGTCATCCTCACGGCGGCTCAGGCGGCGAATATCAAGGTCGGCTCCACCGTCATGGTCGGCAATCCCACGGCGTTCTCCTCGGGCACCACGCTGAACATTGACCGTGGTCAGGCGGGCATGAGGGCCAAGGTGGACAGGAAGAAGGTCACGCACAAGGAGACGCTGGCGAGCGGGCGCGTGGCGATCTATATTGACAACGGCGGCGTCACCTTCAACACCACGCCCAACACCATCACCACCACGGGGGACAGCCCCACCTACATCTCCACCTCGCCCTGGTACACGGGCACCTGCGATAACGTCAAGGGCGTGGACGGCTCGCCCACCTCTCCCGGTAACGGCACCGAGCCGGTCATCCTGCAAGGCATCGAGTATTCCCTGGGTGCTTACGAGGTGGTGTGCGACGCCATCCTGAAATACTACAAGGATTCCAGCGACAAATATCACCTGACAGTGTATGTCTGCCGGGACGCCTCCAAGTATTCCACGGACATAACCTCGGATTATGAGCTGGTGGATTATGAGGTCGATTGCCCCGCCTCGAACTCCTGGCAGTACATCGCGGAGCTGGGCTATGACCCGAACCGCCCCGAGGCGTGGTTCCCGCACCTGATCGGGTGTACGTCCTCTCAGCGCACGAAGGACGCCATCTACATCCTGGCTACGTCCACCAGCGTCTATGAGTGGCTGTCGCTCGGCGGCCTGAGCACCGGCGTCGGCCAGGCTGGTCTGTCTGTCGGCCTTGCGTACTACGGCCTCGGCCTTGCCTGGTGGGACATCCTCGCCCGGCTTTCCGCAACCGGGACACGGGGTGAATTGGCTGCGTAGCAGACAAGAGGGGGCTTGCCCCCTTCTCAAACAACGAAACTCAAAAACCATATAGGGGTAATGTGAGCAGTTGGCGGGGGTTTGGCTGTCGCTCGGCAACCTGAACAACGGCGTCGGCAAGGCAGGTCTGTCTATCGTCAATGCGAACAACGGCCTCGGCAATGCCAGGTGGAACATCCTCGCCCGGATTTCTGTGATTCAGTGGAGCGTCCTGACCTGGACGCACCCACACAGCCGGGAAATCGGCTTTCGTATGGGGTGAAACTCATACCGCTTGCATTACCCTCGCTGCGGCGAAAATTGGTCAAATAACGGCACCATGTCCCGCTGAGATGCGGGCATGGGCGGCAGGACGAACGGGGCCTGTCGCGGGACAAGTAGTAAACCCGAAAGTCCCTGAGACCTCAGAAAGTAGATGGTCGATGGCATGAGAACATACTGCAAGGAAAACCTTTTACGTGATCGTGAGTTCTGTCTGGAAATGGTGAAGAAAGCGTTCAAGGGCAAGTGGCGCAGGAAGAATTACCAACGCGCCCTCGCCGCCTACTGCAATCTCCCGCTCAGGGAGGTGCGGTCTCTGATCAGGCAAGATCGCAAGGATGAATTGGAGTTTGGTCTCTATGCCATCGTTGATGAGTTTCTGAAAGAGACGGAGGAGCGGCATCTCGATCTGTCGCCCATCGAGTACAAGAGCCGTGTGGATGGTTTGTCGGGCAAGACCCGTGTCATCGGCATCATGAGTGTGAAGCAACAGTGCTATGAACACATCATCGTGGGTGCGCTCATGCCGCTGTTCAACGCGAAGATCACGCCTCACCAGTACGCGAGCATGAAGGGGCGGGGACAGGTTGCCGGGATGCGGCAGATTCAAAAGTGGGTTCGGAGCGATAATTGGTCGGTTCAGTGCAGCGAGAAGTATGACAATGGCTATCAGCGCAGGTGCAAGCATTACGTCAAGCTCGATGTCACACAGTGCTTCCCTTCGATCACCAGCGAGACTGTGATGCGCTTCCTCAGCCACGACATCTCGAAGAACGATGAACTGATCTGGGCGGTGCGGGAGATCATGAAAACCCACGAAGCGGGTGGGCGGGGTCTGGTGATCGGCTCCCTGCTGTCTCAATTCCTCTGTAACTACCTGCTGTCCTTCGCTTATCGCTTTGTCATGGGTCTCCACAAGGAGCGCCGTGGGAAGTCCGTCAAGCTGGTGCATCACGCGCTGTTCTTCATGGATGATCTCATCCTGATTGGTTCAGACCGTCGCAACCTGAAAATGGCGGTTCGTGCCATAGTGGAGTATGTCAGGCGCGACCTGGGTCTGACCATCAAATCGAACTGGCACATCAAGTGCATCGACGATGAGCCGATTGATATGATGGGCTATGTCATCCACTACGATGGTCACGTCACCGTCAGGGCGAGAATCTTTCTCCGTGCCCGTCGCGCTTTTCTCAAAGCCGCCCGCCGAACCATGAACATCGGTATGGCCCGACGCCTGATGGCGTATCACGGCTATTTCGTCCACACGGCGACCCGAACCCTCCGAGAGAAACTCAATGTCACGAAGATCAAGCGCAAGGCGTGTCGTTTCATTCGTAAGCATGATAGAAAGGAGAAACCCCTATATGGTCAATGTAATCCAGTACACCGGCGAATTTGTCTCGCTTGAAATGTCCTCCCGCCCCCTCGACGGCGTGGTTGACCTGTGGCTGAGGAAGAATCCGTCCCACTCCCACGACGATGAGGGCAACGACATCTACACCGCCGAGGAAGCCTACATGCAGATCGACATTGCGGACGCCCCTGACCGGGCCACCGTCGAAGCAAACTTCGATCTTTGGTATGACACCGCTGCCGCATGGAGTGATTCTGGCGATGATTCCGAAATCATCAAGCGGCTTTCCGCTGCCGAAGCCAAGAACGCAGAACTGACAAGCATTATCTACACTTTGATGGGGGTGAATATTGATGGTTGACCCGAAGATTGATCTGCTGGCGAAGCAGATTCGCAGAGCGCTTGAAATCTTTGCCGAGCAGTTGACGGATGAATCCACCATGATGGAGATTGCCGACATCTACCCGGCCTACCAGGTAGACCACGAGTACAAGATCGGAAACGTGTTCAGCTGGGGCGTGAACGCCGACAATGAGACACAGCTTTATCAGGTCTTGCAGAATCACATCAGCCGCGAGGAGTGGAAGCCCGACCAGGCCGTGTCCCTCTACAAGAAGATCGGCATAACCCCTGGCGGCTATCCTATCTGGACACAGCCCTACGGCGCGAGCGACGCCTATCAGAAGGGCGACATCGTTCAGCACAAGGAATCCCTGTGGATTTCCACCTGCGACAACAACGTATGGGAACCCGGCGTGTACGGGTGGAACCCCTACAAGGAGGGCTGATCGTATGAGTGACGCACTCATCATAGCCATCGTGAGCGCAGGTCTCGGCGGGTCTGCTCTCGCGGCTCTCATCAACCAGATCGGTGAAAGCATCCGACAGAAGCGCAAGCGGGAGAACGACAAGACCGACACCAAGGACAAGGACATCGAAGCCTTGAAAACAGGGTTGAAATGGGTCATCTATGACCGCATCCGCTACCTTGGTCAGACTTACATATCCGCAGAGAAGATTGACTTCGATGACCGACGCATCCTGAATGAGATGCACAAGTGTTACCACAACGGCCTGGGCGGGAACGGAGACCTTGACAACCTGATGAACGAGGTCAACACACTGCCCCTCAAATGAGAAAGGAGAGATACATCATGATGATTAACTGGATTGTGCGCATTAAGAACAAGCAGTTCTGGCTGGCCCTGATTCCCATGCTGCTCCTGCTGATTCAGACCGTGGCTGCGGTGTTCGGCTACACTCTCGATTTTGGTGAGCTTGGGAACAAGCTGATCGCTGTGGTGGAAGTCGTATTCTCCCTGCTGGCCCTGCTTGGCATCGTCAACGACCCGACCACGGCTACCCTGTCCGATTCCAAACTGGCAATGACTTACGATGAACCGAAGCCGAGGGAGGAATGAGCTATGTTTACCGCATCGGAACTTGTGGCGTTCGTGATCTCCATGATCGGGATGCCGTATTGGTACGGAACCTGTGTGTATAAATGCACACAGTCCGTACTGAACAGCAAATCCAAGCAGTACGGCCCGCCCAAGTATTCGCATTATGTTGAATCTCGAATGTCCCGATACAAAAAGGACATCGCCGCCAAGAAGGTTTGCATGGATTGTGTCGGCATGATCAAGGGTTTCTTCTGGACGAATGGCGGCAAGGGCGTGGTCGATTACCTGAACGGCACGGGCGATTTCAAGAACAGCTACGGCTCGAACGGTTGCCCCGACAAGAGCGCCAACGGGATGCTGTCCTGGTGCAAGTCCAAGGGTTGCAAGAACGGCAAGATCGCCACGCTGCCCGATGTTCCCGGCATCCTCCTGTTTTCTTCGGGTCATGTCGGCGTATACATCGGCGGCGGTTATGCCGTCGAAGCCCGTGGTTTCAACTACGGCGTGGTCAAGACCAAGGTCAAGAGCCGTTCGTGGACGAGCTGGGCTTATCTGCCCGACACGCTGCTGAAATACGACGTGAGCGCGGGTGAAACCGTGGAAACACCTACCGAGCAGCCCGTGGCCCCAACCCCCGTCAAGACCTATACCCTCGGCAGCAGGATTCTCAAACTGAAATCCCCCTACATGGAGGGCGATGATGTCAAGGAGATGCAGAAAGCGCTCAACGCTCTCGGCTACAAGTGCGGAACCGCTGACGGCGTGTTCGGCAAGAACACCGAGAAGGGCGTGATAGCCTTTCAGACGGCGGTTGGCATCGAGGTTGACGGAGAGTTCGGCCCAAAGTCTAAAGCCGCTCTCGATAAGCTCCGGGGCGCTGTGGCGACGCAGCAGACCGAGCAGCCCGCCAAGGCCGTCTCCGAGGCTGCTTCCCCTGTGACCACCACGGTTTACCCCATTCACGGCTTTATCCCCGATGTCTCCGCGCATCAGGAAAAGATGGATGCCGAGAAGTTTGCGGCGGGCAATGACTTCGCCATCTTCCGCGCCCGTATCAACGGCAAGAATGACGAGAAGTTCAAGGAATGGGCGACGGCCCTGACCAAGCTCGGCTTCCCCTTCGGCGTGTACGATTATGTGCGGCTGAAATCCAAGGAGGACGCAATCGCCCAGGCCGACAAGATGTTCTCCACCTGCTATCCCTTCAAGCCGAAGTTCTACTTCCTCGATACCGAGGAACTGGCGAGCGGCGTGACCTACAAGCAGGAACGCGAGTTCATCAAGGAGTATGTCAAGCGGTTGCGCGAATGGGGCGTTGAGGTGGTCGGTCAGTACACCGGCGATGCCCTGTGGAACGAGCAGTATCGTGATATGGAACCCATTTTCGACATCCTGTGGATTGCGCATTGGGGCGAGAACACGGGTGAGTATGAGGGACAGACCATCAAGGCCATGAAGTATAGCAATAAGGTTGTGCTGCATCAGTACACTTCCTACGGCTATACCAAGGTCGCGGGCGCTCCCGGCATCAACCACCGTATCGACCTGAACCGCCTGACGGGTGTCAAGCCGCTGTCCTACTTCACGGGTAGGACGTATGAGGGCGAGACCGCCGCCACGGAAGCCGCCGACAAGGGAACCGTCACCCTTACATATACCGTGCAGCAGAATGATACCCTTTGGGAGATTGCCAAGCGGTATTACGGCAAGGGCGATCTGTTCACCAAGATCATGGAAGCCAACGGGTTGACCTCCACGGTTCTCCATACGGGCATGATCTTGACCATTCCGCAGGACTAATGAAAAAGAGGGCGTAGGCTTCAACCTACGTCCTCGATTTCGATGACAAACCCGAACGTATGCTTCAAGATGAAGAAGCGGTGGTTCGGATTTGCACGGTTTGGTGGAGCAAAACACGCAATATCCGAAACATCGAGGGTCTTGGTGTTCTGACCAGAGATGTTGAACGTGAATACCATCCGTCTACCTTTACCACCGTTGGTGTCGTAGATGAACACAGAATTAACAAGCGCATCTATCACTCGCATACGGTAGGCATCGCTTTGAATATCGCCGTTCTTGAACGAATAGAGCCAGTGCATCACGCGCTCTTTCGACAGGAGCGGCTTTTTCGTTTCCTCGCGGGCAATGCGTGTCAGATAGTCACGCTTTTGGCTTTCGAGTTCGAGCAATCTGCTCTTGGTGCTTTCAGTGACGATGCCCTGTTCCATGAGATCGAGCATATTCTTGATTCGCTTCTCTACATCCTTTAGACCGCTCTGTAGATCATTGATGATGGATTCCTCGGCGTTCTCCTTTTCGAGAAGCTCAATGACCTTGGTAGAGATCATGTCGATACGCTCATCGGTCAAAACCTCCATGACGGTGAACCGCACGATGACTTCTTCGAGCCATTTCTTGCGCTCCGGTTTCTTGTCGCAGGTTCCTTCATGCTTTCGATGAGCGCATTTGTAATAGTGATAGATGTTACCGTTTCTCGCTCTGCCCGATTCGCCCACAAGGTAAGCGCCGCAATGTCCGCAGAAAACCTTGGTGGTCAACAGATACTCGTCGATGGCTTTATTTTTGGCGCGTGCAATTCGATTGTGTTCAACCATTTCCTTGACCTTCTGAAACATCTCCTTTGATATGATCGGCGGGATGACATCGTTCAAGACCACATCTCCATAACGGTATACGCCGATGTACTTGTCATTTTCAAGCACCACTCGGAGGCTGTTCTTGTTGAAGGGCTTGTTTCGGGTGGTGCGATAGCCCTGCTCATTGCAGTATTTGATTATGTCGATCATCGACATACCTTCGGCGTAGAGTTCAAAAACCTCTCGAACGATCTTCGCACCCGCAGGGTCGATTTCATAGCGGCGATCTGGGCCTATTTTGTAGCCGAGCGGCAATGTCCCTCCGTTCACCTTACCCGCCAGGGCGTTCTCCGTCAAACCTCGCTTTATGTTTCGGGACAGGTTCTCGGAATAGTATTCGGCATATCCTTCGAGTACGGATTCAAGGATGATTCCTTCTGGCTCATCGGGGATGTATTGCTTGGCATAGTAGACCCTGACACCGTTGCGCTTCAACTTGGCTTTGTATGTCGCTGAATCATAGCGGTTGCGGGCGAAACGGTCAAGAGTGTACATTAGGACGGCTTGGAAGTGTCCTTTCTCGCTGTCCCGAATCATTCGCTGAAAGTCGGCGCGGTTGTCTGTCTTACCTGACAGGGCGCGATCAATGTATTCCCCAATCACGACAAAGCCGTTCTGCTCCGCGAAGCGTTTGCACTCTCGGATTTGACCCTCGATGGATTCTTCTCTTTGATTATGGCTCGAATACCGAGCGTATATCACAGCTTTCGTCATAGATACAGTTCCTTCAAGGCCATAAGCTCTCTGCATTGATCAATGTGGATGACGCACGAATTGAGTGCGGTTGTCAGCTTCTGCTTATATAGCAGAGCTATCCCCCTCTCTGATTGTGCGCTTCTCAAAATCGTAGGCGGTGTTCATGAACTCATGCTTCGACCTGCGATCAAGGGAACGGAATATACGAATGATTTCTTTCTCATCTTCATCAAGAGAATCTATCTCCTGCTGATTGTGGATGGTATCATCATCTACAAAGAAATCCATCACAGAACAATTCAACTCATTTGCAAGCCTGACCAACATATCTTCTTTGGGTAAACCACCCTTCTTCCACATCGTTCCTTTGGACGTGGAGACACCCATACCTTCCAGTAGAGGGGTCGGTTTTATACCTTTTGCCTCACAAATTCTAATGAAATTAGTATAAAATCCCATAATGCAGAACCTCCAATGTTAATTATTCCGTTATTGAGAATATTTCTATTGACAATTCCGCAAACCAGAATTATAATAAGACCAAGAAGTTCCGAAAAGCGGAATATCAACAGAAGCCCCGACCCCCTCCAAGATAGAGGCGGCACATGAGTTTTTAGTTCGTCCTTGCAATAAGAATAATAACTCAAAGCGGAGCCAAAGTCAATCCGCAATTCCGAATTTCAGAGTACAAACTTCGGAAAAGGAGGTGACAAAATCGTGATAGAGGTTCGTGATCGCATGAAGAAGGTCGGCATGACGCAGGTTGAAATGATTCTCGAATTGCAGAAGCAGGGCGTGACCGTTCAGCCTCCCGAAATGTCGCAGATTCTTTCAGGCGTGAATACCTATCCCAAAGCAAAGCGGGTGTTGGAGTTATGCGACAAGATTCTGACCGAGAAAGAAGCCAAGGAGTAATCCTTGATCTCGCAAGGCCGCTGGTGCGCATGGCGCAGGAGATAGCGGATTACTACAAGGAGCCTGAACACGAAAAGGCTTTCCAGGAATGGTATCTGCAAAGATTTGGTCACTCTGCCCCGGCAGAGGTTTGAAAGGAGAATCCACCACATGGACACCACCTACAACGGATGGAAGAACTACGAGACGTGGAACGTGGCCCTCTACCTGAACAACGAATACGAGCTTTATCAGAAAGCCAAGAAGTTCATGGAGAAGCTCAACAAGCGGGACTGGAACCGAGAGAACGCCTACCGTCAGTTCATCGAATCCGCTCATCTGAAAACCAAGATGACCCCCGATTGTGTGAAATACATCTGCGATGAGCTTGATTACGCCGAGCTTGACGCAATGATGTGGGACTTGATCGACGCGAAGGAGAAGCCCGATGAACAGTAACAAGAAGCAGGGCAACAGCTTCGAGCGGGAATTGTGCGAAAAGCTCGCGGAACATGGCTTCTGGGCGCACAATTTCGCCCAGAACAAGGACGGACAGCCCGCCGATGTCATCGCCGTCAAGTATTACTACCACACCCTGATTGATTGCAAGTTGATCAGCACCAAGTCGGGATTTCCCTTCTCTCGCTTCGAGGAAAATCAGCGCCTGTCCATGCGGCTGTTCCGTGAGCGCGGATGGTATCAGTGCTACCTCGCCCTGAAAATGCCTGACGGCAAGATCAGGATGCTGGACACCACCACGATCTACGGGTTGGAATCCAAGGACAAGCATTTCCTCTCCATGAAAGAGATCGACGAGTACACGATGACCTTCGAGGAATGGCTCCATGTGGTATATGAAGCGAATCGGAGGTGGAATCCATCGAGACAATTATAGCCAATACCATTCAAATCACCAACCCAACCGACGAGATCAGGCAATGGTGCAAAAGCCACCTGGTGCTTCCCAACCCCGAATACGCCAAGAAAGCCCGAATGGGATTCTGGACGGGCAACACGCCCCAAACCCTGACGCTATACGAGGTACACGGTGACACATGGGAGCTTCCCTTCGGGGTGCTGTACCTGATTTCAGACATGATCGACTGGAAACACGCTCAAAGCGGTTTTGCGCCCTATGTGAGCGTCGATTACGGCGAGGATGTTCCACTCTATGACTATCAACAGGAGGCCGTAGAACAGGCGTTTTTCTACCGCTACGGCATCATTCAAAGCCCTGCGGGAAGCGGCAAGACACAGATGGGAATTGCCCTGACCAAAAAGTTCGGGCGCAAGACCCTGTGGCTGACCCACACGAAAGACCTGCTCAAACAGAGCCGTGAACGCGCCGAGCGGTACATGGACAAGAGCCTGATTGGAACCATCAGCGAGGGGAAGGTCAATATTGGGCGGGGAATCACCTTCGCCACGGTGCAAACCCTGTGCAAGCTCGATCTGACGCGATACAGGAACGAGTGGGACGTGATCATCGTGGACGAGTGCCACCATGTGAGCGGTTCACCCACCACCGTGACCCAGTTTTCCAAGGTTTTGAACAACTTGTCGGCCCGCCACAAGTATGGGCTGTCCGCAACGGTGCATCGCGCCGATGGCCTGATTAAAGCCACCTACGCCATGATCGGTCAGATCATTCACTCTGTTCCTGAATCGGCAGTTGCGGAGAAGATCATGCGCGTGAAGATCATTCCTGTCGGGATGCCGACCAAGCTGACACCGGATTGTCTCAACCCAGATGGCACACTGTCCTATGTCAAGCTGATCAACGCCCTGTGCGAGAACCCTGGGAGGAATCGCATCATCCTTGACGCGATCATCGCAAACAAGGATTACTCCTGCCTGATCTTGTCAGATCGCCTCGCACACCTCGAAGGTCTCATCGCGGAGCTTCCCGTTGCGATGATGGACAAGGCGGTGATGATCTCCGGGAAGATGACCACCAAGAAGGAAAAGGCGGCGCGTGACGCAGCCATCGAGCAGATGCGCACCGGCGAGAAAAAGTATCTGTTCGCCTCCTACAATCTCGCCAAGGAAGGTCTCGACATACCGAGGTTGGAACGCCTGTTCCTGACTACGCCGCAGAAGGATTTTGCGGTGATCACCCAAAGCATCGGGCGCGTGGCCCGAACGCACAACGGCAAGGCAGACCCCGTGGCCTACGATTTCGTGGATGCCGACATCGGGTTTCTCGCCAAAGCCTATAGAAGCAGACTACGCATTTACCGTAAGAACGGATGCGACATTTGAAATTTGAAAGGAGAATAACACCATGATCGTAGGAATCGGAATTATGAAGCCCCATGAGGACAACAACGAGGAAAAGGAAGTCAAGAACTGCTGCAAGCCCCAGGCCGAACCCCGCTGCGAGGCCCAGGCTGAATCCCGTGAGGACGGGAAGTCCAAGGCCGATGAGATGTGCAACGCGCTGAACATGGTCGCGGAACTGTTGGCAGAGGTCGCGCCCGATGACCACAAGCCCGTGCTGCTCGCGCCCACCAAGGCCACCAAGATCGTCGATCTCACCCACGATATGCTTCATCTGATCATGGAGACCCCCGGCATGGATGACACCTGCAAGGTTGCCGCCATCGCGGTGGAGGCCATGAACGTCACCATCCTGACCCTGGATGCCGCCATCGACAAGATGCGCAAGTGCGTGAAGGAGGAAAACGCCGATGCGTGAACTGAAACGCAGCATCGCTCGCTATTTGATGCAGCTTCAAGGGATTGAGCAGATCAACAAGAAGCGCTTCATGGAGTATGACAAGAACGGCAAGGCCACCGGCAAGCGCGTCTCCTACTTTTCCCGTCATTGGAGGGAGTATATCGACCCCTCCAACAAGCTCCACAAGGCCGCTGTGCGTAAGATGAAGCTGCGCACCGCTCGTGGCAGATTGTTCGGGTGATCGGGAATGAATATTCTCGTGGCTTATGTCACAACAATGGGCGGGTGGTGTCGTAGATGATCAGGATTCACAATGAAGATTGCTTCGACACCATGCGCACCCTCACGCCGCACAGCGTGGATGTCATACTCACGTCCCCCCCCTATAACACCAACAAGAAAGCGGGCAAATCAAGAACCCTTGGCAACACCAAGGTAAAGGATGAACAGTATCAGTATGTTCGTTACGATGCCTTTGTAGACGATTTCACCACCGAGGAATACACGGATTTCACCAGGTGGCTGTTTCTGTCCTTTGATACCGTGCTGAAACCCAACGGGTGCGTCCTCTACAACATCAACTACGGCGCGGAAAACACGGATGGGATGTTTCAGGCGGTGAACGCCGTGATCACCCAAACGCCCTTCACCATCGCGGATGTGATCGTGTGGAAAAAGGCCACCGCGCTGCCGAACAGTACATCCTCGAACCGACTGACCCGAATATGGGAATTTGTGTTTGTGTTCTGTCGCAAGACGGAGATGAAAACATTTTCCTGCAACAAGCGCATTACCTCGTACCGCAAGACAGGGCAAGCCGCCTATGAGAACGTGTTCAACCTGATCGAAGCGAAGAACAACGACGGCGCTTGCCCGCTGAACAAGGCGACGTTTTCCACAGACCTTGTGGAAAAACTGCTCACACTCTACGCACGGAGCGGCGCGACGGTCTACGACCCCTTCATGGGGTCGGGCACGACGGCTGTGGCCTGTTTGAGAATGGGGCTGGATTGCATCGGCTCCGAGATCAGTAAGGCCCAGTGCGAATATGCCGAGAACCGCCTGATGGAAAACCGCTCGGAATGGCTGGACAGTCTGTTGTCCTGAAAGGAACAGGGGTTGTCATGTACCCCGGAAAGATTAGGAGGATTACCATGAATTTCACCGATTTGAGGAACCGTCTCAACGCCAATTTCGCCTCTGCCCTGCGCGAAAGGAATCTGTTTGAAACCGACATCGACAAGGATGCCCTGTGGGAGCTTTATCTCAACAGCTTCCCGGAGGGAACCAACCCCATCTACCGTGTCCGCAGGGAGTTTGATTGCTCCTGCTGCCGTCACTTCATCAAGGACATCGGCGGCACGGTGTACATCGACGATGATCTGAACGTCCATTCCATCTTCGAGTTCGACACGGGCAGCGCCGTGTTCCAGCCCGTCATGGACGCGATGGCAGCTTACGTCACCTCCCGGCCCATCAAGGGCGTGTTCCTGTCCAAGTTCACCGTCGTGGGTACGGAGCATAGCAACGAGCGGGACGCGCACAACGGCAGGGTGAACCGCTGGTATCACTATCAGGTGAACCTGCCCCGTCACCTCGTGTTCGACACGCGCTACGGCACGATTGACACCGCCAAGGGCCAGTTCCGCGACACGCGCAACGTGTTCAAGCGCTCCCTCGACGAGATCACCATTGGCGCGGTTGAGACCGTTCTGGAACTGATCGCCTCCAACACGCTCTACAAGGGCGGCGAATGGGCTGCGGCGCTGACCGACCTGTTGAAGCATCTGCGCGTCTACGAAGCTCTGCCCGATGAGAAGAAGGAACTGTACACCTGGGCGAACGCCTCCAAAGTCGGCACTGTGCTGGGCCGCATCAGGAACCATTCCATCGGAGTGCTGCTGACTGACATCTCCCAGGGCATGGAGCTGGATGCCGCTGTCAGGCGGTATGAGAAGATCGTCGCCCCCGCCAACTACAAGCGCCCCAAGGCCATTTTCACCAAGAAGATGTTGGAGGAAGCGCAGAAAACCATCACCGATCTGGGCTACATGGATTCCCTGCCCCGCCGCTTCGCCACTCTCGATGACATCACGGTGAACAACATCCTGTTCTCCAACCGCGACGCAGCTAAGCGCATCGGCGGCTCCGTGTTCGATGAGATGATGTCCGAGGCTGCGAACAGTCCCAGGCGCTTCTCCCGTGTGGAGGAAATAGGCATCGAGAAGTTCATTTCCGACGTGCTGCCGGGGGCTTCCGAGGTGGAGGCGTTCGTGGAGAATCGTCACGCCGCCAACATGGTCTCCCTGATCGCGCCCGTCAACGCCGATGCCCCGTCGATGTTCAAGTGGAACAACCCGTTCAGCTGGGCCTATGCGGGCAACATGACCGACAGCGACATCAAGCAGAACGTGAAGAACGCCGGGGGCCGTGTGGACGGTGTGCTGCGGTTCAGCCTCCAGTGGAACGACGTGGAGCTTGATCAGAACGACCTCGACGCGCATTGCCAGGAACCCAAGGGCGGCGCTTACATCATGTACAATAATAAGCTGTCCTATCGCACCAAGGGCAACCTCGACATCGACATTGTTCACCCGAACCCCGATGTTCCAGCCGTTGAGAATATCACCTGGCCAGACAAGGCCGAGATGATTCCCGGCGATTACATCTTCATGGTGCATTGCTTCACCTATCGCGGCGGTAAGAGCGGTTTCCGCGCCGAGATCGAGTTCAACGGTCAGGTTTATCGCTATGACTACGCCAAGGTCATGCGGCAGAACGAGAAGATCAAGGTTGCCACGGTCACGCTGCATGAGGACGGCACGTTCACCATCAAGGAGCATCTGGATTCCCAGCTGTCCTCCCGCGAGGTGTGGGGTGTCAAGAGCAATCAGTTTGTGCCGGTCAGCACCATCATGTACAGCCCGAACTATTGGGACGCGCAGCAGGGCATCGGTCACAAGCACTACCTGTTCATGCTCAAAGGCTGCGTGAACCCCGAACAGCCCAACGGCTTCTACAACGAGTTCCTTAAAAACGACCTCATCGCGCATAAGCGCGTGTTCGAGGCCCTTGGAAGCAAGATGTCGGTGGCTTCCGTGGATGATCAGCTTTCGGGCATCGGTTTCAGCGCCACCAAGCGCAACGAGTTGGTCGTGAAGGTCAAGGGCGCTACCGAGCGGATTATGAAGATCAAGTTCTAAAGGAGGAATGAATCATGGCGAATCTGTTTGAGATCGCAACCCGGCAGAAGTACCGCTTCCCCTACAAGGGGATGATCGGTGTGGAGGATTTGTGGGATTTGTCCCCGTCCCAGCTGGACACCATCTACAAGACCCTGAACAAGAACCTGAAAGTGCAGGGAGAGGACAGTCTGCTCTCCGAGGCCAACGGCGACCCCACCATCGCCAACATGGTGGAGATTGTGAAGTATATCTTCACCGTCAAGCAGGATGAGACCAAGGCCCGCAAGGTCGCCGCAGAGAACGCCGAGAAGCGCAAGCGCATCCTGGAGATCATCGCGCAGAAGCAGGACGAGGCCCTGCTGAATATGTCCGAGG
>Ga0247609_10000383_pt1 | contig 63791 bp, 102 predicted proteins | sample 172DNAGHGlowgp2_FD_193487 | JGI IMG/M metagenome (GOLD analysis project Ga0247609, IMG submission 193487) | Sheep rumen microbial communities from Palmerston North, Manawatu-Wanganui, New Zealand - 1728 DNA GHGlow gp2 | ecosystem: Host-associated > Mammals > Digestive system > Stomach > Rumen ... | reverse complement strand
TGACAAAGCGAAAAAAATCGTAACTTTATTAACAAAATCAGGTGTTGTGACAGTAAAAATCTTTGGTGATGTCTTTACTCATTATGATAGGCAATTATCAGAAAAAGGAGCAGATGGACGTAAGCATGTAATTGAGAAGTCATGGTTCAGTCGCGGCAATAAGATTGTGGTGACAGGAATAAGGCGCGAAGATTCATTTATTGCAAAGAAATATTCAAAGACACCATATCATTTGGTAGAAAAAATAACACAAATTGATGGTGATAAAATTAAATTAAGTGGTGCGAGGGAAGTAGAATGAGCATAGGATTATGGGATGATGATGCAGCTCGGTACTTCCCTACTGCATTTAATTTAGAGTTGATGAAAATCGCGGCGTATTATAAGAAAAAGCGAGAAATCGTGCAATTATCACCGCATATTCGTCCAGAAATGTATACAAAGTTCTTTTTTAGAAAAGATTATGATGATAATTACTTTCATCGTGTTTTAACTGAACCAAATGTCTTTTACGGCGGCTATGCGTTCCACCCAGGCAAATATGTGCCGATGGAATATGATATTGAAGTTACACCACCGGATACGACAATTTATGCGAAGTTTCAAACAGAGCCAAGATATGAGTCTGTAAGAAATTTGCAGTTCAATACGAAGCATCTGCGGCTGTCATTGGATGGCACTAATTTATGGCAAGATTGGGAAAAAGCTAGTTATAGAGCTACACCTTATCGTACTGTACTCATACACGACTATGACGCCCAGAAAATTTTTGGTGTCGCCGCAGTAGTACGCCAAATATTACGTGATTCGCCTCGCAAAGATACATTATTAGGAATGAAGTTTCCACCTCAATGTTATAACGCCGATCAATTCCTTGATTGGTGTGATTTTCCGTGCGGGCGGTTCTTCCAACTCCAATATAATGGCGAAATGTCTGACTTTTTCGTGCGGGAACTCATAAAACGTTTCAATGACCCGCAGCATGGACTGAGCAAGCAGGTGTATCGTATCCTACTAAACCCAGCCTATGGGTGGTCTAATGAGAATGATTTTTTTGAGAATGGATTACCAAAACTTTATGAACAGTTAACCATTTTACGAAGATATATACCATTTGTCGTACTTATATATGACAAAGATTTTTTCTCTAATCCTATAATGGAATTTGCATTCTTTTTGTTTCAAAGATTTTTCTTTGGGATAAATGGAATTACACATAAAGCGATGTCTTTTGAAGGTCGTAATATAACCTTCCCAAAGTGGGTTAATAATTCACTTTATGAATTTGTTAGATTTTATATCTATACAGACCATGATAAGAAAAATGTAGATTTACGATGCTACACAAAAGAAGATTGTCGTGCCGCATTTCAATATATACGAGAAAAATCATATGAAACATTTAAACAATTTTATAATCCAGTAAAGGAGGTAAGCAACGGTGACTAATTTTGAGATAAAAGAGAAAATCGACGCTAATAATCGAAAGATTGAAGAATTAATTAATCCTAGTCAGTTTGTGTTAAATAATACTGTAAAAGAATTATTAGCGGAGAATGATGCTCTCCAAGCACAATGTCAGCATGAATTTGTAGATGGATTTTGTATCTATTGCTACAAAGAGGAGTAGAACATATGATAAAAATTTATTCAACGCACTGTCCTAGGTGCATGGTTATTGAAAAGAAATTAAAACAAAAAGGCTTGAAATTTGAAATAGTAGATGATATTAACATAATGAGAGAAATGGGTATTCAATCCACCCCTATGTTACAGATAGACGATCAGCCGCTCATGAAATTTGATGAAGCAAATAAATGGGTTAATGCACAGCCAAAGCAGGAGGATTAAGACTTGAATATTAATATACGACTTGGGAAAAATTTTACAACTGCATATAATAAAGTTCAGGCTGATTATGGCGAAGAATTTGCAAAGTTAAATGGATTTGCAGATGAGCAGTTAAGTTATACGGATTTTATACAAAATTTTATTGATAGCGAAACAGTCGCGGACGCATCAGTTGATGCAAATGCAAATGTTGGTCATAAAGATATGGTAACGCTTTTAAACGAAATGCCAAAACCGCATCGTAAACTTTTAGCGTTTAATAAAATTTATTATGAATTAAATAAGAAATATGGATTTAAAACAGCTAATGAATGGCTTGTAAAAGAATGGACAAAGGCTCTGTATTTACACGATGCGGACACCGCAACATTTAAACCATATTGTTACGCTTATGACCTTAAAGATTTAGCCGAAAAAGGATTATTCTTTGTAGAAGGCTTTAATGCAGAACCACCGAAGCATCTTGGTACTTTTATTGATTTTGTAAAAGAATTTATAAATTATACTAGTAATAGAACTTCAGGTGCGTGCGGCCTCCCTAATTTAATTCCTTATATGTACTATTTCTGGGATAGAGACGTAAAACAAGGATATTATACAAAAGACCCTAAGTCTTATGCAAAACAGCACATTCAACGTTTTATTTATGCGGTAAATCAGCCTTGCGTACGTGATGGTATGCAATCTGCTTTTACAAATACATCTATCTTCGATCATCCTTATCTTGAGGCTCTATTTGGTGGCTCAGAATTTCCAGATGGCGCATTTATGATAGATGAAATTGAAGGCATAATGGACTTTCAATGGCTTTTCCTTGAAGTTATGAGTGAAATTAGGTCACACAATATGTTTACGTTTCCTGTAAACACAATTTCACTTTTAAAGCAAAATGGAAAGTTTGTAGATGAAGATTTCGCTCGTAAAGCCTCAAAGCATAATATGAAATGGAGCGATTCTAATATATTTGCAGATTCTAGCGTCAATTCACTCTCAAATTGTTGCAGATTAAAGAGTAATATAGAAGATTTAGGCTATTTTAATTCAATAGGTGGCGCCGCATTACGTGTAGGAAGCGTAAAAGTTTCTACAATTAATCTTGCACGTATTGCATTAGAGCATCCGACAGAAAAAGAATATCTTAAAGCCCTTCAAGAAATAACAGAATTAGACTTGAAAGTATTAGATGTAGTGCGCTCAATTATTATGCGTGACATAGAAAAAGGGCTTCTTCCAAATTATTGTGATGGTCTTATAGATATAAAAACGCAGTATAATACAATCGGCGTAATCGGTGTATATGAAACTATGAAATTATTTGGATATACACGCGAAGATGAACTTGGAAATGTGTTCTATACAGATGAAGCTTTTCGTTTCGGAAATAAAATCTTCAAAGTAATCCACAATACAAAAGATAATTTTGCTCTTGATAAGGATTATATGATAAATCTTGAAGCCGTTCCCGCCGAACAAGCCGCGGCGAAGATGCAAAAAGCAGATGAGTTATTATTCCCCGAAAAAGTTGTAAAAGATTTACCTCTTTATGGAAATCAGTTCATACCACTTGGTATTAAGACAACTTTAAAAGAGAGAATTGATATTGCTTCTACTTTTGATGACTTTTGTAATGGCGGTTCTATTCTTCATGTAAATATTGAAGCACCGTTTACGTCAGAGGAAGCCGCATGGGATATGTTAAACTATATCACAGACCAGGGCGTAACTTATTTTGCGTTCACAACAAAAATTCAAGCTTGCGCGAACAATCATGCGTTTTTCGGTAAGAAATGTCCGATTTGCGGCGGTGATGTTGCAACGGAATATAGCCGTATCGTAGGATTTTATACACCTGTCCGCTCCTACTCAAAAGAGCGAAAAGAAGAATGGGCGATGCGTGAATGGGAGGATGTAAATGAGCAAAAAGAAGAGTAATTATATACCTCCTACCGATTTTACAAAGTTAAGTCGTCTCCGCAAAATGGTGGAGACGCTTAACCGCGGTGCGGGGCCGCAGAATGATATGGATGTAAGTTTTGAATATTTAATGGCAAGTTTGTTTCCTAATATATTAAATAATATAAGACACGCTATGACTGATAACTATATTGCTGGATATAAAAAAGGAATGGAGGACGCTAAAAATGAAGCTGAAATTCCTCGTTGATGAAGATTTTGTGAATTTTAAAGAGCCTTCTATGTTTTTAGGATTTCCAGAATGTTCGTTTAAGTGCGGCGTCGATAAATGTCATAATTTAATGTTAAGAAATGAGCCAGATATTGAAGTTTCTAAAGAAGAAATATGCGAAAGATATCTTGAAAATCCAATTACTAAAGCATTTGTATTCGGAGGATTAGAACCTATGGATACAATGTTAGAGGTAATATCATTAGTAGATACTATTCGCAATAAATATCAAATTTTAGATCCTATTGTAATCTATACAGGTTATGAAGAAGAAGAATTAGTGAGAGGTTACCGCACAGGTGCGGAAGACAATGAAATTTTAGCAAATCTTTGGGAACAATTATTAGAATATGGAAATTTATATATAAAATTTGGAAGATATATTGAAGAACTAGATTCATATCATAATGATTTATTAGGTGTAACGCTTGCAAGTAAAAATCAAACGGTGGTGTATTATAAATGAGAATAAGTTTAAATCCAGATAAAAATGAGGTTGCTCGCATAAGGCAACAAATTAAAGATAATGACGGATATTGTCCTTGCGCGACAGATAGAACGCCAGAAACAAAATGTATGTGTACAACATTCGTATCTCAACCTTATAATGGTTGGTGTCATTGTGGACTTTATTATAAATCGGAAGTCTAAAAAATTGACAAAATATTAAAAGTATGATATAATAATTATAGAATAAAAGAGGTATATTTATGAATAAATTATGGTGGACATTAATAATAGCCTTTTGGGGCTTTATAATATTTGCACTATTTATGAGAGGTTAAGATGATACAAGTTGAGAACATAGAGGTTTTTAATATAGAAGGCGCCCTCAGGGGCATGAGAAACCCCTTAAATTCATGGAAAAATGCAGATACGGCGCGAGAAGCGTCGCCTTTTGGTGCGCCACCGATACCGATAATTGGTGAAAACGATATGAGACTTGCTCAACGTTTACTCGCGGCGGGCAGTGATCATGCCAAGTTTTTGCGGCAAATCGGGGTGTGCATGGATATAACTGCGCCAATCTATTGGTGGAAAGAAATGGATACTTATAAGGTTGGCACAACCGCAAATTCTACAAGTACCATGCACAAGATCGCGGCGAAGCCTTTTGAAAGAAACGACTTTAGTTTTGATAATGAAGAATTACCTCTTGCAGTTATTCAAAATGTAACCGTGTGGCGTTTTGATGATTTTATAGAAAATGTTTTAAAATGTTGTGAAAAATTAAGACAACTTTATCTTGAAACAGGAGATAAGCGTTACTGGCGCGCACTGATTCAGATATTGCCCTCTGCATATAACCAGCGCCGCACTTGGACGGCAAACTATGCCGTTTTACGCAACATTTATTTTGCCAGAAAAAATCATAAATTAACAGAATGGCATAATTTTTGCCATATAATAGAAAATTTACCTTATGGTAAAGAACTTATATGTTTGGGAGAATGATATGAAACCAGTAGTAGTAAAAGAAAAAAATGGACAGATTTTAATAACTCGGGAAGAATTAGACTAGATATTAAATGATGTCTATGAGGAGGGTAAAAAAGATGGTAGCAACTCTAATAGCCATTATTGTAATTGGTATTTTTGCCCTTATAGAAACCGCGATACGTGGTGGACGAAAGTGACTTGTGATACGACAACAGATGCAACAAGTGTACCGATTATGACAACAGATACTGTAGGTTATGTGCCACTAAATGCAAATACGAGTGATTCTCATTGTACAAATAGATGTAAAACCACTATACATTGGACTAAAAATAAGGAGAATAAATAATGGCTGATACAATAAATCCTTTAGAACAAGCAATGAACGCTTTAAGCGAATCTATTGGAGGAAATTTTGAGGAACAAGGTGGTATTGAAGTTTTAGCATCTATGCTTTCACTTCCTGATGATGAATTTGAGACACTTTCACCTTTTATACTCAACAGTTTAGAAAAATCTCTTAATTCTATGAATGATAAGTTTGCATTAGTAAAAGCCTTATCTATAAATGGAATGAGAGGAGAAGATTTATTAGATATATATGAAAAGTCAATAGAAGAAATAGATACTCAGTTAAACGACATCTCACAGCAGAAAAAAGATTTCGTAAAACAGATAATGGGAATGATTTGTAATGCAATAACCGATACCGAAGGTCTATCAAAGCGTATAATTCAAGTCCCTATTCAAATCTTAGACGAGCGGGCGCGCATACCGGAATATGCCCATGGTTCAGATAGCGGCATGGATGTATTCGCATTAGAAGATGTCACAATTAACCCAGGTGAAACAAAGATAATTCGTACAGGTATTGCGGTAGCATTGCCGCTCGGGTATGAATTACAAGTGCGGCCGAAGTCTGGTCGTTGTGCAAACTCAAAATTGAGAGTTGCAAATACACCTGGCACAATCGACGCAGGTTATCGTGATGAGATAGGAATAATTATAGAAAATGTTGAAGCACCTATCCAAGAAATCCAATATGAAAAGGCACCGATTGAGAGCCTATTAATAATTCGCTCAATTTTACATGGCAAGTCTTATACGATTTCCGCGGGCGAGAAGATTGCGCAACTGGTGCTTGCAGAAGTGCCGAAGGCAACATTTTATGAAGTTGAAAATGTACGTGAAATAGGAGAAGATAGACAAGGCGGATTCGGATCTACCGGATTAAAGTAAAAGATATGATAACGGGGAGTAGTACAACAGCTAGTACGAGGGTCTCTAAAACCTTAGAAGAGAGGGCGGCACTCTCCTCCCCCGCCATTTATCATATCAAGGAGCAAAAGTGGAAGTTAAGAAAATTGAAAATTACGTAATACGAGTCAGCGCACCTATAATTTGGTGGTTAGAAGTGATGACATATCATAATTTAGATTGTGTTATAAGCCTTTTTCCGCTAAAAAATACAACATATTTTAGTAGTGATGTAGAATGTCCTTCGCGCATCAAATCAGTCACCATCTCCAAGGTCGGCCGCGACGTGCATGATGTAGGGTGGGCGCTTATAGATGCGATAGAGAATTATAATGATTTAAATACAAAACATAACGAAACCGATTTAGATGTCTATGCAGATGCAAAACTTAGAGTTGTTCCTCTTGGAGCAAAATTAACAGGAGTTATAGAATTTCCAGATAAAGCAACTTATGAGTTATTCATACAAGACGCGGGCGACGAACATTTGATTTGTAATGATGAATGGCATACGCTTTATCAGAGATTAAAATATGAGATATGAAAATAGGAATAGAAAGTATCAAAGAGTAGTTAGAACCCTTAGGTTGGAAAGTAATTTCCACAGAATATAAAAACCTTGATACTGAGATGGAATTTTAGTGTGATGAAGGACATTCAGTTCATATTACTTGGAAGAAGTTAAGGAATAGGATTGAATGTCCTATTTGTAAATAGAATATATATAAAATAGAAGATAAACCAATTCCAAAAAAGAATGGGATAAGAGTATTAGCATTAGATTAGGCAACTCATAATACTGGATGGGCAATTTTTGATGATAAGTAGCTCATTTAGTGCGGCGTTGCAAAAATTAAAGGCATGGAAGAAATAGACCGATTAAAAGAGATTAGAGATTGGTTTGTTTCTATGATAAATCAATGGAAACCAGATTATATTGGGATTGAAGGAATTTAGTATTAGGCTAATTAGAATAGTAGTGTTACTACCTTTTAGGTTTTGGCGAGATTATAGGGTGTGTTGATGATTACGGCAAAAGATTTTGAGATGCCGTTAAAGATATGTCCGACGAATACTTGGCGTGCATACTGCGGCGTCAAGGGCCGCGCGAGAACGGATAAGAAAAATTCTATGAAAAAACTTATTAAAGACTGGTTTGATATGAATGTAAGTGATGATATCGCAGATGCAATTGGAATTGGGAAATATATGAGTGAGACAATCGCGCCGATGATTTAGGTTGAAAATTGGGAGTAAGATATGAAACGAAAAAGAAAATGTTATGCTACTCCAAGATGGGAAAAGTTTTGTGATGGATGTAAGACGAATAGTACTAAATGTCCTTATAGATATAAATATAGAAATTTAAGGAATCAAAAGAATTTAAGCGTATAAAAAAGACACGATTTAAGTTAAATCGTGTCTTTTATTTTTTATTTATGATTGAACTGTTTGCCACCCATTAAGTGTATAGACTTTTACAGGAAAATTTGAAAAACTTGAAGTAGTTTGTGTTTCTAAATAAGTTGCATTATCTTTAAACCAATCAATAACTTCACTATAATTTGCATCACTACCGCCCATAATTTTTATAATGCGATATGAATCATCACTTATGTTATTCCATTCATCATTAGATAAATTATAAACACTTGTACTACTTCCCCATGTTATTTCCGATGAATAATCGGTTTCAATAGAATAATACATCTAATTATTATAAAACCACACAAACTAAATTGAAGCACTTGTGTCACCTATTACATTATCCCAAAAATCAAGCCAATCTGGAGTAGTATTAATTTTCCAAACTGTATTATATATATTATTTCCACTAAATGTACTTGGCATATAAGTTGTATTACTCGTATAAGTTTGTAATTCTATATCTTGCCACCCACTAGATGTATATAATTTTATATAATTAGAGCTTTCTTCCCAAATAGCAACTAAAGTTGCATCTACCGCAGGCATATGCGCCTGTGATATATCAAGATTAGAGATTTTTTGATTAGATTCTATTATTCTTATATTACCAATTTTTCCTTTAAAAAATTGTACGTTATAATCAAAATCTAAAGCGTATCCTACTGGTTCCGCACCAATTAGTATACTATTATAATTATTATATCCGATATCGCCAGATAATGAAGCAGAACTAGCTATTAACGTATCATCAATATACAAATCCCACGTTTCTTCATAAACCAAATCAAAGCTATGCCAGCCAGGACTTAAATCACTAACTAAATGATTACTATCTATAACATCTTTATAACTATTTGTACCACTATCATATAATGAAGACATCATATGATCGCCAGAAGGATATAAATTCCAACCTCCAGTTTCTGTACAAGATATCAATGGAGTACCATTAATTATTTGTGACCAATCATCTAAATATGCATCTAAATGAATACTGAGCGCAGAATCAAACATTAAATTTCTAGGAAGTGCAGCATACCTATGGCCATCTAATTTATAATACCAACCCTTAAATTTATATCCAGCTTTTGTGGGAGTCGGTAAAGTAGTCAAACTTCCAATAGAATTAGTTACACTAGTAGAACTTATTGTACCTCCGTCTGGATCTAAAGTTAATGTAGAAGATTGTGCTTCAGATTCCCAGTATGATGTTAAACTCCAACTACCCGCAGGCATTGTAATTTGAGTATTATTTTCTCCTTGAATTGAGGTACCATGCCATATTAAAGGTGAAGTCATATGACCTGTAAAATATGGAGAGCCACCAGTAGTTTCTGTAGAAACTGATTCACACCCTACAAATAAACCATTAGTAGAATTATATCCAATTGCACCAGAAAAATTAGCAGAAGTTCCCTCAAGTACTCCGTCAATATACCCTTTAACGTTAGTACCGTCAAATATCATATCAAAAGTATGCCAACCTGGAGTAAGGTCACTCATAAGTGTATTACTCAATGTAGATTTGTATGCACTCGCACCCGCATCATAAAATAGAAAATTAAATTGATAGCTATCTCCAGATGTACTAGGCTCAATATTCCAACCTCCGCCCTCAGTACATGAAATCATTCTCATAGGTGTAGAACCATATAACTACCAATTGTCCATATAGGCTTTAAAATGAATACATATTTTATCTGTATAGTACATGTCACGTCCGAACATGCCCTATTGAGACCCATTAAAACTGCGGCCCCATCCTACAAACTTATACCCTGGTCGTACAGGTATTGGAAGTGATGAAGTAACAGTATTATAAGGAACTGAAAATACTTGTGATTGAGTTACATTAAAAATTTCAGAATATGCAACATAAAAATCTAAAGTAAATGCTGTATTATTTGGTTGCACATATATATGACCAAATGTACTAAATGTTCCTGATGAACCACAATGTAATTCAATTGCATATACTTCATATTTACCCGTTCCTTCCCAAGGAGTCAGCCATCTAAACGATCTTCCATCACCAGTTGCATTAGAAGCATAACTAAAATAATAATTCTTTGGAAGTTTTGCAACAAATAAATGTATAAATACTTGACTGGCTGCGGAGGTAGTAGTTTGAACAAATCCAATATATGCTGTATTAGCGTTTTTAGAAACACTTACTTCTAATTCATAGTTACTACCAGTTAAAGGATTATCAGATTGTTTAGAAACCCTTGTAACAGTAGATGTACCATTACCACTACTACTATTATTTACATAATGTGTAATACCATTAACTCCACTTGCGAAATATCCATCTTTATGCTATGCAAGCCATTGATTTTCATTTAATCTAAAATTACTCCAATTAGATATATCTCTATCATATGGTAAAATCTAATAAGAGCCACTAGTACAATTTAAAGTTAAATTATAAGAATTTTTTGTCCAATGAGCATATAATGTAGTATTACTAGTTTTATTCCATGCTCGCGCGGACGTGCCAGTCGAAGTGTAATATTGCGTTCCACCAGAAGCCGCGTCATAATATCCTTCAAAAGTATAACCAGCTCGTGTCGGCATTGTGGCCGAGGGCATTGCTGCGTTATAGGTGGCAGTAGCACTACTACTTCCATTCGGAGGACCACCATTTCTGTTAAAAGTTATCGTATATGTATTAGGTTTCCAATGTATATATAATGTAAAATTTTTATCAGCAGTAAGATTTGCATTTCCGTTCATCCTATAAACAGTAGCAGCATTTGTTGTACTAGATGAACCATAATCCTAATTGATTAAAATACCGCCAGATGATGTTGTACCATATGCTTCAGTTCCAGTTATATAGTAACCAGTTCGTGTTGCACCATAAGTGGCAACATTCCAATGATTAGGATAAGTGGTATCTATACCAAAAGAATATGTAAGATTAGACCAAGTTGAACCACTATTACTTGATACCTAAACGGTACTTCCAGACACTCTATATCGTGTAGTACCAGTACCTGTTGTAATAGTACCACCATTTACATTATATGTAACATTTGCTTTATATGATGTCCAAACTGGATATAAGGTTGCCGCGGCATTCGCGGTATAAGAAGCAGATAGCGCATAAGCTTGTGATCCGCCATCTGATGTTGCCCAACCAGTTTGATGATAACCAGTTCTTGTAAATGTAGCACCTTTAAGGGTTAATGCTGTACCATAGGTCTTTGTTGCAGTAGTTTCAGTTCCAGAACCGTTAGAACCTTTCTTGTATGAAATAGTATAAGTAATTAAACTTCTAGTTGTTCCAGTAATTTTATTATTAGCTTTTGCAAAAGCTTTCATGGTACTATGAGTAGTACCGTTAAAATTTCCTCTTAAATAATAAGTAGTACCAGGGGTGAGTGATAAACCACTAATAGTAAAAGTTGCTGTACCAGAAGCTCCACTTAATGCTTTTGTAGTTCTTGCTAAAACCGTACCACTTTGAGCGGTACGGCCAGCCGTCCCTGAAGAAGATACAGCAAAAACATAAGTATAATTACCTGACCAACCAGTACCAGCAGAAGTATTATTCCAAGTTAAACTAAAACTAACACTAGTAAATTTATTTGTACCAGCTTCAGAAAGGGAAAAACTCCAAACCGCGTCATTATTTACCGCACTTGAATTATGACCCACGCGAACATAATTCGTAGCAGCATTTACGCCAGTTACATAAGTTAGTGTTGCTGTTGCCAAATTACCTCACCTCACTCATAAACTACTCGTATCAACCCAAATATCACCAATACTTGGATTAGATGGTGCGGTATCTGATACAGTTAAATGTGCAGTTGTTGTTGAAGCGACGTATCCTGCGTCATTTATAAATGATGATACGTTTGTAGGCACTGTTGGTATATCAGTTGTAAGAGCCACTGTACCGCTATTATCAGGAAAAATTATTGATCTCATTGATGTAGCTGAACTTGATAAATTAGTAAAAGTACCAGAATTTGCTGTACCATTATATAAATATAACTTACCACTAGTTTGAGTGGTTCCTGATGATCCTATTATAAGAACAGCAGTTTGTGTAGAAGTATTATGACTTAAAGTAAACATATTACTATAATATTTAGTCTCAGCATTACCACTATTACTGCCAAAAACTAGAAATCTTTGAGTACCATCTCCAGAATCAGAGATTGCCTTAACTTTCTCATCAGTCGTAGAATATATACTGCTCAAATCAGGTATATCACTCGCCGTCACAGCAACTGCCGCTGTAACGTGTCCTTCGGAATTTGTCGTAATTTTATAAAACCCAGAAGCAAAAGCCAAACCTTTATTAGTTACTGCATGAGTATAAGCCGACTAACCATAATCTCCTCTAAACGCAGTACTTGATGTTGTACCGAGTGCAAGTGAAGGACTTATCTCAACATATGTACTTCCACTCCATCTATATGTAAGATTCGTACTTGTATCAACATAAATTTTTCCAGTTTCTCCCGTTGAAGGAAAACTAGACATTGAACTATATTCTAAAACATCATCAACATAACTAGGAAGCTATGATGTAGGAATTAAACCATTTGAATCCAATTCTGCGACACCATTCACAGCGCCTTTAGCAGATGTTGGTATCGCATTTACTTCCGCCGCCGTATACGTAGGTTTGGAAGCCGCTTTTGCCCATGATGGTACAGTCGGATCAGTTTCAGTATAAGAAGTAATATAACCCGCATCATTTGTAAAAGCAGAAATATTTGTTGGAATTGTTGGAATATCTGAAGTTAAAGCAAATGTACCTGTTTTATTTGGTAAAGTTAAAGTATTAGAACTACTAGTATAAGCAGCATTTACAATGATAGTATTTCTACTACTACCACTATGAGGCAAATATATTTCTTTTAACCCACCACTACTACCAGGAGCATTAGTGTATCTATATAATCCACTTTGAGGAATTTTTAATACCCACCAATAATCACCATCTGAATTTCCACTAGTTACTGTAAATAAACCATAAATTTTATCCCAATTAGTAATATCTGTACTACTTATTCCATAGGCAGCACTTACCGAAAAGACCGGATCAGTCTCCGTAAACGAAGTAAGAGGAGTAATACTATTACTCCCCAATATTATACTTCCATTCTCTATTTTTGCGTCAGTGATACCATATCCTGCTAGGGTAGTTTGAGCAGTAATATAACCACTGACGCTATCTTTTATATCATATTCACTACCATTAGGCAATTTTATTTTAGTAACATCAGCCATAGTAGTTACTCTCCTTTATTATGAACCTTTTGTAACATTAACATCAGTTGTATTTGTAAGAACTGTCTTTTGATCCTTACTATTCCATGTAGTATTTGCACCAGAAGCCGTAGCAGTTAAATAACTATTTGTTACACTGGCGTCAGTTGCAACCGTAACAGAACCAGCTCCTGCCGAAGCATCTGCCGCAAGAGCAACCGTAGGCTGAGTTACATTAAATGTAGAACCAGTTCCTATAACAGTATCAGTAGTAGGTGATGCATATCCAGTCACTGCCGCGATAGTATCACCGACGGAAACATCAGTTACAATACTTGCGCCAGAACCAGAAGTCGTCGTAGCTCCTGTCGCAACAGTTGTCGCGCTTGATGCGGCCGTAGGAACTGTAATTATTGTAGGTGCATTTGCAGAATAAGTTGTTTGTGTATCCATTGTTGCTGCACCTATTGTAAGTGTTTCATTTGCAACACTAATACCCTTTAACCAATCGGTATTAGTTGTACTTGCAGTACCTGTACCATCAGCAGTAGTCTATGAAGTTCTGCCTGGAATGACATCAGCAATTGTAGAACCACTAACACCAGTAATCGTTGTTGTCGCAAGTTTTTTCGTTGTAGGTGTTACAGATTTAACTGCATTTTGAGTTGTAGGTGTTCCAAGACCAGTCAATGCTGTAACATTATCACCAGAAGCAGTCACAGCAGTTCCACTTGCGGTTGCTTTAACTTTTGTAGTTGTTACACTTACATTAGAAGCAACTGGAACAGAACCTGCTGCTTCAACATCATTAAGAGCAAGACCAATTGTAGGTTGAGTTACTGTAAAAGTTGCACCAGAACCTATAACTCCAGCTGTCTATTTAGAAAGAGAAACACCAGTAACAACATTAGATAAATCAATCTATGTATCGCCTAATTTTTCCCAAGTTTTTGAACCGTCTGTTCCCACAGGCACATATTCATCATATGTATCGTTTACGCCCACCGCAGTACTAGAACGTACCAAATAAAAAGCACCAGCTTGTGCATGGTCGTTATCTCCAGTAGTTTCCGCAGAGAGCGTACCAGTATATTCTATACTATTATAAATTACTTTTACTCCTGCTGGTATATTTGCCGCGACAGGAACTGAAGCGCCATCCCAAGCAATAATAAAACTAACACCGCCCGCGATAGCTTGACGAGCAACTTCGTCTTTAATATTATAAGTAGTACCCGAAGGTAATGTAATTTTGCTAATATCAGCCATTTATTTCTACCTCACTCTGTTGTGAAAACAAGATTATTTTTCTACACTTCGGAATAAAAACATCTTACTTTATTATTCCAAAATAATCGTTCTGCGTTTGTAATATGAATAGCAGTATCATAGATATGCTCCCATATTCCAGAATCAACAAAAGGTAAATCAACTACATAGGCTAATCCGTCTCCGATTTTAGCACTAGCATTTAAATTACCTTGAGAATCTACATGATTATTTGTATATACATAAATAGCATCTTTTTCAGACACAAGCGAGGTCTAAGATGCCCAATTTTCTTTAGTATCAAAATAAATTTTTGGAACGTGTCCAATCTATTGTATCAGTTGATTAATTATAACTGTAATCGTCTTATTCTAAACTGGATTTGTAGAATTTTCGTCTAGCTCAGATTCTACGTCTTTGCGCATTACAAATTCAGTTTCCGAGCCAGGCGGTATTTCTATCATATCCATATCAGTTGGTCTATTAGGACAACCCATTCCTATATTGATAGGTTGTGTTTCATTATCAATATGAATATCACTATTTGTTTGAGTATTTGATATATTCATATCAATATTTTGTTTAGAACTTCCTATATCAATATCAATAGGTTGTGTCCTATCGCCAATATGAATATCTATTGAGTTCATTACATTTCTTCCTCGTTAATTACTCCTTTGACGAAAAGAGCTTTCATTTTTGAAGGAACAACTTCGTCACTATTTAACTTAAATTTAAGTTGAATAAATGTAGGAAGTTTTTCGCGTAGCTTAAATGTATCCTCTTGTGTCAAATGCACTAATAACTAATCATTTTCAATTTCAAGTGCGGCGACATCAAGTTCTTTTTTTATTTTTTCTTCCATAATGCGATAACGCTTTTGCCCGATTGACACCCATACTTGCGCGACATCAGCAAAATCGATACCGTATACGTTTATGGGGATTGTTTGCGTTGAACCGCGCGTTATAATTACCATCGGTTTCACCTCTATGCCATATTCTAAATATAAGTAGGAAATCTAAGATATTTCTTCGTTATTTTTTTCTTGTATTGTCACCGCATAAATTAAAGATGAAATAACTTTTTATTTTAAGCTACTCTTATCATATCAAGTGTAACATGATCAACTGAACATGAAGTCGTAACTTCTATATATAATGATAAATTGCCACTAGCAGGAAATGTTGCCCAAGTTGTTGTAGTAAAATAAGAACTTCCTGCTTTTACATAATGATTATCAAAACATAGTGCATTTGTATTATTAGTAGCCTTATAAAGATTTATATATGCATTACCACCGCCACTCATTGCCATATGTACATAAGCATTAATAAGGTATACGCCTGCTTCTATTCCTGTAATACCACATATTTTAGTATTTCCAGAAGATAAACTTTTAGAAGCCGTCTATGTTGCTGAATAAGTTTTAGCAGTACGACGTACATCACCACTAACCGTAAGAGTTCCATTCGCTGCTAAATTTACCTAACCAGACGTTGAACTGGCGCCATTTGGTCTTAAAGTTATTGTATTTGCATTACCAAATAATACTACAGACCCGCTATCAAAAAATCTTATACCATTTACCTAACTACCACTATCATTTCTTCCAACCAAAGCTAAAAAATCAGGATTAGCGGAACCATTTTCATAACAATATTGATATAATGTTCCCCTATTAACTCCATTATGCTAAATATGAATACCAGTACTTTGAGCCTAAGTTCCATCATTAGATAAATTAATATATAAAATATTAGTTAAAGGAAAACTACTTCCCGCACTTAAAGGAAGATATGACCCATCTTGAGAATTATATTGTAAAAGTTTTATATTTTCATATTGCGGTGGAGTAGATTTTAAAGTTGCATTATTCTAAAGCCAAGTTATAAGATTAGAATTAGTTATATCTGTTCCACTCGTAAAAGTTATAATACGAGTTTTTTCTCGTGTTTCCGCATTATTGCCAGACCAAGATTTACTATAATTTTTATAAGTATATTTTATATTATTATCATAATCTAAAGTATAATAAGTCGTATTTTCTTGTAATTTTAAAGCATTTGTTTTAATCCAATTAATAAAATAACTATAACTAATAATATGCGTTGCTTCATCTGTATCAATAAAACGAATTGGCATCCCATACCAGTGTCCATTATACCAGACTGTATTGTTTCCTAATATTAATTCATTTGGTGTTAAAGTTATTTGACTATAACTTCCATAAGGTCCACTACCTCTTGCAGAAAAAGTTGCTGAACTTAAAATAGCATTCTATTTTAACCAAGTAATAAAAGAAGTGTTTGCAACAGCATTGCCGCCAGTAATAGTAATTGATTGATTTGATGAAGATGCCCACCCAGTTGTATTACTATAAACAGTTATATATGTACTACTGTTATAATAATAATATAAACTATTTCCATCAGAACGAAATCTAACATAACTATCTGTACTACTAGGTTCTGCTTTTGTAAAATTTATATTATAATCTATAGAAGTTAATGAAATACTATCTTTAAAAGTCCATGTTGTGGTTGATAACTATTCAATAGGTGCAGTACTAGTATCATATAACTAAGTAGATGCACCATCAATTCCCCACCAGTATGTATTATTTAAACTAGATATAGTCTAATTTTTTACATTAAAATAATCATCACCAGTTCTAGAACTTATTAATAAGCTTTCATAACTTTCATTAGTTTTATCAGTAAAATTAACATTATAAGTAAAAGTAGGAGCTGCTAAAACTAAATTTTCATTAATTTCCCAAGTAGTACCTGTTAAATCTGTAAGAGTATAATCTAATTTATCTGTATTTATATATAATATTCTATTCTAATGATCAAATCCTAGTTCATAAGGCTAAAGTGCGCCATTGTTTGGGGCACCACTCCCTCTTCGTATCTAAACGTGATTTTCACTCATAATATCACTCCTCAATTAAAAAAGGACTTAAACTTGTAATTTCGTTAAGAGAAAGCTCTATGTTTTCTAAAGCATTAAGTGAAATTGGTTTTATATCTATTTCAACCTCAAGGGTTAGTAACTCATTTAATTTTTCTTGACACTCTTGAATTTTATCTTCTTGAATTTTAACACCAGTACCATCTTCTGTTTGCATTAATTGATCGTTTTCGTCGCGGGCACCATATTCTTGAATAATTTTGTTTAATTGAGATTGGTAAATATCCATTTCTTTTTGCGCGCACGCCGCAAGTTTTGCCAATGAATATCCAACTTTGATGGGTAATGTTGTATTCTTTATTTTTTCATAAATATCATTGAAATTTTTAATTTGATAAATCTTTACTTTCATAGTAAAACCTCCTTTTATCTCCTATATATAGTATATCATAAAAAGCGGAAATGGTCAAATTTTTATGACCATTCGCCGCAATCTATAATAAATGCATCCATTTCTCCAGTTTTAATATTTATACTATGAGTTACTAAATCACCAAAATTATCATATACATAATAAATAGTATCTTTTGATTCTGAAAGATCTAAATCTCTAGCCATAACAAAAAAACTACCATTTTCTAAACCACGAAAAACATTATTAGAAGTATTTATTCCAACCTAATATTTTCGTATTGAGAATGGCGCTATAATAGGAGGAATATAATACTACTAACTTTCAACATTTTCAATAAAATTTACCATAATTTATTCCTCCTTATTTTATATTATAAATAGGTAGTAGCGTATTTTCATCTATACTTAAATCATATTGACTGCCTTTTATAATAGCATTAGTTTTTAAATTATAAGACTAAGAATCATTTAACTAACTAATGGTTCCGACATTCCTTAAGGTAATATTATTCTACTAATTAGCATTAATTGTATTTAAATTATGTACCTACTATGCAAAATTATCTGACCAACTTCCTTGTAATGGCTAAATTTTAAAATTAACTAACAATTGCTAATCAGAAGGGGTCATATTATAAAGAAAAATATTATCTCCATAACCAAAATTGTAAGTTGAGCCAGTATTTTGTTGTGCAATTTGATAAGTAATATCAAGATGTTGATTATCTATTCTATCTACATTTTTTATTATAATATTAGGTGCATAAGTTGATGCTAACCAAATATCACTTGTTTTTGTATTTCCATTATAACTATCTATTAATAACCAATTATTATTAATATATGATTCATTATTTGTAATTTGTTCAGGAAAATTATAAACATTATTATAAGTTAAATATGGTCTTACACCAATTCTAATAAATTCATCAATTTTTTCATTAGAAAGATTTAACTAATACCAGCCACGATATTTACATACAGTCTATTCATCTATAGTTTCCGTATATGAAGTGTATCCATACTAAGGAAGATTATCTGGTATCGTAGAATAATAGCTAAGATTAATTCCTTCGTATTTTTTCTACCAAGTAAAAGGATTAGAATTAATACAAGTATATACGGTAATCTAATAATTACATGAATCATTTTCTCTATTTAATAGATAATATTGATTATTAATTTTAACATAACGAGAATTATCACTATTATTAAGATAATACTAATTACTATTAAAACCAGGATAAAAATCAAATAATAAATATGACTTTTTATCTTTTACTCCGTTATTAAAAACTCGTGAAAAGAACTTTGTAGTAGAAGCATAAGGAACTGATATTTCCTAAATTTCTGGAGCGTTTGTAGATATAAAAATAGGATTACTAGGAAAAGTTAAAAGCGCACTAGTATCTAATTCAAATATCGCAACATATGGATTAGATTGACCTGTCTCATAATTATCTCCATCTGCTAAAAAATATTTATTAGCAACAATAATTTTATAATAAAAAGTTGTTGGTACAATTTTTGTATTTAAAGTTTTTAAATCAACAATAGTTGAAGTCTCTCCATTATATGGAATCCAACGATCTTTCGTTAAATCAATATTAAACTATAATGACTAATACTATCTAGAATCAGTACCTGTCTCTCCCGCATATGACGTATAATTTGGAAATAATACACCATTCTAATAGCAATCTTCATCAATAATAACTGAACCAGGAATATTTTTTTCACAAACTGCATCACCATTTTCTAACATAACCTATCGCCAATGAATCTAATCGGTGGAAGTTAATATATAAATTCCATGATTTCGATTCTAACTAGCGTCTGGTCCAATATAAGGGCCACTATCATCTTCCAATATTACTCTCTTTATATATCCCGGTACAGATAATAAAGTATTAAATTCAAAATGACCAAAATCTGTTAAAAGTGGAGATTCATCAGTCATTGTTGAAATATAAAGTGCAGAAGGAGTTCTAATATTAGAAATTATCCATTCCCCATTATTATCATTATTTTTAACTTCTGTAGAAGTATATACATTAACAAATTTTAATGTTAATGTAGTAATTCTAGAATCAAACTCTTGTATTTCTACAATACGATTAGAAGAAAAACTAGTATATAATACTCCATTTACATATAAACGTTCTTCACCACCACCACTCGCAGCAGTGTTATTTTCTGGCAAATAAATAGTTATTTTTGTACGGTGGCCAAAAGTAAACTTCTTATTCTAAAGTGTTTCTATAAAATCAATTGTATTATTTTGTATATTTAATACTTCTATAGGTTCAAACTCAGAACTATCGGTTTCATATTTCCAACCAGTATTTTTACGATTTGCATACCAAGAATTATCAAAAATAATTTTTTGAATATTTTCTGGTAACTATCCACGCATAATTTCTGCGCTATTTGCGGTAGTAAAAGTTCTATAAACTGTAGTTCCATAATATAAGTCAGCAACAACTCTAAATTTAATTTTTTGTCCCCATTGAGCCGTATCTGTAACATTATATGAATTAGTTGTTAAGTTTGATACTACTACTGACCAGTTATCACCACCAGTATTTTTTTCAACTTTATATCTAATACTTAAATTATCTGCCGCACTTTTAGTTGCCGCGGTCCAAGTTAAAGTAAGAGAATTAGTATATACATTAGAAGCACTAAGAGTCGGCGCATTAGTAGAAAAAGTTAGTTTAGGATTGTATACTTTACATGAAACTCCAGATGAAGTATCTCCGCGCGCACCAACTGTTTTTAAAGTATAAGTTGCAGAGTTTCCCTACGATAAACTATATGATTTAGAATTAACATTTCCAATATTACTTCCATTAATAGTATAATATGATATACTATTATTAGTACCAGCACTCGCTCCGGTCCACGATAAAGAAGTAGTAGTTGCAATATTACTAATTATATAATAATTTGATCCGATAAGATTCGCACCTGAAGGTTTAAAATTAGAAGGATTACTAACATTACTCCATGTATAACAATATACATATGCGGAATCATAGTTACTGAAAGCAGTAATAGTATTATTAGCAGTTACACAAAATTGCCAATATCCTAAACTACTTAATGCTCCAGTATAACTTCGGCTAGAACTACTTACTGTAACCCATCTAGTCCATCCACTCCAAGTACTACCATTATTTGTAGAAAACTTATACCAAATTGAATACGAAGCAACAGGGTTATTTAATCCAGTGCCTGCACCATTCCAACTAATAGTTGCATTACTTCCACCTTTAACATATTTAGTAATAGATACTCCAGTAGGTTGCCCAACTCTTGTAGCAGATTCACCATATGAAACAGAAACAGTTTTTAAACTACAATCTGAAGTTTTAGTAGAAGTCTTACCGTTCCAAATAAAAGTACCGCTAGATGATAATGAACTAGAACTCGCACTGATATAAACACCAACAGTTACTGAACCAGAACCATAATGTCCAACGCTTATAGTCTTAGATCCACTAATCCAAGAATTATAAGTTGTTTCTTTAGAAAAAGACCCGCTTCGTGAACCACAATTATAATAAGTTGTACCATTTATAACAAGACACATATATCGTGTAATGCCACTATAGGTAGAACCACCAGAATACATATTCGCGGTGGCACTAACTGTAATGTTAGTGCCACTATGTGTAACTGTAATATTACTCTATATCCAAGCATAAGCGCTGCTATATGAATATTGTTTAGCTGTCCAAGCCATTTACTCCTTTTACCTCCTTATTCTACAAAGAAATCAAATCCGCTATAGTTACTATTTTTTACAACTCCTGCCCATTCTCGTAAATAATAGCCAGAAGGATTTAATTCATTTTGTAATGTTGTACCATTAAAAGCATCTTCATCCATTAATACATAATTACTACCATTCTATGTATAATATTTATTAGGTATATAATATCTTCTATAAAAAGTAAAATTATTATTATTTATTATGTAATTGCATAACCTCTAATCTGCAATACTCTGTCCATCTATTAAATAAAGTACATTACTTAAAGATGCTCCACCTATATAATTAGAATTTTGTGCTAACCAATTTACTAAATTAATATTTCCAATATCTGCTCCATTAATAAACTATAAATGTGGACTCGATCCATAAGCCCAACTTACTCTAGTATACTAAGAACCATTCCAACCATAGCCAGTAAATAAGGTAACAGAAGTAGTAGGATCATTTTCAGTATTAATAGCTTTTACATATTTTGTTGTACCAGTAGTAGTTAATTGTAATTTAGTAAAACTTTGTTGCTCATCACCAAGATATACTGTAAAATTTACATTATAAGTTATATCTTGATCAAAATATACTTTTCCATTATATGATGAAGTGGTAGTACTACTATCAACGCCTAAATCATAACTTCTATTAGTCAAATATGCCCATAAAATATCTTCAGTATTATTTTCACGAGTTCCTACTACTTTAATGCTATCAACAGATATTTTTTTATACCTATACGTATAATAACTATATCGTGATTGAAAATTTATATACAACTCAAAATCTTCTTCTGGTGCAGAAAATCCATGTACAAACCAATAAGTATTGGCTAAGTCTTTTGTTCCATCAAATTCAGGATAATTATAGATAGTATCTACTGCATTATATTCTTTAATCCAAACATAAGAATCTGTAGTATTTTCACTATCTAATCCCTTACCAATTTTTAAACCACCCTTAATTTCACAAGTACCTTTTATATTCACCGCACCTGTTATTCCTACATCTAATGGCGTGCTATTTTGACTCCAAACAAAATTTTCATCTAATGATGATTTAAAAATCATATAATTATTATCGGTTTGCTAAATTTTTAATGAATTAATTTCTCTATATTCATCATCTAAATAATTATAAACAATGCTATAACCATTATTCTACCAAACAGTTGTAGGATTACTTATATTATCAGAACCAATTGGAATACCCTAAAAATTAATTCTATTTCCTAATAAACCAATTCCCTAATAATACTAATTTATGTTATTAATCGACTTTGCTTCTGATACCTATAAAGCTTTAGTTAATAATCTAAAATTAGTACCAGACAAATCTTCAATTGCTTCAATATATGGCAATGGGTTAGGATGATTTTCAGAATCATAATAATATGGTGTTGATGTATCAACAGTATCTGTAAATACTTTTAATCCACCTTCCCAAATTGCAAGACCGTCTCCACTAATTTTTAAAATTAAATCCTTTGTATCAGGTATAAGCGGATGTTCATCTGAATTATAAGCAACATATAAAACATTTTCATCTCTTTCAGGAGTAAGGGTATCATTATCTCTATCAATTAAAATTCCAACAGTCTTTAACCAACCACTAAAAGTTGAATCGGTAGCTTCAATAGTACCACTAAATACACCTTTTGAAGCGTACATAGTACCATCTTGTAATACTTGGAAAGGAGCCTCTGTTCTATTTTCAGGGCTACTTCCTGCCCATATACGTACAGGATTCTCAGATTCTTCATCATTTGTTATGCCAGCTTGCGGTAAATAAAACCTACCTTCAAGATATACATTATTAGCGTACAATCCTGAGCCGGCATTGTCATTTAAATCTTCAAAACTAGTACCTACTAATCTAGAATTAAGATTACCTATAACAACCCTATCATTAGATTCATCTCTCGGGCCACCTCTCATTTCAATACGAGGCCCATAGTTCACATTATCGCTATTAATTTCTGAAGCAACTAAGAAAATTGAAGAAGTCGATTCATCGGTTGAAACAAAAATAGTTCCTGCCATTAATGAAGAAATATTAGATAATATAAAATATGCATCATCTAATGTAATCTACTCATAATAAGTTATATCCTACCTAGTTATAGAGGTATTCTAAACATATTTATTATTTACCTCATCGTATATATAATAACTTAAATATTTTTCTTCCCATTCTTCATCACTAATTTCTGCTACAGCATTATATTCATAATGAATTAAAGGTACTATTTCTTCTTTTTCTTCAAAAGAACCAGAATCACCTATTGCATTATATTTCACGGAAATTTCATTAACAGTAAACCATTCTGGTCCAAACCAATCTGCATTGCTTGGTTCACTATTATTCATAGTAAACTTATAATCATTAGTCCCTTCAATTTGTTCACCCTCCATATCCTAATCTAAGACCTATGTAGGTGAAATAAATAATGAACCACCAACAGCAGAAACTGAATCTTTTTTAAATGAAACAGTAGTTAATTGACCGCGGACGCGAGCATTCTAAAATTCTGCAAAACCACTACCATCAATATACCAGTTATCTTGTTTATGATAAATTTTTCCAGCACCGTCAGAAGTTAGTACTATATTACCAACCTAAAGTGTTGCAGTTAATTCAACTGAATCAGCAGTTAATCTATTTCCTAAAACAAGATTTCGCGCGTAGACATCACCTTTTTCATTTACATAGAAATTATATAACATTTCAGTAGGAGTTTGCGATAATGTTTCTGCTTCACTAAATTTTCCATCCCAAAATACATAACCATGTACTGTATCATTTATGCCATGTTTATAGCGCTAATCTGTTAAAATTGGTACATATTCATCATTTTCTTTAATCCAAGTAGCCTCAGTTATATATTCACCAACCTATGGTTTTAACTATGAATCTGGATTAGAAGGATAAACAGTTATTGATTTATAACCATTTAATATATAATAATGTTCAGGCCAATCCGCAGGTTTCCTCTAACCCTCATATAATATATAACTATTAGGTTCTGTATCTCCTTCGTTAAACTGACCCTAATAATACTCAATAGTAGGATCCCATGTAGCTCCATCACCAACATACTCATAATTCTATATATAATAAGTAATATCTTCTCTATAAATAGGAAGGGGTAATGGATCAATACCAAGTGTCCCTCTTAAAAAAACATCGGTTGTATATAATCTACCATCATTAGTAATATAAAATTTACTCTAATCCCTAATGACTCCTACTTCAGTTAAATTAGCACCAATCCATATTGAAATATTATCATCAGCTAAGCCGGAAGTACCATCCTCATTTAAGAATATCTCATGTAAAATACCTTGCTCAACATCAATAATACCTGCAATATCTGCATTTTGGGCATATAATCTACCAGTATTATCAATATAAAACTAATAACTATCTTGATTATCAACGGTCTTTTTTCCACTCCAGAATATATATTCTGCATCCTAAGCACCATTAATGCCATGCGCATCACCAGTACCAATAGTTAGCTATCCACTAAAATTACCATTACGTGCATGGATTTCACCTTCAAAATAACCCTACTAAGCATAAACATAACCATTTTTAAATACTATAAAGCGTGAATTTGAAAAAGTGTCATCCGCGCCTGCCCATATACGAACTGATAAGTCAGACAAGTCTAAATTATCAGAATAAACATAATAAGTTCCTTCTGGTAATTCTTCTTCCTATTCGTTCGCGGCGGTATAATTTGTACCATTAATTTTATTAAAAAGATTTAAAGACATTACCGTTTCATCTTTTGGGATTGTAATCATCTAATAATAACTATTATAGTTTTCATCCCAATTTATTAAAGTAATTGTCACTTCTTCATCATTAATAATATAAGTAATAGTCTACCCAACTGGTTTATCTTCCAACGGGAAATAAAGATAATCCTAAGTAACCTAATTCTATACAGCCACATAATATTTATTTGATTCCCATTCTGGATTATTATTAGCAACAAAAACTTGCTATAATTCTCCAAAAGCTGTTCGCGCCGCATAAGGAGTTTTTAAATCTGCTTGAACTAAATCATTTGAAGGTACTGCATCTGTATCATAAGAAACTTCATAAGCATTAATATAACCTAATGCATATAATATTCCAGTTAAATGACTTATATCATCCGTTGTAAGAGATGTACCATTTAATCCCGCAATATTACCAATTTGAGTTTCTAATTTAACATAAATTTCCTAGCCACCACTATCTATATCTTTAATATAATAATTAATAAACGATATAGCCCAGTCGTCTGGTTCAGTTGTTACTTCTGTATATGTACCATCATTATAGGAATAATATGTGTCATTTCCCCAAGCCGGCGCCTACTATAATACATCGCCTGCACGTATCTGGCGGCGACTCCATAATTCTCCTTTATGGTCAGTAGAAAGTGTTACGAAACCTTCATTATTGCGAAGCCTTAATCCATATGATATTATATGATTTGTTGCATCAACAGTATCATCATAATACCTACCTAAACTTACTAATGGAATATAATCATCAGTAGTATATTGATTACCAGATGGATCCCAACTTCTCTCATAACCGCCATCATAAGTAGCTTGCGGCTAAAATTTTAATAAAGGATTAATAATTTCAATACCATTACCAGAAGTAATATTAATCCAATCACCATCACCTTTTAAGAAAAATCCATCCCAAGTAAATCCAAAATAAGCATATTTTTTAATTGAATCAAGACCTTGACCCACTAATTCATAATAAGTATGTGGATTTGTAAGTCTATAATAAACTTGTTCAGGGTCATACTCTTCTTCTGTATTTAATATATAATCTCCATCAGAATCTTTTGTATATAAATTACCCCAATCATTATTCCAACTTTCTTCGCTATACTCATATTCACTATAATTTAATGGTTCTCCCCAATACAACGGGACCGTATTACTTGTTAATTTCTAATACTATCCATTTACTAATTCATAATATTTATTCGGCTCATAAGTGCGCGCGGATGTTGTATCATCTATTGGCATATAATATCCCTTAGAATCAAAATTATCATATCCTTTGATTCCATACATGCCATACTAATCAAATCTTACAAACTAACTAGATAAAATCTATTTATCGTTCCACCCATAAGCACTAATTCCATTATCGTCCCATCTAAAAGTCGGTGCATTTGATGGACCAATAATAATCTCTCCAGTATTAATTACGCCTGCTTTAATATAATGCGCACGCATACCGCTAGAATCAATACCAGTAGTCCAGTTTATACCATCTGTGGTAAAAATAATACCACCAGATGTTAATTTCATTTGCTAATTAGGATTATTATTATCTACAATAGTTAATCCAGTCTAATCATATGCTACACCTTCATTAGTAGCATTTGTCATAATAGTTAAATTCTACTATAAACTAGATTGTAATAAATCAGCATTTAAAGTACCATCAGTATTAAAAGAAGAGGCTGTTTTTGCATATGAGCCTTGCGCAAACTATAAAGACTATGTGGTTGAAGTAATTCTCTAAAATAAATCTTCAAACTGCGTTTTATAATTCTAAACTGTGATAGTATCTCGTTCAGGAGAATCAAAATATTCAGTAATTTGAGATATCACAATTTGTTCTTTTATTGGAGTCCATACTCCATCTATAGATTCATATCCAAAAAATTCTTTATCTTCAATAAAACCTAAGTCACCAACGTTAAATACTTTATTTTTAAACTCTTCAAGTGCTGTTAACCGCAAAACATTAATACTATACTACACTTGCGGCCGCGATGCTGTATATGCAACACTAAGCCCATCAAGATAGTATAAATTATCATCCATATAATCTTCAGAAATCCATGAACCTTCCTAAAGATAACGAGCATATTTAGTATTAAAGGCTTTATCTAAATCTAGTATTTGTTGCACATATACCTTATTTTGTTCTTCAATATCATCAATACGTGTCTAAATATTTTTTACAGATTTATCTAATTTATTTTTTAATGTATTATAATTAGTTTTCTAATTAATTAATCTACTTCTATCATTAATTAAAGACTTACTATTATCATTTGAATAAGTTTTAAAATATTCTAAAGCCGCATTAATAGTATTTTTGCTTGCAAGTTTCATTAAATCATTATTAACTTGATTTAATTCATCAACAGTTGCAGTGTATAAATTAGTATATGTTTCTAATAAACCATTCTACTAAATTAGTTCATTTTTTAATTTGATTTTTTGTTTTAAAGAACTATCATATTTTGTATTTAATTCTGCTAACCTAATATAATATCCGAGATTATCTCCTGTTTTACTATATAAATCCGCGGCAAGTACGCCACCATCCAACATTCCATTAGCAACGTAATAATCTAAATTTAATATAAAATTAGTTTTAGGTACATTATTTGCCGCGCGAGAAATTGTACAAAAACCATTTTCACCAAATTCATTTGAATTAGGAGAAACAATTGTTTTAGTTACAAGTTGCTTAGACTATACAGTACGCTAAATAGTCTTTAAATCTATGCCATATATAAATCCATAACCTCTATCTTCACCAATTGATTCAGTAAAAGCAATATATTTTTGAGGTATTCCGTTTATATCAGTTTCAATTTCTCCAGTATTTGGGTTGTGTATAATGCCAAATTTTACCCAACACTAAAACGTTTCAGATAAAGTCTAAAGTATATTAAAACGATTTGATTGTTTTATTGTAATACTTCTAATTTTAGCATTATTTTCGTTTAATACCGGTGTTAATCTAGAATCTGGCTATTCTAATACATTTGAAAATTCTATATCATCAATTGAACTAGCTTTAGTATTATCTTCTGGATAATAATAATAATAACGTACTAACGCACGCGACTCTGCATCAAAATCTCCTGGATAAATTATCTTATCATTTGCATCTTCTAATACTTGGAAAAACTAAAAATCAGTTATCCATAAAGTCGCGCCTTCTGGCCCCCTATAATATTTTAACCTAACATTTTTTAACTCTTTTTGAGGAATGCTTTTAGTGCAAGTAAATTTAAATTCTTGCCAATACCAAGTCTCACCAGAAGCATTCTATTCTGTATGTAACGACAATGTAGGCGCACTAAAATAATTATCACTATATGAATTATTACTCTATTTAACCTATATGCGTATAGTATTATTATTAATATTTAATTTACTTTTAGTAATAGTATTTGGTGCATTATTAGTTCCAGTCGCCGCACGAAAACGTATTATATATTCATATCCTGCCTAAATACCATCTGGTAAATGCGTACGATGTGCTGGCACGCCAGTATTATAAAGAGTCTCTGAAGTTTTTAATCTAACATAACCTTCTGGTGAATATTTAGAAACATCAGTACTCGTTGTAAATTCTGGATATAATGTCCAATATAAATCCCCGCTAGATTCCCAACCTTCGACGCCACCTGTATTCCAAGTAGCAAGATTAGTTACCATTAAAGATTCATTATAATCTGTCTAAATAAAACCATAAACTTTTTTATGATTGGAATCTTCATAAATAGATACATATTTTCCAGATTTCGGATCTAATATAGATTTTTGGCTATCTACTAAACGTTCCGCACGATAATCTTTTGATACCAAAGATGGTACTGATAAAATTATTGTACCATTATATTTAATATCTGTACCATCCCATACGACGGGCGATATAGTAAATCTCTAAACTTTATCTCTTACAACTAACAACGAATTAGTCTCTGTAGGAAAAGTATCACTTCCACTATATAAAAACTGAAGAGAAGTAGATTTAGGACGATTTTCAATCTAAGAGTAGAAAAATAATAAGTGATCTGCATTAGTAAATTCATGCCCATCAACAGTAAAATTACTTTTAATATAAGCATTTCCATAAAATTCATATACAGGTTCTTCTGTATATTGTTTAATAATCTCAGATTCAAAATCTTCCCCATCTATTTTTACAGATGTATCACCAGGATAAACTAATTTCCAATCTGTATCTTCTAATGTACGCTCTGCTAATTCAAATACAGTGCCCTAATTATTTTCTAATTCAGTATCAAATTCTAAATTAAAGCCAGTTTTACTTAACTCATTTACGAATAAATCTTCACAAGTAAAAGTAACTGATTTACCACCAGAATCTTCAACACGATTTTTTATTACAAAATCATACCATTTATTTTTCCATTTAAGTTTTATACGTCTCTCATTTGCTAATAATGGAATCCATGAATTATCGACCCTTTCACCAGTCTATGTATCAATATAAGTATAAAACATTTTAAATGTTAAAGTATTAGTGCCATTAATATTAGAAGTTAAACATGGTTCTATAGCTCGACTCTCTGAAGTCATTGTATCAGAACCAATAACACCTAATTTAGATTCTTTAAATTTAATAAAACGATCATAATAAGTTATATTAGAATCCCATATAGGTAACGTATAATATCCCTACGAAGTAGTCGCCGAAAAATAATAATAATTAAAAAATTTACTATCCCAATCTGCTGGCTCGGTATTTAATTTAATATAATCTTTTGATGTATTATCATAACGATAATATCTATCAGCCTCCCAAGCAGTAGGAGCAACTGGTATATATTGCTAACCATTATAAGTATAATAATGAGAATAATTAGAACTACTCCAATCATTTGGTCTAGTCTCTAATTTACTATACCCATATTTTTGGTCACTAGTATCTAAAAGGTCTTCCCAAATACTTATTTCATATTTATTTTTCAGAATTGCCATTTAAGAAAACCTCCATTAATAATATAAATAATCATAATTAATACTCTATAAAACACTATCATTTGTAATTAATATATGATAAGTATTAATTCCTTTTATAATAGGAATCTTAAAAAAATCTCCCGATTTAATATATTTATTATATAAATGAGATGAGGGAGTATTTAAAGTCTTATACCCAGTTAATAATTCTGTTTTAGAATCATACTAAATATAAGTATCATCGCCCATTAAAGTAATACCTTCTAAATTTAACTAATATACAGGACTCTCTGTATCTTGATATAATATTATCTACATATTTCGGACTGGAGTAAAAAGTATCTAAAAATCTGCTTCTATATCACCAGGATTATATACATAACTCTTACTATTATGATCTTGCGCACTAGTGCGCGGAGTATCAAAAATACCCTTTTCTGCTAACATTCCACTCGCGGCCGACCATTCATCTATATTGCACAAATCCATCATAGAAGTTTCTACATCTATATGGTCATTGCCTAATAAATGATGATTATGAAACATCTAATCTCCCAATACAACTTCATTACTATTCCATTCTGGGACATTATCATATTTATCGTCCCCATCTTTATGCGTATATTCACTTAAAAATTTATATCTACTTTTTGCATAAGGGTAAAAACAAGTAAATTCAACACTACCTTCACCCTTATATACTCTTTGATTATTCTCATCAAAACATATAAAATTAAATTGCGGCATATTAGTACATTTTGCCATATATACCTTATAAGGAGCCTCATCAAAAATTAATTCATGAATTTCTTTATCGCCCCAAATTTGCTATATCTACCGCAACTGCGTCTCACTAATCTCATCTGACGCAATCTATAACTAAAAGACTCTTGTTTGATAATTCGTGCCAAAAAAATAGACACCATCCCCGCCTGGTACTGCAACAGTCTAATCCTAAGAACTAGGAAGCAGGTTTGAGTTATACCTGCTTCCATTGCTTGTTCTTACAATACCTAAATCGGAAGAATGAGTGCCGTTAAACCTAAATCCTATGAAATCGCCTTTTTGCGCCATTATCAATTCCTCCTTTTATCTCTATCATTTATAAGTATCATTAACGTATAAAGTTTATAGAGTTTACATTACGATAACGAGCATCTTGGTCAATTTCGTCCTTAATCTTCGTTATCATTTTTTCTACATCATAATCGCTACCGATTTCACCTACTTCGACTTTAATATCAAAATAGTTGTCGCCGCCGGATGAGCCAGACTTAGAATCTTTTGCTACATCGGCTAATATATTCTTTAATTGTATAAAGTTTTCAGTATCTTTTGCATTTAATACAAGTTCTGGTTTTGAAGGAGTACCATCTAACCATGCGGGGCCAGTATAATCTGCAAGACCACCAGTAATGTATCCTTTAGCTTTAAATTTTGCACGAGTATTCTTACCAACAATACCATCAGCAGAAATACCCATCGCTTTCTGGAATGCTTTAACCGCACTCTTTGTTCCACTACCGAATACACCGTCAAGAGATTTTGTACCACTATTACCATAACCTAATTTATTTAATGCGTATTGGATTGCTTTTACAGCCTAACCCTTTGCGCCCTATTTAATGTTACCAGAAGTATCAGAAGCCTTACCATAAGGATAAGAAGGAGCATTAGTAGTAGACGTAGAAGTGTTTTGAGTTTTTGCAGGTGTTCCACCGCCTCCACCTCCGCCGCTACCAGATGTAGCCGCCTTATCACTAAGGCTTACACTTGTTGATAATATTTTCTTATTTGTATCAGCAGATGTAATCTATTCAGTAGTAAGTGAAAAGGCTTTACCATTTATATCTTTACCTTTCCAAGTACCAGTTCCTGCATCATAACTTACATCATACGTATTTCCTTTAGAATCTTTAACTTTATACTTTCCACCATTATATTGAGCATCTGCTGCAGCAAGTGCCGCAGTATTAGCAGAACCACCTTTATTAAAGAGACCATAAAAATCTTGCATGATTTTTGCTTGCTCTGCGCGAGTCTTATTAGCATAATCAGTATAATCTTTATAAATCTCCATAGCCTTGCCTTCGGATATTCCTTTATCAATTAATTCTTCAAAATATCCAGTATCTTGCCAGAACTATAATTGCGCTTCCATTAATTCAATCTAATGTTCACGCTATTCTGCAGCTTCATCAGCCTAATCCTAAAGTCGAGCAAGTTCCTAATCAACTAATGTGTCGCTATAATTCTCTCTCTAATCAGCTAATGTTTGCTATAATTTCTAAATTTCTAAGTCATTCGCGCCAGATGTATCTCTTTGTAAATAAGCAAGTCTTGCTTCGTTTTGTGCAATTTCATCTTCTGTTTTTGTATTATCTCTTATCTGACGCTCTAAATCAATCTATTGCTGAAGTGAATCAAATATTCTTTGATTGGATTCATTAATTGCATCATTTAAAGCACTTAATTTATCTATTTGTTTTTGATATTGAGAAATCATAGCTTCACGCATCGCATCTACGTATGCAATACGATCTTCCATCGCTTGATCTACTATTGCTTTAATTTCTGCTTTTATATCTAATAGTGCGTCTTGCGCTTCTTCAAACTAATCTTCAAGACCTTCTAATTCTGATATATAAGCTTCTAATACCTCACCAGCCGCAGAATCAATTTTACCTTCAAGAGATTGGATTTGATTCCAATCAATTTCCATCTACTCGGTTGAAGTATTATATTTTGCATAAGTACTTAAATCATTACTAAAACCTGTCTTATGTGTTTTATTTGACTCATCTATCGCATCTTTAAAGGCTTTAGCATATGATTTTACAACACCATCTTCAACCTCATATGTTTTAGATTGAGCCTACTGAATTTGTGTTCTCTTTCCACTAACAATTGACTCTTGCGTTTTCGCTTGGTCTTGGAGGTTTTTAAGTTGCTTTGCGAGATATTTATTTGTATCTTGAACACTTCCCGCGGCAGTATCGACTAATAAGTTATATTCTTTTTCTAAGTTATTACGTTTACGCTATAATTCTTCTAACTTTGCATAAGCGTTATATAACTTATCATAAGGATTTTTCCAATCGCGGTTATCTTCAGGTTCTTTATTAGAACCACCTCCGCCACCTCCGCCGCCACCGCCGGAGCCACGTTTTGTTCCACCACCACCAGATTTACCACCAGTGAAAGCGCCTCCTTTATTAGTTGCATAACTAATTTTTGGTACTTTTACTTCTTTTGTTACAGGAACAGCTTTCATACCAGTATTAGTATTATGAGTTTCCCAAACCGTTACTGCTCTTGTAACCCATTCAGTAGAAGGTGTAATCTAAAATCCAGTAAACTATTCAGCAATTTGTAATGCCTATTCTGCCGTCGCACCAGCAGCAACCAACTTATTGATAATATCACTTACATCAGCATAACCATTAACATCAATTTCTGCCTAATAACCATCAATATCATTAATTAAACTACCAATTTCGTCCTATATGGCCGTAATACTATCAGGATTAACCCCAACATCAAGTAAAAAATTCTCACTACTTGCAAAAGCTTCTCTAATTCTATAAGCCGCTTCTTCTGACCCAGTTTCATAATAGTCAATAATATCATCTAAATTTTCTTTTACAAATTTACTATCAATAGAATCACCAAAAATTTCCTACATAGAAGAAGTTAAATCTTTTAAAGCACCGTCAAATTTCGGATTTGACATATCTTTAAGAGCGTCAACATTATCTTCCATTGTTTTGCGGAAACCTTCTGCGGCTTTTAAACTTTTATCGATATCAATGGTAAGACCTTTAAATGCCTTATCACCGACACCTTCCATACCTTTTAATTCTTCTTTTGTAGTGGCTAGTTTCGCTTCAAAATTATCAATCGACTAAGTTGCAGTTTCTATTACATCGCCATTTTGTTCATAACTATAACCACGATCTTCGGCCTTAACGGCGGCTTCAGTATAATCAGTATTACTCTAATATGCTTCTTGCTATGCTTTCGCACCTTCAACGCCATTAAGAATAATTGTACTAATTGCGGCTGCTATATCTGCAGCCTAATCACTATTTAACTATGAAATAATAGTATCATTATTTAATCCTTCTATTCCTAAAGAATCAATATCAACACCATTATTTTTCCATGCGTTAAAAGTTTCAGCAATAGCCCCTCTCTAAAGATTTGTGTTATCACTCTATAATTTACTTTTTAAATCCTATAACTATTCTTCATTGTTAATATTTTCTAAAACTTCATTTGCCTTTACATTAGCTTCTAACTATGCTTCTGCGTTTTTATCAAGTGCCTAAATTGCTGCATATATAGCGGTTTCAAGTGAATCCTAACCTTCAATATATACATACTCACCCGTTGCAAGATTTTTTCTAAAATCTTCCGCACTTACAACTCCAGATTCTAATAAACTATTATAAGTATCTTCATCAATAGCAGTAGCATCTATATCTCCACTTCTTAATTTATCAAGCGAAGAATAAAGTGTACCTAACTATTCTTCAATTTTAGTAAAATCAACTTTATCAATAGCATGTGCTAATTCTTCACATTTATTAATAAAAGTCTATAAAGCATCATCTGGAATTTCAATACCAGCATCCTCTAACCATTTAGGTAATGCTTCCCAATCAGCTTTATTACTAAAATCAATTGAACCAAGATGCTCCATTATAGATGCAAATTCTTCTGCATCTGTAAAGTCATCAAGTCCCATAAATAAATCAGCAAATTTAGATTTATTACCAGTTATTGATCCGTTAAATAAATCTAAAAATGCAGACTATCCTTTAGATGTAGTAGCTTTAAATAAAGATTCAGCATTAAAACTAAGATTTGCATTATTTAATTGCTTCTATAAATCAGCAATCATTCCTCCGACACCTTCTTTTACGAAAGTATCATCTAATTTAATATTTAATCCCAGTTCTTCATCCTATAAAGCTGTATTAATTGCATCAATTGCTTCTTTAGATAAATTTTCAATATCTTCTTGTGTATAATCACCAGCAATTAATGCTTCAAGTACACTCTAATCTGTACCTGCCGCGGCGGTAGTAGAAAGAGCAGTTTGTAATTCATTTATTTTTTCTTTATAAGCAGCTTCAAAATCTTGCTCATTCGCCCATTCTGTTAAAATACGTTGAGCAATCTCACCAGCGCCTATATCAATCTTTTCATAACTACCTTCATCATTTATCTTTTTAATATCCCAACCTTCACGCTTATAAGTTCCTTCACCATAAGCTTCATTCATAATACGGATGTATTCATCAAATACTTCTTCCATATTATTAAAATTAGGCATATCTAAATCTAATTCCGCCGCCTTCTTGTCTAAAGCATAAGCAAGTGTTTGTGGAGCCATAAATAAATTTGCATCTACTTCAGCACCAATATCTTCTATTGCTTTTAAATTTTGTCCCTAAATTGAAGCAAATACCTTGCCATATGCTCCTTTATTAATAGTTGTATCCTATAAATCAGATGCCATTAATTCAAATGAAGCATCTATCTAAGCAGTTGCACTATTTACTTCATTAATATAATTCTATAATTCAGCCTAGGCCTGTTTTACATCATCACCTTTAAATTTTAATCCATCAAATACTTCTCTAGCTTTTTTATTAAATGCTTCCATATCAGAAGCACCCATAAAGTCAGCTATATCTTCTGTTGATAAATTTTTAATACTTTCAGTAAAACTAAAACCAGGGGTAAAATTACCCTAAAAAGCATCAATATTCTTATAAACAAAAGATTCACCAGTCTTTTGAAAATTTAAATCAGTTGTAATAGCAGATGTCTAAATTTGCTATTGCTATATCTTTGCCTATCTATCAATTAAATCTTGCTATACTTTCTTTAAATAATCATCACTTACATTAATTACTCCATTTTCAATAGTCGCATTCTACCAAAAATCAGAACCAATTATTTTAGATAATTCTATATATTCACCATTTAATTCTTGAACTTTGTTTTTCCATTCTTGAGTACCAGTAGTTAATTCAGAAAGTTCATCTTTTAAAGTTTCTATTGAAGATGTATGCTCATCAAATTCATCTAAAGTTTTCTAAACCTCTTTTAATTCTTCATCTAATGAATTAGCAAGATTTGCTGCATCTTCTAATTTACCATCAAGAGATAATTCCTACGCTGCCTTAACCAACATAGTTGTTACTGCAACAGCGGCCCCAATTGCTACAATAATCCAACCAAGAGGTAAAGCCTCCATTGCAGCCTTTAATCTAAGATAAGCAGCAGATTCTGTATCAATTTTTAATGCCGTTGCTACATGAGCCAAAGCTGACTATCTTTCTTCCGCATTTGTAGCAAATAAAGCTATTCTAAGATTCTTTAACGTTGTAATTAATCCAATTTTACTATTTGCATTAGTACGAGTTGCAAGTGCATCTTTTAATTGCCATTTAATCTAGGTAGCTGTCATATTAATGTCTTGCTTTTTTGCTAAAGCAACCGCAAGTTCATTAAAAGCCTCTTCATCAAGACTAGCTATATATATTTCATTAAGACCAATTTTTTCTTCAATTAAGGCATTCTATAAACCATCACCAGTAATACCTACCTAAGTCCAAGCATCCTTTAACTACTATACTCCAACACTTTCCATAGAAGTTGCATTATATAATGCTTGACTAGTATTTAATGCATCAACTGCTGTTTTTGCCGCCGTAATTTTTTCTACATCTATTGTTGGTGTAACCCAAGTACTTTTCTAAAATAACTACTAAATTTTTCCAAATGCTGTAGTCATACCGCCAGTGGCAGCAGCGGTATAAGATTTAGCATATGCTGCCCCAGCTGCCGCGCCACCAGCACTTGCAGCTCTCGCAGCATTAACATATGTTTTAGCAATATAACCAATAAATTTATCAAATAAAGCTCTAACACCTTTAAATCCAGCAAAAAGCAATAAAACTTTTGTAATTGCACCACCAACTGGACCAAGTGCCGCGGTAACTTTATTAATTGCCGTAATTAATCCTGTAATAAGGTCAATTGCACCTTTTATTAAACTCGAGTTTGCGATACCCATCGTAAACTCATTCCAAGCATTTGATAACTTATTTAATTTTGCCTCTAATGAATCAAGCGTTTTCTAAAACTATTGCTAACTAGCTCCAGCAGCATTCTCTGCGATACTAACTAATTCAGTTTGACGACTATAATCTTGCATCAACGCAATAAAACGTGATTGCTATCTAGAACCAGCCGCCATAGTTGCAATATATCTCTATGTTACAAGATCTAAATTATCCCATTTAGAAGCTAATTCAATAAATACCTCATCAAGGCCTTTAGCCCCAGTAAGGTATTCATTTAAATCAACACCCGCCGCACGTAACGCCGTACTTACACGGTTAACGTCAATCTATTCACCTTCTTCATCCTAACCAGTTAATTCACCTTCAGAATAAAGTTTTTTAACTTCAGAAAATCTAGCAATAACTGTTTTTAATGCAGTACCAGCAGTTTCTGCAGATTCTCTCGTAGTTTCAATAATCTATGCTAAAAATGCCGCTGTTGTCTCAAACTCCATATTTGCAGCATGAGCAATAGAAGCAGTCTTTGTCATAGCAGTTGATAATTCATCAACATTTGATGCAGACTTCGCAGCTAAGTTTGAGTAAACATCATTGACTCTTTGCGAAGACACATCATTAAGTTCCATATTAAAACCACGCAGAGCGTTAGTCATTCTGTCTGTAGCTTCAGCATAATCTAACCCGGCAATACGTGCCATTTTCATTGTTTCTGTACCAAGTTGGAAGGCCTATTGCTAATTTAAACCCTGTTGATAGAACAGAGTCATTGTTTCATACGCACCTTTTGTGGTTGCACCTAATTCATTCGCAACTTTTGTATATTCAGGTAATTGCGCCCACATATCTGCAACATTAAAGTCAGTAACAACTGCCGTTTCAGTCATTGCTTTATCTAATTCTTTAATTGTTGTAACAGCATTTTGGATAATGCGGCGCATTATCATAAATTGATTTGTAAGTGAGAAGAAATGAGTTAGTCGAGAAGCGAGTTGCTAAATATCTCTTTGTCTATCACCTAAATCCTAAAGAGCCTAGCCAGTCTATAAGGCCTTTTCTTGCATACCCTATAAATTTTTTGCAGCAGCCTAAGATTCTTGCCTAAGTTTACCAAAAACTCCACCAGTCGAAGAACCAGCAACTTCTCTTATTTTTTCTAATGCTACTTCTAAATCTTCAGCATTTTTTATAGAACTAGGATCAATACCTATTTCTTTCCAATTAATCCCTTCAATAGCCTATAGATCAGTTTTTAACTTTTCCCATGCAGTAGTTTCAATCTAACTCTAATTAGCATTAAAATCATTAACTGCCTTTTGAGCATTTAATAAGGTTTCTTCAACTCTTTGCAATGCTACAGCTTCTGCTTCTGTTTTTAACTAAGGTTCTGCCGCTTTTGCTGCATTATAAGCCTACTATGCCTACTAAACAGCCTACACCGCTGCTTCATGCTCTTTATAAGCTTTAGTTGCTTTTATAACCTTTACGTTAGGATCGGCTTGCTTTTCTGCTAATGCGGCCGCCTTAACCTTTTCTAAAGCTTTTGCTGATTCTAACTATTCTTTTAAAGCTTTAGTGTGTTCAGTAACCTACTTTACTTCATCACTATTTTGCGGTTTTTCATTAATTTTATATATGCTTTCTATGCTGCTTCTAATTCTTTATTTAATTTTTTCTATGTTGCAGCATTAGCATTAACTTTATTATTATATGTAGTTAATAAATTGTTAATCTAACTTAAAACTTTTTCATCTTTAGCAAACAAAGAAGTCTTAATTTTAGAACTCTACATTTTATTAACTAATCTATTATAATAATTTTCAATTGTGCTAAAACTTTTCTATAATTGTTTCTAATCAACTAAATCAATCTTTTTCTTACCAGCAATACCCTAAACTTTTTCTATTTCTCTGTTAAGACTATTAAAGATCTAACTAAAACCTTCTTTTAAATTATTGGGTAACTAAAGTTTTCCTAATTCCGTCTATATAGTTTTTATAGAACTCTAAAAATTACTTATATCACCAGCCACATTGACTGTTACCATGAGTTTCTCATTTACGCTCATCTTAATTCCCCCAAAATAAAAAAATCGACATTAACTCCTTTAGTTAATGTCGACCTTTCCTATCTTATCCTATATCCGCATCTATATCATCATTAAGAGTATAAAGATTACACACTACACTATTTCCTCTTGCGCCCGTTGGTAAGCCTTCCGCGCGAAAACTAGTAACCGTAGGATTCACATCGCGTCCCAACTTAATGGATAAATCAGACATTAACTTTAATTTAGGAATCACAATAATTCCTGTATAAACCTATCCGCTTTTATCGTCCTTTAATCTCGTTTTACCCTCAAGCCGCAAATAACTCTTAAATAGCTATTGTCCCATATGCAATACTTTTCCGCCACCATCATATAACCATCTGTACCTTACGAGTACATCTTGATATGGCTCATTAATTGTTATTTCATTTCCTGCTAGAGTGTAATCTAATTTTTCACCCGTTTCTTTTTTATATACAAAAAGTTTCTCCAACGGGGTTCTACTTAATGTTATAATTCCATTTTCATTGCTTTCAAGAGATTCTTTTCCCTCGATTTCAATAAATTCATTTTCCGCACTAATTACACCTAATCGTGCGTTCGCAATTAAACTCATCTACTCATGTGACATAACACCTTGAGTAAATGTAAGAGGTATACTCCTCATCGTCTCCCAAGTGACCCATTCTCTATTCTCAAATCCACCCCTCGCGGCGACGTATGATTTACGGTCATTAAGTCCTGCCATTTGGATATTATCAAATTCAAGAATTGTTTCACCTGGTTCAATTATTCTTCCATTGTTCTCTATAGTATAAGTAGCTTTTATGACAACATCATATAACTCTTTAATTCCATATAATTCATCCATTCGCCTTTCACTCCTTAATGTAAAAAGACGGAGAAGTTTCCTCCTCCGCCTTTTGATAAGTTATATTTATTAGCCGTTTGACCTATTCTGTGTAAGTAAATCATGGTTATGATAAATAGTAGAAGTAACACCATCTTCAGGCTCTCCACCGTCAGGATTATACTGTACTAATTTCATCATGACACCATCAGCAGGTCTTAATACTTTAAGACTAAGATTGAACACAGAAGGATCGCCTTCAGCTTCAAGAGTAATAGTATTTTCAGCATTAACTTTTGCTTTCGGTATAATAAACTGGAAGAATTCATCAGCGCCAGAAGCATCAGATCTAGCATATGTATCACCAGTTACATAATATGTACCAGGGAAAGAATTTGCAGAAATCTCTATAACCTTACCTTTTACCTTTATATCAAATGTGCAGAAATACTTCTCATCTTTTACAAAAGTCGTAGGTGTTACAGAAGCACCGGCTGTACTACCTTGAGCATCAGCTAAATAATGTTTTGCATTTTCTTTAACGTACTTTTTACCATTACCTGCATGATAATAACTATCCCAGCCAATAGCAGAAGTAGCAGAACCGCCATTATTAGTAGCTGTCCAAACTTCAGTCTTCATGATAAGTCCATTCATGCTATCAGAAGTACTGTAATTATAAGCACCAACGCTACCATTACCAAACATAATAGCCATAGACTTAGCAGAGAAGAGAGCGTCTTCAAGTGTAACATTTATCTCTTTACCATAGTCCCAAGCAATAAGAGCAGGATTACCCTTACCACCACGAGCTTCAGTTGTTTCAGCCGTCTGCTCAATTGTGGAGACCTTCAGAGTATCAAGATAAAGTACAGGATACATCGGTACGCCAGCATCGCTAAGAGCATAAAAAGTTACGTCAGCAACCTCTTTAATACCATATCTATCTAAAATACTTGCCATTTTTATAATGACCTCCATTTAAATATTAATCTTCTATATTCCTAATCCAATATTTCAAGTGTACATCACTTTTCTTTGCGCCTGCTTGTAATGAGCGAATATCTATATCATACTTTTCTCTCTCCTAAAAAGTACGCATTAATCCACCTATTGCAGCATAGCTTAACTCTCCGATATTAAGTGGAGTAAGTCCAATTCCCATACAACAAATTGACGCAAGTGTAGTACCAAGAGAAATTCCTTTACCGCTTTGAGCTTTAACTCTATCACGCTTTCTAGCCTTTGCTTTCATTTCCTTAATCTTCCAATGTTCATTAGGATTAGGAGGATCAATCGGATTATCTCCACAGCATCGGCGAATTAAATTCTAAAAACTAAAATAATTATCTTCAGTTATTGTTGGTAAATCTTCTATAGTTCGCGCACTTGTAAGTGCATCTTCTAATTCTCCAACAATTATCATTTTTTGTTCTAATAATATATGTATCGGCTTATGTAAAAATAACTAAAATGCTCTTCCAATCATATCACGCATCTTAGGCGGTTCTGAATCATGATACACAAGCGCTAACATATATTCTAAAGGAGTAGGATAAGTATCAAGTGATTTACCCTACTCCACATACTAATCTTCAATTTCTTCTTGTGATAATGTTAAAAATTTATGATAAATCTAAAATTCTGGATTCAGCACAACATCGTTTACTTTAGGGCAATAAACTTTAATTCCTTTTTCAAAATCAAAACTACCGCCTAAAAAGGATACTTCATCAATCATAAACCTAAAGTGCAAACACCATTTCATAACAAGACATTTCTTCAGTTAAAAAGTTAAGGTCAAATCCAGTACATAACATTTTACCCATACCATTCACAGTCTTGTCATCTAATGATTTCTTAATCTCTCCCATTATTAAAAATGGTCTTAAACTATCACTTTTTACAAACCATTGAGTCAGCGGCACAAATATTTCAATATTTATCGCAAGATCATCAAATTCAGTATTAGATCTAATCTTGCGCGCCCGCACTACTCGCAGTGAAATTAACGATTTGGCTGTTTCCTTCGGGCCGACTCGCGGCACTATTTTTATTAGTTTTTCAAAAACTTCGTTTTTGATTTGATCTTCGGTCAAATCAGGATGAGATAACGGATCTTTATCCGTATAATACAAATATTTTAATAAGTTTTGATTTGCCGTAAGACGTTTAAAAATCCTCTATAGGTTTTCACCCATTTCTCTTAAATCACGCACCGCCATTTAAACCATTACCTCCTTCTAACCAATAAAAATCAGAGGGATCATCAGTTTCTTCTCGTTGCGGCGCAGGTGTTAAATCATATTCATAAATCGGGTCAACACTTACAAATTCAACACCAGGTGTAGACTATCTATCATAACCAGTTACACGATATTGCTCCTAAACGTCTGTACCTTCTCCAATAATTAAATAATCATCTTTTCTTACATAAGGATTAAGTGGCATAATAAAGAAACTTAACTTCAGATTTTCTGAATAAATTGTATCCATGCGGCTTCTAGACCTAATTTCATCTTTTAACATATTGTTTTCCTGTCCATACATATATGCCCAAGAAGTTTGTCTAGAACCATCACGCGCCGTCCACTCTAAAAAGTGAGTCATCTTTAGCATGATATATCTATTATATCCACTAGCCTTAATCGTCTCAAGATAATATACCATCCAAGGTTTTAATATATTATCCTTATCTGGTATCTATAATATAGTACCATTTGGTATTTCTAAATCAATAAAAGTTAACAGATATGCTAATGTTTCAGTATTATCTTGTTTATATTTTTCAAAACTACCAAGATGAGTATCATCATTAAAATCAAATAATACCCTATACACAGACTTATCCAAATATAACTCAAATTGGCGCTCGCGCTCCTTCTATATGCGGGACTGATAATCATGTCCATATCTGTTTATGCGCCGTTCATAGGCGCCCATCCAATCTCTACTCATTTTGATAATAAACTCATACAATCAAAGATTGTAGTCCTAAAATAATCATAATTTAGATAACGTAAAGAGTTTAGTTTATGCATAAGCATAAGATAATTTATACCGCGCCGCTCTTCTGGTAAACCCATTAATTCTATAATAATAGAATCTAAAAACTTCTCCCATTCACGATGCTTTTCATACTCACACAACAAACCAAACAACTTATTTTTTAACTTGTTATAATAACCTTCGTATAAGTTGTCATTAACATCTAACAAGATTACTTTCCAGCCATCTTACGATATTCAAATGGCTTTCCTTTTATAGAACGATAATACATACGCTCACGTAAACGCGCATCATATCTTTCCTACTTTAAGAGTTGCTTAAATTTATCTAATAAATTTGCTTGTGACCAATCTCTCTCAACATAAAGTGGTTTCACATTCTCCCAAGTCAGAATCGTTCTATTAAGCCATTCACATTTCATATAACTAGCTAAAATCTAAATTTCTTCGTTATCTAAATCTTCCTCAAATCCATCTTCCCCGCACGTAAGATCTTTTCTCGGAAACCTAAACCAAGGAAGCGCACCATCTAAGATGCTGCGCAAATCTAACTTGATTAATTCTTCATCTTCCCATTCAATCCACTCATCTTCAAGGATTTTGGCAAGAAAGGCTTTATATATTGTTTCATAAGAAGTCATATTAAGCCTCCTTATTTGCTTTATTTAACCTCACCGCAGAAATAACATCAATTTCAGTCTTTTTCTGAACATATTCAGCCTTTTCAAGTGAACCAACCAGTTCATTTGCAACCATATAACGAGCAACTTCTTGTTGTTGGTCTCTTGAAAGCTTATCAAAAGCTGCCTTAAACTCATGCATAGGCTTTACAGTAAGATATTTCTTCATATCTGCTTCAGTCCATACAATTATTTTAGTAGGTTCTGTTGTTCCTTCATCTTCAAGACCTAAATCAATCTTATCTTGCATATCATCTATATATAAAATCCCATTATCAAACAAATATCTTACGCCATCTTCATACATAAGATCATCTAACATTTGTTTATCTATTCTTACTTTTGAACCCTTTGCAGGCCAATTAGCCTGAAATCTAAAATCGGGATTTTTAATTCCAACTTGCGCGTCAACCATATTGACGACTGTAACTTTTTTATCTTCCATTATAATTCTCCTTTTAACTCCTAAAAAATTGAGGGAGGAAGTAATTCCTCCCTCTTATATCAAAATCAAAGATCTGTAAGTGTCTCTGCATATGTCTGAGTGATTGAAGAGTTCTGATAAATGCCCCAGTTATGCTGAGCAAGAATCGCAACACCAATCTTTTTGTAAGCCATAATCTCTATGGACTGGTCTTTATTGACCCAATCCCACATCTGAGTATCACCTTCAAGAACGACTTTAACGGGTTTTTCACCGCCTGTCGGCAGAACATAAGCAAGTTGAGGATCGATATAAGTTGTGTTATTGTTCTCGTCTGTATAAGACTGCGGAATCTGAACAACCGGAACGCCACGGAAAATATTGACATAGCCTGTCCTATGGATAGCTTCAATGTCATCAGGTGAGTAGACACCCTGTACACCAGTCTAAGGTGTGCCAGGAGCAGCCGGATATACGAATCCAGGAACTATAGCGTCTGCACCCATAGCAGCAACGAATTCCGGAGGAGCAAGTATAATTGCACTTCCACCATAAGCACGAACAACCGCGCACAGCTTAGCCATCTTATCGCCATCAAAACCAGCGTTGATAACTTTATTAGCTGTAGGTCTTGTACCAGCATTCAGAGCGGCACGGAGTGCTCTCTGAACCTTATAGAAAACACCATCTTCAAAAGCTTCTGTGATAGCTTCCATTGTATCAGCAAGAGCTTCTGAACCATCAAGTAATCTCTCAAAATCAAGTGTAGCACCGATACCCATAGCATCGACGTTCACTTCAAATTCTTTAACATCAAGTCTGAATGTCTCGTATACACCAGAAAGACCGACTCTTGTTAAGAACTTCTTTGCACGCTGCTTACCAACCTTCTGCTTGAAGATAGCTTTTTGTCCCTGAGGAACAACTCTTATCTCAGCAAAAGCATCAAGCGCACCAATAACTCTCTTCGGAACAACTTCATCAATAGTCTCAATTATAATATCAAAGATATCGTACTTGTTTCTCTGGAAGTCATTAACAGAAGAAGCCATAGCCGTTAACTCAGCACGAAGAGCTTCGTCAACAGTTTCAGCAGAAAAATTAGCCGGAGCAGTACCACGAGCAGCGTGGAGGGCTAATTCTTTTAACTCTTTAATTGTTGCCATAATTATTTACCTCCAATTACGCTAATGCAGTAACCTGCAGTTTGACACCATAAGTGCCATCGGGCATTGTGAATTCACCTGTTACAACAAATGTAACCTTATTGTTAGAAGGAGCAGATGTTGAAAGCAGGATTGCACCAGACTCATGCTCACATCCATAAACGGGTGTTGTTGCCCAAGCAGCAATAGCTGTCTTAAGAGCAGCGTCATCAGCAAAAGTCGAAGTGTTGTAGCAAATTGTGTTTGTGCAGAACTTATCTCCAACAGAAAGGAAGCCGAGTCTCGGACGAACATCATCTTTACCAAGATAGAACTCCTTCAGACCCTGATGTCTTTCATCATAAAGATGTTCAGCAGAGTAATTGATTGCGATAAGCGAACCAGCTTCAGCAAGATGAGCAGATGTAGGCAGATAAACCTTTTTCTTAGCCCTATTTACTGCTAAAATCATGCCGTTTTCAGCAACTTTAGAAGCAAAATCAGTAGCATCAAGTGAGCACTGAGCTTCAATGCGGCCATCCCTACGGAATGCAGCGTTGTTGATCTCAAGCTGACCATACCCATCGATCGTTAATCTTTGTATAGCCATTCTATATTCCTCCAATCAAAATTATTTTTGATATTTTGTTAAAATTGCCTCAATACCAGATACTACAGGAGTATGTGTCGGTATTATTTGTGGCTGTTGTGAAAAAACAGAAGGATTAGACTGTTTTAATTCATAGGCAAGTTCTTTATCTAAGTCGGCCGCAGAGTAAGACGCGATAACTTCATCAGTATACTTCGCTAAAATATCTTCACTGAGCAGTTCCGCATAAGACGACAGAACTTCTTCCTTTTCATGCTTTTCAACGTCTAACTTAAATTGTTTTAAACCTTCTACTTCTTCTGTAAGTTCAGAAATAGTCGCTTCATCAGCTTCGTGCTACTCTTTTGCAGCTTCAAACTGAGCGGCAACTTCTTCTGCTTCCGTAGTTAAAGTAGCTACTGAAGCTTCTAACTCTTCAATTTTAGTGCCACGTTCTTCAAATTCAGCAGACATCTCTTGGAGAGCCGCCATATCTTCGTCAACCTTTTCGTAGGTATCACCATGAATCGCGCGGAGTGCATTGAGAGCCGTAAATTCAGCTTCAGTTACATCTATAACAAATACCTTAACTCTTTCACCTAACTCAACTGTATCAGTTTCGTCATCTTTTGTATAGTAAACGCGTTCATAAGTTCCAGCTTCATAGTTATAGCAAAGTGCATAATCGTCATAAATATCGCATACGCCATATGTTACGACCCATTCGCCTTCTTCTGTATAACTATCATTCAGGAGCGACCAAATCGCGTCAAATTTCTGAGAATCAGAAATTTTAAAGTTAATCTTAGACATTTGTTCGTTTCCTCCTTGCGAAAATTTAGCGACATACTCTTCCATTTGATTAACCACTTGTTTCAGCGTATCTAATGAGAAAAATGCGGCGCCTTCAAAGCAAGGCTCAACCTATTCACCAAGAATCTATAACCCAAGGAAACAACCATCAGTATATTTGAAGTATCTTCTACCTTTAATATATACCCAATCGCCTTCAATAGAATCTGCAAAAAGTTCCATTGATTGCGGTTTTCCGATTATATCCGCCGCTTCAGGATATAACGCACTAAAAATTAAGACGTCCGCGCACGCGTAAGTACGAGCGACTCCATCTTCATCTATATGTTGCTCCCAAGCAAAATTAGGATTTTCAGGAACGATACCATATATACGACCCTAAGTACGTTCACGACCATGATCCATATAATCCTATGAACCACCATCGTAAATACCTTTAACAGGTGTATAAGGTAACGTCTAAATAAGTTTTTCCGCAAACTCATCAGAAATATAAGAACCATTACGATTCTCATACTTGTAGAATATTCTTACTCTAGCTTTAGAAACAACTGGAGAAGAAGTTTGCTCTAAATTTCCATAAATAACAACTGGAAACTCATTTATCATTGCTTTTCCCATGATTAATCTGAGCCTCCCTAATTATCTAATGATACTTGATTCTAAATTGTTTTTGTCGACTTTTCTTCGTCTGGCTTAGTAGGAGCACCAGGACCGTTACCACTACTAGACTACGTATATGAAGACTAGAGCGGAATTAGCAGACTTTGAATATCTATCACATCATTCTCTAATACTTTTAAGTTTCTTAAATCAGATTGTGTAACTCCAAGTGCTAATGCAGGTAATAAAGCGCTATACCCACTCTAAGCCAATTTAAACGAATCAGTAATGAAACTAGACTCATTGTAATAAGAAATCGGATAAATTACATATTTGAAATTTATATTATTATTAGAAAATTGAGAGTTTATTATGTATGTAATAAAGCGCGAGAACTTATGCGCCAATATCATCATCAAACTCACATCATTTTTAATGGAAGTTTCAATCGATAAATTACCTGTCGCAGAAAAAATCTGCTTACTCACACCACCCTCATTATAGATATTAGATACCATTTTATCAATAGCATTATTTCCATTATCGGTAATGGTGCGCGAAACAATTGAATCAACATCCGCATAAGTTGTTAAAACTGATACGTTTTTGTTGTTCTTCATCATTTCAACTGTGCCACGATGAATTTCAACTGCTTCTTCCGGCTCAAACAATAATTCGCCATCTGTTAAATGCGGGATTTTCTGAACGATGATTTTACGAATTTCTTCAAGATCACGTTCTACCTCGTTATCAACAGCTTCTTCATATAATTCCGCCGCAGGAATTATGTTGAAAAATAAAGGAAAGTTATCAAAGAAAGTAAAGCAAAAACCTACTCCCTCACTTAACAAACACCAAGGTGATGTAACTGTTCCTTTCTTCCACTTCCTATAATAATTTCTTACCTCTTTCGGATAAGCCGAAAAGATGCTATCTCTAATATCTTGATCTACAATAGTATCAAAATATCTAACATCAAATTCAACTAAATCATTACCCGAAAGACTTTTGTAAATTGAGCGACAATAAGCCCCAGGTAAGTCTATCACCACAAGCGAGGTCTTATCCATCGATTGTATTACACCATAATATGCGCCATCTACCAAAGTGCGCACCGCGCAATTTGTAAGGAGAGAAGGTAGATAAGCCTCATCAATAAAAGAAATAGCCTAATTATATCTCTTTTGATTTGTTTTTTCAGAGAGTTTAATGCCAGGTCTTGGATTAGGTATTAACAACCCAGCGTATTTCAAAAGAGTCGCATAGTATAAGATTATACGACGGTAAAAACCATTATTGTAAAAAAAGTTCTACGAGAGTTCTATTTTTGCCTAAAGGTTTCCACTTGTAATAATCTTTTCTATTTCTTCTATGGTGTAGGTTTTCGTTAGATAATGTCGCCTACGACCAATAGTTTTACCTTGCCAGTCTTTATCATTAATTCCCACTATTTGTTGGGAAATTTTTTTAAAGGAAGTTAAATCAAAGTTTCTCTTATCTTCGTTTTCCATTATCTTCCTCCACTAGTAAAGAAAACTAATCTTCTTTCATCGTTTCCCGCACCAAAACGTCTTTTTTGTTTCTTTGTTGCTTCTTCTTCCATTTCTTTAATTCGCCATAAACCATAAGCAAATGCAGAATATTTATCTTTTGGGAAACGTGAATTTATTTGTTCCAAAACTATATCCAAGCCAGTTCCAGTACGCTTTAAGCGCAAGTTCGCCATCTCTTCAAATAGTTTGGTAGTCATTTCGTGCGGCAAGAGACGTTTTACACGATTTTCAAAACTCATCATCTATCCTTTTTTCGTAGATAAGAGAATTGAGCGTGCTTCTTGCTCATTAATCAAAAATCTAACTAAACCGCCATTTAAACGAGAATAAGCATTTCCATGAATTTTTGAGTTTAATGGGCCATTTGCCTTAATGCCGTATAATATATTAATCGCATCTTTTGGTTGAATTTTCTTATAATTTTGATCATTAGTAAATCCATATGCAGGAAGCTCTTCTCCTGTATTTGGGTCAATTTGAGTCTAAATCATTTCATCTGCAATTCCAACACCAAGACCATTAGTATCGATTACTACCTCTTTTGGTTGAAATTTTGCGATAATTTGTTTTAGATCTACTGCTTGTTGGCGAAACATTTTTGTTTTTGCTTCACGTCCTAAAACATATAAATTCACAAGAGATGCGTAATATCTATCTTGTTTAATATTGACACGGAAAACGCAGGCTACTGTCTAGTCATTGAGCCGTCCAATATCTACCGATATTAAGTAAAACATTTTAGATTCTTCTCTAAAGTTTGCGTGCTTCTCGGGATTCTTTAGTTTACGATATTTCTATAGTTTATCAAAATTAAACCAAGATTCTTCACTACCACCACTCCAAAGACTTAAATATTCACGCGCAAATGACTCCTCATTATAAGACGGAGACATTTTCAACTTATTGATATAAGTCTTATCTAAAAGTCCATGTAATACCGGCACTCTATAATCACAACCCATACAAAACGCATTGTTTGGGTCAATAATCGAGTTTTCAAAAGTATCTATCTGGCGCTCATACGCGAATGAAGTTTTAACGCCCGCAGATGTCATCGCAATAACTTGCTGATTCGGTTCTTTTTCATTAACTGTATTATCAGGAAGTCGCCGCGAAACATTTAAGAGGGGCAAAACGATTTCATTTATCGGAGTTTCATCGTGGTCACGTATCTCGTCTATAAGACCACCATGTCTACGTCCACCACGCTATGAGTCTAAGGCACCGACAACGTCAAACTAAGACCCATTTCTAAATTTTAGTGTAACATAGTCTTTACCAAAGTTACCAGGTGTATTAGATATATCTCCACCTACTACTTCTTTCCGCAATAGCGGCCATCTATCATAAATTTCCAATATTTTTTCTTTTGCAATCTATGCAGCCTGATTTTTGTTCGGCGCACATATAAACCGTTTCGTCCCAGGCATAAACACACATTGGAGAATCATCGCCAAGATAGTTAAAAATGATTTAGAAAAAGCACGAGGCGCTGTCACAAATATATCTTTATATCTCATCATCGCCCGCAAAAGTATACGCTAATAAAAGAATAGTTCAAAATTAGAATCAGACGGTTTGATTATATCCAGATATAAATCAGGATAGGCAGTAAAAAAGTCCGCATATTGCCTAAATAACTTTTCATGTGCTACAAGATATTCTTTTGTCAGCACAACACCTTTCTCAAGCGGTATACCTTCACGTGTAATTGGCTTATAATCTTCTTTTGCGCGAGTATGTAATAATTGAGGCTTATTCGTCGTCGTCATCTAAATCCACCTCAAAATCAGCATCGCTAAATAACTCTTCAAAACCAGCATTTTCAAATTCATCTAAAGATTCTGTCTATGTCAGGTCATAATAAGATTCTTGCTCCGCCGCATGTTTAAGCGCATCAATACGCCGACTTATCTCATCACCTATTCCACTCTCATTCGTATATAATCTCTAATTATAAGCCTAAATATTCTTAATAGTCTCATCCACAATGTCACGTGTTACATTGTCATAAAACTTATTCTTCCAACCTCTTTTCTCAAGCCATCTCCACAATTCACCCGTAGAATCAAAGTCAGAAGCATTTTTAGCATTCTTGGGAGTAAACTCCGCAACTTTAACTAATTTATCATATGACGCAAGTAACTTATCAAATTCCTCTCCATTTCTTATTCGCTATTCCAGCTCATAGGAAATCATACACAACTATTGTGCCTGTTTTGTCTAGAGTGCGCCGTTTACGTTTTGCGTCATTAATATCCCGTTATATAAATCCTCAAGGTATACTAGGGCCTCATCATCATAATTTTCGCCCCAGCGTTCTCTAAGTTTTCTAAATTTCTCTTCCCGCAGAAGTGGAATTTCTTCTTCTATCGTTTTTTGTTCTTTTAACTCTTTAAAAGCATCATAATATTCTTTCCACCCAAGTCCTTCATATTCATCTTTGCGGAACATCGCCGCATACACAGGAAAAGCATCATCGCCATTTGCATCATATATCTTCTCCCATTCGCGCGGCACAAAAGGAATGTCTGCTAACTAACATACTTTATCTACCGCATCCCATGAATAAGACTAACTTGTCAAAAAATCTTTTAGACATGAATTACATATAGGTAAAACACCATCAGGAAAGAAAAAAGATTTAGAATATGAGAAATTCTCAGGCCCGAAGGAGCCGCCGCATCGTGTACATTTCTTTAGTACAAAATTATGCGTTGTCTGTGGAATCTTCGGATTGATCATTTTTCGCCTCCTCAAGCAAACCTAGGAGATTCTGGCGCTGTTTATATCTTAACCTAAGAAACGCATCTAACATATCTTCATAAACATCCGCAAATTCACGATGCTTGTCCTTAGTCCCAAATGATACCCCTAAAATTTTAGCGACGCCGCACATTTCAACCGGAGTGAGCGCCGCAAGTAAACGTATAAACTTCTCAAACTATCGTGTCTTATTACCTATCACCATTATCTGACTCCTATTTTGCTTTTTTCTCTAATCTAACTTCGCGGTCACAGCGTTTACAGCGAGAACTATATCCGTCAGTGCTTCTAGCTTTTCTCATAAAGTTCTCACTATCAACTAAAAGATAGCGCCCGCATCGTGAACATTCTTTCCAGTTCTCTACAAAACACAAATTCTCCACATAGCGTTGGTGACGTTCTGCGGTCGCCGCAATCTATCCTAAAATCTTCTAACAGAAAATCGTACTTATATAGTTCGCATTATAACTATGACCATATTTGCGATTCACAATATCCGCAATATCCTAATTTTTCTTATGCTTAATTTTCAAGTCCAAAATTTTCTCCTAGACTTCACTAAGTTCAGTCTAGTCTATATACCACTAAAGTGTGTCAAAAAATGATTTACTCGTCTCAAACTATAACTCCCCTCTCTCAATCTATTCCTAAAAATCATCCCATACCTAGAACAACTAGTATAAGTGTTCCTAATTCCTAAAGTCAAACCCCATGGGTGCGTTTTCCGCGCATTTAAGGTTGTCCCAGTAAGACTTTAAGAGGGAGCCGAGGTCTGCGGCGGGGACATTTTGAGGTGTAGGCATTTCGTGCGCTGGGAATAGCGCCGGAAATTGGGATATGATTCCGACGGGAGCAACGTATAAGTCGGCTCCAAAGAGACCGGGGTCACGTTGAGTTTGGACAGGTGAGATTGTTTCGGAGGTGTGGTTTTCGATCCATGAGTCGGAAAGCGTATACTACTATTGGCGTAGTTCAACTAATAAGTGTCTGAGTTTGAGATACTTAAATTGGTTGAGGTGCGCCGCACGTTCACGTAGGGCGTCCTAGTCCGCGGCGTCAAATCTTGCGATGAGTTCGGGACGTGGGTCGGTCTTACGTTTATTGTGTGCGAGATCGTAATAACAGATGACGAGATCGGTTTCGTCTATTTGACGCCATAAGGCTTCTAAGTCGGCTTTTAGGTGCGGCGGACATAGTTCGCGCGCAAGTTTACGCGAAAAGAGAGCACGTGGACGAGGTGTAGGAGGTTCGGATAATGTTCGCAGAGACGACTCCTAAAAACTAGGGCTTACCTAGAGTGCGTCGAGCGATTCTTCACGCTTCGCCGCATCCCATGTATGGTTTTTGGACTCAAGCTATACTTCGCCTGACTACTTTGCGTTTTGTCCTGTCTTATTCTTGCCCCATAAGATATACGAGCCGACAGTTTCGGCCTCTGCGGGCGTTAATGGAAAGCGTATAAACGGTTCGTGTTGTACCATTTCGGATACGAAACGTGTACGTTCTTCCATAGACTCTAGTGAAAAGTCTAGGTTTAGTCGATTCTATGCCATAATTTGCTCCTCCTTAATTATAATTATATCACAAGTTGGATTAGAAGTCAAATTTCGGGGTTCAAAAATTTAGTTCGGGGAGTAAATGTTCCAGGGGCGGTTGGGCGGTTGAGTTAGATATAACTAATTCCCATAATATACCGCCTTTTTGCTGACCATAAAAAAAGGCTTTAAAGTCAAGCCTTAAAGCCTTTAAGCGTGTTTGGTGTTATATCTCAATTGGTGTTATATCGTGTTCGGCAAGCCAATCAGCGAACTCTTGCCCATACTGTTCAAGCATATCATATAAGGCGTTATATTTCTTTTTGCTATTCTTATATGATTGGATTGCAATACGGTCATTATACTGCATTTGCTTCGGTCGTTTACTCATTGACGTGCTTTTCTTATAACGGATTAATCCTATTTCATTCAAGCCTTTGATAAAATCATTTACGTTCAATATATAACTGCCACTAATAGCATTATCACCACTAACAAAATCAGGATTATAAACAATTAAATCACTTTTCATTATTGTGCTTTTAATATTGCCGTTTTCGTCAATGATTGCTAATTCTGAACAACCTTGCTTTATTTCTATCTTATTAATAATATTATCAACCTTTTTTCTTGTATCAATATTCCCTTGTAAAGCGATACCTTTAAATCTAAAATTGTTCAATGCTAGTTTGATTTCATACTCGTAAAGATTTCCATGACTACCACTTGATACACCCTTTGTGATTTTAATAAATGGGTTTTCATTTATAGCGTAATCATACTTATAATTTGATACCATTTCTAATACTGTTGCTTTTTTCATTTCTTAATTCCACCTTTTTATTATATTCGTGATTTATGATTATCACTATATATTATATTAAATGATAGAAAAAAGAAAAGCAATATATATTAGACATTGTTCATAAATTGTTCATAATTAATAAATATACATTTACATTGTATATATATACATATGTCTAAGCATTAATATTGACTATATGACCACATATATTATAATGATAATATAAAGGTAATTAATGACGCTTTTAATGACGCTTTGACAATGACGCTTTTAATGACGGCGATGATCATGGATCAAGTCTGCTGGTCGCTTTGCCGGTTGTCTATGTCTCCCGGGCTTATATATACATAGCAGCTGCGAGCTGGGAAGGCTGGGAATTATAAAAATAATTTGAAGCTGTGAAATATATTTCACAGCCTCTTTTTATCCGTCTAATTTAGACGTAATACGTCTAAGAAACGGCATTGACTTCATAATATACGTTTGATATAATGATAGTATCAAAAGAGATTAAAGGAGATTTGAACAATGACAACCACAATGAACACAATCACGGTCACCATAAACGAACTCAAAGAACAGTATTACAACCTCGCGAACGACATAGACACACTCAACAATATCATTAAGTATACATACGCTGAAGTGGTCGCCTGCGAAGTATCAGATTGCTCGGACGCTGAAATGGAACACGCTTACAATCAGCACGAATATTTTACAACGCTACACGCTGAAACAGTTGAAAATGCCGAAGCACTCAAAAAGGCAATTGATAAAATTACTGAAGCATATTACATCATAAGGGGAATATAAAAAGGGGGAATAAAAAAATGTCATTACTCGCATTAATTACCGAACTTTGTACAATTCCAAAAGAACCGAACACAAACGGAAATAATGAAACAATAATAATAAATTCAAATATTTTTGAAATAGAATAATAAAAAATAAAAAGGTAGGTAAAACAAAAAGAAAAAAGAGGAACAACCAAAAAGGTTGTTTTTCTTTTGGAATAGTTTAGACGTACTACGTCTAAGTTTTTCTATTGACGAGAATAGAAGGTCATAATATAATGATACTATAAGAAAAAGAAAACAAAGGAGAACAAAAACAAATGATGATAACACAGATGATAAATCCCGTTTGGGTAGAAGTTAAGTGCCGTATGTGTGGCACAGTTTACACGATTGCAGTAGAAGAAAATGATTTCTACGATTGGCAGAACGGCAAATGTATTCAGGACGCAATGCCTTATCTCACAGCAGACGAGAGAGAACTTCTCATTTCTCACACTTGCGGCGACTGTTGGGCAGAAATGTTCAGTTGTATTGGTGGGGATTAATTCCCCATCTTTTTTATATTCTAAATTTAGACGTAGTACGTCTAAGATTACTAATTGACATTAATATTAGGGTGTGATATACTTATATCATAAGGTGAGGGAAGCAAGCGGAACTCATGGCGAGGTAGGTCGCAAGTTGACCATGTAAGTCTTGCTGATAAAGTCCCACCGCCGCAAGCCGAAGTCCTACTTTGCGGGATATAAATGTGCAGGCAACAGACGGGGAGCATCTGGAACCCCTAGGCTGGTAGGATGGATGCACAAAACCGAAATTATTCGTATATTTTTCATTTTCAATTCCTCCTTTGAAAAAAACTGTGAGAAAATCACAGTTTTTTTCGGAAAATATATTAGACGTAATACGTCTAAGGAAATAATATTGACAAATTTTCCCGAAAATAGTATAATTTAATTAAAGATAAAAGAAAAGGAGATAAAAAAAATGTGGACAACTTATTTATTTGAAATTAGAGGCGATAGTGAATATTGTGGCGAACAGTTTTTAACTGAACTGCAAGACGCTTCAAGAGTAGAACATGTGCTTCACGCACGCAAATATTTTCCAAATGAAAAACTTGTGTGTTTTGGTGAAATATCACCATTTGAAGCCGAAATATTAGGACTTGATACATATTAAGAGTGGAAACACTCTTAATTTTTTTTCAAAAAAATAACTTAGACGTACTACGTCTAAGAAAAAATATTGACTTCGTTTCCCATATATGAGATAATGATATTGTAAGAGAGAGGTAAGGAATTGAGACAGGTACTATCTCCTCGCTCAATCCAAATCGCCTTTTGACTTTAACGAGTATAGTAGATAGTGAAAGTTAAAGGAATCTCTAGAAAGAAGACCGAGGTGTCTTCTTTCGCCTTTTAATTTTGTTTAGACGTACCACGTCTAAGAAAAAGTGTTGACGGACGCTTTTATATATGAGATAATGATATTGTAAAAAAGAGGTAAGGAAACAAAGCAAGCGAAATAAAAAAAATAAAAAAAGTTAAAAAAGTGCTTGACAGACCGAACCGAAAATGATATAATAAAGATGTCAAAAGGGAATGAAAACCCTTGAGATAAATAAAATAGGGTTGTGACCGACACAGTTAGCCGAAAGGCAGAAAGGATGTCGAAATGACACGCAGAGATTTTTTTGTAAAGGTTGTTGAAATGGGAATGGACGCTGAACTCGTTGAGTTCGCAAAGAACGAAATCGCGAAACTTGATGCTGAAAAGATTCGCAGAGCCTCCAAGCCTTCAAAGGTGCAGATTGCAAATGCTCCCATCATTGAGAAGATTGCTGACTTCCTCAAGGGTCAGAGCGAGCCGATGGTCGCAAGCGACATCGCAAACGCACTTGAACTTACTCCGCAGAAAGTTTCAGCACTCGTCAAGAAGATTGACGGAATACAGGTCAGTGAAGTTGTTCGCAACAAGAGAGTGATTAAGGCATACGCACTTTAATCCAAAAGAAAAAGAGTTAGTCAACACTAACTCTTTTTTTTATAAAAAAAACTTAGACGTAATACGTCTAAATTATTTTCTTGCGTTTTTCTTCCCAAAATGTTACAATAAGTATGATGAAAAGTAAAGGAGTACCAAAATGAGAACGATTTATTTTGATATGGACGGCACAATCGCCGACCTCTACGGAGTGAAAAATTGGCTTGAGTGTTTACAGAATGAAAACACGACACCTTACGAAAAGGCTGAACCTCTTTGCGATATGGTCGCATTAAATAAAACGCTCGCAACACTTCAAGCGAAAGGCTGGAAAATCGGCATTATAAGTTGGCTAAGTAAAAATTCTTCCAAAAATTATGCAAAGGCTGTAACTAAATCAAAAAAAGAATGGCTCAAATCCCATTTTTCTATAAAATTTGATGAAATGCACTTTGTAAAATATGGAACAAGAAAAGATTATGTTGCAAAAGACAAAAAAGGAATTTTGTTTGATGATGACAAAAAAGTTCGGGATAAATGGAAGGGAAGAAAAATAAATCCAATGGATACAGATATAAATTGTTTTCTTTTTTCCTTATCTTAAAAGTGAGAGCAATCTCACTTTTAAGTTAAAATACTTTAGACGTAACACGTCTAAGAAAAAATTTGATTTTTAATTAAAATTTTAGTATAATTATTATAGAAAATGAAGAAAGGAAACTTGACAAATGAAAGAGAAAGTTTTAGTAGATGTTTTCAGAAGAGAAATGACCGAAAAGGTCGCACAGTTTTTCGCAAATGATGGTGAAGATGTAGGTTATGTAAATTCAAATACAATCAATTTTCCCGTCCTTATCGGAGATATTGAAAAATGGGTTGAAGTTACTGTAAAAGTGCCGAAAGGTACAAAAGATGAAGAGTATGAAGGATACTCTCGCAGAGAAGATTACTCTCTCAAGTGTGCCGAAAAAGAAGCAAAAGCGAAAGCCAATGCCGAAAAAAAGGCAAAAAAAATTGAACGTGATAAAAAGCGTAGAGAAAAGAAAGAGGATTAATTCCTCTTTTTTTTATTTTCAGAAAATTAGACGTAATACGTCTAAATTATTTATAAAAAACTATTGATTTTCCTTTAATTATATAGTACAATTTATATATAAAGAATAAAGGAGAACAATTTTATGAATATTTGTGTATTTGATACTGAAACTACTTCACTTGAAAAACCTTTTTGCTATAATATCGGTTATGTTATAACAGATACTGAAACAAAAACGATACTCGTTGAAAAAGAATTTGTTTGTGAACAGGTATGGCATAATAAAATGCTTTTTACTACTGCATATTATAGCGATAAAAGACCTTTTTATGTTAATGAGATGAGAAAGAGAAACATAAAAATGGATAAGTTCGGTTATATATGTAGAGAGATGATAAAAGACTTTAATGCTTTTAATGTCACAATGGCTTTTGCTTATAACTCTAGTTTTGACGAAAAAGTTTTTAATTTTAATTGTGATTGGTTTAAGTGTAACAATCCTTTTGATAATGTAGAAATTAAAGATATTAGAGGTTTTGCTCATCAGTTTATAGTTAATAATAATTATAAAAAGTTTTGCGAAAAAAATAAACTTTTTTCAGAAAGTGGTAATTATTCAACTACTGCCGAAAATGTTTATAGATACATTTCCCAAAATTTGGAATTTATAGAAAATCATACGGCATTAGATGATAGTATGATTGAAAATGATATATTGTTTGCTTGTTTAGAAAATGGAGCAGATATAAATAATAATTATATCGCAAAAAGGAGTATAAAAAGAAATAAAATAGAAAAGTGGGATATAATAATAGATGATAAAATAGCATCTTATAATGTAAGTGAGATTAAGATTTTTAAGACAAGAAAGCAAATAAAAATGAAGAGTTAGTACAGACTAACTCTTTTTTTGTATACTGTTTAGACGTAATACGTCTAAGTCGCGGCGACCATAACTATTGACAAGTCGCCGCGAATAGTATAAGATAGTAGTATAAGAAGAAAGGAGAATAAAAATGACCTTAAATGATTTAATAACGAGAATATATAATAGTATGGATTGGCATAATGAATGTATTGTAAGTGGATGGGATTTAGATAGAAACGAATATGATTGTTATAAAAATTGTTGGTGTAGTGAAAAAAATTGCAAAAAAGTAATTAAAAATGAAATAATGAAAGCAATAATAGGAGAGATAAAAAAATGTATGGATTAATAATTTTTGGGCTTTTAATAGGAGCATTTATCATAATAAAAACAGATTAGGAGAAAATTCTCCTAATTTTTTATATTTAGACGTAATACGTCTAAAATAAAATTTGATTTATTCCTTTAATTGTTATATAATTATAATATAAAGAAAGGAAATAAAACAATGAAACGAATTAATCAGTTAATAAAACTTACCAAAGATTTAACAGGATATGATTTAGAATTTAATTTTAATGAGGAAACACATATTGACCACTATGATGAAATTATTTATATAAATTGTGGCGATAATGTTAATGCAGTATTTAATCACATTAAAAATTTTCATAAAAGATTTGAATTTATGGAATATGAACCAATTATAATGGTAGTTTTTCACGAAATCGGTCATTATATGATTTTTGATGATTTAACAAAAGCAGATTTTGAAGAATATGCGTTAATCAATCTTGGATTAAATTTAATTTGTGAAGAAAATAATAAACATAAACTCACTTTTGAAGAATTAAATCGTCCATATTTTGATACTACTATTGAATGGAATGCGACAGAATGGGCATTAGATTATATTAAAGAACATAAAGAAGAATTAAAAGATTGGAGAATAAAAAATGTTTAAGAGATATTTTATAAATGATTGGATAAAAGTCGGTAAAAAAACTTGGGTTAAACCTTTTTCAATATTTTGGTGGTTAATAAGAATTGGTCAATGTTCCATTGTTGTTGGTTTCCTTTATTTCTTTTATCTTATGATATGGTGCTTGTGTGGATAACACAAGCACTATTTTTATGTCGCCACCTTAGACGTACTACGTCTAAGTTTTTTCTTGACTTCTTTTCTTTTATTTGATATACTTATATTGTAATAAGGAAAGGAGAAAACAACAATGACAAAGGCTTTAATGAAAATCGTTAATAAAAATATGGTGTGGGAGATTGTAGGATATATAAATCTTATGCTCTGCATCATCGGACAGATTACTGTCGGCTATTGGTACTTATTCGCACAGTTTATATACCTCTCAGCTAACATAATCGGTATAGTGAGAAACTTCAAACTCGGCTTACCGATGGCTAACAAGGTAAAAGACATAGTGTTCACAGGTATCACACTCGCTCTCATAATTTTGAGATTTGTATTAGGAGATTAATTCTCCTAATTTTTAACTTAGACGTACTACGTCTAAGATTTACCATTGACTGTTTTCCTTATATGCAATATAATAGTTATAGTAAGAAGAAAGGAAGTATGTACTATGAAGAAGAAGAATGCAGACCTTATGCGTGAGATTTTCATCAAAACGGCGATGAACTGGTTCACCACCTATATGGATCAGGATTGTGGTCTTATCGCAAGCGGCACTTTTAATTTCCCCATTGTTGCTGACGATGGAGAAGAAGGCTGGATTGAGATTTGCGTCAAAGTCCCCAAAGGCACTAAAGACGAAGAATATGACGGTTACGCAAGGCGTGACGACTATCGTCTCAAGTGCGAAGAGCGTAAGGCAAAAGCGAAAGCACAAGCCGAAGCCAAAGCCAAGAAGATGGCACGCGATAAGGCACGCAGAGAAAAAGAGAGCGAATAGCTCTCTTTTTTCGTATCGCCGCCTTAGACGTACTACGTCTAAGAAAAAACTTGACTCGATTTTATTAAAGTGATATACTGATATTGTAAATTGAAAGGAGATACACAATGGATAGAAGAAAAAACTATTACCTCACAATTGACACCGAAACGGCAAACTCAATGGACGAACCTCTCGTCTATGATATAGGTGGATGCGTACACGATAAACAGGGCAATATATACGAAACTTTTTCATTTGTTGTGCGTGAAGTATTTGACAATCATGACCTAATAAAAAGTGCTTATTATTATGGTAAAAGATTTTTATATTACACGGCACTCCGTCGCCATAATGCAATAAAAGTTAACTTTTACGAAGCACGCAAACACATTCTTGACCTTTGCGAAAAGTACAATATCAAAGCAATTATTGCCCATAATGCACGCTTTGATTATAGAGCACTCACCACAACACAAAGGTATCTTACAAAGTCAAAATACAGATACTTTCTGCCGTATAACGTACCGATTTGGGACACTCTCAAAATGGCGCAGGACACCATATGCAAACAAAAGTCTTATATGAGATTTTGCAAAGACAATGGATTCTGCCAAAAGAACGGAAAACCAAGAGCGACCGCAGAAATCTTATATAAATACATCAGCGGTAATTATAACTTTGATGAAGAACACACGGCACTCGCGGACGCACTCATTGAAAGTGAAATCTTCACACAGTGTATGCGACAGCATAAAAAAATGAGAAAAGAAGTGTGGTCGAAATGACCACATTTTTTTATAAATTATATTTAGACGTATTACGTCTAAGAAAAAGTTTGACTTTATTTCCTATTTTTGATATACTTATATTGTAAGAAAGAGAGAGTTAATGAGATAACACCCAAATCCTATGGGGAGAAATGAATCCACCAACTTTTGATTTTCAATAAGATTAGGATGAAGTTGAAAAGAATCTCTTTTATAAGAAAGTCGCGAAGCGTAGGGGGAAATCCCGGCCGGTAGTCCTTACGGCCGGCTTTCTTTTTTTTTATGTAAAAACTTAGACGTACCACGTCTAAATTTTATTTTTGTCAAATTTTTTATCGTGTCAAATCTTTACACACCAGATCCGTGATCCGTCTCGTATCAAATTTTCACATTTTATTGCGGCTGCACCTGGAGCTACAAAATTTGACAGCTGCGTTTCCTAAATTTTAGCAGCTGGAATTTGCAGCTGCGATTTTTTATCAAGTTTTGCAGCTGCGATTACGCTGTCAAATTTTATCCTAAAATTTGACAGCTGCGATAAGTTTTTCGTATAAAATTTGACAAAAAACTTATAAGCTGCGGCGTTTTAGCGTGCTAATACGCTAAAATTTGCAGAAAATGAAAAGTTTTGGCATAATATTTTAAAAAAAATATATATCTTCCCATTATATCATATCATAATTTTAATTCAAATTCAAATTTTTAATAAAAAATTTTTAAAAGAGAAAAAATTTGAAATTATTTTAAAATTATATTATAATAAAAGGGGAAATATAAATATATATATTTCGCCCTACTTGTCAGCGTTCCCGCAAAAAACATGATCCGTCGCCGCAAAACGTACTAAAAATTTGAAAAAATCCTAAAATTACGCTATAATATATATAGAAAGTGAGAGAAAGAAAGGAGAATAAAAATATGACCCGCAAAGAGAAAGAGATGCGCCTCGCAAAACTCAAGATTCGTGAGAACAACCTAGTGGAGAACGGCAAGAATGTTAAATCTCCTGGTGCGCTCCACAAGATAAGACGCCAGATTCGTAATCTCGAAGCAGAACTCGCCGCTGAGTAAGAAAGAGAGATTGAAAATTTGAAAAAGTCTTAAAATCTTGATATAATATATATAGAAAGTGAGGGAAATAAGCCCTCTCAAATAAAAACTAATTGGGTAGTGACCAACACTAGAAAGGTTAAGAACTATGACAAAGAGAGAGTATTTTGAAGCCGTTATCAATGCACACATCAGCCCCGAGATGGATGAAGTTTCCGCTGGTTACATCGCGAAGATGGACGCCGCAAACGAAGCTCGCAAGGGCAAGGTTGCGAAGAAGTCTGTTGAGTTCAGAGCATATGCCGAGAACGAGATTCTGCCCCTGCTCGGTGGAGAAGCCCAGACTGCTACGGACATCGCCGCACAGGTCGAAGGTCTGAGCGTACAGAAAGCATCTGCCGCACTCCGTTATCTGGTAAAGGCTGAGAAGGCTGATGTTCAGGAGTTCAGAGTTAAGAACGCTATAAGGAAAGCCTATGTTGTGAAATAAGAATCAACCTGAGGGTTGATAGAGCGAGGTGAGATAGTCCTCGCTCTTTTCTTATACGTCGTACGAAAACGAAAAACAGAAAAGCCACTCGCTTACGCGAATGGCTTATTTTTTTTGTCTTATAAGCAGGCTTATAAGTGCGGCGGCGACAAAATTTGATTTTTTTCAAAATTTATGGTAGAGCTGGAATTTTTCGCAATTTTTTTTGGAAAATTTTATGGTTTTTTGGAATTTTTCTGGAAAAAAATTTGAATTTTTCCGAAATTTTTGCGCAGAGACCAAACCCATTCCTTTTATCCCACCCTATTTTCCCGAAAATTATTCTTGGATACCTGCTCGTGTGAAAACGAGAGCTGATCACTGGTCGGTTGCGGAGGGGACGTATCGTTCGCGTAACTAATACGTTCTAAAATGTACGCCCTTTACGTATAAGAAAA
>Ga0247609_10000382_pt1 | contig 63805 bp, 42 predicted proteins | sample 172DNAGHGlowgp2_FD_193487 | JGI IMG/M metagenome (GOLD analysis project Ga0247609, IMG submission 193487) | Sheep rumen microbial communities from Palmerston North, Manawatu-Wanganui, New Zealand - 1728 DNA GHGlow gp2 | ecosystem: Host-associated > Mammals > Digestive system > Stomach > Rumen ... | reverse complement strand
TAGCCTCGTCATGCTTCTTCAGGCCATTGAGGGCATTGCCGTAGTAGACATAGTCCATATAGGAAATGTTGGCCGAGTCAGACTTGTTGAACAGACGGTCGGCAAAGTCAAGAGCCTTGTCGAAGTTACCCTTCTCCGTATTGCAGAACATGGCCAGACGGTTCAGCGTAGAGTTGCGGGGCTCTTTCTGAAGACCGAACTCTGCCATCTCGATACCCTTGTCATACTTCTGGGTGAGGTAGGCTGAGAAAGCACTCTCGATGATATCCATCTTCTCGAGCTTGGCCTTGGGAACCTTGTCATAGGCTGCAATAGCCTCGTCGAAGTTGTTGGAGATGTAGCTGATGTGACCGATGATAGCGTCAACAGGATAGTCGGGCAGCTGGGCGCGCAGGTCGTTCAGCTTGGCGATGGCACCCTGCGGGCTGATCTTACGATAGACCGAAGCATACTTGCGGTAGCCGTCGGGGTTCTTCGGGTCGAAGTAGATGGCCTGGTCGTAGAGAGCGGCAGCACCGCCACCGTCCTCAGCCAGTGCACGGAGGTCGCCCTTCAGGATATAGGCCGGGGCATACTGCTTGTTAGCCTTCAGGGCATGCTCGGCATAGACGGCGGCATTGGCCGTATCCTTAGCCTCATAGAAAGCGCGAGCGAAGGCGACGAGGTTCTCAGCGTTCTTCTTGTTCTTCTTGAAGAAGGGCTTCATCTGGTCGTCCAGGTCGGCGGGTTTGCTACTGATGATTTTCTTCACGGCATCAACGTCGGCCTTAGTGCCGTCCTGTGCCATAGCGCTGGTGCTGAAACCTGCCAGCACGGCGCCCAATGCGAAATATTTGATTGCTTTCATACTCATAATCTTGTTTAAAAGGTTTAACTTAAGTTTCTTAATCTCGTTGTGTTGTTGTGTCGTTATGACGGTATGCGTTATGTCGTTATGACGTATCTTCTGCGGAAAAGTTTATCATTCTTTACTTACGTTAACTTCTCTGACGTTCATGTCGGCCTGAATCGGCAGCAGTCCGGCCCTGAGGAAAATCATCTGCCCCTTGGGCAGGCGGCAGAAATGAGCGAAGCCCGAGGGCTCGCCATTACGCGGCTCGTTGAGGATGGCGTAGATGGTACGGATGAGGGGGTAGTTACCATTATATATATAGTACTGGTATGGCCGCCAGCTGTTGCGGACAGTAGCAGAGTCCATCCGTGATACTTTCATGACAGTGATGTTCTTCTTGAACGTGACGTTGGTGGTGTCGTGCTTGTCGTTGAGCCAGTTGGAACCGATGATACCAAGGGCATTCTCATGTTTCTCAACCCAGTCGATGACCTCGGCGCTCTTCTTCACGGCACCAATGTTCTGACTGTCTATGGGCTTGCCGCCCAGTATGGAGTCGACACACCATGTGACCGTGCTCGACTTTGGATTATCGAACACAACGTCAATCTCGCCCAGCTTGGAATTGGGATAGAGTTCCTTCCAGTTCTTGACCTCACCACTCAGGACGCGCGCAAAGTCCTTGACGGTGATACACGTGTCGGGGTTGGCATTGTTCACGATGATTGCCAAACCGTCGTAGGCAATGGGTATGATGCGGGGCATGAAGCTCTTCGACTTCAGACCCTCCATCTCACGGGGCGAGAGCTTGCGGGTAGTAAAAGCGAGCCACACCTCGTTCTTCATCAGGCGGCGGATGGCATCTTCCTGGTCAGTATAGATGGCCTCAAGCTCACCCTGCGCATGCAGCGCATGATAGACTTCCAGTTCCTCGTCGAGTATCGGGAAAAAACTCTCGTCAGAGGTGAAAGCCTTGGCTGCTGCCTCGTAGTCGTAAGGCAGCGATTTAGGCTTGTTCCCACAAGCGAGGAACAAGCCTAAAGTTAATGTTAATCCAACAAGTTTGTTGAATACGTTCATTTTCGTTTACTGTAATCTGAAGGTTACAGGCACGGTGTACTTCACACGTACGGCCGAGCCGTTCTGCTTACCAGGAATCCACTTAGGCATGGACTTCAGCACACGGATAGCCTCCTTGTCGAGTGACGGGTCGACCGACTTGATGACCTTCACGTCGCTGATGCTACCATCGCGCTCAACCACGAAGGTGGCGATAACACGACCCTGGATGCCATTCTCCTCAGCTACCACCGGATACTTGATGTGGGTAGAGAGGAACTTCATCAGCTCAGCGTCGCCACCGGGGAACGAAGGCATCTGCTCAACAACGTCGAACACCTTGGTCTCTTCCTCCTTCGGCTTCTCATCCACCACAACTTCCTTAGCCTTCAGCACCTCACCTTCAGCCTCATCGTTACCCTTCACATCGAAGGTACCGATGGCGGTGTTGGTCTTCGACAGATCGTCCTGAGACTTGATCTCGTCCTCGGGCTTCACCTCGTCGTCCTTCTTAATCTCAGGAGCGGTGAACTTCACAGAAGACTTAACCTTCTCAACAACCTTCTGCTCTACCTCTACCTTAACCGGCTCCTTACGCTCGACCTTAGCCTCCTTCTTCTGCGAGAGCTTAGACAGCTCCACGTCGGTCTCAATAGAGGCATTCTGCTTCATAGCGTTCTGGATAGCCAGGTTAGCGTATGCAATAGCGAAGATGATAGCGATGCCGATGAGCACCCATATAAGAGCCTTCACATTGCGCTTACCAGTCTCCTTACGGAGCACGTATGCGCCATATTCATGGTTTTTTCCTTCAAAGACGAGGTCAACCCAACTATTGTCAATAAGATCTACTTTTGCCATAGTCTATTTCCTTTCTATTTTAGTTGGCGTACTTGATGCCCTTCAGCTCCAGGAGCTTCTGGTCGTCTTCGTTCACCTTGTCAATGACATACTTACCAATACTGCAAACCAGCATCTCGTCAAGAGCCTGAACCATGTTGTCGTAGGTGGCAACGTCCATCGGCTTGATGATGACCGTCAGCGTCTGAATCTCCTCGCCGTCAACGTTCTTACCATTACGGATGTCGGAGAGCATCTTGTCATAATCCTCCTTGGACAGCTTGTCGCCCATTTCGGCTTTCTTCTGATCCAGTTTTTTCTTAGCCAGCATGACCTTAGCCACAGGGCTGAAGCCATCCTCAGTAATGTGCTCGATGAGGAGCTTGCGGACACCGTCCTTACCCCATGTAGTCTCTTTCAGACACTCAGGGTTCTCGTACTCAGGCAGACCCTCGACATAATAGAGCTTGTCGTTGGCACCAAGGTACAGCGTAATGGTGTACGAAGCTTTCGTCACCGACTTATCTTCCTTACTCATGTTCTCGTCGTTGCTCGGCATGGTCAGCTGCATAGCCTGGGGCTTGCTCAGCGTGGTACAGAGCATGAAGAACGTGATCAGAAGCATCATCATGTCTACCATCGGCGTGAAGTTCACGCGGGTATCCATTTTTTTCTGCTTACTTGCTTTCTTCTTTGCCATATCTTAGATCTCCGCCTGTTTTTTAGTGTCGAGATTAGTAATCAGCTGATAACGGTTCTCGTTCATGTCCTGAAGCTCCGACATCATCTTCTTAATGACAGCATAAGAAGTCTTGGCGTCGGCCTTAATGGCCAGACGGATGTCAGGATTGGCCTCACGGGCAGCCGTTACCCACTCCTGGAACTCACTCTTCCCGCCGTCGATACTATCGAGGGGGATAGACAGCTTCTGAATCTCCTCGCCCATCTTCTCGGTGTCGAGGGCATAGTATGACTCGAACACAGCCATCGGGGCGCCAATCATGGCATCCTCGCGGAAGTGCTTCAGCTTCTCACCTGTGAGCGAGACGCCGAACTTGTCGGTCACCGTCTGCATCATCTCCAACATGGTGTTCTTGTTCTCGGAGCCCACATAGATGTTGCCCTCTGGCGATACCAGGATGTTGAGCACATCGTTTTCGGGCACCTTGACCTCGGACACTGATCCCGGAGTGTTGACCTTCACTGGCTCTGGCGTCAAGAATGTTGATGTCAACATGAAGAAGCAGAGCAGCAGGGTCATCACGTCCGACATAGGAGTCATGTCGATCCAGATGTCTTTTTTCTCAATTTTAATTTTACCCATAATCTGCTATAGAATTAAAAGGTAAAACCTATTATGCCTCGTGGTGGTTAGAGTCGTAAGTTGCGGCGATGGTGTAACCAACCTCGTCAAGGGCAAATGTCAGCTTATCAATCTTGTTTGAGAAGAAGTTATAGACAACGGTAGCAACCCATGATGTCAAGATACCCGAAGCCGTGTTCACAAGGGCCTCAGAAATACCTGCAGACAGAGCCATAGAGTCAGCACCACCACCGGCAGACAGAGCCTGGAACGATCCGATCATACCGAGCACAGTACCGAACAGAGCGGTCAGGGTACCCAGAGATACGATGGTAGCAATCATCGGGAGGTTCATGGTCAGGGTAGGCATCTCCAGCTGGGTAGCCTCTTCGTGAGCCTGCTGAATCTTCGAAATCTTCTGTGACTTCTTCAGGGTGTCGTCCTTCTCAACGGTCTCGTACATGGTGATAGAAGCCAGAACAACGTTAGCTACAGAGCCCTGCATCTTGTTGCACAGATCCTTAGCCTTAGCGAAATCCTGAGCCTTGATAGCTTCCTTAACCTGAGCGGTGAACTTGGCCAGATTAATCTTACCAGAAGCACTCTTGATAGCGAAGAAACGCTCTACGCCCAGCACGATAACGGTGAGCAGCAGGGTGATGATCAGACCTACCACGAAACCGCCCTTATACACAGTACCCATCAGGTCAGCGGGATGTCCGCTACGGTCGCCGCCTACGAAGTGGCTGGGATCACCGAGCACAAAGAAATAGAAGCAATAAGCCAGAATACAGCAGATAACGAGGATAATCCATGCATCCTTTACACCTGTGAAGCCCGATGATTTTTTGGCCGGGGCTGCAGCCTTTGTTGTTGTTGCCATAATGATTTTTAAATTTTTAGTTATTAAATAATTTGAGTGTATAAAAATCCGATTTAACGTTAATCAAGCGCAAAGATAATCATTTATGCCGTACTTCAAGCCAAATTAATATCTTTTAACTTGAAAAAACTGATTTATCTCAATTTTGACAGTACTTCCTTGATGCGTTGCATGGCTTCTACGATGTTTTCATCACTTGTAGCATAGCTCATGCGGAAGCAGTCAGGATCGCCGAAAGCGTCGCCGCCGACGGTGGCCACATGACCCTCCTCAAGCAGGTACATGGCCAAATCGGTACTGTTGGCGATGACTGCCCCACCGGGGGTCTTCTTGCCATAGAAACTGCTGCATTTGGGGAAGAGGTAGAAGGCGCCCTCAGGCACATTGACCTCCAACCCGGGAATAGCCTTGGCCAGCTTGACAATGAGGTCACGGCGTCGCTCAAAGGCCTGGCGCATGTCCTCCACGCACTGCTGGCTCTCGGTATAGGCTGCCAGAGCCGCCATCTGACTGACGGAGCACGGGCCGCTGGTGTACTGTCCCTGCAGTTTGTTGCAGCCCTTGACAATCCACTCCGGAGCGGCGATGTAGCCGATGCGCCAGCCCGTCATGGCGTATGCCTTGCTGACGCCGTTGACGATGACGGCACGCTCTTTCATGCCGGGGAACTGGGCTATCGACTCATGATGGCCGACGTAGTTGATATGCTCGTAAATCTCATCGGCCAGCACGAAGAGGTCTTCGTGGCGTAGGATCACCTCGGCCAGCGACTGCAGTTCCTCCTTGTTATAGACGGAGCCGGTAGGATTGCTGGGCGAGCACAGGATAACCAAGCGTGTCTTAGGCGTGATAGCGGCCTCCAGTTGCTCGGCGGTCATCTTGAAGTTCTGTTCAAACGTGGCTTCCACGATGACGGGCTCACCGCCGGCCAGTTTCACCATCTGCGGATAGCTGACCCAGTATGGAGCAGGAATAATCACTTCCTCGCCGTCGTTGACCAGTGACATGATGGTGTTAGTGACACTCTGCTTGGCACCGTTCGACACCAGGATCTCGCTGGGCTGGTAGTGGAGCTTGTTCTCACGCTCCAGCTTGCGGGCGATGGCTTGCCTCAGATTGGGGTAGCCGGGTACGGGCGAATAGCGAGAGTAGTTCTCGTCGATAGCCAGCTTGGCGGCCTGTTTAATATGGTCAGGGGTATTGAAGTCGGGCTCACCGACGCTCATGTTGATAACGTCGATGCCCTGAGCTTTCATTTCAGAACTCTTCTGCGACATGGCCAGTGTGGCCGACGGTGCAAGCCTTTGCAGGCGATTAGAAAGTTGTGCCATATTCTTCTACTTGTATAAAAATCCGTGCAAAATTACTCAAATTCTTTGTCCTAAGCAAAGAAAAGCGTCAATTTTTCACTTTTTTGGCCGAAAAAAAATCAAAAAGCCAAATATGTTACTTTGTCTCGTACTCAATCTGCCCCATCGCATACCTTAATGTATAAAGGCGCACACGCCTAACTATATAGTAAAAGGAAAATGATCCCTCACCTCTGACACCCAAGGGTATAACGTGCTGATAATCAGCATACATTTGGGTGAGGGTTAGCTGTTCCAGGTGGCACCTGACCTGACACCCAATGGCGCACCCGTCAGCCAGCCTCTCGCCGGAAAATCCCGGCCTCTCACGGAAAAATCCCAGCCTCTCACGGAAAAATCCCAGCCTCTCACGGAAAAATCCCAGCCTCTCGCAAAGATGAGAGGCCGGGATTTTCTGGCGAGCAAGTCTCTATGTGCTATGTAGGTGCTACCTTGGGTGGCACCTAGGGTGTCAGCAAAAACCGTGTAAGTGTCTGATTCTCAGTTTGGGTGTCAGAGGTGAGGGTTGTTTTTCCTTTTCCCTATATATATATACTTATTATTAATTACAACTGAACAACCTCAAAATCCTTATAATCACCGGCATCCCAGCGATTCTGAATTTCCTGGAGAATGCTATGTCAGCTAAATCAATCGTCTGTCTGCAGCTTTTTTGCCACTATTCCATCCACACGCCCTGCAACATAACTCATTGGTGGGAGACCGTTGTGGATGAGTCTGTCAATAAAAAGAGGTTCGTGATTTATAAACAGGTGACATTCGAACGTATCGCCAACTGATAGCTTTGTGTTTTGTTGCTGCCACTCGCGTGCTAAAACAATGTTATAACGATAATGTGTCGTTCCTCAAAACCGATCCCAACAAAAGTTTTGAACTTTGCAAAAAACTTGCAGAATGGGGTGAAGGACTTGAAATGGCTGAGCTTGGCGAGCATTACCTGTCAGGAAAAGGTACAACGAAGGATGAGACTGTGGGCTTTAGCACGTCAGTCGGCAGAAGCACAGTACAAATTGGGACAGTATACAGAAAAGGGACGCTACAGACCTGTTGTTGTATTCGGTGTAAAACGCCCCAATTTAGACTTGGCACGTGAACTTTACCGCAATGCTGCAGATCTAGGCTATGCACCAGCCCGTGCTGCATTGAAACGGTTAGGAAACTAAATACGAAGCCGCCGATAATCATAATTGGTTATCGGCGGCTTTATGTTAGTATGCTCGCTGTTACAGATGCAGCTCATGCCCCATGCGTTCCTGCTTGGTCTTCAGGTAACGGTAATCGTACTCATTGGGAGAAATCTCAATGGGAACATTTTCTACTATCTCTAAGCCGTAGGCCTCCAGACCGACACGCTTGGTGGGGTTATTGGTCATGAGGCGCATCTTGTGGATGCCTAACATGCGAAGCATCTGTGCGCCGCAGCCGTAGTCGCGCTCGTCAGGCTTGAATCCCAGGTGAACGTTGGCCTCCACGGTGTCGAGTCCTTCCTCCTGCAGCTTGTAGGCGGCAATCTTGTTCATCAGGCCTATGCCGCGCCCCTCTTGCTGCATATAGATGAGCACGCCCTTGCCCTCTTTCTCTATCATCTCAAGCGAGCGGTGCAACTGTTCGCCACAGTCGCAGCGCATGGAACCGAGAATGTCGCCCGTGGCACACGAGGAGTGGACGCGCACCAGCACCGGCTCGTCTTCCTTCCATTCGCCCTTGATGAGAGCCATGTGCTCCAGGCCGTTCGACTTCTGACGGAAGGGTATGAGCTGGAAATGTCCGTAACGGGTGGGCAAATCCACGCGGTTGCCCACCTCAATGAGCGACTCCTTCTTCAACCGGTAGGCTATCAGGTCTTTGATGGTGATAATCTTCATCTGGTGCTCCTTGGCAAAGATCTGCAGTTCCGGCATACGGGCCATGGTGCCGTCGTCGTTCATAATCTCAATCAGGGCACCGGCCGGATAGAGCCCGGCCAGCTTACACAGGTCGATGGCAGCCTCCGTATGTCCCGATCGGCGCAGCACGCCGTTATCCTGGGCATAGAGCGGATTGATATGTCCCGGCCGGCCGAAGGTCTGCGGTGTCGAAGCCGGGTCAGCCAGCGCCTGTATCGTGGCGGCACGGTCGTGGGCAGAGACGCCCGTGGCACAGCCCTCCAGTTTGTCAACGGTAACGGTGAAGGGGGTGCCCAGCATCGAGGTGTTCTCCTGTACCTGGTGAGGCAGTTCCAGTTCTTCACTGCGGCTGATGGTGATGGGGGCACAGAGCACGCCACGCGCATACTTCAGCATGAAGTTCACCATCTCAGGTGTTATCTTCTCTGCAGCGCAAATCAGGTCGCCCTCGTTCTCACGGTCTTCGTCGTCGACCACGATGACGAAACGGCCTTCACGGAAGTCGTCAATGGCCTCTTCTATAGTATTCAATTTGAAGTTTTCCATATCTTCTTATACCTTATTATATATTATATGCTGTCAAGATGCGCATATTCCATGATACGTGGAATCAGCCGTTCGTTGGTCTGCCTGATGTCGTGCAGGTCTTTGTACAGGCGCAGGCGGAAGCGCCACATACGCAGATAGAAGAACAGGCCTACAGGCAGCACCAGTCCCGTTATGATGTTCATCCACTTCCTGCTGAAAGGACGCGTGTGGGCATGAACCATCAGGATAGGATAGTTGTTAAGTTCAGTCAGGATGACACGGTCTTTTGAGTAGCTCAAGTCTTCAACAACCGTCTCCAGCGCACTGCTGATGCGTTCAATCTCATGGTCGTTGCTGGCACTGAAAAACACCTTGATGGGGTTAGGCAGATGCAGCAGTTTATGCTCCTCGGAGTATGCTGTAATGCGGTTGTCGATAGCTTTCAACAGGCGTACGTCCAGTTGATATTTCGGGTCTTCAATAATTACCTCCTTGCGAATGATATTCCGCTTCATCCGGAGTCCCAAGGCACGGCGTGCCAGGTCTTTATACAGGTCGACATTGAACACCACCGAATCGTTATTGGCCTTATAAGTAAAGAACACAGCCACCGGGGCCAGTGCCATGGTTGATATCAGCTTACCGAACCATACCGTCCACTCATCAGCGCGTGCCATACGCATACCGGAGTTCTCAAAGATGTAATAGATGATAAACACCACCACCGAGATGATGACCGGCACGCCCATGCCGCCCTTGCGGATAATGGCGCCCAGAGGTGCTCCAATAAAGAAGAAGATGACGCACGACAGGGCCATGGTAAAGCGGTTGATGGCCTCCATGCGGTGCATACGCTCGTGGCGATTGATGTTGAACGAGTATTCGCTCTTCATGTTCAGGTCGTACGATTCCGACTGGGCGCGCTGCATGGCCTGCTGTACCACCACACGCCTCTCGTTGTCAGACAGTTTCAGGAAAAGACTGTCGAAGTTGACCTTCCCGGAGGCTGCCTGAGCATACGCTTTCAGAGAGTCTTTCTTGTTAATGACGGGCTGGTTGAAGGTGCGGTACCGGGAATCGCGCTCAAACTGCCGTCCTATAGAATCGTTGAAGATGATGATAGAGTCAAGGTCTGTCAGGATCTGGTCCAGACTCTTGGAGCGGGCATCAGCAGCGATGCCGGTCTCATCGGCCAGGTTAAAGTCGCTGTCAAAGTCGAGCACGATACGCTTCAGTGCAAAGGTCTCACGCCGATACGGCACGTGGGCTGCACCGGCCATATCCTGACTCTGCATATTCTCAAACCACTCACCATTATACAGCGTCAGCAGCAGGTGTTTTTTCTCTGCCGTGGTCTGCATCGTACCCGAATCGGCAAGGATAATGGCCTGGTCCTCATAGCTGTTGGTGCGCCGGTAAATCATGATACCGTACAGCATACCCGTTTCCAGGTTTTTCTTCTGAACATAGAGGTTGGAGTTGGGTATACCATCGTAGAAGATGCCCTCAGGTATCTCCACCTCAGGACTCTTCTGCTTCACTGAGAGCAACAGCTGGTAGAACGACTTATCGGCGAAGGGGCCCACTACATCCTGAAAATAGAAAGAGGTGCAGGCTATGAGTATAACAATGGCGATGATAGAGCGTGAGGCCTGCAACAGTGAAATACCGGCTGCCTTGATAGCCGTCAGTTCAGAGCTTTCACCCAAGTTACCAAAGACTATCAGTGACGACAGCAGAATAGCCAGTGGGAAGGCCTGCGGCATCAGCATCAGTCCCATATACCAGAAGAACTGGGCCATTATTTCCAGCGACAATCCCTTTCCTATCAGCTCATTGACGTAACGCCACAAGAACTGCATCATCAACACGAACTGGCAGATGAAGAAAGCACCGGCGAACAATTGCAGGAACTGCTTAGCTACAAATATGTCAAGTTTTTTAATGCGAAACATTGCGCTCTATTCAATTCAAGCTGCAAAATTACAATAAAAAACACAGAGTACGTTATAATTTTTAAATTTTTAATTATTCTACAGTCCGCTGACCCGGTGCAGCCGTTCCATATTTCCGTCCCACAAATCATGCAGGTCGTCAATATCTTCAGGCAACGCATAGTCGGATACATGCAGAAAAAGCTCATCGGTCAGGTCGCTTCGGCCTATACGCATCTCCCAATATGCCTCAGGGTCTTCCTCATTCACCCACTGCAGCCTGATGTAGCTGTTCCGCTGGCGTTCCACCACCCTGGCCTCCAGTGTATGATGGTCTGTCCATACCTCGCCCCATGTAAATGAAATCACATCATCGCCGACGTCCTCGACATAATCAGCCAACCAGCGACCAAGGCCATGAACAGTACCTATCTGCTCCCATACTAAACCCGGCGACTTTGTAGCCAACGGGTACTCAATATATAGCTTTTGTTTCGTCGTATTCATCTTTAGGCCAGTTTTATCACGTATTATTGGGGCAAAATTACAACTTTTTCGCGAATTTTGAAATTTTTCTCATAGAAATTTTGTTAATTCGAAAAATAATACTACCTTTGCACCCGCAAAACAGAAAACATGGCGGGATAGCTCAGCTGGTTAGAGCGCATGATTCATAATCATGAGGTCGCCGGTTCAATCCCGGCTCCCGCTACACCGACAGTGAACGAGTTACAGAGATGTAGCTCGTTTTTATTTTGCTACCCTTGCATACAGCCGGGCAACGATAGCACCGCTAATGTTATGCCACACGCTGAACACGGCACCGGGGATGGTGGCCATGGGATAGGCGGCGAAATGGAGCGTGGCAAGACTGGAAGCCAGGCCGCTATTCTGCATGCCCACCTCTATGCTGATGGCCCTGCGCTTGGCATCGGGCAGACGCAGCAGACGACCGACAAGCCAGCCCAGCCCCAGACCGCAGAGGTTGTGGAGCACAACCACCACGATGATGACCATGCCGCCCATAAGCAGTTTCTGAGCATTGGCAGAGATGACGATGAGCACGATGAAGGCGATGGCCAGCGACGACACAGCAGGCAGACAGACCGTCATCCGCTCAGTGAGCTTCGGACAGAGTCCTTTGGCGATGAGGCCGGCCACAATGGGCAGGATAACCACCCAGAGGATGCTCAGCAGCATGCCAGCCACATCTACATCGACGCTCTTGCCTGCCAGCAGCCACACCAGCAGCGGTGTCATGACCGGTGCCAGCACGGTGGAGGTAGCAGTCATACCCACCGACAGTGCCAAATCGCCCTTGGCCAGATAGGTTATCACGTTGGAAGCCGTGCCGCCGGGACAGCAGCCCACGAGTATCACGCCCACGGCCAGGGCCTCGTCGAGGGCAAACACCCGCGACAGCAGCAGGGCCAGCAGAGGCATGACCGTGAACTGTGCCACACAGCCGATGACAACATCCTTTGGCCGGCTGAACACAATCTTGAAATCCTCCAGTCTGAGGGCCATTCCCATGCCAAACATGATGACACCCAGCAGCGGATTGATGACGGTGGGCTTGATGCCGCTGAATGCTTCGGGCACAATGAGTGCCACCACTGCTGCTACAAGTACCAGCACGCCCATATAGTCAGAAATAAATTTACAGAGTTTTTCCATTACCAATAAACAGATACACGAATCATTGCTTGCCTCTTTGACCTGACATCTCAGAATTTGGGTGCAAAGTTACTCAAAATTACCCAATTCCTTATCCTTTTGACATGAAAAATGCCCTTTCTGCCAAAAAATCGCTCCTATTGCGGAAAACCTCTTCCTTTTTTCGTTTTTTTTCATTACCTTTGCACCCGACAATCCTCAATGACAGAAAAAACAACTGATGACACGAACATTCGCAACCGCAGTAACTGCCATTTTGCTAAGCCTCGCCGCTATCTGCATGCACGCCCAGTCAGTTCAGGAAAAACTGGCTACCGACGTGAACTGCGCAGCGGGACTGCACTACCTGCGCCCCACAACCGCCAACGACGACACACCGGCACCAGACGGCAAACAGCCTTTCTACATTAACCACTATGGCTGTCCTGCAGCCTACTACATGGAGAAGGCTGAAGCCTACGACGCCCCCTTCCTGACGCTGACCAAAGCCGACAGCGCCGGGGCGCTCACCCCGCTGGGGCGCGACGTACTGCACAGGGTCGGCCTCATTAGAAGCGATGCCCACAACCGCTCAGGCGAGCTCACATCCAAGGGTGTCAGCCAGGCAAGAGAGCTGATGACCCGCCTGGTGGAGCGTTTCCCTGCCGTTTTTACGGCCAAGGGCTACTACAGCGGACGCTCCGTAGTGGAGAATCACTGCATACAGACCATGGAGGAGCAGATGGTCCAGTTGTCGCACCTGCGCCAGCCCCTTCTCTCGAACATCACATCCTCGTATCAGGAGAGGGGGTTCATGAACCCCACAGACAAGGTGCTGGACGGTGAACGGAATAACATGACAGCCACAGTTCTCTATGCAGAATTCTTCAAGCGCAACACTGACGACACACAGCTGATGAGCGCACTCTTCAGCGACACCGCCTACGTCAGTGCCTGCGTTGACGCGTCCATGCTCAGCCTTCAGCTCTTCACCCTCGCCGGCAGCGTACAAATGACGGGCAATGCCACCCTGCCGCCACTCTTCGACATCTTCACCAAAGACGAGATATACCGCCACTGGCGCAAGCAGAACGCATGGAACTACGTCACCTACGGCAGCTACAAGCCAAACGGCGGCAACCAGCCCTACATGCAGCGTGCCACGCTGAGAAACATGATGCACATGGGCGACAGCGTGCTGAAGCGCTATAACCCTATGATTCACATACGTATCTGTCCGCAGAGCGTCATCATGGGTCTGGCCTGCCTGATGGAACTCGACAGCTGCGGACTGGAGACCGCCGACCTGGCCACACTGGAAGAGCGGGGATGGGCCGACTACAGTATAGCCCCCCTTGGAGGCAGCATCGAGATGATACACTACCGCCGCAACCGCCAGGACACCGACGTGCTGGTGAAAGTGCTGCTCAACGGCCATGAGGCACAACTGCCCATAGCCACCGACTGTGCCCCCTACTACCACTGGAACGACGTAAAGCGCTACTACCTGCGCCGGCTCTACAAGTACGAGAACACCAGATTCACCAAGAAAATAAAATAGGAACATGAAGGACGCCACGATGAAACAGACACGCCTATGGCTGCTCGCCGCAGCACTGCTGACGCTTCACCTCACAACCTTCACTGCCCAGGCACAGAAGGTGGTTGACATCATCAAGAAGCACCCTGCCTACGCATCCTGCAACTACAACATCTACCCTGACAGCGTGAACTACATCATGACACCGCCGCCGAAGGACAAGCGCCCGTTCTATATCTCCCACTACGGACGCCACGGCTCACGCTACATCAGCAACCGCAAGGGCTATGACATACCCTACCTCATGATGCTGCACGCTGACAGCCTTGACGAACTCACCCCCATCGGCGAGCGCGTGCTGGAGGAAATGAAGCTTATCATGCACGACTCGGAAGACCGTTGGGGCGAACTGACGGACAATGGCAAGAAGCAGCACCGCCAGATAGCCCGCCGCATGGCAGAGAACTACCCCGAAGTGCTTGGCGGCAACGCCACGCTAAGCGCCCGCAGCACCATTGTGCCCCGCTGCATGATGTCGATGGGAGCAGCCATGATGGAGATGATGCAGGTAAACCCGCAACTGGACATCACGATGGATGCTCCGAAACGCACCATGTGGTATATGAACCATCAGGACGACAACCTGCGCAAGGGCTACATGACGCCTGAAGCCAAGAAGGCCTACAACAAATATATCAAAAAGCGTTCGGGCAACACCCGCCTGATGGAGAAGCTTTTCCTGAACCCAGACATCGTTGAGGAGATTGTCGACGAGACGCAGTTCAGCTACTATCTTATGAAGATGGGACTGTTCCAGCTACACACCCACCGTTACCGCGACACCTATCTTATTGACATCTTTACAACCAAAGAGCTCTACAAACTGTGGCAGATGGACAACGCCCTATGGTACATACAGCACGGTGCCTGCAAGCTGAACGGCGGACGGCAGCCTTACAGCCAGCGCCACCTGCTGCGCCAGCTCATTGCCGATGCCGACAGCTGTCTGCGCCTGGAACGGCCCGGTGCACAGATGCGCTTCGGCCACGAGACGGTGCTGCTGCCCCTGACCTGTCTGCTCGGCATCAACGGCTACGACCTGGAGACCGACAACCTGGAACAGCTGGAAGCCAAGGGCTGGTGGTGCTCCAGTGTGTTCCCCATGGGCTCTAACCTGCAGTTCATCTTCTACCGCCGCGACCCTGCCGACAAGGATGTGCTGGTCAAGGTGCTGCTGAATGAAGAGGAGGCCACGCTGCCGCTGAAGACCGACTGTGCCCCCTACTATCACTGGGCAGACTTCCGCCGTTTCTACCTGAAGAAGTTGGCGAAATATGAAAAGGAGAGGAACAAATCACTGCCGGAGTGAGGGGGCGAGATGGCTGACAATACTGGCAATTCAAGTTTTTCCGCATTTTTTTGCTTCAAAGCTTTTTATTCCCCAAGATTTTTCGTATCTTTGCACCGCCACCAACCATTAAAGCATATTGATGAACCTCAGGAAGTATGCCATTCGTATGATTGTCGTGGCCTTAGGCCTGGTGTCGGGCATTGCCCAGGCCCAGGATGTGCCACGTCAGTACACCAAGGAGCACCCACTCGTCTATGAAGATGCGTGGGATTTGTGGCCTTACGTCTTCCTGAATGAGTTCGGCGAACCCGAAGGCTTCAATATCGACATGCTGAAGCTGTTGTTCGACAAGCTTGACATACCCTACGTCATCAGGCTGAAGCCCACCAACATAGCCCTGCAAGACCTGAAGGAGGGACGGTCGGACCTGATGCTCGGCATGGCCGCCCCGTTCCATAACGACTATGCCACCTACGGCCGCGAGGTGGTCCAACTGTTTACTCACAGCATCGTTTCGTCCAAGTCTGCCCCCCGCATGGTACACACCATAGACGACATCAGCAGCCATCAGGTGATAGTCCATACCGGCAGCTTCAGCCATCACCTGATAGAAGAACGCGGCTGGGCCTTCAACTGCCAGCCCTACGGCGACATGAAAGAGGCCATCCAGAGGGTCAGCTCTGAGGGGAAAGGCGAGATTGTGTGGAACACGGTGTCGCTGACGTGGCTCATGCGGAAGTTCCACACCACCGACCTCCAGATAGCCCCCATCAACATTCCGCACGGCGAGTACCGCTTCATGTCGAACGACACGCTGCTGCTGCACAAGCTCGACAGCGCCTTCGCCCAGCTGCGCTCCAGCGAGCAGATGGCCCCCCTCCTTAACAAGTGGTTCTATCCTGAGCGCAAAGAGAGCGGCATTCCCGACTGGGTACAGTACGTGGCGGCCGTCGTGGGTGTACTGGCATTCCTGCTGCTCTACTACGTCATCGGCCTGCGCATCAGGGAACGGCGAATGACGCGCCTCATTGCCAAGCACAACCGCCGCCTGGCACTTATCCTGCATACCACCAAGGTGCGGGTGCTGCTCTACGACGTGAAGCGCCAACGGCTGTCATGGATGAACGCCAAAGGCGAGATGGATCCCCAAGAGTACACCCTTGACGCCTACAGGCACCTGTACAGCCCGGAAAACTTCGACCGGCTGACAGCGGCCCTCGACGCCATCACGGGAAACCGGCAGGACACAAGCGTGGTAGAGATTACCCGCAAGAGCAACGCTGACCAGCGCAGAAACGTCTTCACGCTCGCCGTGTTCAGGCGTACCAAACGCGGGACGCCCTCTGTCATCGTAGGCATCATTGACGACCAGACCGAACGGCTGCTCCAGCAGCACGAGGCCAGCGACAACCTGCTGCGCTACCGGTCAATCTTCAACACATCAATGGTGGACATGACCTACTATAACCCGGAAGGCATACTGACCGACATCAACCAGAAGGCCTGCATGACCTTCAACTGCAAGCGCGAGGACCTGCTGGCCGAACGCGTGCCCTTCACCTATGCCCTGGAAGACCCGGGCGTCACAATAGAAGACTTCGACGGCTGTTACAGCACCCATATCATCAAGGCAGAGGAGAACCCGAACCTGGCCGACAGCATCAAAATCCAGCATAACATCTACTATGAGCAGCAGTTGGTTCCCGTGTACGATGCCGACGACCGTTTCCTGGGCATCGTAGGCTCCGGCCGCGACGTTTCGGAATTTGTCAACTCCTACCACCAGCTGAAACGCAGCATCAAGAAGATGATGTCGGCAGCCATCCATGTCACCGACTACATCAACAACATCAACTACGCCCTGCATGCCGGCGGCGTGCGGCTGGTGAGTTACTCGCCCAACACACATATCCTGACCATCTACAAGGAGATGAACGTGGTGCAACTGACGCTCACCCAGTCGCGCTGCCTGAGCCTGATTGACGATGAATCCAGGCGCAAAGCCATCCGCCTGATGAACAACATGGACCAGCACAGCAGCGACGCCATAGAGGTCATCATCACCACCAACGTCCGCGTGAAAAAGCACCAACGCCTGTCGGTGCTCATCGACATGATACCCGTCTATGGCAACAAAGGCGAGGTGGAGAGCTACTTCGGACTCTGCCGTGACGTCAGCAACGAGACAGACACAGCCAAGGAGCTGGAACGCGAGAAGGCCAAGGCCCAGGAGGTGGAGAGCGTGAAGAACGCCTTCGTGCGTAACATGAGCCATGAGATACGCACGCCCATCACTGCCGTCGTGGGCTTTGCCGAACTCTTTGCCACCGACCACGACCCTGCCGACGAGCCGGGCTTCATAGCCGAAATCAAGTCGAACGCGTCCTACCTCCTGAAACTTGTCAACGACATCCTGTTCCTGTCACGACTGGATGCCCACATGATAGAGTTCAAGAAAACGGCCACCGACTTCGCCCTTACCTTCGAGGGCCACTGCCAAATGGGCTGGAGCCAGAGCCAGAAGAGCGGTGTCAACTACATCGTGGAGTCGCCATACGAGCACCTGATAGTCGAGATTGACGACTCCAACGTAGGGAAAATCATCGAGCAGGTGGCCGAGAATGCTGCCCGGTACACCACACAAGGGTTTGTCAGGGCACGCTACGACCATATCGGCAACCGGCTGCTCATCAGCATTGAAGACACCGGCTGCGGCATCAGCGCCGAACAGCAACAGATGATGTTCGAGCGATTCGGAGCGTCCTTTAGCGGCAACAGCACGGGCCTGGGCATGCCCATCTGCAAGGAACTGGCGCAACAGATGGGAGGAAGCATCTACGTGAACTCCGCCCCTGAGAAAGGCACGACGGTGTGGATTATCATTCCCTGCAAGGCCATACAGACAGAAAAGAAACTCAGCACCTATTAAAGATGACTATGGAAAGGAACTTCGCACACACCTGGCAACTGGTACTGCTACTGCCCGCCCTGCTGCTGACCATGGCAACGGGAGCCAAGGCCTCCGGGCCACAGGAGCCCCTGGTCATCATCTGCGACTGGGACATGCCGCCCTACGAATATCTTGACAACGACGGACGGCCTGCTGGCTACACGGTTGACCTGCTGAGCACCATTCTTGACAAGATGAACCGTACCTATACCTTCGTCATGAAGGAGAACACCCTGGCCAAGCAGGACTTTGTCAAGCGGCAGGCCGACATCATCATAGCCCCGGCCAACATGCTTGGTAAGAAGGACTACTACCTGTCGGCTACCGTATTGGAAGCCTTCCAGCTGAAAGCCGTGAGGCGTGCCGATACCCCGCCCATCCACTCGCTGAGCGACATACAGCCGGGCAAGGTGGTCGTGGTACGCGAGGGCGACATCTTCCGCCACACGATGCCCAAGGACACCACGCTGCAGTTCACCTTGGAAAGCCATGCGCCCATGGAGGCCATCGCCGGTGTTGCCAGCGGCAAGTACGACTACTTCCTGTGGGGCAAGGAGCAGTTGAAGTGGAAGATAAAGGAGCTGAACCTGGAGGACATGATTATCTGCGACCTGGACCTGCCCATAGCCGAAGTACACTTCTGCGGCTACGACCGGGACCTGATTGACGCCATTGACGACCAGTATGCCCGCATGGAACAGAACGGCGAGCTCAACCTGCTGCGCGACAAGTGGTTCCATCCGGAGCGCTCCCATGACAACGCCTCGCCCGTAGCTATGTTTCTGGCCATAGCAGCCATCCTGCTGCTGGTGCTGCTGGTGCTGCTGAACACGCTCGTTGGCCGGCGTGTCAGACAGAAGACACAGAACTACTCTGAACAGACGCGCCTGATGAAGCTGGCCCTTGACATGGGCGGATACATGGTATCGGAGTATGCCCCGAAGCAGGACACCTTCAAGAACCTGAGAGGGCAGATGATGGACGAGCATGCCACGATGGACGCTGCCATAGCCACCCTGCACCCCGACGACCTGCCGGCATTCAAGCGGAAGGTGGAAGAGCTGCGCAACAAAGAGGTGAACCACTCTGACGTGCTCATCCGCAGGAACATCGGTACGTCCCTCAGGCACAACTGGCAATACCTGTCGGGCAACTGCATCAAGGAGCATGACGACGAGAAGCACCGCTCTACCTACCTGCTGGTGGCCAAGGACATCACGCAGGAGATGGAAGAGCAGCAGGTCAACAACGAGATGGCTGCGAAATACAGTAAAGCCTTTGACACAGCCCTGATAGCCATGTCGTTCTACAGCAAGGAAGGCAAGCTGTTAGAGATGAACGAGCAGATGAAACAAGTCATAGGCATTCAGGATGAGAATCTGGAGTTCTTCTACCAGACATCGCTGTTTGAGGCCCCGCTCTTCCGTGACGTGCTGACACCGGGCATGACAGAGCCCATCCACGCCTGCCAGCACATGTACTACCCCGACATCAACCTGGACAAATACCTGGAATACCGCATCAGGCCGGCCATGACCGACGATAACGAGATACGCTACTACGTGGTGACCGTCAGGGACATTACCGGCGAGCGCAACCTCTACATGGAACAGCAGGCAACGGAGCGCCAGCTGAAGGTGACTAACGACGAGGTCAACAAGTTTGAGCAGCAGATGAACTACCTGCTGTCGAACACCGGCATGTTCATCTGGCGCAGCAATCTCAAGACACGCACCATCGACGTGTCGCGCTCACTGCGCAAGATTCATACCACCTTCTCGTTCGACGACTATCTCAAAGGCATCGCCGCCGACCAGCGCGAAGCAGCTAATGCCACCTTCTTCAATCCGCAGGCACATAACCAGTCACTGAACTTCATCAGACACTACAGCTGCTCGCCACTGACCCATACCGAGAAGTGGTATGCCGTCAGCGGCATGCCCTACTACGGCAGCAACAGCAACATCCTGGGGCACTTCGGCGTCATACGCGACGTAACCCAGCTGATGCTCTCGCAGGAAGAGCTGCGCCGCGAGACAGCACGGGCGCAGGAGTCGGGCAAGCTGAAGGCCGCCTTCCTAGCTAACATGACACACGAGATACGCACGCCGCTGAACGCCATCGTGGGATTCTCCGACCTGCTGCACATGACTGAGGCCCCCGAGGACCGTGCCGAGTTCATACGTATCATCCGCCACAACTGCGACCTGCTGCTGCGCCTCATTGACGACATCCTGGAGACATCGGTCATGAACGACCACCCACAGAGCATTGAGGCCGAGGACACCGACTTTGCCAGCTTCTTCGACGAGGTCTGCCAGACGGTAGCCCGGCGTGTCGAGGAACCAGGTGTCGTATTTATAAAGGACAACCCCTATACCAACTTCCCCTCACGCACCGACCAGGAGCGAACCCTGCAGGTCATCACCAACTTCGTAACCAACGCCGTCAAGTACACGCGGCAGGGGCACATCAAGGTAGGCTACCGCGCCGAGAGCCGCGAAGTGGACGGCCAAAGCCGTGAGGGTATCTATATCTACTGCGAAGACACGGGAACAGGTATTCCGAAAGAGAAACAAGCCTCCGTCTTCGACCGTTTTGTGAAGCTGAACGACTTTGTACAGGGCACCGGTCTCGGACTGAGCATCTGCAAGTCAATAGCCGAGCGATGCGGCGGAGCCATCGGTGTTGAGAGCGAAGGCGACGGCAAAGGCTCTACATTCTGGCTGTGGATACCCCGCTACTTGACTTGAAGCAATTTAACAGCAGAAAACAAAAAAAATCGGGGCTGCAACGCTGTTCGTAACTCCTTTTTTACTACCTTTGCAGTCCCTAATAAAATATGTACATATAACGTTATATAGAAATGGCAGAAACAAAGAAGATTAAGACCGCATTGGTGTCGGTATTCCACAAGGACGGCCTCGACGAGTTGCTGAAGAAGCTGAATCAGGAGGGCGTGAAGTTTCTGAGTACGGGAGGTACTCAAAGTTTTATAGAGTCGCTCGGCTATGAGTGCCAGAAGGTTGAAGACCTCACAACGTACCCCTCTATCCTCGGCGGCCGCGTAAAGACACTCCATCCGAAAGTGTTCGGAGGCATTCTGGGCCGTCGCAACAATGAAGGCGACCGCGAGCAGATGGCAAAATACGACATTCCCGAAATCGACCTGGTCATCGTCGACCTGTACCCCTTTGAGCAGACCGTTGCCAGCGGTGCCTCTGAGGCTGACATCATCGAGAAAATTGACATTGGCGGCATCTCGCTGATCCGTGCCGGTGCCAAGAACTTCAACGACGTGGTCATCGTACCGTCAAAGGCCGAGTACAGCGTGCTGCTCGACATTCTGAACCGTAAGGGTGCCCAGACCGACATTGAGGACCGCCGCCTGCTGGCAGAGCGCGCCTTCGGTGTCAGCTCACACTATGATACCGCCATTCATAACTGGTTTGCCAAACTGTAAATTGTAATTCATCAAAAGAAAGAAAATCAGAATGGGATTTTTTAGTTTCGTCCAGGAAATAGCCATGGACCTTGGCACTGCCAACACGATTATCATCTGCGATGACAAAATCGTGGTTGACGAGCCGTCTGTTGTGGCCCTCGACCGCCGCACCGACAAGATGATTGCCGTAGGCGAGAAGGCCAAGATGATGTATGAGAAAACACACGACAACATACGCACCATACGCCCTCTGCGCGATGGTGTCATAGCCGACTTCTCTGCCTGCGAGCAGATGATGCGCGGACTTATCAAGATGGTACATACCGGCTCACGCTTCTTTTCGTCACCATCGCTGCGCATGGTCATCGGCGTACCCTCAGGATCTACAGAAGTAGAGCTGCGCGCCGTGCGTGACTCCGCCGAGCATGCCAACGGCCGCGACGTCTACCTGATTTTCGAGCCGATGGCAGCTGCCATCGGTATCGGCATCGACGTCGAAGCCCCCGAGGGCAACATGATTGTCGACATCGGCGGCGGCACCACAGAGATTGCCGTCATCTCGCTGGGCGGCATCGTTGCCAACACCAGCATCAAGGTGGCCGGCGACGACCTGAACTCTGACATTCAGGAATATATGTCACGCCAGCACAACGTGAAAGTGTCGGAACGCATGGCTGAGCGCATTAAGATTCATGTAGGCTCGGCCCTGACCGACCTGGGCGACGAAGCCCCTGAGGACTACGTTGTACACGGCCCGAACCGCATCTCGGCCCTGCCCATGGAGGTGCCGGTATGCTATCAGGAGATAGCCCACTGTATCGACAAGACCGTGGCACGCATTGAGGCCGCCGTGCTGGCAGCCCTGGAGAACACGCCCCCCGAGCTTTATGCCGACATTGTCAAGAACGGCATCTACCTCACAGGCGGCGGTGCCCTGCTGCGCGGTCTGGCTAAGCGTCTGACCGACAAGATCAACATCCCCTTCATCGTGGCCGAAGACCCGCTGCGCTGCGTAGCCCGCGGCGCCGGCATCGCCCTGAAGAATGTCGACCGGTTCCCCTTCCTGATGAGATAGGCGAATGAAGAACCTGCTGGCGTTTGTCACAAGGTACTACCACTGGCTATTATTCCTTCTGCTGGAAATAGTCAGTGGCATCTTGCTGTTTAATTACAACAGCTACCAGGGCAGCGTATGGTTCTCATCGGCCAACACCGTTGCCGGCAAGATTTACGAATATGACGCCAACGTACGCTCCTTCCTGTCGCTGACACGTTCCAACGAGGAACTGACATTGCGCAATTTCTACCTTGAGCGGCAGGTAAGCCAGTTACGACGGCTCTATGCTGATGTAACTCGCGACTCTACCATCACCGAGCGCCAGCAGATGGCATTCCTCAATCAGTTTCAGCTGATACCTGCAAAAGTCATTTCCAATTCTCTTGACAAGGCAGACAACCTGATAACCATCGACAAGGGCAAGGCCGACGGCATTAAAAAAGACATGGGAGTGGCCTGTGGCAATGGTGTGGTAGGTGTCGTATACATGGTTTCAGACCATTATGCCGTTGTCATTCCCGTGCTGAACGCAACATCATCACGCATCAGCTGTGCTATCCGCGGACGCAATTACTTCGGCTATCTGCAATGGTACGGTGGAGACCCGGCAACAGCCTATATTGAGGACATACCACGGCACGCCCGATTCAAGCGCGGAGAGTGGGTAGAAACCAGCGGCTATTCAGCCATCTTCCCGCCAGGCATCCTGGTTGGCAAGATAGAGCGCATCTACAATTCGGTCGACGGCCTTTCCTACAGGTTGAAAGTAAGGCTTTCAACAGACTTCGGCTGCCTGCGCGACGTATTCGTCATCAACGACAGCGGTATCAGCGAACGGCTACATCTGATGGAACAGGTGAAGGACTCCATAACCATGATCCCAAAACAATAAGAGAGACAGACTACGATGACTACAGATGTATTAAAGAGAATGGCACTTTTCGTGGTGCTATGCCTGGCCCAGGTGCTGGTGTTTAGCCGAATTCACCTGTTCGGCTGCGCAACAGTGCTGCTATACATCTACTTCGTTATCACGTTCAGATACAACCTTCCGCGATGGGTCTCACTGCTCTGCAGTTTCCTTTTGGGACTGACCGTCGACATCTTCAGCAACACGCCAGGCTTAGCAGCCGCCTCATTGACACTGACAGGATTTCTGCAGCCCTATCTGCTGATGCTCTTTATTCCACGCGAGGCTCCAGAGAACATGAAGACATCAGTAGCGACACTGGGGTTCATGAAGTTTCTGACGCTGGCAGCCATACTGGTGCTCGTTCACTGCTTCACATTCTTCACCCTTGAAGCTTTCGGGTTCTTTAACTGGCAGCAGTGGGCCTTGAGTATCGTCGGCACCACCCTGCTGACCACCATCTTTTTGATGACCTTGGAGAGTATTCGTAAGTAACATGAAAAACTACGAACTTGAAAACCGGCGCTATATCATTGGCGGGGTGGCTACAGCTATTGTAGTCATCTATATCATACGGCTCTTCATGCTACAGATATCAAGCGACGACTACAAGAAGAGTGCCGACTCCAATGCATTCCTCAAGAAGATCGACTTCCCTTCACGAGGAGTCATTACCGACCGTAACGGCAAACTATTGGTTTTCAACCAGCCGGCATACGATATCATGGTCGTAATGAACGAAACAAAGGAGCACCTGGATACCCTGCAGTTCTGCGAGGCTTTGAAAATCAGCCGCGAAGAGTTCGATACGCGCATGGCTACCATTAAAGACCGTTCGCGCAACCCCGGTTACTCGCCCTACACACAACAATTGTTCCTGAGCCAGCTATCAGACAAGGACTTCTCAGTATTCCAGGAAAAGATGTACCGATTCCCTGGCTTCTACGTCCAAAGACGAAGCATCAGGCAGTATCAGTACCCATACGCAGCCCACGTCCTGGGCGATGTGGCCGAAGTGTCGCCTGCCGACATTGAAAACGATGACTATTACCAGCCAGGCGACTACATTGGGAAACTTGGCGTAGAACGTTCTTACGAAAAACAACTACGCGGTGAGAAAGGTGTAAAGATTCTTTTGCGCGATGCCCACGGCCGCATACAAGGATCATACCAGAACGGTGCTCTCGACCGCCACCCCAAGCCTGGCAAGAATCTTACATTGGCCATTGACTTCGAGCTACAGGCGCTGGGCGAACGGCTGATGCAGAACAAAATCGGCTCCATCGTAGCCATTGAGCCGTCGACGGGCGAAGTGCTTTGCATGGTGTCGTCGCCAACATACGACCCACGCCTGATGGTAGGCCGCCAGCGGTCCAAGCATCATCTGGAACTGAGCCGCAACGTCTGGAAACCGCTGCTCAATCGCAGCATCATGGGACAGTACCCTCCAGGCTCAACCTTCAAGACCACTCAGGGCCTGACGCTTATGAACGAAGGCATCATCTCGCCAGAGACACGCTATCCCTGCTCCAGAGGCTTTCACTACAAAGGACTGCGTGTGGGTTGTCACGGCCATGCCGCTCCCCTACCCCTTGTGCCGGCCCTATCTACCTCCTGCAACGGATACTTCTGCTGGGGGCTATATTACATGATTGGCAACAGGTCGAAGTACGGCAGTGTGCAAAACGCCATGAACATTTGGCGCGACTATATGGTCAGCATGGGATTCGGCTACCGCCTGGGCATCGACCTGCCCGGCGAGAAACGCGGCCTCATCCCCAACGCCCAGTTCTACGACAAGGCCTACAAAGGCTCGTGGAACGGACTGACCATCATCTCGATTGCCATCGGCCAGGGCGAGGTGAACGCCACACCGCTGCAGATAGCCAACCTGGGAGCCACCATAGCCAACCGCGGATGGTTCTACACGCCCCACGTGGTCAAGAAGGTGCAAGGCGAGCCTCTTGACACCACCTTCACGCGCAAACACCGCTCCATGGCCAGCTACGATGCCTACGACTATATTGTAAAAGGTATGCGCGCGTCGGCTCTCGGCGGCACCTGCCACGAACTGGCACGTTACGACTTCGAGGCCTGCGGTAAGACAGGAACGGCCCAGAACCGTGGCCACGACCACTCTGTGTTCATGGGGTTTGCCCCTATGAGCAATCCCAAGATAGCCGTTGCCGTCTACGTTGAGAACGGCGGCTGGGGAGCCACCTTCGGCGTGCCCATAGGCGGGCTTATCATGGAACAGTACATACACGGCAGACTGTCGGAGGCCTCACTGAAAAAGGCTGAGACCATACAGAACAAAGTCATCAACTATGGCACAACAGAAAGATAAGCAGCCGGGCGTGCTGCGCTCACTCGACTATTGGACCATTCTCATCTACCTCCTCTTGCTGGGAGGCGGATGGATGAGCGTGTGCGGGGCCAGCTTCGACTTCGGCGAACCCGACCTGCTGTCGCTCAGCACACGCTCGGGCATGCAGGTTGTATGGATAGGCACCAGCATCGTGCTCGGGTTTGTCTTGCTGATGCTCGACGACCGCTTCTACGACATGTTTGCCTACGTCATCTACGCCGTGATGCTGATACTGGTCTTTGCCACCATCTTCAATCCGCACAGCATCAAGGGGTCGCACTCGTGGCTGGTTATCGGACCGCTGCGCCTGCAGCCCGCCGAGTTTGCCAAGTTTGCCACGGCACTGGCACTGGCCAAGCTGATGAGCGTCTACGACTACGACATACACAACTGGAAACACTTCGCAGCCACACTGGCAGTCATCCTCGTGCCCATGCTCTGCATCGTCCTGCAACGGGAGACAGGCTCGGCACTGGTCTACCTGTCACTGTTTCTTATGCTCTACCGCGAGGGTATGCCCGGCAGCATCCTCTTCACGGCCGTGGCCATGGTGGTGTATTTTGTAGTGGGCATACGCTATGCCGATGTCATGCTGGCCTACACGCCTACATCGGTAGGCAAGTTTACGGTACTGCTGCTCATACAGCTGTTCTCGTCGGCCATGGTGGGGGTTTACTGCCGCGACCGCCGCGATGCCTGGCAACTCTTCGCCTTCTGCATCGGCCTCACGGTAGCAGCCCTGCTGCTGTCGCTCTACGTCATTCCGTTCGACATCGTATGGGTGCAGCTGGTGGTAACGGCCATCCTCATTGGCTACCTGCTGTGGCAAGGGCTGGGCACGCGTCTGCGTAACTACTACTGGATAGCCCTGTTTGCCCTTGGGTCCATGGTGTTCTTCAATTTGGCCGACTACGGGCTGAACCATATCCTGCAGCCCCACCAGCGTACGCGTATCAACGTGCTGTTAGGACTGGAGCAAGACCTGCGGGGTGCCGGCTACAACGTGCATCAGAGCGAGATTGCCATCGGCTCTGGCGGATTAGAGGGAAAAGGTTTTCTGAACGGCACGCAGACCAAGCTGAAGTACGTGCCCGAACAGGATACCGACTTCATCTTCTGTACCGTAGGCGAGGAAGAGGGATTCCTGGGGTCGGCCGGTGTGCTGCTGCTGTTCCTGGCCCTTATCCTCAGACTCATCCACCTGGCCGAGCGACAGCCCTACCGCTTCGGGCGCGTCTATGGCTACTGCGTGCTCAGCATCTTCCTCTTCCACGTCTTCATCAACGTGGGCATGGTGCTGGGCCTGACACCCGTCATAGGCATTCCCCTACCCTTCTTCAGCTACGGCGGCTCGTCGCTCTGGGGCTTCACCTTCCTGCTGTTCATCTTCCTGCGTATTGATGCCGGCCGCAACCTGGTAAGACAATAGCCCAAAGACTATCGCCGCCTATTATTTCTTCTCGACGCTCAGCACCAGTTTGCCAACAAAGGCGCCGTGCTTGCCGTTCTGGTCAACGCCGACGGCACGGCCAGCCTTGTCGTTGACATACTCCAGCTTCTCAAAATAGGTGTGAGAATGTCCACCCAGCAACAGGTCGATGCCGGCGGTATTCTCAATAAGACGGTTGTCAGGATAGTCGGTAATACCCCAACCCAGATGGCTGATGCAGATAACCAAGTCGCACTTCTCCTGACCGTGCAACAGGCCAACCATCTGCTGAGCTACCTCAGCGGGATCAAGATAAACCAGCGGAAGGTAGTTCTTCTCTGACACCAGACCCTTCAGCTTCGGACAGAGGGCAAAGACACCTATCTTCACGCCCTGCCGCTTCAAGGTGATGTAAGGCTTCACGATATCCTTCAACTCGCTGTTGCCGAAATCGTAATTGGAACAGACGATAGGGAACTTGGCCATCTTAAAGAGGCGCACCATGTTGTCAAGGCCGAAGTCAAACTCATGGTTGCCTATGGTGGCAGCATCGTAGCCCATCTGGTTCATCAGCTGCACCTCCACATCACCCTTGAACATGGTGTAGTAGCTGCTACCCTGCGAGAAATCGCCGCTGTCAAAGAGCAACAGGTCAGGATGCTTCTGCCGTTCCTCCTTGATTAAAGCTACACGACGCAAGAAGCCTCCGCGTCCGGCCAGTGACGTGTCGGACAGCTCCGTCTTCAGCGGTAAGATACAAGAGTGCGTGTCGTTGGTATGCAGAATAACAATCTGCTTCTGCTTCCTGGCACCGGCGGACATAGCCGTCAGCAGTGCCACTAATATAATAAGGTATATGCGATTCATCATTTTCAATTCACAATTCACAATTTTCAATTCACAATTCACAATTCACAATTCACAATTTTCAATTCACAATTCACAATTCACAATTTTCAATTCACAATTCACAATTCACAATTCACAATTTTCAATCCCCAATTCTAATCCTCCCCTCAACATGGGCATCGACCACCTCGCCATGGGCTGCTTTCTCCTTGAAGTAGTTCATGATAATGAAACGGGTATTGTTGCTTACCTCCTGAGGCGAGTTGACATCGGTCCCCTCGCCCAAGGCCGACATGCCGTCATTACCGCCCAGCAGATAGTCAATGGTGGTAAGGCGGTAGGATGCCTGCGGGTCGATCTCTGCACCGTGCAGACGGGCAGAGAGCAGCTCACCACTCTTGCTGATTACCAGCTCGCAGCCGTGACTGACCCCCTCGCCACCACGACGGGCTATCTGGCGGAACAGCTCCAGAAGCTTGGCACCGCTGAGGGTCGTGAATGCTATTTTGTTCTCAAACGGCGCTATGTCGAGCACGTCGCCATAGGTTACCTTGCCCTTGACCAGTGCAGCACGTATGCCGCCCATATTATAGACACCCAAGACGGGTGTCTCACCATAATCCTTGGCGGCCCACACCAAGATGTCGCTGAGCAAGTTCGACAGGTCGCTCTCCGGCCGTTCCGCAGCCATGTTATGGGCCACTTCACCCATAATCGGTCCCATGACGGAATCCACCTGGTGCTTGTAAGGAACCAGGAAAGCAGCAGCGGCGGCATCAGGGTTTGCGTCGTAGCGAGAGTCAACAGTCAGGCGAGTCCGCTCAATACCCGCGAGCTGGTAGTGGGTGCTGCAAGCTGACAGTATCAAAGAACCCGAAAAAGCATAAAGTAAGAGAGTTTTTTTCATAATCTGAAGGTTTTACGGTGCAAAGATACGAAAAAAAGTTAAACGCAAGCACTTATTGGTCATTTTTTATATCTAATTCTTAAAAAGTTTGTACCTTTGCAGCCGCTTTTCGGCGTAACCGATGGAGGGAAGTAACGAGTTGCCCGTCTATGTTGCGTTGGAACGATACAACAACCGTTTAATTACAAAGTTAAAAATGGATTTAATTAAAGTTGCTGAAGAAGCATTTGCAACCGGCAAGAAGTTCCCAGAGTTCAAGGCTGGTGACACTATCACTGTCGCTTACAAAATTATCGAGGGTTCTAAGGAGCGCATCCAGCTCTACCGTGGCGTGGTCATCAAGATCTGCGGCCATGGCGACAAAAAGCGCTTCACCGTTCGTAAGATGTCCGGCACCGTGGGTGTGGAGCGTATCTTCCCCATCGAGTCGCCCAACATCGATTCTATCGAAGTGAACAAGGTAGGTAAGGTGCGCCGCGCCAAGCTTTACTATCTGCGCAAGCTCACCGGTAAGGCTGCCCGCATCAAGGAGAAGCGTCGTCCTGTTGCTGCTGAATAATCGAACGTAACATAAAAAGGCTCAACCTGCGGTTGGGCCTTTTTTGTTATAGTTCTCGTCAGCACTGGCGTCACCGTGCAACGCATCCTGAAACGAGTCCCAGTCCTGAAAGCCTGCCAGCAGCGACAGGTGGTCAAGCGTCTTACGGTTAGGTTTATGGAGCAGCTCCTTCTCCACGGCAGCCAGCAGTTTCTTCAATGCAAATCGTTTCTTTTCCATTTTATTCTGTAAGTTTGGTGCAAAATTACAAAATTATTTCGTACCTTTGCAAACAAACTCAAAAATATTACAATCAGCATGAAAGAATTAGCACTAAAGTACGGATGCAATCCGAACCAGAAGCCTTCACGCATCTTTATGCAGGAGGGCGAGTTACCCATTGAAGTGATTAACGGCCGACCGGGATACATCAACTTCCTTGACGCCCTGAACGCCTGGCAGTTGGTGAAGGAACTAAAGGAGGCCACAGGGCTGGCTGCCGCCGCCTCGTTCAAGCACGTGTCGCCCGCCGGGGCCGCCGTTGGCCTGCCCCTGACGGATACACTGAAAAAAATCTATTTCGTTGACGACATCAAAGGTCTGGACGAGTCGCCCATAGCCTGTGCCTACGCCCGTGCCCGTGGTGCCGACCGCATGTCATCATACGGCGACTTCGTGGCCCTGAGCGACACCTGCGATGCCACGACAGCCCTGCTGCTGAAGCGCGAGGTGAGCGACGGCGTCATTGCCCCCGACTACACCCCTGAGGCTATCGAGATACTGAAGGACAAGCGCAAGGGCACCTATAACGTCATTAAGATAGACCCGGCCTACAAGCCCGACCCCATAGAGCGTAAGCAGTGCTTCGGCGTGACCTTCGAGCAGGGCCGCAACGAGATCAAGCTCGACGACCCTGCCCTGTTTGAGAACATCCCCACACAGAACAAGACCTTTACGCCCGAGGCCAAGCGCGACCTCATCATCGCCCTGATAACGCTGAAGTACACACAGTCGAACAGCGTCTGCTACGTCAAGGACGGCCAGGCCATCGGCATCGGCGCCGGACAGCAGAGCCGCATCCACTGCACCCGTCTGGCAGGCCAGAAGGCAGACATCTGGTGGCTGCGCCAGCACCCGAAGGTGCTTCAATTACCCTTCAAGGAGGGCATCCGCCGTGCCGACCGCGACAACACTATCGACGTGTATATCTCTGAGGACGAGCACGACGACGTGCTGCGCGACGGCCAGTGGCAGCTGTTCTTCACCCGTCAGCCAGAGGTGCTGACACTGGAAGAGAAGAAAGCCTGGATTGCCCAGAACACCGGTGTGGCCCTTGGCTCTGATGCCTTCTTCCCCTTCGGCGACAATATTGAGCGTGCTCATAAGAGCGGTGTGGAGTTCATTGCCCAGGCTGGCGGCTCCGTCCGCGACGACCATGTCATCATGACCTGCGACAAATACGGCATCGCCATGACCTTCACCGGCGTGCGTCTGTTCCATCATTAAACAATTAACGACAACTTTGACAACCACGACAACTTTTCCCATGGTTGTTTAAGTTGTTTAAGTTGTCGTCAATCATCATCGCTTATGACAGGAGAAGAGGATTTCCAGAGGATACTGGAGAATGGCATCAGTTTCGGACGCGGCGGCGAGCGCCGCGACCCCAACGAAGGCAAGGTGAAGACTAAAGCCAAGAAAAAGAAGTATATCACCGGTGCTCACGGCAGCGGCTCGGCCCGTCAGAAAGCCAAGTACCGCGAGCAGCGTGCTAACCGCCACAAATAGCGATAAAGGGTTGAAGGCTCCGGCCTTCAACCCTTTATCGGTAATGATATCAGGAAGCGCGAACCGCCGGCGTATGTGTTGTCGTAGGTGACGTCGCCACCCAGCATGCGGGCAAGCCGACGGCTCAACGGCAGCCCTAAACCGACCCCTTGGACATAGTCGTCAAGCTTGGTGAAATTCTCAAAGATACGCTCGCGGTTGCCTGGTTCAATGCCAATGCCCGTATCGGCTACGCTGACCACCAACTGCGGACCAATGGTCTCACAACTCAGTGTGATGCTGCCTTTCTCGGTGAATTTCATCGCGTTGTCCAAAACACGCCGCACGATACGCCTTAGGTTCGGCTCGTTGGTCTCAACGGTAAAATCGTCGGGCAGCGCTGTTGAGAACTGCAAGTCAAGACCTTTCTCATTGGCGGCTTTCAGGTCGTCAAGCATCTCACTGCACAAGGCATTGACGGCTACTGTCATACGGTCATGCTGACTCTCGCCCTCACTCATGTCGAGCAACTCGCCGACAATGCTGGTAATATTGTCGCAACTCTTCGTAATACGGTTCACCATATCCTGACGCTCCTCCTTGCTCAATTCAAAGCCCGGGTTACAGAGCAACTGCGTGAAACCGTTGATGGCATTCAGCGGAGTGCGTATCTCGTGGCTCATGTTTTGTATGAAAGCCGTCTTCAGGCGGTCGCTCTCATGCGCCTTGTCAAGTGCCGCTCTGAGCGCCTTGTTACGCGCCCAAATCTTGCGCATCAGCCGTCGCCGACCCATGATATAGACAAAGATGTAGAGGCCTGTCATTACAAAGAAGGCCATCCGCCAGTTATCAGCGCGGTGCTCGGCATCCACCAGTTCAGCACTTTTCATCGTCCCTGCTGCGGCCTGTTCGCTGGCAGCCGACAGTCGAAGTGTGCATAGCACCATAGCGCCCAACAGTAAAAGGTTTTTGAATGGTCTCATCTATAGTTTTTGGTTTTTGCGGCGCAAAGATACAAAAAAAACATCAAAAAAACAAGAAATTAGGGAAAAATCGGAGACCAAAAAGAAACTAAGGCAGCCCAAAAGGCCAAAAACGTCCATAACGGGTAGACATTTTTCCATATTTCACACCGTTGGACGATATTGCACGGCGAATTCTTATCTTTTTGCTATCTTTGCAACAGTAAAAGTGGTATACGCAAAGAAAGATGTAGGAAAGGATAACGGTTATACAATATGTTAGTTATTAGTAAAAGTGGTTTTAAGAGCTGAATCTAACCTGCGAAGGTGTTCAGCTCTTCATTTTTCTGTATTCCGACGGTGTCATCCCCGTAGCCTTCTTAAAGCAGCGTGCAAAGTATTTCGGGTCAGAGAAGCCGCAGCTGTAGGCAATGTCCGAGATGTTTGTCCCCATGTCGTTCATCAGGCGCACCGCTTGCTCCATCCTGTATTCCACAATCAGGTTGTTGGGCGTGCAGCCCATGATGTTCTTGGTCTGCAGGTACAGCAGCGAGCGGCTCATGGCCATCTCCTGTGCAATATCCTGTACCGACAGGTCGGGGTCGCCCAGGCGCGACTTGATGAAAGCCTCAATTTTCTCCTTGAACAGCCTGTTCTCCTCGGTGATGTCTTCGCTGGCACTTTCGGCTGGTTCAGCTTTCTGCTTCTTCTGCTCATGCAGGGCATCGTAGAGTCGGGCCTCCAGGTATTCCACCTTCTCGCTGTTTGACAGCTGTATGCTGCTGATGGCACTTTGCAGCGACTTGATGTAGCGGTACAGGCGGAAGGCGATGAAGGCCAGCAGTGATGCCAGCACGCCATAGAGCATCCACGCTGCCGACCGCTCGTTGAAGTGGGGTGTGCGGTGAATGGTCAGCTGCTGCTCGTTGTCAGTCCAAACACCGTCGCTGTTGGCCGACCGCACCCTCAGTACGAAGTCGCCTGCCGGCAGATGGCTGTACTGGATGCGGTTCTCGCGGGTGTAGGTCCAGTCTTTGTCAATGCCGTCCATCTTGTAGGCATAGAGTGCCGCTCCGTTGCTGTTAAGGTCGATACTTGAGAAGGTCAGCGCGAGGCTTCGCTCGTCGGGCGACAGTTCAATGTGGCTGGGTGAGTCGAAGACAATCTTCGGCGAGAAGCTGCTCTTTCTGACTTCATCGAGGCTGAACATGAGGGGGCCGTTGTTGGTGCCCGCTATGATCTTACCCGAGGGCAGCAGCAGCGGATGGGCCTCTTCCATGTGGTGGACGCCGCTGAAGGCTCTGATGCTGAAGTTCTCGCATCGCAGGGTGTGGGCCCGGGGCAGTGCCGGCGATGTGTCCAGGTCAGGGCTTATCAGACTGATGCCCGCCTGTGTGATGACGCATAGCCTGCCATCGGCACTTGCCTGCAGACCGATGCAGATGTTGGTGGGCAGTCCGTCCTGCATGGTGTAGTTCTTCATCCGCAGGTTGTCAGCCAGCAGGTTGTCGGTGGCAATCTGGCTCACCCCGCCGCCGTAGGTAGCCAGGAACACCCGTCCGTGCTGGTCGGTGGCGATGTCCATCACCCTGCTGCTGAGCAGCCCGTTGCCGTCGCCGTCGATGGGCAGTGTCCGGAACAGTCGCATCTTGTCGGTCTGCTGCTGCAACTTGCAGGTGTAAAGTCCCACGTTGGTGCCTATCAGCATGACCTGACTTGGCAGTATGGTGAGGCGTCTGACGGTAAATGCCTGCTTCGGCAGTAGCGATATGATGTTCTTGTCGGCCCTGATGCTGATATCGTCGCGCCTGCTGATGTCTATCATGCGCAGTCCGTCGCCATAGGTGCCTATCCACAGCCTGTTACTGTTGTCCTCGGCCAGTGCGTACACCATCTGTGCGGTGTTGTTTCCTTCCGTGCTTTCAGGCAGCAGCCAGTGTTCCACCTCAAAGTCCGTGTCACCCTGACGCTTCAGGCGGTACAGACCGTTGGGTTTCGTTCCCATCCAGAAGTCACCGTGATGGTCTTGCAACATGGCGTAAACGGCAGTGCCGAAGACAGCATACGCCGCAGAGATGCGGCCGTCGGATGTCAGGAATCCCTTCGTCTGCCCTTCCCCGTCGATGATACGCACAACACCGTTCTTGTCGGCTACCCATACCCTGCCCTGCCGGTCGGCATAGAGCAGGCGGGTCACCTCCTTGCCGTCGCTGCTCACCGGCAGCGGACTGATAGGCTTCTGAATGCTGACTATGCGGTCGAGTCCCGTCTCCGTGCGCACCCAAATGCCCCCTTGCCGGTCTTTGAGCAGTACGAAGAAGTCGCACCCGCGATAGTCAGGCAGACTGCCCACCATGGCCGTCATGGCGGAGTCGGGCTTATAGCTTGGCAGCTCCTTGTGGTTCTCCATGTCTGTGGCAATGAAACTGTGTGCCTTGGTATCGAACAGTGCAAACCTGTTGGCGCACCTGCACAGCAGCTTACCGTCGTCCTGCAGCCATATCCTGTCGATGCTGTTAACCCAGAACTCATCTTTGTCGGCAATGTGTACCGGGTAATAGACAAACCGCACACCGTCGTAGCGTATCAGACCACTTCTTGAACCGAGCCATACGAAGCCGTCGGCATCCTCTACGGCACAGGTAATGTCGCAGGGCAGAAAGGTGTCATTCTCACTCAGATGGCTGATCTTCAAGGTGTTGTCAGCATGAACGATGGCTATGCACACCCAGAGACAGACAACTGTCAGAAGGTTTCTCTTATGCTATTTCCGATGGTTAGTCGCTGTTGTTTAAGATGTTAGTTATCGTAATGTGCGTGCAAAGATAATGAAAAAAAACATTTTTAGCGTTTTTTCCAGAAAAAAAAAGCCACCAACTTGTGAAAGCCGGTGGCATCTTTGCAAAAAGCGAGGTAAAAACTATTTCACCAGGACCTTGACGCCGTTGTGGAGATAAAGACCACGGGAGGGTGTTTCCACCCGCATGCCCTGTAGGGTGTACCAGCAGTCGCCCATGGCCGGGCCATGGCCGGTGAGCATGGCACTGATGCCCGTCAGCTCCGACTGCTGCTTCTCGCCCTGCAGCTCGCCCCCCTCGTTCTGGGCGGCGGTGATGTGGGCCACCAACGAGTTAAGGTAGACTTCGAGGTTGGTGTAGCCGTCGGCACCCTTGGTATTGCCGTCAGCCTTGTTGTTTTTGTTCAGACCGTGAGCATCCTCCCATTCGTCGGGCATGCCGTCGCCGTCAGTGTCGGCCTTCACCTCACCCTGTGCCAGTTCGGGCCAGAGGGTGGGAATCACGGCTTTGACATCCTCCTGCGAGTTGATAAAGCCCTTGCGGTTGCCGCTGCCGGTGAAGGTGGCCTTGCCGTCGCGGGCGTCGCTGACCATAATCTCGTCGAGGGCATCGCGGTGGAGCGAGGCCCCAGCATATTTCAGCACCTGCTCGTAAGCCTGCTCGGCGGTATGTGTGGTGGTGGCCAGGAAGCGGATGGGCTCATAAAGACGCATGCTGTCCTTGACGGCCTGGTTGAAGGTGTTGTCAACATCCTGCTGGCGCACCTGGTTGTAGATGCCGTAGGTCCAGTTATCCTTTGTCACGGCACTCTGCAGCGGGTTCACATTGCCGTCGACATAGAACTTACCCCAAACGTGCCACATCACGTCCCACTGGTTGGGGCTGTCTGAGTCGTGATTCGTATAGGACGTGGTGCGTATGCCGATGCCTGCAATACGCTGCTGTATGCCTACGGATCCCTGAAGGGTGCCAGGGCCGGGCTTGTAGTAGTTGTTGACGATGTTGACGTTCATGCCCTCGCCGCCATAGCAGCCGTTGCCGCTCCAGTTGTAGACGACGTTGTTGCGCATGTCCATACGCTCGTCTTTCTGTGTGCCGGGACGCGGGCCGAGGCGGGGTGTGCGCGAGGTGTGGTGTATCATCAGGTTATGGTGGTAGGAGGCACCGCTGCCGCCCCAGTTGCCACCGTAGCCGTGGCTGCCCTTGGAGTGCCCGGCATTGACGAGGCTCTGGGCGGATATGCACCACTGCACGGTGATATCCTTCGAGCCATAGACGGAGAGACACTCGTCGATGGACCAGCTGACAGAACAATGGTCGACGATGATGTTCTTGCGGTCCATAGCCCCCAGGCCGTCGCCCTCGTGGGCATCGGGGTTGGTTTTCAGCGCCTCGTTGCCTAAGCGGAAGCGGACGTAGCGGACAATGACGTTCTCGTCGAGCGTCACGGGGTAGTTAGCGATGCAGATGCCGTCGCCGGGAGCCGTCTGTCCGGCAAGGGTGGTGTTCTTGCTGATACGCAGGCCCGACTGCAGCATGATGGTGCCGCTGACGTCGAAGACGATGGTGCGCGGTCCGCTCTGCGCGTTAGCCCAGCGCAGCGAGCCTTTGAGCGACGTCTTGCCGTTGTCCTCCAACGTCGTCACGTGATAGACCTTGCCGCCGCGTCCGCCGGTAGTGAAGCGTCCGAAGCCCTCGGCACCGGGGAAGGCCAGCTGTTTGTCCTGGGCCATGCCGGCCACACTAAGCATCAGCATCGGGGCCAATACTGATATAAAAAAAGCGATTTTTCTGTTCATAATGATATTTTCGTTATCGTTTTCCGTCTTGAGTTTCTTTATGACTATTACTGAATGAATACCTTTCCTCCGATGATGTTGATACCTTTCCGGGTGTGTGTCAGCCGCTGTCCGTTGAGGTTGTAGACCGGTGTGACGGTGCAGTCGGTGGTGATGCTGCCGATGGCGGTGGCCTCTGCCGTCTTGATGCGCAGTTTGCCATCGGTCATCAAGGTCGAAGTGTCCCACGCCAGGCCTTCGGCAGGCGACTGCGGCTCGATAGCGGCAAAGCTGCCGCTGTAGGTCTTGGCCGAGAGGATGGTCAGCACGTCGCCGGCCTGGTAGCTGCCGGCAGTCAGGGTGACCTGGAGGGTGCCGCCAGCTGTCAGCTTGGCCTGACAGGTGAGCCGGTCGTTAGATTTGTTGCTGCGGTTCACATCGATGCTGAGCACACTGCCACTGTTCAGGGTGACGTTGTTCTTGACAGTCAGTATGCCGATGCCATGGTCGCCGGGAGCCAGCGTACCGCCGCTCTCCACCACTACGGGAGCCTCGGTAGAACCCTTTCCTGCCAGTGTGGCACCGCTGCAGACGATGTACTGGCCGGGCGTAAAATAGGTGCCGGTATGGTCTTTGTCCTGCGCGTGCGTACCGTTCTGAATGAGTGTGCCGCCCTCTATGCGGGTAGTGCCGCGATGCCGCTGTGCGCCCGTCAGCCGCCAGTAGCCCTCACCCTCCTTGACAATGTTGGTCAGACCGATACGGCTGCTGTGCTCTATGCCATTGGTAATCTTGCCGTTGAAGGTCTCGTCGGTACCCAGACCGCCCACGCGCCACGTCACATTGCCGCCGTCCTTCTTCAGGAACGTACAGGCCAGCGTTGTCGACGACGTGCCGCTAAGGGCGCCGATGCTGTAGGTCTTGGTGTTGGTGCCGCTACGCATCTCGAGCGTTCCCTCCAGCACCAGCCTGGCATTGGGCATACCGCCGTACGTAGCATTGTCCACATAGAACTGGTTGCCCTGCGACCCTGTCTGTCGGGCGGTGACGGTGCCGTAGAACTGTCGCCAGTCGCCCTGGTAGAACTCTCGCAAGTATTCCACCTGCAGCAGCAGGTCGCCCGTCCCTGAGACGCTGCCCTTGATATAGTTACGCTGTCCGAAGTGCAGCGTGCTGGTCTTGTCGCCCTCCACCACGATGGGGAAGTTGACGATACCCTCGGCAGCGTTGTCGCCGCCCGTCAGCTCGAAGCGTCCGCCCTCTAAGCGCAGCGTACCCTGCAGAGCCTGGTTGTTGCCGATGGCATCCTTGCCCTGAATGGTCAGCGTGCCGTCGCGGACGATGGTCCCGCCGGTATGCTTCAGCGTGCCTAACGGCAGCAGCAGCGAGCCGGCCCCCTCTTTGACGAGTTGTCCTTCGCCCGTCACAGGGCCGTTCTGCGTCAGGACGGTGCCACTATTGGCAATGTCTATGACCGTAGGCCGCAGCAGCGATACCTCACGGTTGGTAGAGGCCTTGCCGCCGGTGTAGCGCACCTTGCCGCCGTTCCACACCCAGGTGGGTGCCTTGCCGATGGGGCTGGCCTGACCGTTGTTGCCGATGGCGGCTATTTCGAGTGTGCCGTCCCAGACGACGGTGCTGCCGGTGAAGGTGTTGTTGCCCGTGACTCTCAACACGCCGGTGCCCGCCATCGTCAGCTGACCCGTACCGCCGATGATGCCGCTAAGTTCGTAGTCGCGGCTGCCCTTCACCATGATGGCAGCAGGTTCGGGGGTGCCGGTGATGGTCACCTTGCCACCGTCAGCGCTATCGTCGAAGAGCACGCGCTGACCATTGGCATAGGCGACGGTTCCCCCGTCGCCCGCTAACCAGTTGGCTGTGGTGGTGTCCCACGTGCTGTTCTCGCTGCCTTTCCACGTGGCATCGGGCTGGTACAACGTGGGCGATGTGATGTCAGCCCCCTGTGCGCGGGTGGTCACCGTGAGTACGTTGGAATAGCCGGAATAGCCCTTGGCATCGAAAGCCCTGACGCGGAAGGTGTAGCCGGTGTTTGGTGTCAGGGCATCCACCCTCAGCGTGTTCTCATGAGCGGCGGTGCGGGCTATCTCCACATACTGTCCGTCTTTCTGCTGTTCTACGCAGTAGCCTTGTCCGTGGTCGGTCATGTCGCGCCACTCCAGCAGCAACGACTCCGCCTCCCGTTCTGCGGCGTGCAGTGCCACGGGCGTCTTCAGGAAATACTGTGACTGCGCCTTGGTAATAGAGTTGATATAGTTCTCAATGTTGGCATAGCCATTGTCGCCTATGGCCATAGCATCGTCCTTACAGTCATCGGTGCCGTTCTCCTGTTCCCACCAGTCGGGCATGCCGTCGCCGTCGGTATCCTCTGCTTTCTGCCCTGCCCAAAGGTTCCATGTGTCAGGGGCGCCGATGTCGAGCGAGTGTTCGTCGCTGATGATGTAGCCACGCAGTCCCAGCGACCGCACGTCGTCCAGGAGCATCCAGTCGAGGTTGTCGCGGTAGGGCAAGGAGGCGCCCACCGTTGGCAGCAGGTCATCAAGCAACTTGTCGGCTGCCGTCGTGGTCAGTAGCGGATAGTCGCAGGGCGCCGACAGGAACGTAGGCCCACCCTCAAACTCGCTTCGTCCGATGCGACGCAGGGAGAGCCGTCCGTCGTGGTTGTCGTCCACCAGGTTGTCGTCTTCATAGATGTTATAGCGCTCGTTGGCACCGCTGAAGGCATTGGCCTTGCCCGTGGGACCGGCAATGAAGACGTTGCCCACGGCATTGGCCTGCGAGGTGCCCTCAGAGTCGCCACCCATGATATAGGCAGCCGTCTTCCAGTTGTAGACGATGTTGTTCACATACTGGTGGCGCCCCTTGAACTTCGGGTTGCGTGTGTCGTTATGAATATATAAGGTGCGATAGATGGTCACGCCGCCGTCGGTCTGCACCAGTCCGCCGGCCGAGTGTCCCAGCAGTCCCTGTGAGATGATGCTGTTCTGAATGGTGATGCGCTCGGGACTGCTGCCGCTGATGGAGAAGGTCTCGTCGCGTCCCCAGGCCACCGAGCAGTGGTCGAAGATCATATCATGACCAGAAGCCAGCGACAGCGCGTCGGCCCCCGAGTCGCCGACGGCCCCCATGCGTACCCGCAGATAGCGGCAGATGGTATTGTCGGCATCGGTAAACGACAGGCCGTTGCCATAGATGGTGACACCCTCTCCGGGTGCCGTCTGACCGGCAATATAGAGGTTTTTGCTGACCGAAAGACGCGACTGCAGGCGGATGACACCAGCCACGTCGAACACGATGATGCGGTTAGGACGGCTCACGGCATCGCGGAAGGAACCTGTGCCGGAATCGTTCAGATTGGTCACATGATAGACTGTTCCTGTGCGTCCGCCGGTGGCGAAGCGTCCGAAGCCCTCGGCACCGGGGAAGGCTAATTGTTGCGACTTGCCATGCTGCACATTGACAGAAAACAAGGCCATGAGGATAGCAGTAAGCCACGTAGTTCTCAAATTGCTCATTTTAGTCAGGTTTGTTTTTCTTTCGTTTGTTTTGGTTTTTACGCTGCAAAAGTAAACAAAAAGAAAGATATTGCCGTGCATATTTTTCCGCAATACTGCAATGATGGGTGTAAAAAATTCTAAAAGTGGTTAAAAATCGTCCAAAACAGGTGTTCATGGATGATTTTAAGCACGTATTGCGCTTTTTTTTCTTAATTTTGCTTTCGCTTAGGCAATAAAAGGAATCTACTAATCAAAAATTCACTAATAATGAGACAAGCAAAAACATTGTTAACGATGTGCTGTATCGTATTGTCATTACCTGTGCTGATGACATCGTGCCGTGACATTGCCGACGATGACCACTATGCCCAGCCGTCATGGCTGAAGGGTAATGCCTGGCAGGTGATGGAGGCAGACGGCAACTACACATCGATGTTGAAGGCAGTGGAGCTGACGGGCTACAAACCGATTGTGTCAGGGCAGAGTGTCCTTACCGTTATGGCTCCCGACAACACGGCCTGGCAGTCGTATCTGCAGCAGCAGGGCTATTCCTCTGTGGACGAGATGTTCAGCAAGAATCCTACCGAGCTGAAGAAGACCGTAGGCTATCACCTGATGTACTATGCCTACGACTGGGACAAGATGGTTAACTTCCGTCCCAACGAGGGCGACGGCGCCAGTGTTGACCAGAAGCTGGAGAATGCTGGACTATGGTATAAGCACCGCACTCGCAGCGCTGACGACCAGGAGAGCATACGCGGCAAGCTGAACGGCGTTGATACGCTGGTGACGCTTTATCACTACGAGCGCTTCTTGCCCGTCCTGTCGAACAAATTCTTTCAGACCAAGGGTATTGATGCCAAGACCAACTACGAATATTTCTATCCGCAGAGCACATGGAGTGTCACCAGCGACGGTTTCCAGGTATCGAATGCCGGCGTGACCGACCAGACAGCTGTGGTCACAGACAATGGCTACCTCTACCATGTCAACCAGGTGGTGAAGCCCTTGGAGACCATCTACAAGACCCTGAAACAGAACAGCAATTATTCCGATTTCATCGGGCTCTATGACCAGTATGCCGAACTCACCGAGGCCGCTACCGAGACCAGCGAGAAGGTGGGCAAGGTGGTCTACACCCTCACCCATGGTTCACTACCCAACATCGCCTGCGAATGGCCGATAACAGACTACCGTCAGATGGCCACCCTGGAGCGTGCTGCCTATAACATCTTCGCACCCTCGAACCAGGCCATCAGCCGGTTCTTCCAGAATTACTGGACAGCCGACGGCGGCTACCTGTCGCTCAACGACCTCGACCCGCTCATCCTGCGCTATTTCATCATGCAGTCGTTTGCCGACACCATGGAGCCGGTATTCCCTGAGGAAATCAAGGACGGCAAGGTGCAGACCGCCTTCGGAACACCTATCAGCATCAACCCCGACCAGGTGACCGACCGTCTTTTCTGCGAGAACGGCGTGGTCTACGGCATGGACAACATGGATGCACCGGCCATCTTCTCGGCCGTTGTAGGACCTGCCTTCAAAGACACCACATACCAGTGCTACCTCTACACCCTCGACAAGAGCGACCTCGTTCTGTCGCTGGCTTCCAGCAAGTCGGAGTTCGTGACGCTGATTCCCAGTAATAAGCAGTATAATCAGAATGAGCCCGCCATGCGTCTGAACACCACATCGGCAGGCCGTCTGCTGGAGGTCTATAGCGATGTGGAAGGTAACTATGCCACGATGGGACAGGGCCAGGCAGAAGGTATTGTCAACATGCACACCGCCCCGAATATCAACGCCTTGCAGACCACGGGCACGCAGGTGGTGAAAACCAATATCGCCTTCAACTATTGGTTCGTACACGACGGGCAGATTACTACCAATGCCCGTTTCAATGAGCAACTCAACCCCGCCTACGAAGGCTCACCTTTCGTAGCCTTCCGCGAGATTACCAACAACGGACAGCCCTGGTCCAACGGACGAGCCTACGCCTACGACTCCAAGGACCTGTTTGTGGAAGCCTCCGGTGACGGCCTGGAGCACCTGCTCTGCGTCGGCAATGACAAGAACTACGAATACTACCTCTTTGCACAGCTGTTGCAGAAGGCTGGCCTGGTGGATGCCAAGACCTATACGATGCCGTCACTGGCAAGTCTTGACAACCGTCTGGTAGTCTTTGCTCCCACTAATGAGGCCATTCGTGAGAATTTGAGTAAGATTCCTGGTACTGCCAAGCTCACCATTGCCGCCGACGGTACGATGAGCGGTACGCCTACCAGCGCCCAGAAGTCGGAACTGGCCAACCACCTGCGCAACTATTTCGTATCGTCGCTGATGAACACCATCGACAACTACCCCTACCCGGGAAGCACCTTCAATGGAACCTATCTGGCCATGAGCGGCGAGAACCTGCATGTGCAAAGCAGTGCTGACGCCATCAGCGTCCGCCTTGCCAATGGAGCGTCGGTAGCTGTCAGCAACAAGTTCTTTGCCCTGCCCTTCGCCTACAACGATGGCTGCCTGCAGTTCATTGACGGTATTCTTGAATAAAAACTGAACGCCATGAAGCAAAAGATATATACTATGATTGTCATGCTGTTATGCTCCGTGAGCATGATAGCCCAGAATAAAGTCATTACAGGTACGGTGACTGAGATATTTGGCAATTCCAAGGAGCCTATCATGGGTGCCAATGTCGTGCTGGTGAATAGCCAGGGACGTTATGTCAAGGGTGCCGTCACCGACATGAATGGTAACTATAACCTTCAGGTTCCTGCTGACTCAAAGAAGCTGAAGGTGCGTGTGTCGTACATCGGTATGAAGACACAGACCGTGAACTACACCGGACAGACCCACCTGAACTTCAACCTTGAGAATGCCACCACCGTGAAGGAAGTGACGGTGACCGGCCAGCGTGGCGGACGCGATGGCATGGGCATCACCCGCATGGAACAAACCTCATCCGTGCAGAAGCTGGAGATGTCGGAGATAGTCGAGACATCGCCTGTCACTTCGGTTGAAGAGGCACTGCAGGGACAGATTGCCGGTCTGGATATTAACCTTGGCGGCGACCCCGGTGCCCGCAGTAGTATCCGCATCCGTGGTACCAGCTCGCTGTCAGCCAGCAATGAGCCGCTGATTGTCATTGACGGTGTGCCGCAGGACGTAGACATCAGCGAGGACTTTAACTTCGCCACCGCCAATGAAGAGGATTTCGGTGCCCTGCTGAACATTGCCCCGGCCAACATCGAGAGCATCGAGGTGCTCAAGGATGCCTCTGCCACTGCTATCTACGGTACGAAGGGCGCCAACGGCGTGCTGCTTATCAACACCAAGCGTGGTGCCATGGGTAAGACCAAGTTCTCGTTCTCGTCGAAGTTCACCTTCAAAGACGAGCCGGACCCCATACCCCTGCTCAACGGCGCACAGTATGTGTCGATGATGCAAGACGCCATCTGGAACGCCGCCAACGCCAAGGGTGTCAGCAGTGCGGCCAACGAGATGAATATGCTGTTCAATAACGCCGAGCTGAACTACGACCCCACCTACCGCTACTACGACGAGTATAACGTCGACACCGACTGGCTCGATGCCGTGAAGCGCAACGCCATCATCACCGACAACAACTTCTCGATGACCGGCGGCGGCGAGAAAGCCGTCTACAAACTGAACCTCGGCTACTACGACGAGCAGGGTACCACCAAGGGAACGGGCGTACAGCGCCTGTCGGCAGGCATGAAGATTACCTATAACTTCAGCGACCGCTTACGCGTGCGTACCGATTTTAATTTCAGCAACACCAACAAGGATGCCAACGTGCTGGAAAACGCACGCGCCATGGCCATGCAGAAGATGCCCAACCTCAGCCCCTACTATATCGACGACGTGACGAAGGAGTCTACCGGTGTCTACTTCACACAGCAGGAGGACTTCCAGGGTGCCTTTACCGGCATCAGCAGCAGCAAGGGCAGCGCCAACTTCAACCCCGTAGCACTGGTGAACGAGGGCTACAGCAAGACCACCCAGCGCAACGAGAAGATGACCATCACGCTGGAGTATGACTTCCCCTTCCACCTGCAGTATCAGGGATGGGTGTCGATGAACATGAGTACCACCAAGAACAAGAAGTTCCTGCCGCAGGAGGCCACCGGCGTGCTCTGGACCAGCTCTTATGCCAACCAGTCAACCGACGCCACCAGCGATGCCTTCTCACTGCAGACGGAGAACAAACTTATCTATAACAACACTTTCGCCGAAAAGCATAAGCTGATAGCCACGGCACTGATGAAGACCGCCGACAGCCAGAACTTCAGCTACTCGAGCGCCACCTATGGCAACGCCTCGGCCAACCTGAGCGACCCCATCGTGGGCAGCGTCGTAGCCTCATCGGGCAGCGGCAACAGCGAGAAACGCTCCGTCATGTTCATCGGTCAGGCCGTCTACTCGTTCGACAACCGCTACGTCGTCCGTGCCACCGTCAACCGCGAGGGTAACTCCACCATGGGTAAGGACCGTCGCTGGGGCACCTTCCCCGCCTTCGGTCTGGCCTGGAACCTGGAGCAGGAGCACTTTTGGAGTGAGTCTGTCAAGAACTGGCTGAACACCGCCAAGCTGCGTGCCGGTTTGGGATGGAGCGGTACGTCACCCTCGGGAGCCAGCATCTACTTAGGTGCCTACAAGAGTTTAGGGCAGTATATGAACATGCCAGCCATCGTGCCCGACCGCATGCAGCTGGACAATCTGAAGTGGGAGACCACACGCGAAGTGGACTTCGGTATTGACCTGCGCCTGTTCAACCGCCTGAACTTCACGTTTGACTATTACGACAAGGAGACCAGCGATATGCTGCTGAAGAACACGGCACTGCCCGTGACCACCGGCTACTCGTCGGTGAAGTACATCAACTCGGGTAAGATGTCGAACAAGGGTGTTGAGATGCGCTTCGACCTGGAGGTGTTCCGCAACAAGCAATGGACCGTCAGCATCAATGCCAACGTCAGCCGCAACGTGAACAAGGTGAAGGAGCTGCCCTCGACGTGGGTCATGGACAACTACACCTTCGGCAACGGCAACTACGCCCTGCGCATCGTGGAGAACGCCCCTGTCGGAGCTTTCTACGGCTACCGCTACTTAGGTGTCTACCAGAACACGGAAGAAACCTACGCCCGCAATGCCGAGGGCGGCATCATGACCGACTGGCAGGGCAAGACCATCACCATGAAGAACGGCACCGAGCAGGTGTACCCCGGCGATGCCAAGTATGAGGACATCAACCACGACGGTGTCATCAACGAGAATGACATCGTCTACCTGGGCAATGCCAACCCGAAGTTCTTCGGCGGCGGCGGCTTCCAGGTGCGCTATAAGCAGCTGACACTCACCACCTTCTTCTACGGCCGCTACGGTCAGAAAGTCATCAACGGTGCCCGTATAGACCTGGAGAACATGCGCGGCAAGAACAACCAATCGACGGCCGTGCTGCACCGCTGGCGCAACGAAGGCGACCAGACGGACATTCCGCGTGCCCTCTACGGCATGGGTTACAACTACTTAGGTTCAGACCGCTTCGTGGAGGATGCCTCCTTCATCCGCCTGAAGACCCTCTCGCTGAGCTACAACCTGCCGAAGGCATGGCTGAAGAAGCTGGGCGTCAACCGCCTGAACATCTTTGCCACCGGCTACGACCTTTTTACCTGGACCGGCTACAAGGGACAGGACCCGGAAGTGAAGATGCCGTCGCCCACCAGTCTGGTGAAGGACAGCTCTACGACACCAGTGTCTAAGCGCTATGCGTTTGGTATTAACATCGACTTCTAAAGCATATATCATTATGAAACAGAAATTTATCAAGATAATCTGCGCTATCTGCGTAATCTGCGGTCTTTCCTCGTGCAACGACTGGCTCGACGTGCTGCCCAACAACGAGCAGGTGACCGACAACTATTGGAAGTCGAAAGAGGACGTCGAGGCTGTCATTGCATCGGGCTATTATTATATGCGCCAGTGCGTGCCCACCATGATTAAATGGGGTGAGCTGCGCGGTGGCACCATCTACTCCAGCAACACCAGCGATTCCAAATTGCAGGACTTCAACATGACGCCGAGCCATTCCCTCTGCGACTGGTCGAACGTCTACAAGGTCATAGGCATGGCCAACTCGGTTATCATGTATGCCCCAAGTGTTGAGGATAATACGTACTACGATGCCATCCGCAACTCCCACCTGGCAGAGGCTTATTTCATGCGTGCCTACTGCTATCTGCTGTTAGTGAAGAACTTCAGGGATGTACCCTTGGTGCTGACGGCCTACGTCAATGACAATGCCTCGTTCGACCTGGCCAAGTCAACAGAAAAGGAAATCATAGCACAAATCAAGGAGGATGTGAAGACGGCATTGGCAACAGGCGCCGCCAAGGGCACCTACGAGGAAGACTGGGCCACGAAAGGACGCGTCACGAAGTGGGCACTCTACGCCCTCATGGCCGATGCCTGCCTGTGGAGTGAGGACTACGACCAGTGCGTTGAGTACTGCGATATGATTCTCAATGCTACCGATGCCTTCCGTCCTGTGTTCATGTCGAACACTAACGACTGGTACACCATCTTCTATCCCGGCAACTCCAATGAGAGTATCATGGAACTGAACTGGGATTATACGACCAACCAGCAGTCGAATAACTTCTCAGGACTGTTCACCATGAGCACATCATCGACGCTGAAGCCTACTGCCGAGGCTGTGACGAAGATGAAGAACGAGACCCAGACGCTGAAGGACAAAGGTATTACCGAGGACGGACGCATGGGACGAATGCTGTTGGCAACCTATGTCCCCGACAATGGTATGGTCTTGGGATGGCCTACCGCCAACCAGTATCTGATTTGGAAATACTATGGTACCGACGTGCAGGACATTACCGGCGGCGCCCGTGTCTACCAGGATGCCAACTTCATCCTCTACCGCGTGGCTGAGATTATGCTGATGAAGGCCCAGGCGCTGACCATGAAGGGCAGCGGCTCGTGGCAGGAGGCCGTCAACCTGGTGAACAGGGTTCGCAACCGTGCCGCCCTCGACGACTACGATGTCAACGTCAGCGAACTGGACGAGCTGACGCTACTCGAAGAGATTCTTGACCAGAAGGAGATGGAGTTCGTGGCCGAGGCCAAGCGCTGGTACGACCTGCTGTGGTTCGGACGCGTAGGCAACAGCAAGTATAAGACGCAGTTCATTGCCAAGGTCATCGAGGGCAACCAGACCACGAACCAGCAGTGGATACTCTCAGTGCTGCAGGACCAGAATGCCTGGTACATGCCGCTGCCTCAGAGCGATATTGAGCACAACAAGTTGCTAGAACAGAACCCGTACTACGGAACGACAAAATAAACGAAAGGAGGACGTATTATGAAAATATATAATATATATAATAAGGTAATAGCACTTGCCGCCACCACCTTGATGTTAGCAGCCTGCGACAAGGATGTCATCGACATCAACAGCGACCCCTTCAAGGATCAGACATACACTAACGAGCTTAACTCGCCCATCTCCTCGTTCCTTGCAGAGCAGGAGGGCTTTGGCGAGTATGTCAGCGCGTTGCGCTATGCCAATATGTTCGATGCCCTGAACCAATCGTCAAGTGGTGTCAGCTTCACGGCGTTTGTACCTAACGACGATGCCATGAACGCGTTCTACAAGCGCCGCGGCGTCAGCCAGCTGAGCGACCTCACTGCCGACTACATGCGACAGTTCATCCTCTACCACACGGTGAAGGACTCCATCCTGCCCGATGCCTTCGTGCTGAAGAAGACCGTGCAGAACCTGAACAGCGACGTCATCAAGATTGAGATTGACTCCACACATGCTGGACAGGCAACCCTGAACGGCGAAGGGCGCATCATCGAAATGGGCCTGAGTGCCTTCAACGGAAAGGTCTATGTGCTCTCGTCGGCCATGACTCCGCTGGTGGAGACCGTCTACGACCGCGTCGCTGACAGCGGCACATCGACCATCATGACCGCAGCCCTGAAAGCCACTGGCTGGGACAAGAAACTCAGCACCGTGGTAGACACCACTTATAACCAGGACCGTGAGCGCATCATCACCCACTACTACTACACGCTGCTTAACGTCAGCGACGCCAACTTCTCAAAAGCCGGCATCACGTCGTTCGAGCAGCTGAAGAGCAAGCTCAAGGCTGCCGACGACCAGGGACTCAGCGAGGACTCGCTGCTGCGCGAGTATGTCAGCTACCATGTGCTGGGCAACCAGTACACCACTGACGAGCTGGGTGCCATGAACGGCTCTGACGTCACCCGCATCTGGAGCACCTCGGCCATGAACCAGGTGTTCACCGTCACCTACGACTCGCTGGCCACAGACGAGGCTGCCAAATACGAGCTGAACGCATCGGCAGAGGCCGCCCGTTTCGTTCCCGCCTCATCGAATGTGCTCTCCAAGAACGGCTATGTCCACGAACTGGACGGCTGGCTGCCTGTCTGGGAGCCTGAGCAGACTGCTGTGCTTTGGGATTTGGCCGACTATACCGAGGTGAAAAACCTGGTTGGCACCGAGGGCTACCAGCCCGCAGAGCCTACATCGTCGGAGCAGCGTACTCGCATTGCCAACGCCAGCTGCTATGAATATGAGATGGGCGAGGCCGGTTCCAGCAACCATTCCTACAGCGACATTGACTACGTCACCTGTAAGTCAAACCTCAAGGAGGCTCACAACTACGACCGCGTGGTGTTCAATGTAGGCTATATGGGGAAGGTCAGTATGCACACACCGACCATTGTCCGAGGCAAGTACCGTGTTGAGCTGACGCTCATCTACATGACAGGACACTCTTTTATGCGCACCATGTCTGACGGTAATGGTGGTATGCTGAAGATGTCGTTCGACGACAGTGATGACCAGACCATCTTCACCGCACCTTATACCAAGGTCAGTAGTGCGTTGCCCGGTGTATATACCAGCACGCTCTACGAGGAAGTGGAGTTCACTGAGACCGCATCCCATAAGTTCAGCTTTATCGTGCTCGACCCTGCTGCCAGCTCCAACAAGAACTTCAGTCTGCAGTTCGACTGTATCAAGTTTATCCCCATCCAATAACCTACTATACGAAAGATTATGAAGACATTCAGCAAACTTTTCACTATACTGATGGCTGCTGCTGTTGCAACGGCCTGTAATGAGCTGAAGGACGATGACCACTATAAGGAGTCAGAATCGGCTATCTCCAATGCCGAGCTGAAGATTGTCGATGTCTCCTCGCAGGATTATCTGCGCAGCCGTAGCGACCTGTCGGCCATGAACCAGCTGTTCCAGCAGCAGGGCATCTACGATGAGCTGCAGAAGAAAGGACAGCTCAGCACGATGCTGGTGGTTACCAACGACCACTTCCAGCAGCCCACCGAGGAGGTGGCGTTCATCACCCGCTCGCATGTCAGCGACATCAGCATCTCGCCCGCCAACCTGGAGGACGGCACCCGCCTGATGATGTGGCACGGCAAATATGTCAACGTCAGCATCGACGAGCAGGGACAGGAAGGTAACATCGTCGACCACGTGCTGTTCAACAACGGTGCGGTGAAGGAGGTCATCAAGACCGCCACGGGCTATATCTACGTCATCTCTGACATGATACAGACGCCCACATCGCTCTACGACTATATCGAGTCGCTGCCCGACGACTACTCCATCTTCCGCGAGATGGTACGCGCTTCGGGAGGCAAGGAGTTTGACCGTGCCAACTCCAAGGCCGTCAGCGTCAACGAGCAGGGTAACACCGTTTACGACTCCGTCTTTATCTATACCAACACGTTCTTCGATGCCGTCAACTTCGACATGAACTCCGAGTCGCTCACTGCCACCATGCTCCTCTGCTCTAACAAGGTGATAGAGGATGCCCTGGAGGATGCCCACCAGCGCCTGGAGGCCTGGGACCAGGAGCGGCCTGACAGCATCATCAAGGACTGGATTCTGAAGACGGCTTTCTTCAATAAGAAATATACGGCTGCCGATATGCAGACCACGGAAGACCAGGACCTGAAGAGCATCTACGGCACGCAGTGGCGCACCAGCGTACAGAAGGTGGACGCACAGAACCCCACCGAGCTCTCTAACGGTATCGTCTACAACGTCACCCGCCTGCACATCCCCACCAACGTACTGATCTACCGTCTGAAGGACTTCTTCTACTATTACGAGAACTGCACCGACGAACAGAAGACAGCCTACTACAAGACCACGAACCTGACCTTCAAGTCGTGCGATACGGAGGTGACCGCCTGGACACCCTGGGCCGGTGTGTGGCCGCTCATCGAAAACCGTGTCATTCGCTTCGACAAACCCAGCGGACTGGATGATTCCGAGGGCTTTGCCATTGACTTCACGCCCATTAAGCGCAGCGATGATGGCGACATACGTCCTTACCTTGTGCCGCCTGGAACATACCGCTTCTGCATGGGTTCCGTTCAGAATGCCGGCCTGGACGTGGTAGCTACGCTTTTTGCCGGTGACAAGCTGATAGCCAAGTCAGCAACTGTCACCTGGGGATCGGCCACTACCTTCCACTACGACCGTAACGGTGTGGGCTATCCTGAGGGCTACGATGCCACATACGTCCGTGAGATGGGTGGTAACAGCAAGGCTGCCAATTACGACCGTGACGGTGGCGTGATGATCGACGAGGTGACCATTCCAGACGTGAACGGCGACGGTTCGCCTGTACAGCTGACACTTCGCTTAGAGTGCAACAGCTGGGCCGGCAAGACCAACGTCAAGCTGCACCATTGGTGCCTGCGACCCACGGAGAACAACTATTAGTCGGATAATTGATAATTGAGAATTGAAAATTGAGAATTGGAAAATATGAGCAACGACATTAAGAAAATCATATTGGGTCTGACACTGCCACTGGCTTTTAGTGCGACAACCTTCGCCCAGAAGCTCAGCGGATATATCCTCTCGTCGACCAACCAGCCTATCGCTGATGCCATTATCTCCAGCCCCGGCTGCGAAACAGTGCGCTCGGCTGCCGACGGTAGCTTCACCATCGAGGGAGTCAAGAGAGGAAACGCCATCAACGTGTGGCACGACGGCTATTTCCAGCGTGCCGTCTACGTCCGTGACACGGAAGCATCCGGCCTGCGACTCTTCATGACCGAGGAGAACAAGTCCCGTTATAACGAGACCGCTGTCACACCGTTTGCCACGCGCCAGAACGAGACTACTGACGGTAGCCTGCAAAATCTGAACCGCAAGGACTTTGCTGCAGGCTCCCTGTCTATCGAGAACGCCTTGAAAGGTGAGATTGCCGGCCTGCAGGTTACCAATAAGAGTGGTATGACTGGCGAGGGTGCCTATATGCAGCTCCGTGGTATCCATTCCTTGGTGGCCGACAATGCCCCGCTTATCGTCATCAACGGCGTACCTTATATGCCCGATGCTAACCTGAGCCAGATCGTGGGTGGATATTCACGCTCGCTGTTCCAGGGATTGAACAATCTCGACATCCGCAACATCACCGTCCTAAAAGGTGCAGAGGCTGCTGCCTACGGTTCGATGGGCTCTAATGGTGTCATCATGATTGAGACCGACCAGGCCAGCTCTACCGACATGAATACGCGCATCTCGTTCTCGGCCATTGCCGGCACCAACTGGAACTCGAAGCGCATCCCGCTGATGAACGCTGCCGAATACAAGAACTACTTGTCGGATATGGGCCTGACCTATTACCCCAACATGGAGGCTTTCTTCAAGGACTTCAACTTCCTGAGCGACCCCAATGCCAACAAGTCGTATCTATACCAGTACGACACCAACTGGCAGGACGAGATCTACCGTAACAGCCTGTCTATGGACTACCTCTTCCGTGTCGAGGGTGGTGACAATATCGCCAAGTATAACATCTCACTGGGCTATACCACCGACGAGGGAACGCTGAAAAATACCTACAGTGACCGCTATCAGGCTCAGATTAATGCTTCGGTGCTGGTCAGCAAGAAGTTCGAGATTCGTGCCAACATCAACACGGCCTACCTGAAGGGACAGTATCAGGAGCAGGGCCTGTCGAAGGAGACCAACCCGCTGCTGGCCGCCTACCGCCACGCCCCCATCCTCAGCCCGCAGCGGAGCGATATGTACGGCAACCTCATCAGCTCCTACGCCAGCTATTGGTTCGGTGCTATTGAGAATACCGACTTCATCGTCTCCAACCCTGTGTCGCTGGTGAATACGATGAGCGGCAAGAACCGCCAGTACGACATGAACACCAAGATTCAGTTGATCTACACACCGCTGCGCGACCTTACCGTCAACGGCGTGGTGGGCATGTACTACAACTACAACCAGGAAGAGGCATTCATCCCCGGCAAGGACAACAACGACATCGTGCCGCTGTTCGACCAGTACGGACAGTCTGACAATACCATCCGCGTAGGTACCAACCACACGTTCAACATGTTCTACAACGTGAATGCGGCCTACAAAAAACAGTGGGCAGAAACACACAAGCTGAACCTCAACGCCGGCTGGCAGATGCTCACCACGTCGTATGAGTATGATGCCGGCTTCGGACGTAATTCCAACAACGACTTCTATCAGACACTTGGTGATGCTCAGACACTGGGTAAGTATTTCTCAGGTTACAACAACAAGTGGAACTGGATGAACGCCTATCTGCATGCTGACTGGACTTTCGATAATACGGTCAAGATAGGCTTTACCGGAGCATTCGACGGCGCATCCAGCGTGGGAAAGGATGCCACACGCATGACCTTCTATCCCGCTGTCGATGCAGTCTTCATGGCTAAGAACGTGCCATTGCTGAATAGCATTAGCTGGATAGAGAAACTCAACATCTTTGCCAACTACACCCTGACCGGTAACAGCCGCTTCTCGTCAAAGTTCGGTAAGTACTATTATACGTCAAATCCCTACCAGACCATTGCAGGCATCGTCCGTGCCAACGTGCCCAGCACGGCCATTAAGGCTGAGAAGGACCGCACGGTGAACGTCGGTCTGGAGACTGCCCTGCTGCGCAACCGTGTTCAGCTTGGTGTGAGCTACTATAACACCCGTGCTACAAACGTGCTCATTGCCGGTGAACGCTCGGCAGTGCTCGGTTCCAGCTCATATTATAACAACGAGGCTGAGATTGAGGCTAAGGGCATGGAACTGTCGCTGGCCTTCTCGCCCGTCTACACCAAGGACGTGCGCTGGACTGTTGGTGGCAACCTGGCTACGCTGAGCAACAAGGTGAACTCCTTGGGCTCACTCAACGAGATGGTCTACACTCTCGACGACAATGCACAGATTATCACCCGTACCGGTGGCGACCCATACGCCTTCTACGGACTGCGTTCTTTGGGCGTGTTCACTACCACTGCCGAGGCAGAGAAAGCTAATTTGACGGCTAATGGACAGCAATTCGGTGCTGGCGACGTACACTATGCCGACCTGAACAGCGATGGCATCATCGACCAGGCTGACCGTGAGGTTATCGGTTCTGCAACGCCCGACTTCTATGGCTCGTTCTTCACCCGGGTGGAGTACAAACAGCTGGCTCTCGACCTGACCTTTGCCTATAGCGTGGGTAACGATGCCTACAACGCCGTGCGGCGTATCACCGAGTCGTCGAGCGACTTCGCCAACCAGGCACAGTCAGTCAACCGCCGCTGGCTCATGGAGGGACAGCAGACCGACATGCCAAGGGCACGCTGGAACGACCGCGTGGGTAACAACGCCTTCAGCGACCGTTGGATTGAGGATGCCAGCTACCTGAAGCTGCGCGACATCACCCTGAGCTATACCTGGCAGAAACCTTTGCTGAACTTCATTCAGGGCGGCACGGCCTTCGTCACAGGTCAGAATCTCATCACCTTCACCAAGTACTTAGGTCTCGACCCGGAGTTTGCTTACAGCTACAGTCCCATGATGCTCGGCGTTGACTATGCCAAGGCCACGGCACCCCGTTCGGTGAAGGTGGGCGTCAACCTCAAGTTCTAAGCGGCCTTTGGCCTAAATAACATATAAAAATGAAAAAGCGTAAAGACATGGATACAATAAGCAAGGCCAAAAGCCACATAGGTTTATTATTTATTATTTGTTCTTTATTATTTAGCGTAGCGCTGGTCTCCTGCTCCGACTTCTTTGAGCCAACGACCGATGACGAGTTTAACGGCGACGATGGTTTCACCAGCAATACTGAGATGTACACCGGTTTCCTCGGTATCATGACCAAGTTGCAGGCTGTCGGCGACAAGGAGATTCTGCTCACGGAGACACGTGGCGAGCTGATTGAGCCTACCGACAACTCATCAAGCGAGCTCATCGCCTTGTATAACTACGACCAGAACTTACAGAACAACCAGTATGCCAATCCTGCCAGCTACTATGAGGTGGTCATTGCCTGCAACGACTATCTGAAGAACATGAAGGCGTACAAGAACCAGCCAAATGTTGACAGCGAGGCATGGAATGCGCTGGTGGCCTCTACGGTGCGCACCAAGGTGTGGGCCTACAAGACGCTGGCTGAGATTTATGGCCAGGCCGTCTGGTTCGACGATGCCATCACAGAGGTCACTGAGATTAAGAACGGCGACAAGTTCCAGTTGCTCACGCTCTCCGACCTTATTGACAAGTGCCTGCAGCTGATGGACAATGGTTTTGACGGTGTTAATACCAACCAGCAGATTAACTGGTATGAGTGGCTCGATCCCACCCATACTGTAGCACTGGCCAGCAGTGAATACCGTAAGTGGAACTATATCGTACCGCCATACGCCGGACTCTATACCGAGCTGTGTCTGTGGAAAGGTGCCCTGCTCGATGCCAGCGGCACTGCGGCTACCCAATATTACAAGAAGGCTGCCGACCTGATGCTGAAGGCGCTGGGTGAGCAGATTAACGTCACTAGCGACCCGGGCTCAAACGTTTATTGGCTGCCATCGGCTGCCACGCCCGGTCACTATACCCCTATCTGGAACAACGCGCAACCTTATCCTTATGAGGCTGTGTCGGCTATCATCTACGACTACACAAAGAACCAGACGAATACGTTGCTGAAGCACTTCTCTAACGAGTACCCCAACAAGTATCTGTTGCGTCCCTCGCAGGCTGGCATAGACCGTTTCCTCGACAAGAAGTTCAATCCCGGCACGTCAGAGAGCGACACCCGCTACAAGTGCTGCTTCGGCACCTCCAGCGGCCAGCCTTACCTGGCCAAGTACCGCCCCGTGGGCAGCAGCGCCCGTGTTAATGCCTACCAGGACGACTGCCATATCTATATCTACCGTGCCACACAGTACCATATGCTGCTCTGCGAGGCCCTGAACCACCTGAAGCGCTTTACGGCTATGAATGCCGTGTTCAACAGTGGCGTGAAAGCCGGCGACTCCGAGGGATGCTTCATTGCCGATTCACCTGAGTGGGAGGGATTTGCCAGTACGGTCGATCCGACGAAGAGCGACTGGACAGGCACTGCCAACTGGGGTACGCGCAAGTATCCGTCATTGGGCATCCGTGGCTGTTTTGCCCTGACCGCCCGTCCCGTCAAGGATAATATCTTCGAGCTGGGCGAAGCGGCCACGCTGAAGTTCAACGACCTGGCGCTGCTCGACGAGTCGATGCTGGAGTTTGCCGGCGAGGGCAAGGTCTATCCCATGATGAACCGCATGGCCGTGCGCTATGCCGACCCCTCGATTGTGGCCGACCGCGTCTGTCCCAAGTATGAAGCATCAGGGCTGGAGGCTACCGTCCGTGCCCGCATCATGGACGGCGGCTACTGGGTGCCGTTTGAGCTCATGAAATAGTTGAAACCACAACATTATTAATAATAAAAAAAAACCACAATGAAGAAACTGCTTACTTTAGCGACGCTCCTGATGCTGACATTAGGCATGAGCGCACAAGAAAAGAAGTCGTGGGACTTTACGAAAGGTCTTAGCGACGAGACCATCGCCAACCTGAATGCCGATGCTGCCAACTGGGCGAGCAACGGTACTGATGCTGACGGTAACACCAACAACTGGCAAAATGCTGTCAAGCAGGCTGCCGACAGCTACTGGATGGCCAACGGACAGGTCATCGAGGAACTGCGCGGACTGAAGATTGATATTGGCAGCAACAAGAGCAACTCTGTCCATCTGGCCACCACCAAACTTCGCCTGACCCGCAAGAGCACAAAAATCACGTTCCCCAAACTGGCTAACGGACAGAAAATTACCATTCAGGGACGTTCTGCGAATGGTACAGCTACTAACCGTGGTATCGCACCTACTAAAGACTATATCAAGTTCCAGGCCGACGAAAGCTCGCCACAGTATAATGGTGCCTGCATCTTCTTGGGCAATCAGGTGGAAGGCTCCGAGGGTACCTATACGTTTGTATGGAAGGTTGAAACCGATAGCCCTGATAGCGTAGATGTTCAGTTCCAGCTGACCCCGGATGGTGGTATCGACTTTACCTACTTTATGATTGACCAGGGCGATGCTCCTGCCGTTAAGGAGGCACAGTCAGTGGCTTATATTTACAGTGGTGACAAGGATAGCGATTATGGCTACGTGTACCTCAGCGGCTCTGAGGCCTTCGCCCTGACAGAGATCGATGCTGCCACCACTACGGCCGATGCCGACTCGCTGCGCAAGTTCCAGGGTGTGGTCATCAGCCCCACCATCGCCGCCGACAATGCTTATCTGAGCACCATCAAGCAGGCTATTGCCTACGTGCCGGTGCTGAACTTCAATCCTAACCTCTACGAGGCTCTGGGATATGGTGCCGCCACGAAGACTGACGCAACAGCACTGACCGTGAAGGATGCCGACAACGCCGTCTTTGAAGGTCTCGACACTGCCGAGGGCATCGAACTGCTGACCGAAGGTGGCATCACCGGTGTCACCCTTGGCGACTACTTCGCTAAGGACGACACGCTGGCCATGGCTGGCGACCAGGTTGCCATGCACATCCATAATGCTAAGCGCAACGCTTACATGCTGCTGCCTCTGACACTTGAAGACATGGCCGTGGCCAATCAGGACAACATTGCCATGCTCATTCCGCAGGCCCTGCAGACTGTGGTCGACACCAAGAAAGATGTGGCTGCCGTGGGCACGCCCGTTATCACAGCCAAGCAGGAGAACGGTTTCACCACCGTTACCATCACCGCCGCTAACTCGAAAGCTATCTACTATACCACCGACGGCTCTGAGCCTACCACCGCCAGCGCCCTCTACACCGAGGCACTGAAACTGACGGCTGCCACCACCGTGAAGGCATTTGCCGTTGGCGATGGCTATACCGACAGTAAGGTGGCCGAGAAGGAAATTGTCATCAAGGTGCAGGCTGCCAAGCCCGCCATCACCCTGACACGCGAGGCTGGCAAGACCACCGTTACGCTGTCTACCGACGAAGCCGGTGTCAGCATCTTCTACAACTTCAACGGTGCCAAGACCGCTGCCCTGTCACAGATTTACACTGAGCCTATCGTGCTTACCGAGCCTGCTACCATCACTGCATTGGTAGAGGGTGGCGACTTCCTGCCCTCCGACCTGGCTTCGCAGTACGTTGGTATCGACGGCGTTAATGCCAACACCGTTCGTCTCGACGTCCTGGCTCACTTCGATGCAAATGAGACTGACTGGTTCATCAACGATACTGAAAGTGGGGCAGAGGGAAAGGCCAGTGCCTACTATTTCTGGGGCAAGTCAGCATGGAACTACTACTCTACTGAAGTGGAATCTCAGGAAAATGTCAAAGACAGCCAGGGTAACGACTCTATCGTCTACCACTACAAGCCCGATGCTGCTGCTCTGAAGGTCATCAACCCGCTTAACGAAAACGGCTGGGTGCTGAAGTCTCAGGGACAGGTGCTGACAGGTGAGCTTCAGCTGGCTCCCGAGGCCGGCGTGGGCAACGGAGCAACAGGCCGCTTTGCAGAAGAGGCTTCCGACCTGCAGCCTGCCGGACTTTACAATTCCATTACGAAGGGTGTCATCACCTTTGGCGCCAAGGTTAGCGGTGAGCCTTACACAGGCCGCATCGAGTCTACCGCAAAGTACGCCGGTCCGTTCGACGTGGTCGTCTACTGCGGCAATGGCAACAACGGCTCTCCTGCCGCAATGGAGGTTCAGACCTCTACCGACGGTGAGAACTGGACCAAGCTGGGCGACGTGAAGCTGGCTAGCACACAGCGTTACTTCAAGCGCACACTTCTCAGCTATGAGGATGCGGCCGAGGTCTTCGTCCGTGTTGCTCAAGTCGGTGGCAGCACCAAGGCTCAGGTTTACGACATCTACTTGCTTAACAACGGCGAGCAGTCGAAGCAGTACAATGAGGAGACCGCTTCAGGCATTGCAACCGTGAAGCCCGCTACCGTCAAGGCTGTTGCTGTCTATAGCCTGAACGGCACACGCCAGCAGACTATAAAGCGCGGTCTGAACATCGTCGTTGAGAACGGTGTAGCCAAGAAAGTATTGGTAAAATAAATCCAGGAAATATGCTTTAAACATTTTTTAACAGGCAACCGTTGACGGTTGCCTGTTTTATTTCGTAACTTTGCACGGAAATGTGTGAACTGAACTGTAACGATAATAATCAACTTTATTTTTTAACTAAAACAAACTGAGTATGAAAAAACTATTTACGCTAACCATGTTGCTGGTGCTTGCCATGACGGCTGGTGCTCAGGAAACGTATCGTAAGTCGTGGGACTTCACCAAGTGGAGCGCTACGACAGTGGCAAACTTGAAGGCTGAGTCGGCTAAAGGCCCTACCACGGGCGCCTGGTCGGATGTTGAAAAGGCAACCGCTACAGAGCCCACAGAGGTGTCGAAGGACAACTGTTTCTGGGAGGTGACCGCGCAGGGCAATGCCACGGAAGGCACCACGCTGATGGCTAATGGTGAGGTTATTCCCGAACTGCAGGGCCTGCTCTACACCAACACGACGGCACGCTCACTGGCCATTGCCGTGAACTATCAGGTGGCTAATCCCTCAGATGCGGCTTTCGGCCCTTATCAGGGAGCTTCTTACCTGTGGCTGGGCAGCAAGACGAAAAATTATTTTGTCATTCCTCATGTTGCTCCGGGAACTACCATCAAAATGGGCGTTGAGTCACACAAGACCTCAGAAGCCCGTGGCGTGGAACTCTATGTCGGTGTCGGCAACGGCGGCACAAAGCTGAATGGCCCCGATGGCAATGCCGTGACTGCTCCCAAAACTTATCTGGACCAGGAATGGCTGCTTCCCGCTGAGGGACTGACTGACACACCCAACGAGGACGGCACTTTTGACATTACTATTCGTAACACCAATGGCTGCCACATCTACTACATCACCGTAGGCGAGGGCGACTCTCCTGCCGTTGAGGAGGCTAAGAAAGTGGCATACCTGACACCTGCCGGTGCCGACCTGGACGCCGACTTTGCCTACATCTATATGTCAGGCAGCGACGGCATCGAGCTCACGCAGGTCGATGTAGCCACCGCCACACTCGAATCGCTGGCTGAGTACGACGCTGCCGTGGTGGCTCCCTCTGTCACCGCTGCCGATGCTGACAAGGTAAAGGCGCTGATTGCCTACTTCCCTGTCGTCAACCTCAGTAGCGACATCTATGCGGCTATGGGCTACGGCAAGGCTGTGGCTACCGAGGCCACTTCGCTGACCATCGCCGACGCCGCCAACGCCATCTTCGAGGGTATCGATGAACTGGCTTACGAGGGTGCTGTCACCGGCGTAGAGCTGGGCGACTATTTCAAGGCTGACGCTGTACTGGCCAAGGCTGGTGAGACTGTGGCTGTCCATGCTCACAATGCAGGCCGCAACGCCTACTACTTCATCCCCACGGCCAATGCCGGTTCTGAGAGTGCTGTCTTCCAGACGCTCATACCGCAGACCGTGCTGGCTGCTGCCAAGACCAAGCGCGACATTACCGCCGTTGGCACGCCTGCCATCACCTTCAAGCAGGAAGACGGTGCCTCCATCGTCACCATCACCGCTACCAACTCCAATGCCATCTATTATACCATTGACGGTACTGACCCCACAACGGCCAGCACGCTTTATGCCGAGCCCTTCACGCTGACCGCCCCGGCCACCGTCAAGGCTCTTGCCACCGGCGATGGCTATAACGATTCGCAGATAGGTTCCAAGGATGTAACAATTGCCAGTAAGTTAGCTACGCCCGCTATCGCCATTGCCCGTGAGGCCGGCAAGTCGACCGTCACCATCACTGCCGCTGAAGGTACCACCATCTACTACAACTACACAGGCAGCACCACGTTGACTGAGAGCAAGATTTACTCTGAGCCTATTGTCGTCACCAGCCCTCTCACTATCACAGCCTTTGCCACAGCAGAGAACTTCCTGAACTCCGACAAAGCACAGCAGTTCGTAGGCGTTGACGGTGTCGACAAGACCAACCTGCGCTGGGACATTATGGCTCATTTCAATGCCAATGCCGACAACTGGAAGGGCAAGGGACAGCAGACCGACGATGGCGGCAACATCATCAATGCCAACTACTTCTTCACCTGGGGCAAGAATGCCGGTCAGTACTGGGACGAGACTTCTGCCGAGACCATCAAGGCCAGCGACGGCGTGACCGACTCTACCATCTACACCAAGACGCTGGCTCCCGAGACATACGAGGCTGAAGGATGGCGCATCAAGTCTATCGGCCAGGTAATGGTATGGGAAAGCCTCAGCGTGGGCTACAACATCGGTGACACCAGCATGCGCAATCCCGATACCGCTGAAGATGCCATTGGCGTCAACGACAGCATCGGCATTACCCCGAATGCCCTCACCTTCGGCAAGCAGCCTACCGGCGGCCCGTTCAACGCCAGCCTGGAGACTACCGTGAAGTATCAGGCTCCCTTCGATGTCATTGTCTATGCCGGCAACGGCAACGACGGTGAAATACCCACCATGCAGGTTGAGGTGTCGGCCGACGGCGAGAACTGGACGAAGCTGGGCGATGTGGCCTACTCGCTCATCAAGCGTAACTGGAAGAAGACACAGCTCAGCTATGAGGGCACCGACGAGGTGTATGTGCGCATCCTGCACACGGCTGCCAAGTCGAGCGGTCAGGTTTATGATGTCTACCTGATGAACAACGGCGAGAAGTCTCAGCAGTATAACGAGGAGACCGCTGCAGGCATTGCAGCCGTGAAGCCCGCTGCCGCAAAGGCTGCTGCCGTCTATAGCCTGAACGGCACACGCCGGCAGGGTCTGAAGCGCGGTCTGAATATCGTTATTGAGAACGGTGTGGCCAAGAAGATTCTGGTGAAGTAACACCCTTCAAAAAGGTTGCCCCGAGCAAGCGCTTGCTTTGCTCCGGGCAAACCCTGACTTTGCTCCGGGCAAACTCCAGGTTTGCTCGGAGCAAACTTTTACTCTACCCTGAGCACCTGGTCGCAATAGTCAACCACTGCCGGGCGGTGGGTAATAAAGATGATGGTTTTCTTCCTGTCTTTAAGGATGTTCTCCAACAGCTGCCGCTCGGTATCGGGGTCAAGGGCCGACGTAGCCTCGTCGAAGAGCATGATACTGCGGTTGCGCAGCAGGGCACGGGCAATGGCTATGCGCTGTGCCTGTCCCTCAGAGAGTCCGCCGCCGGCTTCGGTGCAGACGGTATCAAGCCCCTCTGGTAAAGCAGCAACGAAATCGCCGCACACCAGATGCAACGTCTGCCACAGGTCGTCGTCGGTGGCCTCGGGCCGTCCCATCAGCAGGTTGTCGCGGATGGTGCCGCTCAGCAGCGTGTTGCCCTGGGGCACGTAGACGAAGTTACAGCGGTGGAGCGGCGAGATCTGCTCGGAGCGGTGGCCCGCATAAATCTCCACGGTGCCATGCTGCGGTCTGACAAGTGCCAGTATCAGGCGCACCAGCGTCGTCTTGCCGGCGCCCGTCTCGCCAAGGACAGCCGTACATGTTCCCGGACGGAAGTCGAACGACAACTGACTGAACACCGGTGCTTCGCCATCGTCGTAGGTATAGCCGACATCTGCCAGCCGGACGCCACAGGGCGACGGCATCAGCACCCCCTGCCCCTGCTGCTCCTGCGGTGCCTCCTCCAGCTCCATCAGACGTTCGGCGGCGGTAAACACCCCCACGAAGGCCGGTGCCAGCCGTGTCAGGTCGCGTGCCGGTCCCTGGATGCGGAACACCAGCTGCAGGAACGCCGTCATCTGACCAAAGGTGATGCTGTGTGTACTCATGCGGACGGCTCCCCAGAGGAAAGCCACCAGATAGCCAATAGAGAAGCCGCCGTTGACAAAGAGGTTCGAGGCGATTGAGAACTTCGTGCGCTTCCTGACATGCTCCCGCAGCTCTGTCTGCGTGCTGCCTAACCGGTCCACCATGCGGTCGCCGGCCTCCAGCGTCTTGATGAGCATGCGGTGCTGCACCGTCTCCGTCAGCAGGCTCTGCACCTGACTGTCTGTCGTCCTCACCCGCCGTGTGTACTTCCGCATCTGTGCCACGTAGACACGGCTGACGAGGATGAACACCGGCAGGATGCCCACGGTGATGCAGGCCAGCCACACATCCATCTGCATCAGATAGAAGAAGGCGCCCACGAAAAGGGTTATCGTCGAGAGGGTGTTAGGCAGCGTCTCGGTGACAAACGACACCACCGTCTGCACATCCTGCTCCAGGCGGTTGATGATGTCGCCGCTGTGGTAGCGGTCCTTGCTGCGCCACTCTGCCCGCAGCAGCCGGTCGAGCATCTGCTGCTGCATCCTGTTCTGCGCCTTCACGCCGAGGATGTTCCTGATCCACACCTTCGAGATGTTCAGCGCATACTCGCAGATGATGATGCCGCCCATCAGCGCGACGGCCCAGTAGAGCGACCCGCTGCGCACGCCAGCCGCCGTGTCGATGGCCCGCTGCATGGCCCACACCATCAGCAGACTGCAGCCCACACCGGCCAGTCCCAACGTGGCATTGAACACCACCTGCCGGCGGTTGCCGCGCAGCACTATCCACAGCCAGCGCAGAATCTCGCTCACCGTGTATTTGCTCTCCGGATTATGCAGTCTGTCAATCAGCCGTTTCATTATCACCTATTTTTTATTCTCTATTCGTTTCTGCGAGATTTCTCGCGGTATAATCAAAGATTTAAAAGATTTAAAAGATTATCTTTGTGTCAGAATAATCTTATAAATCTTCTAATCTTTGTTTGTTCTTTTACCCACACAAATCCTTGTAGTACCCTCTATTCTTTATTCTTTAGCGAAGCGCTCTATTGTCCGCCCCCCACATCATCTTCTCGCGCAGCGTCGAGAAATATTTCTTGCCGCTCCGCTTCACTACCTTAATATTATAGGGGGCACGCCGCAG